>Ga0105238_10006679_pt1 | contig 11506 bp, 6 predicted proteins | sample KBSC34metaG_FD_81526 | JGI IMG/M metagenome (GOLD analysis project Ga0105238, IMG submission 81526) | Corn rhizosphere microbial communities from Kellogg Biological Station, Michigan, USA - KBS C3-4 metaG | ecosystem: Host-associated > Plants > Roots > Rhizosphere > Soil | place: Michigan, USA... | reverse complement strand
GCTTCACCCGCGACGTCGCCGGCATCACGATGGATCTCAACAGCGTCGAGGACATCAACTTCAAGGCCCTCGGCGGCGCCGACGCCATCACGGTCAACGACCTGACCGGGACAGGCACCCAGGAGGTCAATCTCGACCTCGGCGCCAATGACGGCGCAGCGGATACGGTGACCATCAACGCGACCGGCGCCAGCGACGTCATCACCGTGACCGAGCATGACGGCGTGATCACGGTGACGGGCCTGTCCGAGACGGTGAACATCACCAACGCCGGCAGCGGCGACAAGCTCGTCATCAACGGCCTCGACGGCGACGACGTCATCCAGGCATCCGGCCTTCATGGCGGCATCCAGCTCGTCGCCAATGGCGGCAACGGCGCCGACGTGCTGATCGGCAGCGCCGGCAATGACGAGCTGCACGGCGACGCCGGCGACGACGTGCTGATCGGCAATGGCGGCGCCGACATCCTCGACGGCGGCACCGGCGCCAACGTCGTGATCCCGGGTGGAGCCGCTCCGCTCGCAACGGTCGCAAGCGCGGCCTTGCTGAGCCAGGCCATGGCGTCGAGCCTGGTCCCGGCGGGTGACGGCCATGGCGACATGCGAATGCCCGACCCGCACGCGGCGCAGCCGGTGCTGGCACCTCCGCAGCACGCCTGAGCCGCAGCGGCGCCCTGGAGAATGCAGATGACGACGGAGCCTGAAGCGAGCGCAGCCGACACCGGCCTCGATTCTCTCCTGACGTTGCTGCACCTCCAGGGTGTCGCGGCCGATCGCGAGCAGGTCAGGCACCGGCTCGGCACGGCAACAATCGGCGCAGCGGAGATGCTCCGCTGCGCGAAGGATCTCGGATTGAAGGCGCGCGCCTGTCGCACCGATTGGTCGCGCCTTGCCAAAGCGCCGCTACCCGCGATCGCCATGCTGCGCGACGGCAGCTTCATGGTGATCGCGAAGGCCGGCGAAGACAAAGCGCTGGTGCAATCGCCCGAACGGCTGCGCCCGATGCTGATGACGCGCGACGAGCTTTGTGCGATCTGGGACGGCGGGCTGATCCTGATGACGCGGCGCGCAGGATTGTCCGACCTCACCCGCCATTTCGACATCACCTGGTTTCTCGGCGCGATCCGGAAATACAAGCGCCTGCTCGGCGAGGTGCTGGTTGCCTCGTTCTTCCTGCAGCTCTTTGCCCTCGTCTCTCCGCTTTTCTTCCAGGTGGTGATCGACAAGGTGCTGGTGCACCGCTCGCTCGCGACGCTGGATGTGCTGATCGTCGGCCTGGCTGCGATCTCCGTGTTCGAGACCGCGCTCGGCATCCTGCGCACCTATCTGTTCGCGCACACCACCAACCGCATCGACGTCGAACTCGGGGCGCGGCTGTTTCATCACCTGCTGGCGCTGCCGATGGCCTATTTCCAGGCCCGCCGCGTCGGCGATTCCGTGGCGCGGGTGCGCGAGCTCGAAAACATCCGCAATTTCATCACGAGCTCGTCGCTGACGCTGGTGATCGACCTGTTCTTCACCTCGGTGTTCCTCGCGGTGATGTTCGCCTATTCGCCGCTGTTGAGCTTCATCGTGCTCGGCTCGTTCCCGCTCTACATCGCGATCTCGGCTCTCGCGACGCCGCTGTTCCGCCGCAGGCTGGACGAGAAATTCCGCCGCGGCGCCGAGAACCAGGCCTTCCTGGTCGAGAGCGTCACCGGCATCGAAACGCTCAAAGCCATGGCGGTCGAGCCGCAGATGCAGCGCCGCTGGGAAGAGCAGCTCGCGGGCTATGTCTCCGCGAGTTTCCGCGTCACCAGCCTCGGCAACACCGCAAGCCAGCTGGTGCAGTTCGTCAGCAAAGCCGTCACCGCGAGCATCCTCTATTTCGGCGCCAAGCTGGTGATCGGCGGCACGCTGTCGGTCGGCGAGCTCGTGGCGTTCAACATCCTCGCCGGGCGCGTCGCAACGCCCGTGCTGCGGCTGGCGCAGGTGTGGCAGGATTTCCATCAGGCGCGGCTGTCGATCGCCCGCCTCGGCGACATCCTCAACACCACGACTGAACCGACCTACGCCGCCGCGCGCGCCGCACTGCCCGCGATCCGCGGCAATATCAGCTTCGAGCACGTCTCGTTCCGCTACCGCGTCGACGGCCCGGAGATCCTGCACGACGTCTCCTTCGACGTTCCGGCCGGGCAGACCGTCGGCATTGTCGGACCGTCCGGCTCGGGCAAGAGCACCTTTGCCAAGCTGGTGCAGCGGCTGTACGTGCCGCAGGGCGGACGCGTGCTGATGGACGGCATGGACCTCATGATGGCCGACCCGGCCTGGCTGCGGCGGCAGATCGGCGTGGTGCTGCAGGAGAACATGCTGTTCAACCGCTCGGTGCGCGACAATATCGCGCTCGCCGATCCGGCGATGCCGATGGAGCGCATCATCGGCGCCGCGAAGCTCGCCGGCGCGCATGACTTTATTCTGGAGCTCGCCGAGGGCTATGACACCGTCGTCGGCGAACGCGGCTCGACGCTTTCCGGCGGCCAGCGCCAGCGCATCGCGATTGCCCGCGCGCTCGTTGCCAATCCCCGCATCCTGATCTTCGACGAGGCGACCAGCGCGCTCGACTATGAGAGCGAGCGCATCATCCAGCAGAACATGAAGGAGATCGCCAGGGGCCGTACCGTGCTCATCATCGCGCACCGGCTCTCCACCGTGCGAAACGCAGACCGCATCTTCACCCTCGATCGCGGCCGCCTGGTCGAGGACGGCACGCATGAGGCGCTGATCAAGACCGGTGGCCGATACGCCGCGCTGCATCGCCTGCAGGGAGGGATTCATGAAGTCGGCTAGCGCCGCCCTGCCGGTGCGGCAGGCACAGATCGTCATCCCGTTCCGCACCACCAACGCGCGCAGCTCCGATCAGCTGGCCTTCCTGCCGGCGGCGCTGGAAATCCTCGAAACACCGCCGTCACCAATCGGACGCACCATCGGCATGATCCTGATCGCGCTGTTCTGCACAGGCCTGGCCTGGTCCGCCTGGGGCACCATCGACATCGTCGCCTCCGCAAGCGGCAAGGTGGTGTCCGGCGGACGATCCAAGGTGGTGCAGCCGTTCGAGACGGGCGTGGTGCGCGCCATCCGCGTGCAGGACGGACAGAGCGTCAAGGCCGGCGAGGTGCTGATCGAGCTTGATCCGACCGTCAATGAGGCCGAGCGTGACCATCTGCACGACGATCTCGTTGCCGAACGGCTCAACATCGCCCGCCTGCGCGCCGCACTTGGCGGCGGCGAAGGCCGCGTCGCAGATTTCGCGGCGCCCGCCGATGCCGACCCCGTGCTGGTCGCGACCCAGCGCCAGCTGCTCACCAACCAGGTGAGCGAGCATCGCGCCAAGGTCGCCGCGCTGGCGCGCCAACAGGCGCAGAAGGAAGCCGAGCACGAGACGATCGCAGCCACGATCCACAAGCTGGAGGCGCTGATCCCCGTGATCCAGCAGCGCGTCGACATCCGCAAGGTCCTGATGGAGAAGGAGATCGGCTCGAAGCTGACCTACTACGAGATCCTGCAGCTGCTGGTCGAGCAGCAGGAGGAACTGAGGGTCCAGAACAGCCATCTGCGCGAGGCCGAAGCGGCGGTCGCCGCCATCAGGGAGACCCGCGCCCAGGCGATTGCCGAATACAGCAAGGGCCTGTCCGATGATCTGGCCAAAAGCGAGCAGAAGGCCAACGGGCTCGCGCAGGACCTGATCAAGGCGCAACAGAAAACAAGGCTGCAGCAGCTGACCTCGCCGGTTGACGGCGTGGTGCAGCAGCTTGCGGTGCATACAGTCGGCGGCGTGGTGACGCCGGCGCAGTCGCTGCTCGTGATCGTGCCGACCGACAGCCAGCTTGAAGTCGAGGCGCTGGTGTCGAACCGCGACATCGGCTTTGTCCAGCCCGGGCAAGGCGCCGAGATCAAGGTCGACACCTTCAACTTCACCCGCTACGGCCTGCTGCACGGCGAGGTGCTCGGCGTGTCGCAGGATGCCATCATCCGCGAACGGCCGCCGGAGCGCGGCAGCGAGCGCGCGCTCGGAACGCCGCACGACACCAGCGAGCCGAACGGCCAGGAATTGAACTACAGCGCACGCATTTCTCTTGATCGCACCCTCATGCAGGTCGAGGACCGCATGGTCAGCCTTGCTCCCGGCATGGCCGTCACCGTCGAGATCAAGACCGGCTCGCGCACCATCCTGAGTTATCTCCTGTCGCCCCTGCGCCGTTACCGGCAGGAGATATTGCGCGAGCGCTGAGCCCGCTCGTGCAAGCAAGGAAGGGTGGACGTCGCCCTGGGCGTCCACCCTTCCGCACATCCGGGCGTATCATGCATTGCACGGCGCTTTCCCCAGGGCGAAAATGACCTGCCGTCCCCTCGCCAATACCGGATGATTACGCTAGCCTCACCGCCGTTTTCGGGGATCGGACGTGACGAGTCGCGCCCGTTCGATTGCCTGATCAAGCCTTATTTTCCTCGATTTCCCGCCGAACAACAGCATGACTGCGCAAGCCTCAGCGATCGTCGACGTCCGCCCTGCCCGGGCCGACGGAGCCGGCCGAGTCGTGAACTGGCTGCGCGGCATCGGTGTCCGCCAGGTGCGGCTCGCCTGCGGGCTTGTGATGTTCGCATACATACTCTCGCACTTTTTCAATCACGCGCTCGGCAATTTCTCCTACCAGACCATGGAGACATGGCTCGGCTTTCACGTCTGGTTCTGGCGCATCCGGGTCGTCAACTACACGCTCTATACGGCCGCGTTCACGCATTTCCTGCTCGGCCTGTGGGCGCTCTACCAACGGCGGCATTTCCGCTATACGGCAGTCGAGATCACCCAGCTCGTGTTTGGCTTGAGCATCCCGCTGCTGCTGACCGCCCATTTCGGCATCGCGCGGCTCGGTGGCGCGATGTTCGACCGGGCACCACCGACCTATGCCGCCGTGCTGGTGGCCTACTGGTCGCTGCGGCCCTACATGATCGCGGTGCAGTTCGTGCTGCTGACGGTGGCCTGGACCCACGCCTGCATCGGCCTTTATTTCTGGCTGCGGCTGAAGCCGTTCTTTGGCTGGGCACGGCCGTTCCTGTTCGCGATCGCGGTGCTGCTGCCGCCGCTTGCGATGACCGGCACCCACCGTGGCGCGCACGAGGCGGTGGAGCAGGCGGTGCAGCCGCAATGGCGGGCCGACCACATCAAGCCGGTGACGCCGCCGCAGCGCGCGGTGATCGAGGCGGTCACACTGTATTATTTCCCGATCGCCTATGGAATGGCGATCCTGCTGGTGTTTGCGGCCCGCGGCGTTCGCGCCCTGCTCGAACGCCAGCGTGGCTCGATCACGGTCTCATACCCGAGCCGGAAGGTGCGCGTGCCGAGGGGGCTGAGCATTCTCGAGACGAGCCTGAGATTCAAGCTGCCCCATGCCAGTGTCTGCGGCGGCCGGGCACGCTGCTCGACGTGCCGGGTGCGCATCGTCAGTGACCGCAGCGCGCTGCCGCGCCCCTCGGGCCGCGAGGCCTTCGTGCTGTCGCGCGTCGGCGCCGGCGGCAATCCGGCGATCCGCCTTGCGTGCCAGCTAAGACCGCAGACCGACGTCGCCGTCATTCCCGTCCTGCCCGCCAATGTCGGGGCCGATTTCGTGCGTAACCGCAGTCGCGTCAATATCGGCGAGGAACGCTACATCGTCAGCATGTTCGTCGACATGCGCGGCTCGACCAAGCTTGCCGAAACGCGGCTGCCCTTCGACACCGTGTTCCTGGTCAACCGCTTCCTGGAGGCCGCCTCTCAGGCCGTGATCGATGCCGGCGGCCGGCCCAACCAGTTCGTCGGCGATGGACTGCTCGCCTTGTTCGGGCTCGACGCCGATCCGGCCACGGCGTCGAGGCAGGCGTTGCGTGCGGCGGCGCTGGTGGCGTCGAACGTCGAATACATGAACCATGAATTCGCGACCGAGCTCGAGCATCCGGTGCAGTTCGGCATCGGCATTCATGGTGGCGAAGTCATTATCGGCGACATCGGCTTCCGCGACCACACGGTCTTCACCGCACTCGGCGACGCCGTCAACGCCGCGGCGCGGCTTCAGGATTTGACCAAGACGCTGAACTGCACGGTCGTCATCTCGGAGGAGATCTGCGCCAACGCAGGCGTCGCCTGGGACAAGCTCGATCGGACGGATGTGCCGATCCGCGGCCGCGATCAGCCGATGACGGTGTGCACCGTGGCCGACGCGACCACGCTCGGCAGCCTGCTCGATGCGCAGGCCGACGAGGCGGCGGCGGTTTCGAGCGCCTACGACCTCGCCTGACCACAGCCTGCGGGCTATTTCAGCTTGAGCCGGTAGGTCTCGTGGCAGCCGTTACATTTGTCGTTCAGCGTGTCGAACGCCATCTTCACGCTGGCCTGATCCTTGATCTTGCCCTTGAGATCCGCGACGGCCTTGACGACCGGCGGCACCTTGGAATCGAAATCAGACTTGTTCTGCCAGATCTTCGACGACGAACCGTAGGTCGCATTGACGACCTGTTCCTTGGGATTCTCCGCGAAGGTCTTTGGAATCTTCGGAACATCGGCCTCCAACTGCGCAAGCGCCGCATCGACGGCGGCCTGGTCGTAGGGGATGTCGCCCTTGCCCATCTTGAGCATGGTGACGTAGACGCTCTTGGACAGCCCTCGCATCAGATTGTCCTGCTCGACGGCAAGCTTCTGATCGGCCATGACCGCGCCCGCACCGAGCAACAAGACCCCTGCCGCAACAACCGCTCTCTTCATTGGGAACCTCTTCCGCAAGCGTTTCCAAACAAGCCCGCGATCCCCTTTTCAGGTGGGGTCGCGGGTCATTCTTGAATAACCCGGCTGCAGTGTTTTATTCCCGTGCCGGGCCGTTTTCCGGATGAAGCGTTAGAGGCTATGCCGGCGCTGGTGCTCGCGGATCGCGATCCAGACCCGTTCGGCGGTCGCGGGCATGTCGATATGCTCGATCTTGTACTCGCGCCACAGGCCCTCGATGATCGCGTTGACGACCGCGGGACACGAGCCGATCGCGCCCGCCTCGCCTGCACCCTTCACGCCCATCGGATTGGTCTTGCAGGGGACGTTGTGGGTCTCGAAATGGAAGGAGGTGCCGTCCGCCGCGCGTGGCAGCGCGTAGTCCATATAGGTCGCCGTGACGAGCTGACCGTCGCTTGCGCTGTAGACCACCTGCTCCATCAACGCCTGGCCGATGCCCTGCATCACGCCGCCATGGACCTGGCCGGCGAGCAACAGCGGATTCAGCGTCACCCCGAAATCGTCGACGATGACATAGTTGACGATTTTGGTGATGCCGGTCGCGGGATCGATCTCGACTTCGGCGATATGCGTGCCGTTCGGATAGGTGCCGTCGGCGCTGTTGAAGGTCGCGCTGCCCTTGAGCTTCGAGGTGTCGCCGCCGGCGCGCTTGGCAAGATCGGCGAAACTCACCGAGCGGTCGGTGCCGGCGATGCGCACGCGGCCGTCGCCGATCTCCAGATCGCCGGCGCTGGTCTCGAGCGCTTCGGCTGCAAGCTCCTTCAGCTTGCCGCCGAGTTCTACCGTGGCACGCTGAACGCTGACGCCACCGGTCGGGATCGAGGCCGAGCCGCCGGTGCCGAGCCCGGTCGCGATCTCGTCGGTGTCACCCTGATGGATGTGGACACGCTCGGGCTGCAGGCCAAACTGCTCGGCGACGATCTGCGCATAGGCGGTCTGGTGGCCCTGCCCGCTCGACTGCGTGCCGATCAGGATGGTGACGTCGCCATTGGGATCGAGCCGCACATTGGCGGTCTCATCGCCCATGGTGCCGCAGACCTCGACATAGCTCGCCATGCCGATGCCGCGCACGAGACCCGCCTTCTTCGCGAATTTGGCGCGCTTGGGGAATTCCTTCCAGTTCGCGACCTCCATCGCGCGCTTCATATGCGCGGCGAAATCGCCGGAATCGTAGATCTTGCCGGTCACGGTCGTGTACGGGAGCGCGCGCGACGGAATGAAATTTTTCCGCCGGATCGCCTCCGGCGTCATGCCGAGTTTTCGCGCGCAGGCATCGACCAGCCGCTCGATCACATAGGCCGCCTCAGGCCGCCCGGCACCGCGATAGGCATCGACCGGCACAGTGTGGGTAAACACCGTGCGGACGCGGCAGTGGAAGGTCTGGATATCATAGAGGCCAGGCAGCATGCCGGCGCCGCCGTGTGGAATGTACGGCCCGAAGGTCGACAGATACGCGCCCATGTCGCCGATCAGATCGACATCCATCGCGAGGAATTTGCCGTCCTCGGCGAGCGCCATGCGCGCGGTCGTGACATTGTCGCGGCCCTGCGCGTCGCCCATGAAATGCTCGGAGCGGTCGGCGGCCCAGCGGATCGTCTTCTTCAACTTGCGGGCAGCGACCGCCATCAGCGCATATTCGCGATAGGGAAACAGCTTGGTGCCGAAGCCGCCGCCGACATCGGGGCAGATCACCCGCATTTTCTCGACTGGAATCTTCAGCACATTCTGGCAGAGAATGTCGCGCAAACGATGGCTGCCCTGGCTGCCGACGGTCAGCGTCAGGCGGTCACCCTTGGCGTCATATTCGCAGACCGCGGCGCGGGTTTCCATGAAGCTTGCGACCACGCGCGGATTGACGATGGAGATTTCCGCGACCGCATGCGCCTTGGCGAAGGCGGCCTCGGTGGCCTTCTTGTCGCCGATCGGCACGTCAAACAGGACGTTGCCCGGTTTCTCCGGCCAGACCTGCGGCGCGCCCGGCTTCACGGCATTGACGACGCCGGTGACCGCCGGCAGCGGCGACCACTTGACCTCGATCGCCTCGATCGCGTCGCGCGCATGATCGATGGTGTCGGCGACCACGAAGGCGACGGCATCGCCGACATGGCGCACCTCGCCTTTCGCAAGGATCGGATAGGGCGTGCCGGTGAACGGATCGACCTCGAAATTGAACAGGCACGGCAGGTCGCCGAGATCGGCGATGTCCTCGGCCGACAGGATCATGCCGATGCCAGGCAACCCCTTCGCGCGTGCCGTATCGATGGTGAACTTCGCATGCGCATGCGGCGACCGCAGCACCAGCGCGTGCAGCGCCGGCTGCGGCGCGACGTCGTCGGTGTAGCGGCCCTTGCCGCGGATGAGCGCGTCGTCCTCCTTGCGAAGGACGCTTTGACCGACGCCGAATTTGACGGGAGCAGCCATCTTGTCTCCGATTTCTATTCTAGTGCCCACTTTCCGAAGTTCGTGATCTATTGCCGCACGCACTTTCGCGAACTTCGGAAAGTCATGGGCACTAGCAAACTTATCATTCTAGTACCGCTTTTCGATCTGAAGTCCCTGGGATGAACTCGCGGCAGGTGGTGCAGGGACTTCAGATCGGCGGCACTAGCCCTGACCCCGCCATATTGCAGCGGATCGCGGCCTCGCGCAAACCGCTTTAGCCCTTGACTAAAGACCTAATCCAGCGCGGGCCGAACAGCAGCAGGACCGAAACGGTATAGACCGCTGCGCCGACGCCGATCAGGACAAGCAGCGTCGTTTCGTCGCGAAATCTCGTGAGATCGCCGAGATGCGTCGCAGTAAACCGCGCCGTGAACCAAAGCGCGGCCGCCAGCACCACGCCGCACAGCGCGAATCTCGCAAACGATTGCGTAAGCTGCCGGTTGAATTCCAGATAGCCGGCGCGCGCCGCGAAAGTCAGCACCATGAGCAGATTGACCCAGGCGCCCACGGCGGTGGCGAGCGCCAGGCCGATCTGCGCGAATGCCCCCATCAGGAGCAGCTTCAGTCCCATATTGATTGTGAGCCCCATCAGCGAGGCCTTGACCGGCGTTGCGGTGTCCTTGCGCGCATAGAACGTCGCGACCGCGCTCCTGATCAGCACGAAGGGAATGAGCCCGACTGCATAGGCTGCAAGCGTCGCGCCGGCAGCCGCGGCATCGGCCCTGGAGAAGGCGCCGCGCGCGAACATCGCCCGTGTGATCACCTCGGGCACCGCAAGGAAGGCGGCGACGAACGGCACCGACAGCAGCAGCGTGAAGTCGAAGGCGCGGCGCTGCGACGCCATTGCGCCCGCTTGATCGCCTGCGCTGATCCGCCGCGCCATTTCCGGCAGCAGCACCGTGCCGACGGCAATCCCGATCACGCCGATCGGCAGCTGATTGAGCCGGTCGGCATAGTAGAGTGCCGACAGCGCACCCGCGGGCAGGAAGGTCGCGATGATGGTGTCGGCGAACATCGCGACTTGCGTCCCCATCGAGCCGATGGTCGCCGGGCCCAGCGCGCGGAAGAAGGCGCGGATGTCCTCATCGAGCTTCAATGGCGCAAAGCGCGGCAGGCCGCCATGGGTGGCGAGGTCGCCGGCCAGCAGGAAATACTGCAGGAACCCTGAGATCAGCACGCCCCAGGCGGCGGCGTGGCCGGGGGTCGGAAACCAGACCGCGACCGCGAGCGTCGCCATCATCGCGATGTTCAGGAAGATCGATGCCGCCGCAGCGCTGGCGAAGCGATGCATGACGTTGAGCATGCCGCCATAGAGCGTCACCAGCGTGATCAGGAGCAGATAGGGAAAGGTGATCCGCGTCAGCTCGATCGCGAGCCGCCGCTGCTCGGCATCGTCGCCAAAGCCCGGCGCCAGCACGCTCATGGCCTGCGGCATGAACAGCCAGGCGACCACGAGCAGGATCACCTGGGACAGGAACAGCAGCGTGAAGATGCGGTCGGCGAACAGCCGCGCGGAGACGTCGCCCTTCTCGCCGTGGACATGGGCATAGGCCGGCACGAAGGCGGCGTTGAACGCCCCCTCGGCGAAGATCGCGCGGAAATGATTGGGCAGGCGGAAGGCGACGAAGAACGCATCCGCCACGGGGCCGGCACCAAGGATAGCCGCGAGCATGATGTCGCGGGCAAAGCCGGTCAGCCGCGACAGCAGGGTGTAAAAGCCAACGGTGAAGATGCGTCCGAGCATGGACCATCTTCTAGCTCATATTCGGTCCTGATTGCATCAGGACCGAATATGGTTTTTCTGTTGACGCGTTTTCTTCACGCGAACCGGTCCCCACTTCGCTCGAAAACGCTATGCGAGCCGCGCTTCAAGACGGCGAAATCAGGTTGAAACTGCGCCACGCACAGCGGCGACGATGCGGTCCTGGGTCGCCTCGTCCAGATAGGCATGCATCGGCAGGCTGATGACGTCGTCCGACAGCCGCTCGCTGACCGGCAAGCCCCCGTCGGCGACCGGGAAGTTCCGGTAGGCGGTCTGCTGATGCATCGACTTCGTGTAATAGATCGCGGTCGGGATTCCCTGCGCCTTCAGCGCCGCGGCAAAGCCCTCGCGATCGGTACCCTTGGGCAGGCGGATGGTGTACTGCGCCCAGACCGAGTTGCAGCCGGACGAAAGCCGCGGCACGGTCACGACATTGCCGAGCCCGCGGGCGTAGCGGTCGGCGACCTTGTTGCGGGCCTCGATCTCATCTTCGAAGATTTTCAGCTTTTCGAT
>Ga0105238_10006677_pt1 | contig 11508 bp, 10 predicted proteins | sample KBSC34metaG_FD_81526 | JGI IMG/M metagenome (GOLD analysis project Ga0105238, IMG submission 81526) | Corn rhizosphere microbial communities from Kellogg Biological Station, Michigan, USA - KBS C3-4 metaG | ecosystem: Host-associated > Plants > Roots > Rhizosphere > Soil | place: Michigan, USA... | reverse complement strand
GGGTCGGGTTCCGTCGGCCCCCACATCATGGCGCAGCACGCTCGCTTTTATTTCGTGCGTGGGGGTGCGGCCGCCCCCGGCCGCACCGTGACTCTCCCCGCTTCGCGGGGCGAGGACAAACAGTTGGCTCAGGCGGGGAGGATTGCTCCGATCTCCGCCGAAGTTCGATGCCCGAAGTTCGATGCCCGTAGTTCGAAGTCCGTAGTTCGAAGTCCGTAGTTCGAAGTCCGTAGTTCGAAGTCCGTAGTCCGAAGTCCGTAGTCCGTAGTCCGAGATTCTGCCAATATTCGCCGTCCTTGACAGGAACCGGCGTCCGCGCATATTCGTGGACCCTGGGAATCATGCGCGCGTGTGTCGACAATCACCGTCCCCTGTGCCGCGGTCTGGCGCGCGACGGTCTCACGCGTTTGCGCCGGGCGGGCGTGGCGAAGACGGTGCTGGCGGGGGTGCTGCTGCTGGTGGCCACCCTGGCGCCGTTCTCCGAGTCGTGGCACGAGGCCAGCGTGCGGCACGTGCGCTGCGCCGAGCACGGCGAGCTGACGCACGTCGCGGTCGGCGGCGTCGTCGACACGCATCGCGCCGGTGACGCGCAGCAGTCCCTGAACCGGGGTGACGCCGGGACGCCGGCGGGCCACGAGCACTGCGACTTCACCTTCCTGGTGCAAGGCAACGCGCATTCGCCGGCTGTTCGCACCACCGTGCGCACCTTGCCGCCCAGCGTGGTCGCCACCCGGCCAGCGCTGGTGCTTCCCGCACCGGGACGCGCGTTCCTGCTGGCCAGCGCTCCCAAGACGTCTCCACCCGTCGCCTGAGCGGCTCCGGGCGAAGGCGCGCCTCCCTGCGCCCGCCCGGCTGACCGCGTCCGCGGCGGCCAGGCAGCTCGCGTGAGAAATCACGCTCGCCCTGGTCGCCGGGCCGTGCCGCCGATCGCCACCCTCGAGCTCTCGACGAGCTCGGCATCCTGGCCGCGGCATCTTGCAGGCGCGCTCGCCGACAACTGTCGTGCGGGCATCGTGAAAACAGTGGAACGCGCGCGGCGCCCCGAGTGCGCCGCCTTCCGAGGAGGAAGCCCTTGTCGTCTCTCGCAAACATTCGATTCACCACCCGCGGCCGGTCCACGACCGCCGCCCGTGTCTCCGTGCGTCTTGCCGCGCTGGTCGCTTGCGCCGCGCCGCTGGCCTGTTTCGCGGCGTCCGCTCGTGCCACCGCGGCCCCGGCAGCTCCTCCCGACCCGTCGACCGACGATTCTTCAGGCGGCGGCGCACCGGCTGCCGTCTCGCCGCCCGTCGTGCTGGAGCAGAGCCAGGCGACCTATCCCGCCGAGGCGATGGCGGCCGGACCGGCCGGCGACGTGGCCGTCGCGTTGAGCATCGATGCCAGCGGCCAGGTGACCGGCACCGCCATCGTCCGCGGCGTCGCCCCCGCGCTGGATCGCGCCGCGCTGGAGGCGGCCAGCCGCTGGCGGTTCAAGCCGGCTGAACGGGGCGCCGTCGCCATCCCCAGCCGCATCCAGCTGCTCTTTCATTTCGACGCGCCCACGCCGGCGCAGCAGGCGGCCGCCAGGGCCGCCGCCGCACCAGCCGGAGCGGGAGGAGCGCCAGGCACGCCCTTGCCGGTGGCGACTCCGCTGCCGCCGCCGGCCACGCCGGCGCCCGTCGAGCCCGCACCGTCGCCGGGAACGCCGCGCGTGCTGGACGTGTCGGTGGTGGGCCGCCGGCCCCCCACCAGCCGCGGCACCTCGGACTTCCAGATCCGCGTCGATCAGCTGGCCCAGGTCCCCCGCGCCAACGCCTCCGACATGCTGAAGCTGGCGCCAGGCATCCTGCTGACGAACGAGGGCGGCGAGGGCCACGCCGAGCAGGTGTTCATGCGCGGCTTCGACGCGCGCGAGGGACAGGACGTCGAGTTCTCTGTCGGCGGCGTCCCCATCAACGAGAGCGGTAACCTGCACGGCAACGGCTACGCCGACACGCACTTCATCATCCCCGAACTGATCCAGGGGTTGCGCGTGGTCGAGGGGCCGTTCGATCCGGCGCAAGGGAACTACGCGGTGGCGGGCAGCGCCGACTACGAGCTGGGCCTGGCCGACCGGGGCCTCTCGGTCCGCTACCTGACCGGCAGCTTCGGCACCCAGCGCGTCGTCGGTCTGTTCGGCCCCGAGGGGCAGAGCACGCACACGTTCGGCGGCGCCGAGATCTACAAGACCGACGGCTTCGGACAGAATCGCGCCGCCGAGCGCGGCGCGGCCATGGGCCAGTACGAGGGCCGCCTGGCCAACGGCAGCTACCGGCTGACGGCGCAGGTCTACAGCACGCACTTCCACTCGGCGGGGGTCATCCGCGAGGACGACTACGCGTCGGGCCGCATCGGCTTCTACGACAGCTACGATTTCCTGGCCGCCACGCGCCAGCAGACGCCTGAGGGTGGCGACGCCTCGCGCGCCTCGATCGCCGCCGACGTCGAGACGCGCGCTGGCAACACGACGCTGACGCAGCAGCTGTTCCTGATCAAGCGCGACATGCGCCTGCTGGAGAACTTCACTGGCTTCCTGCTGGACGTGCAGGAGCCGCTGCAGAGCACGCACAGCCAGCGCGGCGACATGCTGGATCTGAACGTGAACGAGCTGACGCTGGGCGCGCGCGGCGCCGCTCACCTGTCGGGCGATCTGCTGGGCCAGCGGCAAGAACTTTCGCTGGGCTACTTCGCGCGCGCCGATCAAGCGGCCGGCACGCAGCAGCGCCTGGAGGCGGGGACCGGGGTGCCTTACAAGACCGACACCGATCTGGTGTCGCAGCTCGGCGACATCGGCCTTTACGGCGACGCGAACCTGCGGCCCTGGCGCTGGCTGTCGTTGCGCGGCGGCGCGCGCGCCGAGGTGCTGACCTACGACGTGCTGAACAACTGCGCCCAGCAAAGCGTCGCCCACCCGTCGACGACCGACCCGCCTATCGATCAGAGCTGCCTGAGCCAGCAAGATCGCGGGCGGCCGCGCGAACCCGACCAGCGCGCGTCGACCTCCAGCATGGTGGTGCTGCCGCGCGCCTCGCTGATCGTGGGGCCCTTCCGCAGGCTGTCGTTCTCGGCCAGCTACGGGCGCGGCATCCGCTCGATCGATCCCGGCTACATCAGTCAGGACGTGAAGACGCCGTTCGCCAGCGCCACGTCGTACGAGGCGGGCGCCGCGTTCGCGGGCGAGGTGGCGCACACCACCCTGGTGGCCCGCACCGTCCTGTTCCAGACCGTCGTCGATCAGGATCTGATCTTCAGCCAGACGGCCGGGCGCAACGTGCTGGGCGTCGGCACCACCCGCAGCGGCTGGCTGGGCGCCGTGCGCTGGACGGGATCCTTCTTCGACGAGTCGGCGAACCTGACCCTGGTGAAGGCGACCTTCAACGACACCCACGAGGCGGTGGCGTACGTGCCGGGGGCCGTGTTTCGCTCGGACACGGCGCTGTTCACCAGCCTGCCCTGGCGGCCGCGCGGGTTGCCCGTGCGCGTGTCGCTGAACGGCGGCGTCACCTACGTGGGCCGGCGGCCGCTGCCCTACGGCGAGACCAGCGATCAGCTCTTCACCGTCGACGCGTCGGCGATGGTGGCCTGGTCGCATTACGAACTGCGCCTGCTGTCGACGAACCTGCTCGACAGCCGGTACCGCCTGGGCGAGTACGACTACGCGTCCGACTTCCGCAGCGGCGCGCAGCCCACCCTGGTGCCCGAGCGCGCGTTCACGGCCGGCGCGCCGCGCGGGGTGTTCTTGAGCCTGGGCATCAACTTCGGAGCGTCGTCATGAGCCAGCCTTCGAGTCGGTCTGCCGGAGTCCGTTCGCTCGCGCTGTTGCTCGCGCTGGCCGGTGTTTCTTGCGCGGACAGCACCGGCGGCGAGACGCTGGACATCCCGGTGGCCGCGGCCGGGCCCGCCAGTGCGATCGCTGGCCAGCCGTTGACCTGCGACGCCGATCCGGCGTGGACAATCACGGTGACGGTGGCGGCGCTGCACGTGGGCGCCGTCTACCTGGACCAGAGCCAGCCGGTCTCGGGCGCGCAGGCCACCGGCTGTGTGCTGACCGGGACCTACGTGGCGCAAGAGCTGTCGCCGCTGGACGTCGACCTGCTGTCGCCGGCGCTGCAACGGTTCCCGGCGCTGGCCCACGCCGTCACCACACCACCCGCGCTGATCGGCGAGGTGTGGTTGACCCGCGGACCGATCGACGCCGTGCCGAGCAGCACCCCCATCATGCCGGTCCTGACGGTGGCCGGCAGCGCGGTGCAGACGCAAACCGGCGCCGCGTTCCCGTTCCAGGGGACGGTCACCATCGAGGACAACTACGACAGCGCCGGCGCCAGCGCGGGGGGCAGCCCGATCTGCAAGAAGCGGATCGTCACGCCCATCCCCGCGGCGGTCACGCTGTCGGCGAGCGGCGGCCTGCTGTTGCGCATCGATCCGTGCCGGCTGCTCACCGCCATCGATTTCAGCGCGCTTCCGGCAGGCGCCACGCCCGGCACCTACCAGTTCAGCGACGATCCCGCGGATCCCGCCTACGCGCCGACCGGCTTCAACCTGTACGCGAACCTGCACAGCAGCGCCCCCTACACCTTCTCCTGGACGGAGGGGCTTCAGCCATGACGACGGAGCTTCAGCAATGACGACGACGAAGAGATCGGACATGCGGTGGCGTTCGCTGCTGGCGCTGGCGATGTGCTGTGGCGGGGCGCTGGTGGCGTGCTCGGACGGTGGCGCGGCGGGCGCGGGGGGCAGCGGCGGAACGCCCGGCGTCTTCACGCCCCCCGTCGATCCCGGACCGGGCGGCGTGCTGTTCGCGGCCTCGGGCGAGGTGCTGGCGCTGACCGGCTACGACTTCCCGCCCAATCCCGCTGACGCGCCCGCGTTCGTCGACGGCTGGCAGCTTCGCTTCACGCGCCTGCTGGCCACGGTGGACAAGCTGACGCTGTCGTCGAACCCCGACGTCGATCCGGGCAACCAGGTCCTGACCGGCCCCGCGCCAGGCGCTGCTGGCGGCGGTGTGGTGGCCGAGCTCGATGGTCCCTGGGCGATCGACCTGGCCCACGACGGGCCCGAGAACATCGCCGGCAAGGGCGATCCGGGCGTGAAGGCGGTGCCGATCGCCGCGCTCGCGAACCAGAACCGGAACGGCGGCAAGGCGTTCGCCACCGACGGCACCCGCTATGGGTTCGGCTTCGACGTCGTTCCGGCGTCGGCGACCGCCCTGCCCGTCAACCTGGACGCCGAGGCGCAAGCCGACTACGCGCAGATGGTCACCGAGCAGTGCACCGTCCTTTACGTGGGGACGGCCACCTTCCAGGGCGGCACCCTGCCCGGCTACGCCGACTGCAACGCGGGCCATGTCGAGAACGGCTGGCCCGCTCCCGGAACGCCCGTGCCGTTCCGGCTGTGCTTCAGGTCGCCCACCAGCTACCGCAACTGCCAGAACGCCGATCTGACGGGCGAGCCGCTGACCGGCGAGGACTACCAGCGCGGCGTCCCGTTCGACGGCACGCGCTCGACGCTGGTGCAGGTGACGTTGCACACCGACCACCCGTTCTGGGACAGCGTGCTGCACGACTCGCCGGCGCACTTCGATCAGTTCGCGGCCCGCCTGGTGGGCGCCCCGGCCGGCACGCCGGTGACGCTGGAGATGACGAAGGGCGTGGACTTCGGCGCCTACACCGACGGGCTGGGCCAGGCGGTGCCCTGGCGCTACTGCATCGCCGCCCCCACGGACGTGCACGACCTGTTCACGGGACCGATGGCCTTCGATCGCGAGAGCTTGCCCCGCGCCGCGAACGCCGCCGACCCGAGCGGGCTGCACGACTACTACGACTTCTCCACCTACAACCAGAGCACGCAGGGGCATCTGAACGCCGACGGACTGTGCGCGATCGAGCGCCACTATCCGTCGCCGCTGTGAGGGACGCATGAACGCCATCGAAACCGTGAAGCAAGTGTTGCTGGCCTCGGGCGCCGGCTGGATCCTGTGGTTCCTGGGGATCCTGTCGGCGGCCAGCCTGGCCCTGGCGGCCGAGCGCTGGATGTACCTGCGGCGGCGGGGCGGCGATCTGGAGGCGCTGGCGCGCAAGCTGGACGCCGATCTGGCGGCGGGCGCCTTCGACAGGGCGCGCGCCACCCTGGGCGACAGTCCGGCCGTCGCGGCGCGGGTGGCGGACGCGGGGCTGCGCCTGGCCAAGCGCGGGCCGGCGGCGGCCGAGAAGGCGATGCAGAGCGCGACGGCGCTGGAGCGCACCCGGCTGGAGCGGGGCCTCGCCTTTCTGGCCACCGTCGGCAACAACGCCCCCTTCCTGGGGCTGTTCGGGACGGTGGTGGGCGTCATCCATGCCTTCGAGGAGCTGGGACACGCCGCCCCCGGGCATGGCGCGACGGCGGCGGGCCAGGTGGCCTCGCAGGCGGTCATGGCCTCGATCGCGGAGGCGCTGGTGGCGACGGCAGTGGGCATCTTCGTCGCGCTGCCGTCGGTCGCCCTGTACAACTACCTGCAGCGACGGGTGGCGTCGCTGCTGGCGGGAACGGACGTGCTGACGAACCTGGTGCTGGCGTACATCGCCGAGGCGGACGACCAAGGCAACGGCGGGGACCCGGGTCCGCAGCGGGGGAAGAGCGGCGCCCAGCGCGGCGGCGAGGTGGCCCGTGGCGCAATCTAGCGGACAGGACCAGAACGGCATCATCGCCGGCATCAACGTCACGCCGCTGGTCGACGTGATGCTGGTGCTGCTGGTGATCTTCATCGTCACCGCCAAGATCATCGTGACGCCCGCAGTGCCGCTGGATCTGCCGCACGCGGCGCACGGCGAGGAGGTGCAGGTGGTGCTGTCGGTGGTGCTGCCGGTGCAGGGCGCCATCCTGGTCAACGGCGCCGCGGTGGCCGACGACCGGGCCCTGATCGACGCCGCACGGCAGGCGCTGGCCAGCGATCCCGAGCTGCGCGCGGTGATCCAGGCGGACGGCGCCGTTCCGCACCGGCGAATCGTGCACATCCTGGATCTGTTGCGCGACGCCGGTGTCACCCGCGTCGCCTTCGGCGCGCTGCCCGACGAGCCGGCGAAATGAACCACCGCGTGAGCCCCTCCCGATGACGAAACGGCGACAGCGAACGACCCACCCGACCGGGGGCGGGATCACCGACGTCGTCTTCGCGGGCGAGCGCGGCGGCCGCGACGCGAGGCTGGCCGCCTGCGCGCTGGGGGTGGTGATCGTCTACGGCGCGGTGCTGGCGCTGTCCGAGGCGCTGGGGGCTCCGGTCGCCAACTGGAGCGCCGAGATGGCGGCGCGCATCCACGACGCGATCGCGCGCGAGCGGGCCGTCGACCTGTCGCCGCCCCCGCCGCCACCGCCGCCGGCCGAGCCCCCGCCGAGCGTGCCCGCCGTCGTCAGCGCGCCCCGGCCCGTTCACGCTCCGGCGCGCGCGGCCGCGCCCAGCGCTCCCGCGCGAGCCGGGAAACTGACGGCGGTGGCCAACGAACCGGCCGACTTCACCGGCGGCGCGTTCGTGGTGGGCGGCGCGGCGACGTTCCCCGGCGGCGTGACCGCCACCTCGGGCAAGGCGACGGCGCCCGGCACCAGCGGCGCTCCGTCGGGGATCGCCGGTGACGCGATTCGTGCCCATGCCCCCAGCCGCGCCCGCGCGGTGTCGCTCGATCAGGCGGCCTGGTCCTGTCCCTGGCCCGCCGAGGCCGACGCCGAGCAGGTGAACGAGAAGACGGTCGTCCTGCGGGTGCGGGTGCGACCGGATGGCCGTGCCGAGACGGTCGAGGTGGTGTCGGATCCAGGTTTCGGGTTCGGCGCGGCGGCCCGCGCCTGCGCGGTCGCCACGCGCTTCGAGCCGGCTCGTGACGACGACGGACATCCCATCGCGGCCCTGTCCGCTCCCATCAGGGTGCATTTCTTCCGATGACGTCGCGGCGAAGCCCTCTACCGGTCGTGCTCGCGCTGGCGCTGGGATCGTTGGCCTCCGCGAGCTGTCACAAGCGCCCCGCCACCCGCGACGACTGCCTGGCGGTGATCGATCGGCTGGTCCAGCTGGAGCTGGCCGAGTCGGGCTTCCACGACCCGGTGGTGCAGCGTCGCTGGACGGACGAGCTGCGCCAGCGACTGGCGCCGCACCTGTCACGCTGCGAGGGGCGCCGGATCCCCGACGGGCTGCGGGACTGCCTGGGCACCGCGCGCAACGCCGAGGAGGTCGAGCACCGCTGCCTGCGCTGAAGGATCGTCACCGTGGTTGCTGGCGCGGCGGCTGCGAATTATGGTGGGGTCCATGAAATTCGCCCTCACGCTCCTTTTCTTGCCCTTGGTCATGCTCCCCGCGGCTCGCCTGCAGGCCGCGCCTCCCTCCATGGGCGATCCCGCCAAGGTGACGCTGAAGACGACGTCGGTGGCCGGGAACGTCTCGATGATCGAGGGCGCGAACGGTTTCGCGGGCGGCAACGTGGCGGTGTCGGTGGGCGACGACGGCCTGTTCGTGATCGACGACGAGCTGCAGCCGATGACGCCCAAGCTGACGGCGGCCCTGACCGCCCTCGCCCCCAAGGCCAAGGTTCGCTTCGTGGTGAACACGCACTGGCACGGCGACCACACGGGCGGCAACGCCGGCATGGCGGCGGCCGGCGCCGTCATCGTCGCGCACGAGAACGTCCGCAAGCGGCTGAGCGTCGAGCAGGTCATGAAGTTCATGGGGCAGACCCACAACATTCCCCCCGCGCCGCCCCAGGCCCTGCCGGTGGTGACGTTCGCGGACGACGTCACGCTGTACCTGAACGGCGACGAGGTGCACGTGATGCACGTCGATCCCGCCCACACCGACGGCGATGCCATCGTGCACTTCAAGAAGACGAACATCGTGCACACGGGCGACACGTTCGTGTCCGGCTACCCCATCGTCGACGTGGGCAGCGGTGGCCGCTTCGAGGGCTTCATCGCCGCCGCCGACCGCACCCTGTCCCTGTGCGACGACGCCACGAAGATCATCCCCGGCCACGGCCCGGTGATGACCAAGGCCGAGCTGAAGGAATGGCGCGACATGCTGGTCACGGTGCGCGACCGCCTGAAGAAGCTGATCGCCCAGAAGAAGACCCTGGAGCAGATCAAGGCCGCCAAGCCGACGGCCGAGTTCGACGCCAAGTGGGGCCAGGGCATGATCAATGGCGATGTCCTGATCGAGACCGCCTACGAGACGCGCCCCGGCCCAGGCAGCAAGCCGGCCGCCGCCAAGCATTGAGCCGCTCGGGTCACCGTCGGAGAACGCTCCCATGACGGTATTTAGTGGACCCCTTTGTTGCGTAAATGACGGGCCACCCGGACGGGGGGCCCGTTTTGCAATTCCCCTAATACCACTATACCGTTTGACGCGTGAGCTCTCGTATGTCGCCTGATTCGGTGACTCTGGCGGGAGACATTCCCGTGGCGCATCTGGACGCCGCGGGCCGCGTCGCCGTCTGGGATCCCGCGCTGGAGGCGCTGTGGAGCCGCCCGGCCGACCAGGCGTTGGGGCGCACGCTGAACGAGCTCATCGTGGCGCTGGAGCCGGCTGAGCTGCCGGCCCTGGAAGGGGTCCGCCGGGCCGGCGTCTGGTCCGGCATCGTGGCGCTGCTCCCGTCGAGCGGCGGCGCGCCGCGGCCCAGCGGAATCCGGCTGTCCCGGCTCGACGATTCCGGCGGGCTGGAGCTGCGCCTGGCTCCCCTGTCGGCGCTGGCGGCGGACGCGCCCACGACGGACGTGGCGCCGGAGCCCGTTCGCGATGGCCAGAGATTGGCCGCCATGCTCGAGTTCATGCCGGGCTTCTGTTACACGGTGAGCCGCGACCTGGTGTTCACATCGTCCTCCGGCAAGGGACTGGCCGCGCTGGACCTGATCCCTGGGCAGGTCGTCGGCCTCACCCTGCGCGAGCTGTGGGGACCTCACGACGAGACCTACCAGCCCCTGGTCTGCCACCTGAAGGCGCTGGCGGGAATCCCGGCGACCTACAAGGACGTGTGCCAGGGTCGCTCGCTGGAGTATCTGCTCCGCCCGCTTCGGGACGGCTCGGGCGAGATCATCGGTGCGGTGGGCGTCGCCGTCGACGTCACCGACATCGAGAACGCGCGACAGGAGCAGGCGAAGCTGGCGGCGCAGCTGCGGCAATCCCAGAAGATGGAGGCGCTGGGGCGCCTGGCGGGGGGCGTGGCCCACGACTTCAACAACCTGCTCACCTGCATCATCGGCAACCTGTCGGTGCTGGAATCGCGCCTCGGGCAAGACGCCGAGGCAGAGGCGGCCGTGCGCGACGCGAACGCCGCGGTGGACAGCGCCACCTCGCTGACGAAGCAGCTGCTGGCGTTCAGCCGCAAGCAGATCATCTCTCCCCGGCCCATCGATCTGACCGCGCTGGTCCAGCGCCTGGGCAAGCTGCTGGAGCGGCTGGCGGGGGATCGGGCCCGGGTGGTGGTCCAGTGCCAGACCGATCTGTGGACCGTCAACGCCGACTCGGGCCAGATCGAACAGATCCTCGTCAACCTGGTGGTGAACGCGCGCGACGCCATCGAGGGGGACGGTCAGATCCTGGTCGAGACGCGAAACGTGGATCTGTCCGAGCCGGGCGCGCAGGTGCCGGAACCGCTGCATCCCGGTCTGTTCGTGGCCCTGTCGGTGCGCGACACCGGCCGTGGGCTGTCCGACGTGGAGCGGAGCCGGCTCTTCGAGCCGTTTTACACCACCAAGGACGTGGGCGAGGGAACCGGGCTGGGCCTGGCCACCGTCTACGGCGCCGTCCAGCAGAACGGGGGCGCGATCAGCGTCGAGACTCAGCTGGGCAAGGGAACCACCTTCCGCATCTTGCTGCCCCGGGTCGAGTCCGCCCCCGTGGCCGAGGAGGTGACGGGCACGTCGCGCAAGAGCACGGGCGGCATACGGGGAGGCACCGAGACCATCTTGCTGGTCGAGGACGAGCCGTCGGTGCTGGAGCTGGCGCTGCGGACACTTCAAAACCTGGGATACAACGTCCTGCCCTGCGCCAGCCCGGACGAGGCCCTGCGCACGTTCAGCGAATACCAGGACCGCGTGCAGCTGCTGGTGACGGATCTGGTGATGCCGCGCATGAACGGCAAGGAGCTGGCGGGCCGGATCACGGCGCGGCAGCCGAGCGTGTCGGTGCTGTTCACCTCGGGCTACGGCGAGAACATCATCGCCAAGCAGGGCATCATCGACGATGGGATCCACTTCCTGGGCAAGCCGTACCGGCCCCAGGAGCTGGCCCGCCGGGTGCGCAGCCTGCTCGACGCGCGTCTGGCGCTACACCCGTAGCGGCAGGGCTCAATCGATCTCCCATTTCGTTCGAAGATAGGACGATGACCAGCAGTCGCGTCTTGGCTCGCATGTGGGTGTGGGCCCTCCTCGGTGGGTTTGTCGGCGCCGCCTGTTCCAGCACGGGCGGAGGCACCACCACGGGCTCTGGTGGTTCGGCGAGCTCCGGTGGCCAGGGGGTCTCAGGCTCGGGTGGCGTGGCCG
>Ga0105238_10006672_pt1 | contig 11511 bp, 7 predicted proteins | sample KBSC34metaG_FD_81526 | JGI IMG/M metagenome (GOLD analysis project Ga0105238, IMG submission 81526) | Corn rhizosphere microbial communities from Kellogg Biological Station, Michigan, USA - KBS C3-4 metaG | ecosystem: Host-associated > Plants > Roots > Rhizosphere > Soil | place: Michigan, USA... | reverse complement strand
GGCAGCCAGGACCTGTTCGAGAGTTTTGCCATCGGCGATCAGATCCGCGATGCGGTGGCCAATCATGGTGACCATATCCCGGTAGTTGACGACATCCGCTTGATCGCAGATTCTGCCGTGGCCGGGAACGATATATGTGCCACCTTCCTGCTGCCCCTTCGGGATGCTGAGCTCAATGATGTGGTTGAGGGACTGCAGAATTCCGCTAAACGTGCCGCCATTTTTCCGATCGATGACCGGATATGTCTCAGTCGAGAAGATGTCGCCGCTGCTGATAACGTCCGAACCGCGGAAGTATACGATGGTGTCGCCGTCCGTATGCGCGGCACGCTCGTGGATCAACTGAATACCCTCACCATTATAGAGCTGCATTTGAGGGGTGGCGTACGTTTCCGTGGGCCACAGACTGTCGCTCACCGGAGATACCTGTCCGGTAGGCGCGCTCATGCGCTTCAGCACGTTTTCGTGGGCCACAATTGTGGCCGGTGTCTCGCCGCCAAAAGGATACATTTCAATCTGGTTGCCAGCCTTTGCCACCTCGGCGTTCCCGCCAGTGTGATCGGCATCAAAACTGGTATTGATAACGTATCGAAGCGGTTTGTTCGTAATCTGCTTGATCGCGGCGACTATCTTCGGAGCCAGCGCCGCGAACTCCGAGTCCACGACATACACGGAATCATCGCCGACCTGAACCGTAATGTTGGCGCCCGCTCCATGCAACATGTACACGTTTCGCTGGACCCGCAGCGCCGTAATGCTCAGGTCATTCAGGTTGGAGGTAGGCGGAGCAGCTGTCGGCGAGGTGCGGGTCTCGGCTATCTCCGGCACCCTAGCATTCGGGTTCTTCAGCTTCGCGACGAATTCCGGATACATGGTTTCGGGCCCGCCGCTCACGGCAACCTCAGGCACTTTATATCGCGTTACTGCGTCCAGCTTGAAAGGGTTCTTCCAGGGGATGTAGTCCGGCACATACCCTGGGCGGCGACCCGCAATTTCTGCCGTGGGAACGCAGTTATATCCACGCATCGTCTGATCCGGGTCGAGCGCGTACTGGCGAGTCCGGACAAGAGGCTTCGCCAAATAAACGGGATCAGAGATGATGAGCATAATCGTTAGATAGTTTCCGTGTCTGATCCAATGCTCCGTCAGCGTTCCGCGATCGCTACGATAGGTACCGACGCGCTCGTACTGCGCCTCCTTCAGGTGAGTCGTTTGTATGGTTAATTCGTTGCGGTCCCATTTTCCTGTGGAAAAGCCTTGCCAGGTGTGAGCCGCCAATTCCGATGGTCTCGGACGGCTATCCATCCAAATCACGCGCTCCTGCGCCTGCCACTCGGTATATTCGTGCCAGGCGATCACACGCTGGGTTGCCGGATCGACCTCTTTCCAGATTCGGATATTGCCGAAATCCGTGAAATCGTCCGCCGGGAGCGGAATGCATTGGTGCTCCGGTAGAGTATTAATGGAAGCATTCCAACTCCAGGCTCTCATTTTGCCAGCGGCGTTTAGTGGGAGACCCTCGTACTCGCCTAGTTCAGGGCCGGGTCCACGCCACGCTTCGTCTTCATGCATCAACAGGGTCCAATCGCCACTGAGGTCTACCTGCCCCATGACATAACACGGGCATACGATACCAACCAAAAGAACAAGTCCGGCGTTTAGCAATGATGTATTCGAGGAATGTTTCATAAATCCCCTCCTTTCATGGCGCGCTACAAGGGGTTGGGTTCCAGCCCGATCGGTCAGTCTGTTTTTGAAACTGAGTCGTAATCACAAAAGGCTGGTTGAGATAAACCGGATCATCCAGAATACTGGTTACTACGAGCCAGCTATCACCAGTCGACTCATTGGTTCGATCGAAGTATTCTGTCAAAACAGCTTTATCGCTAAAAGGGACGCCATTCTTACGGATATACCCCGGCCGGATATTCGTTGTCACTACGGTCAATGAGCTGGTGGGCTTGCGGACTCGTTGTCCAGCCGCCTGGCGTCCAGACTGCACATTGTTGTCTATGCCCATCACAGAAAAAAAGTTGTAACCGGTGGTGAGCTCCCAGGACGCTTGCGATACTCCCTGCCAGTCGCCTCCTTTTGACTTGGGTTCTTTAAAATAGAACATCCTGGTCTGCATGCCGGTGTCGGTTTCCAGTTTGAGGGTGTCGTCATCAGCCCACGAAATACGCAGCCGCTCGGGCATGCGTAGAATATTTGGGGCCGCATAAGCCTTGCACTGAAGCCCCGCCGCTTCGTCTTTCGCGGGATCCCAAGCATCCCCGATTTTCTGGCCGGCTTGATTCAGCGGAATGCTAGTAAAGTCTCCTTTGGCGGGGGTAACCATGCGCCACCGCCAGTCTTCGGTAACCACGGACACCCACTGACCGGTAAAGTCGATGGGAGCGGCCGCTTTCGCGTTGGCCGGAGGCACAGTTTTTTCATTCTGGGCGTGCAGGCCGGTTACTGCCAGGCACAGCCATAGCGTTAATCCGATTCTGCGCCTGCGGCCAGTCGGACGGGTGCTTACCAGGGATGGTCGAACGGCGCTCATAACTACGCTCCTTCGTAAGTGCATAAACTTTTATTACTCCGATTCTGGCAGAAGTCACCGGGATTCATAATCGCCTCATCGCTCGAGCGAGAAACCGTTCCTGTCCTGGCTTGCACCAACAAAACCCTAGCCCTGGATTTGTCCAGCATTGGATTGTCCAACATGGATTGCCCAAGCTTGGGGTGGCGCGTGCGATTCAGAAGAGAATCTTTAGCCCGAACTGGATCTGACGCGGCGCGCTGGTTGTCCCAGTGATTTGGCCCGCACTCGCATTCAGAGCCGTACCGGCGAAAATCGTCGTATTGGGGTTCTGGAACGACGGATGATTAAGAATGTTGAAGGCCTCCGCGCGGAACTGGATTCGAAAGCCCTCTGAGATCTTATTAACTCTGAATTCGCGATTTAAGGAGTTATCAAGATTCCACAGATTCGGTCCGATGATTATATCTCTTCCAGCATTTCCGTAAGTCCCAAGTGCCTGTAGCGAAAAACAGGAGGGGTTGAACCACTGATTCAGAGTGTGAAAGCCGGAATAGAGATCGCACCCGGCAACGGCGTTCGGGCGGCCACTCGTTGGTAGCCCTTGCGTCCCGCCGCTATAAACACGGCTTGCGGCTGAAGCTGGATCGGAAGGGTAGCCGGATAGATATGTGAAAATCCCGGTCAGTTCCCAACCGCGGAGGATCGCTCCCGCCACTCCTTTGCCCCGGTACGGAATATCGTAGATGGCGCTGACGCGAAAGTTGTGCCGACGATCGAAGTTAGATAGCCCACGATCGGCAGCTACATTGAAAGCCTGCGAGGCGGGCCCTCCGCCATTAGGCCCGAAAGCTCCTGATGCGTTATCAATCGATTTCGAGAACGTATAGGAAACCTGTGATTGTAATCCATGCGAGAAACGGCGGGTGAGGCTCGGCTGCAGAGCTTGGTAATGCGCATCCGACAGGGTGTTTCCGAAGAGCAGGAAGCCATACAGCGTGTCGATTCTCGGATTTGCAACACCTGAAGCGTTACTGTAGGTAGGCGCGCCATTATAGAAACACCCCGTGGCGCTTTGCAGGATGTAGGGTTGACCGACGGGCATTTGAGATGCGGACTGGACGCAGGGGATCGGACTGTTCATATCCGTCTGCCCCACTCCGTGCACATAGTGAGTGCCGATGTAGGCGATGGATGCGACGGTATTGGTCACAATTTCGCGCTGAATGCTCAGGTTCCACTGCATCTGGTAGGCTGTGGAGCGGATGCCCCAGTATTGCCCGTTTCCATTGATGCTCAATGTGCCGTTGGTGGGAATGACCACCTGGTTGGGATTTGTTGCGGCTGGAATATTGGAAAACGGAGTGGGATAAAGGAGACCTTGCGCGATGGTCTGCTGTGCGAAAAGGAGCGGAGGCTGGAACCAGGAATTGAGATCGCTGGTATGCATCACATTATGGAAGACTCCAAAACCAGCACGGATCGAGGTCTTGTGGTCAGCAAAGGGATCAAACGCAAGGCCGATCCGAGGATCCCAGTTCCTCAGAGAGGGATTGCTCTCCGTTTCCTGCCGCTCCGGAACCCACTGCTGGTTTGGCAGGAATGGGTTGTGCAGCATATAAACTGATTGGCGCGCGAACGAGATAATCGAAGTGGGTGCGTAGCGCAATCCTATGTTGACGGTTAGTTTACGGGACGCTCTCCACTGATCTTCGGCGTACAAGCTATACATCCAATAGCGCCAATCCCTGGTGGATCCTTTACCGCTTAAGGGAGCTTGTTGGTCCGAAGCCTGTCCGACGACCGCTACTGCGGTCCCCGTTTCAAAAGCGGGTAGGCTTGGGAAAATCCACATGGGCGTCTGGAACAGGACCGTAAAGGTGTCCTCTCTGAATCTGGTTGCCGTGCCGCCGAACTTCACGCTGTGTGAACCGGAAGTCCAAATTACATCGTCCCCCACCGCGAAGCGGTTCGGGACCATATAGAATGGGAGACAGCAGTTGGGGCCCAGTTGGTTGACACCGGAAAATGTCGAGATTACGCCATCCACGCGCCCAGCGGAGGTTCCATAGAACTGCAGCGGGTGAACCCCGGGGGCGGATGGCGCGCCCGGAGTAACAACCCCGTTGGCAACGGTGGGCGACCCGATATCGTCGGCTTCTTCGTACGGCCGGTCGAATCCGCCTCGCGCCAGGTTCACGATGTTCGGTGACAAGATCCGGCGCCACTGAAGCTGGACGTAGTGGCCACGCGAATGGTCCACTTCGGGCCAATAGGGAATGGCAGCGGCTGGCGCAGTCCGGTTAGCGCGGTCATAAACGTATCGTAAGAAAATTGCGTCCTTCTCCGAAATGTTGTAATCCATGCGGGCAAGGTAGTAATCCTGGTGCCCGTTTGTAGAAGCTAGCGCGAAGGTCTGCCCGGTGCCGCTAGGCTGCCCGTTCGCTAGTAGCTCATTAAAGGCGGTATTGGGCCACAACGCCATAGTATTGATAATGGCTTGCCGAACAGCCGCATTGCTGCCGAATGGCGTGCCGGCTTGCGGGATCGAAGGGCCGCAAACACCGGGTGTTACCGTAGACGTCAAGAACTGATGCGCGCATTGATCCGGGACTGTGATCAAGTTCGTAGCTGTCTGGCTCAACCGCAGTCCTTCGTAATCCCCGAAGAAAAAGATCTTGTCTTTCTTGATCGGGCCGCCAAGGCTGGCACCAAACTGGTTTTGCCGATACGCTGGCGGCTTATCACGATCAAAGAAATTGCGAGCTTCCAATTTGTCGTTGCGAAGGAACTCGAAGGCTGAGCCATGGAACGCATTCGTTCCCGATCGGCTGGAGGCATTGACGACCGCCCCATTGCCACCAAATTGAGCACTGTAGGTATTGGTTAGCACTTGAAACTCGGCGATGGCCTCCACTCCTAGCGCGGTCCCCAGGCCGCCGGCGCCAGGCACATTGCGCCACCAGCCCAGTAGATCCTCACCATCGAGCAACCACGAAGTATTGTTAGGCCGGGAGCCGGAAATCGTATATTTCACGCCATTGCCAGCGAACGAACTGCCCGCCGCAGGCGCTCCGGCGACGATTTGCGTTATGCCCGGCCCGAGCGCAATCAGCTGTGTGTAGTTGCGTCCGTTGAGCGGCAACTCTCGCATCTGGGCGCCTTCCACCAGGGCGCCGACTGCGGTAGATTGTGTTTCGACTACAGAAACTTGACCTTCCACGGTTACGGTCTGCTGCCCTTGCCCAACCGGTAGCGAGAAATCGACCACTGGCTCACTGCCGACTGTGAGCGTGATGCCTCCATGAACGACCGTCTGGAAGCCCGCGTTAGAAACTTGCACCTCATAGGCGCCGATGTTGAGGTTGGGTACGCGATACCGACCTTGTGCACCAGTGGTCACTTTCTGCGTTATGCCGGTTCCGGCGTTCTTGACCTGGACCATTGCGCCCACGATGGCCGCACCGGAACTGTCGGTAACCGTACCCACGATCGTTGCCGTGGAGACTTGCGCCTGAAGGCGGTTGGCACAAATGATGGAAAGGAGGCAAGCCGCGACAATAGCAGGCCAGCCAGGGGATCGAAGTACGCCTAACATTTTTCCTCCTAGTCGAGTGAAAAAAAGATCACGGCGCCAGAACAACCCACAACGAAATTTTGACGCCAAAAGCATAAGCTGTCAAGAACAAAGTGATTATCCTCAGAAATATGCTGCGGGGAGGAGGCGTACGGGTGCCGTATAAGATTTTTGGGCATTGCGGAGACATCAGATCCACATTGCCCCGCCCTACCACCATGCATCCCGGCTCAGCCGCACCCCGATCATTCACGTCTGCAACAAGATGAAATTGCGCATCGAAAGCGGTGAGCGCAGCGGAGTGAAGACTTCTCGCGGTTCCCTCGTGATTCTCGGCGGCCCCTGGCGCTGGATCATTCGCGCGCCCGACAGGCCAGTGGATCATTTAACACGCCGTAGGAATTTTGGGCTCCTGGACTCTGATAGATGAAATGACTGTTCTTGAGCCCCCTCAGTTTAGGTGGCGTCATGTTTTCAAAGCTGCCGGTAGCGATCTATCAGCCCGCAAACCAGCTCAGTGTGTAATCTGCCGTCTTCAGGAAGATCGATCTCGGCACCACTATTCATTGCTGCTGCAGTACGTGAGCTTTCAGCGACGTACGCGCCACCAAAATCTAAGCTCCTAGAAAACCTACTGGCGCTTATCTACGACGATCTTGCCGCCCTTGATGACAACCTTCGTCGTCAGTAGGCCATAGATGTTTTCCAACGGATTACCCGAAAGCAGAATTATGTCAGCCAGCTTGCCAGGTTCAATCGTCCCGATCTGATCGCCCATGCCGACATAAGCCGCCGTGTTCGGTCCCATGATTTGGAAGATGTCCTGCATTGAGAACATGATGCTGAACGATTTCAGCTCGTGCTCAAGGACGACGAGATCCGCATAGTTCTGATCTGTCGAAAAGCCGAGCATATTGTGGTCTGCATCCCAGAGAGTGCGGGCATTCACGATGGTATAACCGCCTTCGGCGCCCATCGCTTTTCCATTTGCGTCGCGCATGGCGGCGGGTATCGATTCGGGCCAGGGTTTGCCGTCGCGGACTCGAGGCGTGTCGTCTTTGGGAAATTGCACCGGCGCTGAGGGACCTGATAACCGGTCGATAATCGGAGCTCCGAAGGCGTTCAGCCCAGCGACAATGGAACCGGTCGCCGCGATTCTCGCGGCCGCTTCGTGGCTGGTCCAATCCCTCTCCGGCAAGTGCACGAAGCGGCGCACACCGGCGTCGAGTCCCGCGAGGGTCGCCGCAGTAGTCACCGAGTGCACATTTACTTGCACGCCAACTTTCGCCGCTTCCTCCACCGCGGCTTTCAGAACCTCCAGGTCGCGCGGCGTTGGCTCCGGCGCGGGAATGCCCAGAGCGATTTCGGCCGTATGCTTGATCCCTTTCGCCGCCATCGCGCGGATCGCTTCGCGAGCTTCTTCCGGGGTCTTGCGCAAATCAATCCGCTCGGAAGGAATCACGCGCGGGCCTTTAATCATTCCCGATTCGATGTGATCTCGCAGTGCAATCGTGCCATCGCCCGGCCCCCCGCCCGCGAGCACCGTGGTATAGCCGGCTTCGAGGATCGATTGCATGTATGTCTTCTCATTCGGCCCGGTGTTGATATGCTTGTGGGCGTCGATGAAGCCGGGCATGGCAGTCATGCCCGTGGCGTTGATGACTTGGCCGCTGGCCGAAGAAGGTGCACCGGCCACAACCGACACGATTTTCCCGTCACGAACCACGATTGAACCGTGTTCAATGACATTACCTTTGGGGCCGATAATGCGCGCGTCGGTTATCGTGACATTTTGAGCCGAGAGAGTCGCCAGTACGCTCAATGTCAGGCACCAAGCTAATTTCAAAGAAGTTCGATTCTTATTCTGCATTTTAGGAATAATCTTACCCGTGTCTCTAGCTGCGGCATGAAGAATACTGAGTGAGCTCATTTTAGGCGCAAGCAATCGATGCTGTCAAGGGAGGTCGTGTCCGAAAGCTCGACGCGTGGAAATAAGAGCCGCCGCGCTTCCACGTTTCCCTCCTGGCATTCGTGGGGTCACTGCCTTCCAGCCTTCGTCTTGGCCAGAGACTCGCAAGCGTTCACCATCTTCTCTGCGGCATCCAGGGTCAAACTGGGCTGCTCAATAATCGCTTGCGCCGATAACGCCGCGCCTACGGCCAGGAAAAAAACGCCAGGAACAGAGTATTCGCCGTTCGCGCCTAGCCAGCTCCCCATTGCGGTTGCTTAAGCCTTCGCCGTCTTCAGCACAGGACCGAGAGAGCTGAACGTTTTGCCCTCCGTCACCAGCTTGGTCAGTAGAGGCGCTGGCGCCCATAAATCATCGCCATGCGCGGCCCGGAACTCTTCGATGCGCGACAGCACGCGGTCTAACCCGAACTCGTCGGCATAGAACATCAACCCGCCGCGATAAGTCGGGAAGCCGTAGCCGGTGAGATAAACCACGTCGATATCCACCGCGCGCATCGCCGTTCCCGCTTCGAGAACGCGGGCTCCCTCATTTACCATCGCAAGAATGCAGCGGTCGACGATTTCCTGCCGCGAGATCGAGCGTTTCGTCAGACCCTTGGCCGCTGCCTGAATCCGCTCCGTGACGGCGGGATCCGCTTCAGGCTGCCGCCCGTTGACGTAATTGGAGAATCCCTTGCCGTTTTTCTGGCCGTAGCGGCCCTCGGCGTACAGTAGATCGATGCCGAAAGGCTCGCGGATTCCGGGTTTGTGGTGCAGCCTTGACTCCTGATGAATCCGGAACTCAACATCCAGCCCGATGAGGTCGCACATCGCCAACGGGCCCATGGGCATCCCAAAATCGTAGATGGCCTCGTTGACTTCCTCGACCGTCGCTCCTTCCTCGACTAGGAATTGCGCTTCGCGGATGTAAGGATGCAGGATGCGGTTTCCGATGAATCCCCGCGCGTTCCCGGAAAGGACCGCGACTTTCTTGAGACGCTTGGCCAGTGCCATTGAAGTGACAAGGACGGAATCTGACGTCGCCTTCCCGCGCACGACCTCGAGCAACCGCATGATATTCGCCGGACTGAAGAAATGGTGGCCCACCACCATCTCCGGCCGTGACGTCACCGAGGCAATCTCATCGATATCGAGTGTGGAGGTGTTGGACGCCAGGATGCAATCGGGTTTGGCGACCTTATGGATTTCGGCGAAGATCTTCTTCTTTGCCTCCATCTGCTCAAAAACCGCTTCGGTGATGACGTCCAGCTCTTCGAAGCCTTCATAGCCCAACTGCGGCGTGATCAGCGCCAGCCGCGTGTCCATGTCCGGTTGCGAAAGTCTGCCTTTGGCAACCGTGCTCGCATAGTTCTTGCGGATCGAGTTCATTCCGCGGTCCAGAGCTTCTTGCGTCACTTCTCTCAGCCGCACGGGAATCCCTGCGTTGGCATAAACCATCGCGATCCCCGACCCCATGGTCCCCGCTCCGATCACGCCCGCCTTGGCTATGGTGAGAGCGGGTGTGTTCTTTGCCAGTCCGGGAATCTTGCCGACTTCCCGTTCGCCAAAAAACGCGTGAATCAGGCCTCGCGATTCGGCCGACTTCAGGCATTGCTGGAAGAGCTCCGCTTCGATCCGACAGCCTTCTTCAAATGGCACGCGGACCGCTTCTGTCACCGTCTGGATGGCGACGGCGGGCGCGTTGCGTCCGCGCATCGACTTGCGGGCTCTGCCATGCAGCTCCTCGAGATCGGCTGGATTGATGGCCGCCCCAACGGTACGGTCGCGGGTTCGAGAAAAGGGAACGCCGGCAATTTCTTCGGCAAAGGCCACCGCGCTTTCGCGTATATCGCCGCTCGCGATCCGGTCCGCGATTCCCGCTGCCAGGGCTTCCTGCGCGGAAATGGGCTGTCCCAATGCGCACATCTCGAGCGCTTTCGCGATGCCGGCCAAACGCGGAAGTCTTTGTGTGCCACCCGCCCCCGGGATCAGACCCAGATTCACTTCCGGCTGCCCCACTTTTGCCGTAGGAGCGAGCACACGGTAGTGACCGGACATCGCCAATTCCAGCCCCCCTCCGAGCGCCGTCCCATTCAGGGCCATTACTAGCGGCTTTGCGCTGCTTTCGATCTCAAAGAAAATGTTCCGCAGATTGAGAGGCGGTGCCTGGCCCGACGCAACTTTGGCGAACTCATTGATATCCGCGCCCGCCACGAATGTGGCGCCGGCCCCCATCACCACGATGACGTCAATGCGTTCATCGGCGTTCGCGGCCTTAACCAGATTGCGGACACCTTCCGGAACTCCCGGACTCAGTGCGTTCACGGGCGGATTATCTATTGTGATCACCCCGATCCGGCGGATCGTCGTCATCGTCACCAGTTCACTCATATTTACCCATCCACCTCACAACATCTAAGAAACCGCCGCCCTCGGGCAAGTGCTCGGTCCGCTGACCCAAAAGGCGATACGCGATCGCAACCACCCATAATCGCGTGGATCACAGGCTTTCTGAGTAGCCTCCGTTTTAGGATCACACGTCTTCGCGGCGCCCCGGCTTCGATAGACGTCGCGGAGGAAACCAGACTTGCTGATGTCAGCGAAACGAATGTCTCCGAAACACAAGTTGCGTTCCAGGACGCGCGCACTCTCCACCCTGCGCTACCTAAAAAGACAACATGGAACGTTTCGCTCCCGGCCTACTGTGGGTCGCGCCTCCGAGAACGATGGCGGAAGACCGGCATTGCATTTATGGCGCGAGGGAGCCGACATAGGCCGAAACCGCTAAAATGTCGTCGTCCGTCAACTTCGCGGCAGGAGCTTTCATCAGAGGCGCCCAGGACCCTCCATTGCGCCCATCCTGGAATTTATACAGCTGGCGCATGATGTAGATGGGATGAAGCCCTGCAATCCGCGGGACTTCTCCCAATCCCTTTAAGCCCGGTCCATGACAAATTTCGCAAGCGATCGTTTTTCCGGCGCCGCCGGTTTTCACAAGTGCCTCACCTTTCTTTAGGCTACCGGGGGGAACATAGGCCACGAATCCGGCGTAAGGGTCGAGCCGTTCTGTCCTCTCCATCTCCTGAGGAAGGGTGATGATCCGATTGCCAAGCGGCTCCGTGCTCCCGTCGGGCCGCGGAAGGCGCATGAATTCGGTATCCAGATAGCTCTTCGGAACTGTGGTGGCTTCCACAACTTTGTAAAAAACTCTCGGCTTCAGTGAAGCGAAATATTGACAAGACACCCGCACTTCCTCGTCGGTGAGCATCTTGGCAAAAGCATTCATCGGCTCGCAGTCCTTGCGCGCCCCGCTCTTGAAATCAGCCATTTGACGGATCATATACGCGGCGGGCAAACCAGCGATATTGGCGGATTCCGGATGACCCAGCCCGCTTCCCAGGTGGCAAAAGGCACAAGCGATCACCGGCTTTCTACCGTATTGAACGATCTTCGGCCAAGC
>Ga0105238_10006671_pt1 | contig 11514 bp, 7 predicted proteins | sample KBSC34metaG_FD_81526 | JGI IMG/M metagenome (GOLD analysis project Ga0105238, IMG submission 81526) | Corn rhizosphere microbial communities from Kellogg Biological Station, Michigan, USA - KBS C3-4 metaG | ecosystem: Host-associated > Plants > Roots > Rhizosphere > Soil | place: Michigan, USA... | reverse complement strand
CAGCTGACAGTTCGCGCTCGAATTCCTCCAGCGCGCCAACCTCGTTCCCACGTGCCAGGTGAATCAACCCCAGAAGCCAGTGCAGGGCAATCGCGGTGAACTGCGAGCTGCCGGTGGGCTGGCCGCCCTGCACAGAAAGGCCCGCCGCCAGTTCCCGTTCGGCCTCGCCCAGCACCTGCCGCGCCACGTACACCGTGGCGGCAAGCCAATGGGCCCCAGGGCTGAGATTGGGGGACGGGGTCATCCTCTGGGCCGGCCGCTGGGGGCTCGGGGCGGTGGTCGCCGCGACCATGCCGCGCGCCGCGCACGTGGGTGACGTCCCGGAGGCCGCGCGGTGGACGCGCGCGTACCTCGGCGCCGGTCCCGAGGTGGCTCTCCTTTCGGGGCCGGTCGCGCTGCGGGCGCACCTTCAAGGGATGCTGGGGCTGCTGCACCTGGCAGGCAATGGCGTCGACATGCCCAGCTCTGAGACGGGGGTGCGCTTCGGAGCCACCGCTGGCCTCTGGGCGGCGTGGCACGGGTGGAGCGGTGTCTGGCCCTGGATCGGCGCGGACCTCCTGTTCTGGCCGGGGCGAGAGCGCCTGAGAGTTCAGGGGCTCTCCACGGAAGGTTCCGTGCCTGGCCTCGAAGGCCAGATCGCGGCGGGCCTCGGAATCGATCTCTTTCCATGAAAGGTTCGAGGGTCCCCGCTTCACAAGGTGCGGTTGCGATGTCGCTTCCTGTCGCCGCGCCCCCTGCCCGCAGCGCCGAGGGTCCCGGACCCCTCGATCTCGATTCCCTTTACCGGGCCCACGCCCCGACGGTGGCCCGGTGGTCGGCGCACCTGGGCGGGCCGAGCGCCGACCTGGACGACCTGGTCCACGAGATCTTCCTCGTCGCCGGCCGGCGCATGAGCGAGTTTCGCGGGCAGGCCAAGGTGACCACCTGGCTCTACCGAATCACCGAGCGCGTGGTCGCGGCGCGGCGCCGGAGCGAGCGCGCGCGCCGCTGGTTGCGCCGAACGCGGCGGGCCGACGTCGAGAACGCGTTGTGCTCGACCCCGCCGTCGCCCGTCGAGGATCTGCACCGGCGGCAGTCGCGCGAGATGGTCTACCGCTTGCTCGATCGGCTGCCCGAAAAGTACAGGAACGTCCTGATCCTGTTCGAGCTGGAGGGGCTCTCGGGCGAAGAGATCGCGGGGCTGACGGGACGGAAGCTGGCGACCATCTGGGTCCACCTGCATCGAGCCAGGGCCCTGTTCCTGGCGGAGCTGGCGCATCACGACAAAGAGGAGGCCAAGCGATGAGCCGGCAAGTGCGAGATTGGCTCGGGCGCGCGGTGTCCCCGGTCCGACAGCGCTGGCGGGCCAGCGCGGGGAGCTCGGGGCGGCCGGCGCCTCCGCCAGCGCCGACAATGGCCGAAAGGTCGGCCGAGGTGCGTGCCGGAGCGCTGTTCGCGCAAGCGGTGCAGAGGGACCCCTTGCCGCCGGAAAGACTGATGGCGATCGCGGATCGACTGCGGAGCCACCCGCAGCGGCGGCGCGCGGCGCCTCCGCGGCTGGTCGTGCGACTGGCGGCCGGCCTGAGCCTGCTGATCGTGGGGGGCGCTCTGGCCGCGACGGCCTCTCACTACTTCGACTTGCCCCTTCCGTTCGGACGGCCGTCCCACCCAACTTCCCGTCCCCCGTCACCAGCCAGGCGTCCTCACGTCGGTCACGTCGGTCACATAGGCCCCTTGGGCCAGCTCCCGAATGCCGGCGAGAACGTCCAGCCGTCGTCCGGATCCCAGGCCGAGGCGATTCCGCTTTTGCCCCCGATTCAGCGGTCGGCGCCGGTCGCGAGCGCCGGCGCCGGCCACGTCCCCGCCGGCCGAAGCGTCGCGCCACGGGAGCACCAGCGAAAGCCGGCGCTGCTCTCACCGGCCCCGGCGCGGTCGGAGACGGTCTCGGAGGCGTTGGCACCGCCGGAGCCCCCGACGCAGCCCCTCGCGCCACCCGATGACTCATCGCCCGCGGTGCCGCTGCGGCCCGCGGCCCCCGCATCGCTCGCGCCGGAGCGGCGCCCGCCCGCCTCGCTGGCTGAAGAGTCGGCGCTCGTCATGTCGGCGCTGACCGCCCTGCGACGGCAGGACGACCCTGGCCGGGCGCTCGCCATCCTCGATCGGCACGATTCGCGCTTCCCGCGAGGTGACCTGGCGGACGAAGCGGCCCTGGCTCGCGTGGAGGCGCTGGTGAAGATGAAGCGGTCCAGCGATGCGCTGGCGTTGCTGGAGGCGCGCGGCCCGACCCGCCGCGGAAGCAGCCAGCGCAAGCTGGCCCTGATGCGCGCGCAGCTGCGGGCCGCGTCCGGACGGTGCGCGGCCGCGCTGGACGACCTCGATGCGCTGCTGGTGGGCGCTCCGCCCGCGGATGCCGTGACGGAGAAGGCGCTGTGGGGACGGGCCGCCTGCCGGGCGTCGGGCGGCCAGGCCGACGCGGCCCGGGCCGACCTGCAGAGCTATCTCCGGCTGTTCCCATCCGGACAGTTCGTCCGCGACGCCCACGCCGCCCTGAACGGGCAGGGCAGGGCGCTGCCACCGCCGAAGCCATGAAAGGTTTCCGCGTCACCCGACACAAGGGGCCAGAGGAGAACGACATGCGATCAAACAACGAGATCGACCTCGGAACGGGAAGGACGGGAGCGCAGCGCACATGGGCCGTCATCGCCTGTGCTTTCGCCCTCGGCGGCGTCGTCGCGGCCAGCGGCTGTGACCACGTGCACTGGCTCGGCATCCTCGACGCGGGAGGGGGATCGACGGACGACGGCGGCGGGGACCGCCCTTCGGACGCGGTCCTCGACGTCCTTCCCTTCGAGGTCGGATTGGGAGACGCCGGCGGGGCCGCGGGCTGCTCGGCGGCCTGCGCCGCCATCATGGGGTGCGGCCTGGGGGGGTACGGGCCGTACCAGTCCGGCGCGGGTTACGCGTACGCCTACGTCATTGGCCCCTACGCGTATGCGTCCGGGGTCAACCCGTACGGATCGCCGGAATACGGCGCGTACGGCTTTCGCGATCTCGAGTATCAGCAGTGTGTCGTCACCTGCCAGGGCTACTCGGACTGCGTCGGGTGCGGTCCGGCCAGCGAACGCGATCGCATCGTGAGCTGCGTGCTCGCCAACACGTGCCCGGCCCTGCTCGACTGCATGGCCCGATGAGGATCTGAACCATTTCGGCCTCGCCCGAGCCCGCGGCACCTTCTCCTCGACTGCGGTGGGGCCTGGCCGTCATGGCGGGACTCCTGGCCTTGCTGGCGTTGCGCCTGCCCAACCACCGCATCCCGATCATCAACGTCGACGAGGCCGACTTCGTGGTGGAGGCCAACGTCCTGCTGGAGGGCGGCCGTCCCTACGTCGATTTCGTCGAGAAGAAGCCGCCGCTCATCTACGTGCTGTACGCGGGCGGGATGGCGCTGGTGGGGCGCTATCACCTGCCCGCGATGCGGCTGCTCCTGATTCCTTGGATCCTGGCGACGGCGCTGTTCGTGGGGCTCGTTGCGCGGAAGATCTACGGGGAACGTCAGGGACTGCTCGCGGTGCCCCTCTACGCGATTGCGGTGTCGGTCGGACCGCCCCTCGACATGCATGCCGTCAACGCCGAGTCGCTCTTTCTGCTGCCGCTTGTGGCGGGGACCTGGCTGGCGCTGGGCGAGCGGCCGCTCCGCTGGTTGGCCGCGGGCGTCCTGCTGGCTCTGGCTGCGCTCGTGAAGCAGCAGGCGGGGATGCAGCTTCCCATCCTGGCGGCTTTCCTTGCCCTGCACCTGGGCGGCCGTGCCCGGTGGCAGGCGCCGGTCATCCTGGGCTGCGGATTCGCCGGCACCTGTCTGGCGGCCGCGGCCGTCCTGATCGCGGTCGGCTCGTGGCGCGAGTTCCTCTACTGGACGGTGGCGGTGAATCGCTACTATATCGGCAACGGGAACTCGTTCGGCGACGGCCTGCGCTTGATGGTCCGCGCGCTCCTCGAGCTCGTGCCGGCCTCTCCGGGCTTCTGGCTCTTCGGAGCGCTCGGAGCGGCGCTCGCGCTCCGGCGCGCGAACCGGGCGGCGAGCGCGCTGCCTCTCATCTGGCTGTGCGGGTCGTGCCTTCCGCTCTCTCTGGGAGGGCGCTTCTTTCCCCACTATTTTCTCCAGCTCTTTCCACCGCTCGCGATTCTGGCGTCGATGGCCGCCGTCGCGCTGTGGGATGGCGCGAGCCGGTTTCGGCGAGCCCGGATCGGCCTCGCCGCCGCGGCGGTGGCGGGCCTGGTCGCCTGGCCGGCGGTGGGCTGGACCCGCGCCGGGATGGACGTCGAGCGGGTCTCGACCCCGCACGCCGTCCCGGACGCCCGCCGCCTGGCCGCGTACATCCGGGAAGAGACCTCGCCCGATGCCCGGATCCTCGTCTGGGGCTACGGCTCGGCCATCTACTACCTGGCCGAGCGTCGCCCGGCGACGCGTTTCCCCTACGTCACCTATCTGGTCGGCGCGGTCGAGGGCACGCCGAGCTGGTGGAACCCGTTCGTCCGCTCGCGTCCGCTCGAGATCCCGCGCGCGTGGGACCTGCTCTTCGAGGATCTCGCCCGACATCCCCCCGAGCTGATCGTCGACACCGCCAAGGCCCGGTACTTCGCCTTCTGGAAGTTTCCTCCGTCGCGGTATCCGAGGCTGCAGCGTTACATCGACGAGGGCTACGAGCGAACCGAGGTCGCGGGCTTCCCGGTCTGGCGCCGCCGGCGGTGATCAGCGCCGGCGCCGCCCGGCCGGGAAGCTCTCTGGTCGGCCCGCCGTTCGAGCTCCGCGATCACCTGAGCGCCCAGGAGCAGGATCATCGCCGCGGTCTCGAGGGTGATGAGCACGATGATGGTCGTCGCCAGCGAGCCGTAGACCAGGTTCACGAGCGACAGCTCTCGGAAGTACCAGACCAGGATGTGCCGGACGGCCTCCCACAGCGCCGTCGCGGCCGCGCCACCCGCCAGGGCGCGCCGGAACGTCACGCGCTGCACGGGCAGGACCATGTAGAGGGCGGTCAGCATCAAGGCCGAGCCGGTCATGCCCAGTGCGTGAAGAAGGGTGCGGGAAAGGCGGGCGAGGGACCACGCGTGGCCGAGGACATGGACGGAGCTGCGCCCGACCGCTTCGAGGCCCCCCGTTATGAGGGTCACCAGGAGCAGCCCCACGCCCAGGGACATGACGAACAGATAGGGGATCACGGCCGAGAGGATCGGGTGGCGGGGTCGCGCCGTGGCCCGGTGGTGAAAGATCATGGCCATGGCGTTCTCGAGGATCGAGAAGGCCATCGCGCTGAAGAACAGCAACGCCGCGATGCCGAGGCCGCCCACGAGCTCGCGGTGCCGCAGGAAGGCCGCGACCTGCTCGGTGATGGCCGGCGCCTCGCCGGGCACGAGGAACTCGAGGTTCGCGGCCACCGTCCGGATGAGCTGCCCTTCGTCGACCAGGTGCGACAGGGCGACGAGGAGCAATGCGAACAGTGGCACGAGCGAGAGGAGCGTGTTGTAGGCGACGGCGCCGGCCAGGAGAAATCCTTGGTTCCGGCGGAAGTCGCCCAGCAGCGTCACGGAGGCGCCGAGGGCCGAGCGAACCGCGGCCCGCGCTCGGCTCGGCGCGCGGTCCTCGAGGCGGCTCCGGAGGGGTAGGTCGGCGTCCAAGCGCGCCGAGAGAGAGCAAGTTCGGGTCCAGCGCGTCGCCGGCGCGGTATGAGGTGCCAAGCGCAAGAAACGCGCGGTCCGCGGTGGTCGGGCGAAACGGTTGCGGCCGCTCTTCCGTTCAGTTCGTGACGGTCAACGTCACCTTGTTGCTGGTCACGCCGCCGCTGGTCGCCGAGATCTGGGTGGTGCCGGCGGCGACGCCGGTGGCCAGGCCGGTGGCCGAGATGGTCGCCGTCGCCGGAGTGCTCGAGGTCCAGGTCGCGGTCGCCGTGATGGTCTGCTTGGTGCCATCGGTGAGCGTGGCCTCTGCTGCGAACTGCCGCGTGGCGTTCCGCGCCAGCGTGAGGCCGCCGGTGGCCGGCGTGATCGCGATCGACGCCACGACGGGCGCAGTGACGGTGAGGGTGACGTGACCGACCTTCGAGCCGCTGGCGGCGCTGCTGGTCGCGCTGATGTCGACCGTGCCCACCGCGACGCCGGTGACGCGGCCTCGCTGGCCGGCCGCGTTCGACACGGTGGCCGTCGCCGGGGTGGCCGACGCCCAGGTCGCCGTGTTGGTCATGACCTGGGTCGATCCGTCCGTGAACGTCCCGGTCGCGACCAGGTTCAGCGTGGCGCCCTTGGCGAGGGACGGCGCCGCCGGGGCGATGGCGACAGAGACCAGCGTCGCCGCCGTGACCGTCAAGGTGACGACAGTCGCGCTGGTGATCGGCGTCGTCCCGATCACGACCCGGGCGGTGATGTTGGTGGTGCCCTCGGCCCGGCCGGTGGCGAGGCCGTTCGAGGCGGGATCGTTCGAGACCGTCGCGATCGTCGTCATCGACGACAGCCAGGTGGCCGTGTCGGTCAGGTCCTGCGTGCTCGAGTCGTCGAAGAAGCCGGTCGCTTTGAACTGAACCGTCGTGCCCTTGGCGATCGACACGGCGGGATTGGGTTGCACGACGATCGACGTCAGCTTGGCGCCCGTCACCGTCAAGGTCGTGTTGCCCGCGACGGCGGACGCGCCGGAACCCTGGGTGGCCGTGATCTTCGAGGTGCCCGTCGCGACGGCCGTCGCCAGACCGGCGGCGTCGATGGTGGCGGTCGCGCCGGTCTCGGAGGCCCACGTGACGCTGCTGGTGATGTCCTGCCTGGCGCCGTCGTTGAAGGTCCCGATCGCCACGAACTGCAGCTTGGTGCCCGCGGCGATCGCCGGCGTCGCGGGCGTGACCTCGATCGAGACGAGCTGCCCGTCGTTCACCGTCACCGATAGGGACCCGACCACGGGCTGTCCCGACGCCGAGGGCGCCGTGCTGGTGGCCGAGATGGAGGCCGTCCCCGTCCCGACCGCCGTCACCCGGCCCTCCGTGGTCGCCGCGTTCGACACGGTGGCCACCGTCGGTGGATTCGACCCCCACGTCACCATCTTCGTGAGGTCGACCGTCGTTCCGTCGGTGAAGGTGCCCGTCGCCGTCAGCTGCAGCGTGGTGCCCTTCTCGATCGTCGTCGAGGTGGCGGGGGTGACGGCGATCGACTGAAGGACCGCGTCCGTGACGGTGAGGGTGGCCGTCCCCATGACCTTTTGCGTATCCGAGATCGAGAAGGTCGCCGTGATGACGGTCGACCCCTTGGCGACGGGCAGGACCTTTCCGTTCGACCCGGCGGCGTTCGAGATCGTCGCCACCGTGGTCGTCGCCGACGTCCAGGTCACGGCCGTCGTCAGATCCTGCTTCGAGCCGTCGGAGTACGTCCCCTGGGCGGTCAGGTTGAGGGTGGTTCCCAGCGCGACGGTGGGAGCCGCCGGGCTGATGGCGACGGTCTGCAACAGCGCCTGCGAGACGGTCAGCGTCGCCGTGGCCGTGATGGGGGTGCCGGTCCCGAAGGACGCGGTGATGACGCTCGAGCCGACCGACACGCCGCGCGCGAGGCCCTTGGTTCCGGCGACGTTCGACACCGTCGCCCGCGCCGGCGTCGCCGACGTCCACGCCACCGTCTCGGTCAGGTCCTGGCGGCTCGCGTCCGTGAAGAAGCCCGTCGCGACGAGCTGCTGCGTCGTCCCGGCGGCGATGGTGATGGCGGCCGGCGTGATGATGATCGAGACCAGCGTCTCGTTCGAGATGGTGAGGGTCAGCGTGCCGCGGACAGCGGTGGCGCCGGTGCCGACCTGCGCCGAGATGACCGTCGTGCCGGCCGCGTTACCAGCCGTCACCAGACCCTGCGAGCCGGCGGCGTTCGACACCGCGGCGGCGGTCGTCGACGACGCCCACGTCACCGTCTCGGTCAGGTCCTGCTTCGACTGGTCCGAGAACGTGCCGATTGCGTCGAGCTGGACCTTGGTGTTCTTGGCGATCTTGGGGGTCGCGCTGGGCACCGGCAGCTCCGCCGAGACGGCGATCGACAGCAGGACCGCGTCCGTGACGGTGAGGGTCAGCCGGCCCGTGATGGTCCCGAGCGTCGCCGAGATGCTGGCCGTTCCCTTGCTGATCCCGGTGGCGACTCCCTCGGCCGAGATCGAAGCCGTCCCCGGGACGCTGGAGGCCCAGGTCACCTGAGCCGTCAGGTTCTGCGTGGTCCCGTCGGCAAAGGTCCCCGTCGCCGCGAAGGACGCGGTCGTCCCCTTGGCGATGGAGGCCTTGGAGGTCGTGACCGCAATCGAAACCAGGTCTGCCTTCTTGACCGTGAGGGTCGTGGTCCCGGAGATGGCGCCGCTCGTCGCGGTGATGACCGTCGACCCGACCGCCACCGCCGTGGCCAGGCCCATCGCATTGATGGTCGCGGTGGCGGGTGTCCCTGACGACCAGGTCACCATCCTGGTCAGGTCCTGGGTCGTGGTGGCGTTGGTGGTCGGCTCGACGAACGTGCCGATCGCCGTGAACTGCTGGCTGGTCCCCGTCGCGATGGTCTTGGCGTCCGGAGAGACGGCGATGGTGGTCAGCATGGCCATCGTCACCGTGACCGTGGTCGAGGCGCTCACCGTGCCGCTGGTGGCGGTGATCGTGGCGGTACCGCCGCCGGTGCCCGTGACGATGCCCGTGGCCGAGACGGTCGCCGTCGCCGCCGCCGACGACGTCCAGGTCGCTGTCGCGGTCAGGTTCCGGGTGGTGCCGTCGTCGTAGGTGCCGGTGGCCGTCAGCTGGATGGTCGTTCCTTTGGCGATGACGGGCGTGGTGGGCGTGAGGGCGATCGACAGCAAGGTCGCCGGCGCGGTCACCGAGAGCGTGGTCATCCCCGTGACGCCCCCGCTGGTGGCGGAGATGACCGTGGTGCCCTTGGCGACCGCCGTCGCGAGCCCCGCGGTCGAGATCGTCGCCGTCGCCGGCGTGCTGGTCAGCCAGATGGCGGCGGCCGTCAGATCCTTGGTGGTGCCGTCGTCGTAGGTGCCGGTCGCCGCGAACTGGCGGGTGGTGCCCACGCCAATCGAAACGTCCGCGGGCGCGACGGCAACCGAGAGGAGGGTGGCCGGCTTGGCGGGAGGGATCACCGTCAGGGTCGCCGTGCCCGTGACCGTGCCGCTCGTCGCCGTGATCACCGATGAGCCGGCCGCGACACCCGTCGCCAGACCTCCCGCCGAGACCGTCGCCGTCGCCGGCACCGAGGAGGTCCAGACCACCACCGCCGTGAGGTCCTTGGTCGTGGCGTCGTCATAGGCGCCCGTCGCCATGAACTGGGCCGTCGCGCCGACGGCAATCGAGGCGGCGGCAGGCGCGACGGTGATGGACGTGAGGGTGGGCGGCTTCGGCGACGACGGGGTGACCGTCACCGTGGCCGTGCCCAGCAAGGCGCCGCTGGTGGCCGTGATCACGGCCACGCCTGCCGCCACGCCCTTGGCCAATCCGGCGGCGGAGACCGTCGCAACGGCGGGCGCCGAGGAGGCCCAGATGGCCGTCGCCGACACGTCCTTGGTCGTGTTGTCGCTGTAGGTCGCCGTGGCCTTCAGTTGCTGGCTGGCGCCGATCGCCAGCGACGGGGCCGCTGGCGACACGGTGATCGACACCACCTCGGGCATCTTGGGATTGTCCGACTCGCTTCCCCCGCACCCGACCGCCGACGTGACCACCAGCGAGAGCGCGACGAGCGCGCGCGCAACTGTTTCGACCTCGGCTCTCAGCTTCATCGACGGCTCCTTTGTGGTGCGCGTGGGGGACGGGCGGGGAGGGCGCGGTGTACGGCCACGCGGCACATGCACACAGGGGGCCACCGATCCAAACAGCGGGACGGCGCGGAGCCGGAGTCGACCACGGCCAACGAGCGACGACGGAATCACGACAACGCTGTCAGGGCGCTGCACAAAATGTGTCGAGCAAGATGCGACGCGGTGCGGGAGATGGCGTCAGGGCGGCGCGTCTCGGCGGACGACGGCGACCCCCGATGGCGCGCGCGCCGGGTGTTTCTTGGCGGCATCGAGCGAGACGAACCGCGCCTCCTCGCCCGGGCTGGGGATGGGGGCGAGGTCGCCCTCGAGGTCATTTCGCTTTCCGCCACAGGCCGACGTCGTCGGAGAGCAGGCCCATCCCAGCAGCTTGCCGCGGGTCTGCCTGACCTCGTCGCCCTTGGTCATCATGCCGTCGCGTTCTCGGCCGAGCGCCTTGACCTTCCAGCCCGAGATCACCATGCCGTCGGCGGGCAGCCGCGCCCCCGTGGCGGCGTTCGTCCTGTGGAAGTGAACGTGCACGCCGGACGGGGCGTGCGTGGTCCCGCAGACCTTGGGGCCGACCTCGCACGAAGGGTGACCGAGGGCCTGACCCGCCTGCACCGGATCGCCGACCTTGAACCCCAGCTTCTTCACGCTGCTGCGCCGCAGGTGGAAGTAGTTGGTGGTGGTGCCGTCGTCGTGCTGGATCTGCACGCAGGGGCAGCCCGCGCGGAGCACCGCGCTGAAGTGGCCGTCGGCCGCGGCGCGCACCCAGTAGCCGTCCCCCCGCTTGCGCGAGCAGGCGTCGTCGTAGGTCTGGCCGGTCCGCGGATTCAGGTTGGGCGGTGCAAAATCCAGCGCCGAGCGCTTCTGCGAGTGCGGTCCGCTGGTCAGGAACCAGGTCTCCCCCGCGCTCCACGGCAGGTGCAGCTCGGTGACGGCTGGCGCCGCCGGCAGCGGCGCGCTTGCGCCGACCGGGGCGGGAGTCTGCCGATCGTCGAGCGTCGCGACGTGGGCGCCCCCGTCGCCTGAGTCCACGCCAGCGGCGGCGTCAATCGTCGCGACGGGCGCCACGGCCACCACCGGCCCCGGTGCCGTGACTTGCGTCCGCGCGCCGCAGGCCGCCAGGCCCGTGCCCACCAACGCCAGCGCTGCGCGCAGGCAGGACCGAAACGAGTCACGCGCAGGCGGAACGGGCACGACGAGAATTGTCTCTCAAAGCCCGCGCCAAAGGCAATCGAAGCTGGCGGTCCCCACCAAGCGGGCCTTGGCCCGCGACCGGCTCCGTGCCGGTCGTGACCGCGACGTCAAGGAGAGGACTGGATCAGCGTGGTCTGGTCGAAGACGAGCCGCCAGCCGCCGTTCTCGAGCGCGAAGGTCAGCGCGAGCCAGCTCACGACGTCTTGCGCGGCCCCCGTCGGAGCCGTCGAGCAGTAGTGAAGCTTGATGAGCGCGTGGCCCAGGCGTGGCGATTCGACGAGGTGCACGATCTCGGGGTCGAACCGCCCGTTGTCGTTGGTCGCAAACCACTGCCGGTGAAAGGCGACGTATTCGGCCCTCGTCGCGTACTGGAAACCGCCGGGTACGATCATCCGGAGGTCGCTGCCGGAGGTGAGCGTCGGAAGCAACGCCGCGAGGTTCCGGGTCCGGACGGCCTGCAAGTGCGTCTCGACCGCTGGACGGAGGGGCGGGGTCGACGCGCAGGCCGAAACGTAGAGCGCGGGCGCGACGAGCAGGAGCGAGACCTT
>Ga0105238_10006665_pt1 | contig 11516 bp, 9 predicted proteins | sample KBSC34metaG_FD_81526 | JGI IMG/M metagenome (GOLD analysis project Ga0105238, IMG submission 81526) | Corn rhizosphere microbial communities from Kellogg Biological Station, Michigan, USA - KBS C3-4 metaG | ecosystem: Host-associated > Plants > Roots > Rhizosphere > Soil | place: Michigan, USA... | reverse complement strand
CAAGAAGAGTGTTAGAACAAGTCTTTGCATCAGGGGCCCGCCCCGCAGAGCCCGGAGAATTTTCGAGTCGAGCCTTTTTGAATGGCAAGATCGATTTAGCCCAGGCAGAAGCAGTTCAGCAACTGATTGCATCCAAAAGCGAAATGGCCCTGCAAAACTCCGAAAAACAACTCTCTGGCAGACTCTCTCATCTCATTGCCAGTTTTCAACAAGAACTAACGCAAATCGCTGCCATTCTCGAGGCCTGGGTCGACTTTCCCGAAGAAGGGCTTGAATTTGCCTCCTTCGATTCGATCATCCTCCGACTGCAAGCCATCCAAACGCACATCCAACGATTGAGCGAAACTTTTCACGAAGGAAAAATGCTGAACGAAGGGATCGCTCTTTGTTTGCTCGGCACTCCAAATGTTGGCAAGTCATCACTCATGAATGCGCTTCTTGGCAAAGACCGAGCCATTGTCACGGACATTGCAGGCACAACGAGAGACCTCCTCGAAGAGGATTTACAACTTTGTGGACTCCATTTTCGTTTGATCGATACAGCGGGAATTCGAGAAACCACCGAGCGCATCGAACAAGAAGGGATTCGAAGATCAAAACACGCCATGCAAGAAGCAGATGTTCTCCTCCTTCTCTTAGATTGCAGCCGCCCGCTCACTGCAGAAGACTTGCAACTCTTAGAAAGGACGCCTCGAGAAAAAACGATCTTGGTTTGGAACAAAATCGACTCTCTTCCAACCTTTCAGTCGCCGCTCGATTGGCCATCTCAAGTGCGCATTTCTGCGAAAGAACGATGGGGACTCGAAGATCTTCGCTCTGCGATCGAAAAAATCATCTGGCAGAAAGGCCCCCCTAGCCGCGAAGAAATGGCCATCACAACCCTTCGTCATAAAACCGCTCTCCAAGAAGCGTCCCAATCAATCCATGCGGTCATCGAAGGACTCAAAACGCGCGTATCACCCGAGTTTGTCACCTCCGATCTCCGAAATGCGCTCCACGAACTTGGAACGATCATCGGAACCAATGTCACAGAAGACATTCTTTCCTCCATTTTCTCTCAATTCTGCCTAGGCAAATGAACAAACGCGCAACACTCATCGCTCAAATCTTAGAGACCTATTTCCCCACACCAACGATCCCTCTGATCCATCAAGACGCTTACACCCTCTTGATTGCCGTATTGCTTTCTGCACAATGCACCGACGCCAGAGTCAATCTAACCACGCCCGCGCTCTTTGCCTTGGCAGATTCTCCGCAAAAAATGATCCAGCTCACTGTAGAAGAAATCCAGGCGATCATTAAGCCCTGCGGCCTTTCCACAAGAAAAGCAAAAGCGATTTGGCAATTGTCACACGACCTCTTGACCCATCATGAGGGACAGGTGCCCAATACGTTTGAGGCGCTTGAAGAGCTGCCCGGCGTGGGACATAAGACGGCTTCGGTCGTCATGAGCCAAGCATTCCACGTCCCAGCCTTCCCCGTTGACACGCACATCGCAAGATGCGCTGTCCGTTGGAAACTCAGTGCACACAAAACGGTTGAAGGAATAGAGCGCGATTTAAAAAGGCAATTTCCTAAAGAGACTTGGAATAAAATCCATCTTCAGATGATCTACTTCGCAAGAGCCTTTTGTCCTGCAAGAGCCCACAAAATCGACGAGTGTCCTATCTGCAAGTCCCTAAAGAGCACCCGAACTGGGTAAGCGTTTCGAATCCACGCTTCGTGTTTTCAACGAGATCGGCATCGAATGTGATGCGACCTTCTTCAAAAAGAAGCACAATGCAAGAGCCTCCAAACTCAAAGTATCCCTTCTCTTGCCCTTTATGAACAAAGCTCTCAGGTTGGAACGTTTGTTGAATGGTGCCCACCGCTGTCGCTCCAATTTCAACGAACAAGACGGTCCCAAACTGCTCCGAGGAAATTTCGGTGATCACTCGCTTATTTTCTGACAAAATGGTCAGCCGCTTTTTCAACGCAAGAGGATTGACCGAGTAAAGAGGTCCATTGATGAGCTGCGGAGTTGAAGCTACGCCATCACAGGGAAAATGGAAGCGGTGATAATCGACAGGACAAAGCCTTGCGATCACCATCGAGCCAGTTTGAAACCTACGCGCATAAACGGGATCTTGCAAAAATTCAGCCAAATCAAAGACTCTTCCTTTGACGATGAATTCCTCAAAGTGGGGATAAACGAGATATCTTCCGTCGGCCGGCATCGTCGCCACTTTAGGATCTTGAACCACGGGGCGGCATTCAGGCTTTAGCTTGCGTGTAAAAAAATCATTGAACGAATGGAAATCTTGCGTCTCAAATTCGCTCTTGTCGATGCGGTACGCCTCGATAAAAGGAGCGATTTTAGCTCGGCTGGAGCTCCTTTTTTGCAAATAGCCATAAAATCTTGAAAAATAGGGTAGATAAGCCAAGAGAGGTAGAAGAGTCCGGTGCAAAAAGATCGACCAGAATCGATCTCCATACAGGAGAGAAAGGGCTCTTGCTCCGTAAATTTTTTCTTCGCAAACGGCCTTGGTCTTTCGATCAATGTAATGAATCATAGCGTTGAGGTATACTGTGCCCTAACACTAATTTTAAGGAAAGACACGCCGAAGTTAGCTTGAGAATCGGCCCTTGAGAGAAATGGCAATTTCTATTAAAATTTTGGGAGAAAATTGAGAGTCAGATGTTCGGCATTTTAAAAAAAATATTCGGCACAGCGCAATCTAGAGCATTAAAAAAATATGCGAAACTAGTTCCTTTGGTCAATGAATGGGAAGTGAAATTCCAGCCACTGACGGAAGAAGAGCTACGTCAAAAAACTCTTGAGTTCAAAGAACGACTGAAAAAGGGCGAATCGCTCGAATCGCTCCTCCCGGAAGCCTTCGCTGCCGTCAAAAATGTCTGCCGCAAGATGTGTGGCACAGAGGTAAACGTCTCTGGCTATACCCAGAACTGGGACATGATCCCCTACGACGTGCAAATCCTCGGCGGGATTGCTATGTTTCATGGCACCATTGCAGAAATGCAAACCGGTGAAGGAAAAACCCTCACCGCTTCCATGCCCCTCTATCTCCACGCTCTCACCGGGAAACCGGTCCATCTCGTAACCGTCAACGACTATCTCGCCAAGCGGGACTGCGAGTGGATTGGTTCGATTTTCCGCAAGCTGGGCCTCACAGTCGCGTATCTCACCAACGACGTGCCTCCGTATCAACGCAAAGAAGTGTACGCCTCCGACATCGTCTATGGCACTGCGTCAGAATTTGGCTTTGACTACTTGCGCGATAACTCGATGGCCATGCGCAAAACTGAGCAGGCGCAACGAGGATTTTATTTCGCGATGGTCGACGAAATCGACTCGATCCTCATCGATGAGGCCAGAACACCGCTCATCATCTCAGGACCTGTGGCCGAAAGTCGCCAAATGTATGACGAATTAAAAGAAAACATCTCCTCCCTCGTTCGCGCGCAAAGAGATCTCTGCAACCGCTTGGCAACAGATGCTCGCCGAGATTTAGAAACCTTAAATCTCTTGGAAGAAACGGCTGAAAAGAAAAAGCTGACCAAAGCAGAGCTTGAAACCCGCAACGAAGCGTTCCAGCAACTCTGGCTCGTCAGCAAGGGAATGCCTCGCCATAAAACCCTCAAACGCCTTAAAGAAAATCCCGACCTTCGAGCCGAAATCGACAAGTGGGAAACCTACTACTTTGGCGAAGCCAATAAAGCTGAGAAGGCGGACAAACTCGCCGAACTCTACATGACGGTCGACGAACGGCAAAATGAATACGAGCTCACCGATAAAGGCATCTTAGCTTGGAATACCGACAAGGGCCAAACCGTCGGTCAAGATGACTTTGTCATGCTCGACTTGGGCGCCGAGTATGCAATCGTCGATGCAGACACTTCTCTCAATGAACAACAAAAAATGCAAGCCAAGGTTCAACTCCGCGACGAAGATGCGCGGCGAAAAGAAAGAGCCCACAATTTGCGCCAAATGCTCAGAGCTCATCTCTTAATGGAAAAAGATGTCGATTACATCGTAGCCGATGGAAAAATCGTCATCATCGACGAAAACACAGGACGTCCTCAACCAGGCCGCAGATTTTCAGACGGACTCCATCAAGCGATCGAAGCCAAAGAAGAAGTTGAAATCCAAGGCGAAACCCAAACCTACGCAACGATCACGTTGCAAAACTACTTCCGGATGTACGACAGAATCGCTGGCATGACCGGAACGGCTATGACAGAAGCTTCTGAGTTCTTGGGGATCTATCAACTCAAAGTCTTAGAAATTCCAACCTACCGACGTTGCCAACGGCGCGATTTTGACGATGAAATCTACATGACCGAACGGGAAAAATACAATGGCATCTTGAAAGAGATCCATTCGATTCATGCGCAAGGCCGCCCCATTTTGATCGGGACAGAATCGGTGGAAGTATCGGAAAAGCTCTCTCGGATTTTGCGCCAAGAGAAGCTGGAACATACGGTATTGAACGCCAAAAACCACGTCAAAGAAGCCGAAATTATCGCCGAAGCTGGCAAGAAAGGCGCCATCACACTGGCCACCAACATGGCTGGACGCGGGACCGACATTAAACTTAAACCCGGCGTCTCAGAACTCGGTGGACTCCATGTCATTGGAACGACCCGCCACTCATCTCGCCGGATCGACAGACAGTTCCGATTAAGATCGGGTAGATTGGAAGACCCAGGTTCTTCGAAATTGTTTATCTCGTTTCAAGGCTCTCTGATGCGCCGCTTCGCATCCCCTCGAATGACCTCTCTTTTGCAACGGTTTAGACAACCCGAAGGCGAGCCAATCTCTGCCAAGGTACTGAATAAATCGATCGAAACAGCCCAAAAGCGAATCGAGCAACGAAACTACGCCATGCGAAAGCACACGCTCGAGTACGACGATGTGATGAACAACCAGCGCAAAGAAGTGTATGCCTTCCGAAACGATCTGCTCCACGCAGAAAATGTGGGACAAATCGCTGAAGAAATGTTACAAACAGCGGCTTATCAAACCGTCGCCTCCCAAGTCGGTCCAGAAGGCAAAGAACTGAATGCAGAAGCGTGCAAAACAGCTCTCATGAAGCAATTCCCAATTCGCTTTGAAGACGAGCTCTTCAAACAAGAGCCGCATGAATTGGAGACTAAAGCCGCTGAGTGGGTCATTGCAGCGTTCCAGAAGAAACTCATGGTGCAAAAGCAGCTGATCTCGATGTATCGTCCCGATCTCGCAGAAGGCGATCGACTCCACTCGATTCTCCAAGAAGTGCTTCGCAATCTAATGACTCGGCGCGCCGACCATCTCTGGCAAGAACACCTTCTTGCGATCGATCACCTTCGTTCCGACGTCCACATGAGAACGGTGGGACAAAAAGATCCTCTCCTCGAATTTAAGCATGAATCGTTCGGCTTATTCCAAGCGTTTTCTGAAAAAATGAAGCTGGAAATCGCCCAAGATTTATTCCGTTTCGAGATGCGTCCTCAACAGCCTCCGCCAATGAGCGAGAAGCTGCAACAACTAGCCTCTAAAACACCTGACGAAGCATGAAAATTTGGTGGCTCTTATTAGGTTGTGCAAGCGCGTTCGGCCAGAACTTGCAGATCACAACGGAGCCATCCAAAAAACCTGCCCAGCAAGTCCTTGAAGAGACCTCTCTCATTGCAGGGGGTGCCTTTGGAGCCGTCGTTTTTGAACAGCTCACCAGCAGCGGACAGCTCAAGCTCAACGGAACAACCGTCAACCAGAAGCTCCGCGTCGATGGGAGTCTTCTCACACAAGGCGCTCATCTGAATGCCGTGGAAGTGCGCGGAGAGGCGAATTTCAAAAACACGATCTTTGCTCAAGCCGTCCAAATCATCGGGTCACTGAGAGCCGAAAAATCGACCTTCCAAGACAAGCTCACAGTGAGTGGGATCAAAGCCCTCCTCATCGGATCCAAACTCAATGCCGTCCATGTCGTAAAAGATCCAAGCTTTCGAGGCCATCAAGTCCTCGAGCTCAGACAACGGACCACGATCGACGGGCCCATTGTCTTTGAATCGGGCAAAGGGGAAGTGCACTGCCATCCAGGATGCTACGTCTTAGGCTCTATCACGGGCGGAAAGCTCATCAAAAAAAATTGATCGCCACGAAAGCACTGCCCAGATATATAGAGGTATATGCTGGCAGATTTAGTCAAAACCGCTATGAAATTCGACTGCCTCAAGAGCGATCAAGTATTGGCTCTCGAGGAATTGCAATACAGTCCATTTCATCTCATCTCACTTGTGATTTTAGTTCTCGCCATCATCCATACCCTCTGCGTCCATAAAATCCATCACTTTGCTCGGCAACTAGAAGCCAGGCAAGCCCCAAAACGGCTCATCCAACAATCCCCTCGAAGCGTCCACGTACAAATCCTCTATTTTCTAGCCGAAGTCGAAATCGTCTTTGCCATCTGGGCAATCCCTCTTTTCTTTTTCATGGCAGCTTTTAGTGGATGGCGCGTAGCCCTCGAGTACATAAACACCCGCGACTACACCGAAGCCTTGTTTGTCATCATCGTTCTCTCGATTGCATCCACCAAGCCCATCATCCAATGCACACAGCGCATCATTCGGATCATTGCGAAAGCTTTCGGAGGCACTCTTTCAGCCTGGTGGTTTACGCTATTAACCGTGGGACCTCTGTTAGGATCTTTCATCACGGAAGCTGGCGCCATGGCAGTCACTGCCGTTTTGCTTTCGAGAGAATTTTATTCGTTCCGCCCAAGCTCCAAACTTTCTTACGCAACGCTCGCTCTTCTATTCACCAACATTTCGGTCGGCGGCGTTTTAACGAACTTCGCCTCACCCGCAGTCCTAGTCTTGGCCCATGCTTGGGAGTGGTCCAATTGGGATGTGTTCATTACGTTCGGATGGAAGGCGGCCCTCGGGATTGTTATCGCCAATACGATCTATTGGATCTACTTTCGGAAAGAATTCGCCCAGCTGAATGAACGGAAAAAAGTATCAACCGCTGTCTTTGGCGCCTCTTCCAGAGAGACCCAGGTCCCATTCTGGGTGATTTCTGTGCATCTCCTCTTTTTGGGGATCATCGTGCTCTCTGCCCATTATCCAGCCATTTTTATGGCGACTTACCTATTCTTCATCGGGCTCTACCAAGCCACAAAACATCATCAATCGGCGCTCAAACTCGCAAGACCCTTATTGATCGGGTTATTTCTGGCCGGCCTGGTGATTCATGGAGGCCTTCAAGGTTGGTGGGTCGTATTAACGCTCGAGCACCTCTCTCCCGTCGAAGTGTTGGGCATGTCGATGGCACTAACGGCTTTTAACGACAACACCGCCATTGCCTATCTTGCTACCCTAATTCCCAATTGGAGCGACGTTTATCAATACGCATTATTCACAGGCGTCATCGCAGGCGGAGGTCTTACGGTCATCGCCAATGCACCCAACCCCGCAGGCTTTGTCTTTCTCTCAAGCCACTTTGGCGGTAGCATTTCGTCTTGGAAGCTCGGGATGGCAGCGCTTCTTCCAGCTGGAGTGTTGTACATAATCTTTTCTCTTTTAGGACCTTTGTTTCTTTAGCTACAATGATCTGATATGGATGTATGGAACGCGTTTACGGCGGTATTGAGACAATCTAGCTCGCTCTTTGACACAATCGATTTCGCACGAGAAATGCATATTTCGAGAGCGATGTCGCTCAGCGGACTTCAAGACCCGTTTCGATTTCGAGCTCGGTTTATTGGGCTTGAAATCGCTAGTGTGCTAATCGATGAGGAGGGCAAACTCCAACTCGACCAAGCGCGTCATCTGCTCCAGCAATTCGAGGCCCACCGTTACTTCATCGGTCCCCATTTAGAAAACGACGCCTTTCTATTCGAACACATCCGATCCTCGCTAACTGCCTTAATCCAAACAACTGCCATTCATCAGCTCCTCCACAAATTTTCCCCACCTCTTTGCCATTCAAGGGCCGAAAGACTTATCCACAATACGCTTTGGCCAGCCCCCATCAAAAAAATCACCTCTGCCCACGTGAAAAGAGCCGCGCTGGCCGCCTGGTTTACTTACCTCCGTCAAACCACGGGGTCGTGCTTTGCCACCGCTCCCGCCATTTTGATCCAAGCCGAACAACCTCTCCAACTCCTCCAAGATCTATACGATCTATTGACCCTCGGAGCTCTCCGGAGAATCGTCGCTGGCAAGCAATACGCTGTGCCTCTTTGTCCTTCGATCGAACAATTCGACATCACCCGCCCGCTCACTGGTTTTTCTCCTTTCGCTCTCTCTCTCTCGCCGGGCCTGCAAGCCGCTTTAGCCGCTGCAGGATTCTCTCTTTCTCCATCCGAGCTAGAAAGTTACATAGCCCAAACAGAGGACGCTAGAACGCCCAAAGAACTCATTGCGGCCATTTTGCTCCGTCTCTTTGAACTCACCCCCACCGATCTAGCTGAAGAAAAATCGCTCCAACGGCTCGAAATGAATCCGCTTTTAGCAAAACACTCAGCCGTCTATTACCAAAAACCGAGCGCCAGAGCGTCAAAAGTAAGCCAATGGACCAAAGCGCAAGATCTAGCCACGGCTGCCTATCAAGCGCTTGGAGATTGCGCCCTTCTTCGAGCTTGGGAATCAACCCTTGCCTCTTTTTCAGACGTCAAACTCGACATCGGCAAATGGAACTTGTACGTCAGCTTAGGCCTCCACCCCGACTATTCGGGCGGCATCGGCGCCTTCGTCTACGCCAAAATCAACAAAGACTCGCAGAACTCAATGCTCAAATGGCTGCGCTTCAAGGAGAGTATGAGCAACTAGCGCACGTGGCTCACATGGCCCAACAAAATCATCGCCAAGGCGAATATGCCCACGCGATGACCCGGGCAAGCAGCATTCGAGCCCAAATCGAAGAATCGGCTCGAGAAGGGGAAGCTTTGTCGAGACTTTTTCCCATCATCATGGATAAATACAACGAGCTGCTCCCAAGCTGCTTCCAAGAAATTTTCGATCCATCTCTCGTGCAAAACATCGCCGAGATGATCGATGACAGCCCTGCGGGATTTCGGTTGGTCTACAAACATGGAAGAAGCCACAGCTCTCAATGGAGTTTTATCCGCTCGGCCGAAGAATTCATCCAATCTGTGCGCGAATTTTTCGAATATGGAGAACGGGAACTCTTGGCAGAACACCCCATCCATCGAGACGCCATTGAAGATGTCTCAACCCACTTAATTCAATCGCTGCAGACCGAAGAATTTCTGCAGCAATCGATTGAACGGGTCCGAAAAAACCCCTCCATTCACGATCCAAGAGCCCTGCCGTGGGAATATATCTCTGGCGGCAGCTTGCCCGCGCTTTTAATGACCTATTATCAAAGACACGCGCCGCTTTCCGCCATCCAAAAGCCGATCCGAAATGCTCAAGACCTGCTCCATTTTCTCGTTGAAGGCGCGCACGCCACAGCCCATCCTGCGCTCATGTTCTCGCCGACCCATGCTTTCATCTTTCACCCCACTTTGCTTCCTTCAAACCCAGCCCAACAAATCGGTCAAATGCAAGCCTTTTGGAAACATCTCAAAATCGATCAAGAAGAAAGGCTAACAGACAAGCTCTCCGAACGATTGCCTGAGCAAGAAGCCGCCCTATTTCTCCATCTTTGGCGAAAAAAAAACATGCCAAGAGGGCTTCATCTCCTCCGCGCATCGTGGCTTGAGATTCTCGGGTCGGATAAAGAGCCCTTTGTCGACGGGTTTTTATTCGAAGCTCTTCCGCTACTGCCTCCCGAGGCGGCCGAATCGCTAACCCAAGAACTTGGCCTCCCTCTTGCCTTTGATTCTTGGCTGACGCCTCTCGAATTTAGAGAACAGGTAAAAATCGGTTTGATCGCAAGACAAGGAGCTCCGTTTTCCTCCATCGACATCGATGCAACCATCGCCGATTTTCTACGCTCTAAAGGCCTGGCGGCCCCTCAACCCATCCTCTTTGCCGATACGAATTGGTCTAGCTGGTTATTTGGCCTCAATGTGTCTCCCACCACGGGCGCCCTAGAACTCTGGCGATTTCCTAGGACCGCCATGTCAGGCGTCCCCATGAACGGCTGGTTTCGGCATCAATGCCAGGACTCTTGGACCCTATTCCATCGACCTCAAGAATATAAACTTTAAATCATCTCAAAAAAAAGGAAACTAAAAGGAAACTAATATGACAAATAAGATTTCTTCAGAAATATACATCGTACACAATCCAGCCTACAAAGAAGTGATCCCGGCGCAACTATGCAGAATTTGTGGCGCAACAGCTCGCTTCGCAAGCGTGCACTTCACGTCCTATCCTCACAAAGACAGCTGCAAATACCTTGGTTCGAAAGTCTTTTCAGCTTACTTAATAGGGCCTAACGTAACACTTTATAATGAATCATCACCATTTCCAAAGATCATCCAGGAAACGAACCCTTTTTACGTAACAACTCACGGTCCTTATGAGCCAGATGATCTTTTCCCGGGCATTGTGATTAAAATTTGAAGTCGCCCGAAATGGTCACGCCTTCTTCATCGATGAGGCGTCCTTCGACATTCAACATGAAGTATTTGCCCGAGCTCAAAGAACAACCGATGAAAACGCCAACAGGCGTTCGATTTTTGAAGTAGTCGTAGCCAGACCCATTGTTCGCAATGGGTTCATCAAAATTGCCCACTTTGACTTTCAGATTGGAATATTTCAAACCGATGTAGGGCGTGAAAATATCGATCGTGTAACCAAAATCCACATCGATCTGCCATTCTCTCCAATGCAAAAAGGTATCCGCTCCCGATTGCACCACGCCATCAATGGTGAGCCACAAGTTGTCATACCGGCAATGCTCATACCGGCCGCCAAAACTCAAGTGCATCGTCTCTGTTTGATAGGCGATCGCCTTGACACCTGCTCCCCACAAAAGGTTATACAACGTCTCAAGCTCTGCGCGATGGGTATCTCCCTCAACTGTGAAACGCCAATCGGTGCAGCTTCTCGACGATCCGCATAATCCGAATAGATCCAATCGATTTTTCACCGTGAGAGTCAACGTGCCAGCATTCGTCTGTTGATTGAAGTTATCGACTCGGCCGCTGCCACTTCCAAATTGCTCCAGTCTTGCGTCAGCAACAAAATCACCCTCGTAGCCCGCTCTCACACTCACAGGACTTGCCTGAGGAATGAAAAAACCCTGTTGGATCAGACACGGGGCAACGGGACTTTCGACTGGCGCGCCCCAGGCTACCCATTGAACAAATAAGACAGGGAAAATAAAAAATCTCATTTTTTCCAGATCCTCAGTGCTCCTAGGTATAACGCTTGCGAGAAAAAAAAGAAACAGCCAACAAAACTTGCCCCCAAAATCAAGAAGTGCTGCAACTGCGTCATCCAATCGCGCGCAAATAGAACCGGCATTGATTGAAAAATCAATACCGTAGGGTCGTCTAAAAGCGCAAATCCAATCCAGCCGGTGACAATCGCTGCCAGCAAAGAGCTAGTGGCAATCTTGT
>Ga0105238_10006662_pt1 | contig 11518 bp, 10 predicted proteins | sample KBSC34metaG_FD_81526 | JGI IMG/M metagenome (GOLD analysis project Ga0105238, IMG submission 81526) | Corn rhizosphere microbial communities from Kellogg Biological Station, Michigan, USA - KBS C3-4 metaG | ecosystem: Host-associated > Plants > Roots > Rhizosphere > Soil | place: Michigan, USA... | reverse complement strand
TCCTCCGCCCGGCCGAGGATGTGGTGGCTCTGGCGCCCGCTACAGCGGAGGGCGGCGTGGGCATCGCCATCGTGAGCTACAATACCGGGCCGCTGCTGATGCCGGCGATCGACGCCGCGCTGGCCGATCCCGCCGTCGAGCGGGTCGTGGTGGTCGACAATGGCAATCCGCCGGAGGCGCGCGAGAAGCTCGCCCGCCGCGACGCCGGGGAGCCGCGGCTGCGCGTGATCGAGGGGCAGGGCAATATCGGCTTCGCCGCCGGCTGCAATCTGGCCGCCCGCCATATCGAGTCTGACTATCTCCTGCTGCTCAATCCGGATTGCGTGTTGCCGCCGGGCGGGGCGGGGCTCTTGCGGGACGAACTGCGGCGCCGCCCCCGGCCGGCGCTGCTGGGCGCGGTCATGGTGGATTCAGCCGGCCAGGTGCAGCGCGCCACCCGGCGCAATCTGCCGAGCCTGGCCAATCTCCTGGGCGAGGCGCTGCGCCTTTATCGCGTCATCCCGGGCTGGCCGCGAGTCGAGATCGAGGGACCGCTGCCCGCTGAGACGACGCCCGTGCCCGCCATCAGCGGTGCGGCCATGTTCCTGACACGGGAAAATTATTGGGAGCTCGGCGGGCTCGACAGCGGCTATTTCCTGCATGTCGAGGATGTCGACCTCTGCGCACGGTTTCAGAAGGCCGGCGGCGAGGTCTGCCTGGTGCCGGCGCTGCGGCTGCAGCACGGGCGCAGCTCCAGCGACGCCAGCCCGCTTTTCGTCGAAGGGCACAAGGTCAGGGGCTTCCGCCGCTATTTCCGCAAGCAGGGCCTGGGCGTCGCGGGGCGCCTGCTGCTGGAGGCGGCGCTGCTCGCCCGCTCCGCCCTGCTCGCTATATCGGCTTGGCTTTCGCCTGGGTCTCGAGGGCCGCGGCACGGATCTGGCTGAGGGTCTGGCGAATGGTCAGCACCTCGGGATCGATCCTGATCTCGATGAGGGTCGGCTTCCCCGCGGCCATGGCGCGATCGAAGACCGGGGCGAATTCCTCGGTCTTCACCACCAGCTCGCCATGGGCGCCATAGGCGCGCGCCAAGGCGGCGAAATCCGGATTGACCAGCTCCGTGCCGACCACGCGTTCGGGGTAGGTGCGTTCCTGATGCATGCGGATAGTGCCGTACATGCCGTTGTTCACGACCACGAAGATGATGGGCAGGCCGTATTGGACGGCCGTCGCCAGCTCCTGGCCGTTCATCATGAAACAGCCGTCGCCGTTCCAGGAAACGACGACCCGATCGGGATGGACCGCCTTGGCGGCGACCGCGGCGGGCACGCCATAGCCCATGGCCCCGCTCGTCGGTGCCAGCTGGGTGCGGAAGCCGCCATAGCTGTAGAAGCGCGGCAGCCAGGTCGCGTAATTGCCGGCGCCGTTGGTGATGATGGCGTCGCGCGGCAGCTTGTTGCGGAGATAGGTCACGATCTCGCCGAGCTGCACCTGGCCCGGGCTTTGCGGCGGGACGCGGTAGGCGAGATAGTCGGCGCGCGCCGTCTTGGTCTCAGCCCGCCAGGCCGCGGAATCGACCGGCGCCATGGCGCGGGCGGCGGCGGCGAACTCAGCCATGCCGGCGTTGATGGCGAGCGCCGGCTGATAGACGCGGCCCAGCTCCTCCGCCCCGGGATGAACATGGACCAGGGTCTGCTTCGGCACGGGGATATCGATCAGCGTATAGCCGCCGGTCGTCATCTCCCCGAGCCGCGCACCCACCACCAGCAGCACATCGGCCTGGCGCACACGGTCTGAAAGCTTCGGATTGATGCCGATGCCGACATCGCCGACATAGTTCGGGTGCTCGTTGTCGAGCAGGTCCTGGCAGCGGAAGGAATTGGTGATGGGCAGATCATTGGCTTCGGCGAAGGCAGCGATATCCGCCGTCGCCTTGGCCGACCAGCCGCCGCCGCCCAGGATCACCAGCGGGTGCTTGGCCCCGGCCAGCAGCTCGCGCAGCCGCGCCATGTTCTGAGGGCCGGCCTCGGCCTGGACCGCGTGATAGGGCCCGGCATCGGGCACCTCGACCAGATCGGTCAGCATGTCCTCGGGCAAAGCCAGCGCCACGGGACCCGGCCGGCCGGATGTCGCGCGGTGAAAGGCCTGGCTCACCAGCTCGGGGATGCGCCGGGCATCGTCGATCTCCGCCACCCATTTGGTGACGGGGCCGAACATGCGGCGGAAGTCGATCTCCTGGAAGGCCTCGCGCTCGGTCTGGTCGCGGGCGACCTGGCCGATCAGCAGGATCAGCGGCGTGGAATCCTGCAAGGCGGTATGGAGCCCGATGGAGGCGTTGGTGGCGCCGGGCCCGCGGGTTACGAAGCAGATGCCGGGCCGGCCCGTCAGCTTGCCATAGGCCTCGGCCATGTTGCAGGCGCCGCCCTCCTGCCGGCAGATCAGGAAGCGGATCTGGTTGCGCGCTTCGAACAGCGCATCGAGGGCGGCCAGATAGCTCTCCCCCGGCACGCCGAAGGCCATGTCGACCCCGTGGATCTTCAGTTGATCGATCAGGATCTGGCCGCCGGTGCGGCGGCGGAGCGGCTCGGTCATCGAATCTCCCAGACTTTCGCTTTTGTTGGATCGGTCTTTTTTGTCAGATCGGGGGGCGGCGCTGCGCCCAGGGCCGCACCATCTCCAGCGCCTTGCCGATGGCCAGCGCCGGCAGATCCTCGCCGCGCCGGGCGACGATCTGCAGCCCGATGGGCAGGCCTTCCCCCGTCATGCCCGCGGGCACCGAGAGGGCCGGGCATTGGCTGACGAAATTGAAGACCGAGGTGACGTCGAGGCCGTGGAAGCGGCCCTTCTCGTCCACCCAATCATATTCCGTATCCTTGCCGCCGACCTTCGGGGCGGCATGGGCCATGGTCGGGCAAAGCAAGGCGTGGCAGCGCTGCAGGATCGGATAGAGCTTGCGCCACATTTCCGTGCGGACGAACTCGATGCGCTTGAACTCCACGGCGCTCATCTTCAGCCCGGCCTCGATCAGTGCCACTACATTGGGGTCCATCTTGGCGCGGTACTGCGGCAGCTTGTCGCCGAAGAAGGCGGCGAGATAGACGCGCCAATGATCGATCCAGGCGTCGTTCATCTCCTTCGTCCAGCCGAGTTCGACCTCCTCGATGACAGCGCCCTGCTCGGTCAGCGCGGCGGCGGCGGCGCGCACGGCGGCCTCGACCTCCGTATCGACATAGAGGACGCCGAGATCGACGCAGAGCGCCAGGCGCCAGCCGCGGATCGAGCCCGGGATGGGATGGGGAAAGTTGATCTTCGGCTTCAGGGACTGGATGTCGCGCTCGTCCGGGCCCTGCGTCACGTCGAGGAAAAGCCCGGCATCGTCGATGGTGCGGGCGAGGGGGCCGAAATGCGACAGGGAGTCGAACATGCTGGGCAGGATGGTGAAGGGGATCCGCCCGAAGCTGGGCTTCAGCCCGACGATGCCGCAGAAGGAGGCCGGGATTCGCACCGAGCCCCCCATGTCGGAGCCTTCGGCCAGCGGCACGCAGCCGCTCGCCACCGCCGCCCCCGAGCCGCCGGAAGAGCCGCCCGGGGTCCGCGAGGTATCCCAGGGATTGCGGGTGATGCCCCAGAGCGGGCTCTCGGTGAAGCTGGAATAGGCGAATTCCGGCGTCGTGGTCTTGCCCACCATGATGCCGCCGGCCTTGGTCAGTGCCTCGACGATGGGGGCGTCTTCCTCGGGCACCCATTGCTCGAAGGCATGGGAGCCGCAGGTGGTGCGCTTGCCCTTGGTGGGCGTCAGATCCTTGATGGCGAAGGGCACGCCATGGAGCGGGTTCAGCGGCCGGCGCTGGCGCACCGCCTCCTCGGCTGCCTTGGCCTTGGCGCGGGCCTCCTCGGCATAGACGAAGCAGAAGCAATTCAGGGTCGGATTCACTTCCTCGATACGGGCGAGGGTGTTCTCCATCAGATCGACGGGCGACAGCTGGCCGTCACGAATCCGGCGCGCCATCTCCGTCGCCGGCATATAGCAAAGTTCGAGATCGGCCATGCGGTCCTTCCCCCGGGGCGAAACTGGCCGCAGTCTCCCGGCTTCGGGGTCGACAGTCAAATGTCCCTTGGCAAGGCTTGATTGCCTCGAGAGTTGCGCGGCTCAAGGCCGGGCCGGCATAGTAGCTGCGCATGATCGAGCTCACGCCCGGCCAGATATCCTCCTTCCAGGACAACGGCTTCCTGGTCCTGGAGCGGCTTATCGCGCCGGAGAGGGCCGCGGCGGTCGCCGCGCGATTCGAGGGGTTGTTCGCCGGCCGGTTCGAGACGGGGCTTTATCCCGATGAATGGAATTGGCAGGCGGGCCGCGATCCGGCGGACCGGACGCGCCAGATCTGCAACGGCTGGAAGTCCGACTACACGGTGGCGCGCCTGGTGCTGGGCGCCGAGATCGGGCGGCTGGTGGCGACCCTCGCGGGCTGGCCCGGCGCGCGGTTGGCCCAGGACAATGTCATCTGGAAGCCGCCGGGGGCCAAGGCGCTCGGCTTCCATCAGGACGACAGCTACACGAAATGGATGGTGCCGGCCCATATGGTCACCTGCTGGATCGCCCTCGATCCCACCAGCGCTTCCGGCGGCACCATCGAATATGTCCGCGGCTCGCACAAATGGCCGGTCTCCCCGCCCATCAAGCAATTCCATGCGCCCGACGACTATCGCCGCGAGATGCGGGAGGCGGCGGCCGCGGTGGGGCTCGGCGCACCGGATCTCGTGCCGATCGAGGTGCCGGCAGGCGGATGCGTCTTCCATGACGGAAGGACGTGGCATGGCTCGGATGTGAACCGCGCCGACAAGCCGCGGCGCTCGGCCGTCAGCCATTGCATGTCCGCCGAGGCCCGCTTCCATCCGACGGAGGTCAGCTACATCTACAACCGCTACAAGCGGGTGGGGGACGAGACGATGGAGGAGAGCTTCTTCCCGATCCTCTGGCGCCGCGACGGCTATCGCTCGCCCTTTCTCGAGGAATACGTCAGGCGAGGCTCGGCGGCCGGCCTCTGACGCTCAATGCCCGCCGTGACGGTGGAGGATCTTGTCGGCGAGTCCCGTGTCGTAGCCGAGCCCGGCGGGGGTCAGCACCGCGGCCATGGGGAACATCGACTTCAGGAGGCCCTTGCGCTCCAGCGCCACCCAGGCGGCTTCGTTATGCAGGCCGGTGGCGTCGCGCGCGGCGACGACCGCATCGCCCATGTGGAAATGGTCGCCATGCTGGCCGGGAAAGCCGGTGACCATGATATGGCCTTCCTCATCCGCCGGCCGGCCGTGGCCTTCGAGCCGGGCCAAGGCCTGAAGCAGGGTCAGGGTGCGAAGCTGGAGCGGGTTCAGATTGAGGGGATTCTGCTTGGGGGCCATGTGTCGTCCAGCGCTGAGGTGAGGGGCCTGCGACTATAGCGAGCGCGTTCCGGCGGGCAAGCCGGGCGTCATCGCGCTGCAATGGCCCTTGGAATCCCGGGCTTCCCCATTAGTATGCGGCCGGGTTTTTGCAACCACGGACGGGCGGTTTCGACATGACGATTGCGCATCCCTATCTGATGTTCCTTGGCGAGGCGCATGACCAGCTCGCGGCCAAGACGGCCCAGGGCATCGTCCACTGGCGCCCCGATTGGTGCCTGGGCCAGCTCCGCCTGCCGGGCTGCAAGGCCGATCTCAGGATTCCCGACATGACCCTGGAGCAGGCCAAGGCCGCCGGGGTGAAGACGGTGATCGTCGGCGTCGCCAATCGCGGCGGCAAGATCGGCGGCAGCTGGACCGAGACTCTGGTCAAGGCGCTGGAGCTGGGGATGGATCTCGCCAGCGGCCTGCACCGCCGTCTCTCCGATATCCCCGAGGTGAGCGAGGCCGCGCGCCGGCTGGGCCGCCAGCTCTTCGACGTCCGCCACCCCACCCGCGAGTTCGATGTCGGCACCGGCGCCAAGCGCTCGGGCAAGCGCCTGCTGGCGGTGGGTACCGATTGCTCCGTCGGCAAGATGTACACGACCCTGGCGCTGGAGAAGGAGATGAGGGCCCGCGGCCTCAAGGCCGATTTCCGCGCCACCGGCCAGACCGGGATCTTCATCGCCGGCGATGGCGTCTCCATCGACGCCGTCGTCTCCGATTTCGTCTCCGGCGCGGTGGAATGGCTCTCGCCCGCCAATGATGCCGATCACTGGGATCTCGTGGAGGGGCAGGGCTCGCTCTTCCACGCCTCCTACGCCGGCGTCAGCATGGGGCTGCTCCATGGCGCCCAGCCCGATGTGCTGGTTCTCTGCCATGAGCCGACGCGCAAGCACATGCGCGGCCTGCCGCATTATCCGCTGCCCGATCTCCAGCGCTGCATCGAGGCCAATCTCGAGGCGGCGCGGTTGACCAATCCCGCCGTGCGCTGCATCGCCGCCAGCATCAATACCGGCAATCTCGGCGAGGCCGAGGCCCATGAATTCCTGGCCCAGACGAGCAAGCGCCTGAAGATGCCGGCGGTCGATCCCTTCCGCACCGGCGTCGGCCCCATCGTCGATCTCCTGGGCTGAGGCGATATGCGCAAGCTTCGCCTCGCGCATGAAAGCTGGCCCATTGCCGGCATCTTCACCATCTCGCGCGGCAGCAAGACCAGCTCCGAGGTGATCCTGGCGGAGATCGAGCAGGGCGGCCGAGTGGGGCGCGGCGAATGCGTGCCCTATGGCCATTACGGCGAATCGATCGCCAGCGTGATGGCCCAGCTCGAAAGCCAGCGCAGTGCCATCGAAGGCGGCATGGGCCGCGACGCCCTGCAGGCGGCTCTGCCGGCCGGGGCGGCGCGCAATGCGCTGGACTGCGCGCTTTGGGATCTGGAGGCCAAGCTTGCGGGCAAGCCCGTCTGGCAGCTGGCCGGCCTGGCGGAGCCCGTCGCGGTGACGACGGCTTATACCCTCAGCCTCGACAGCGCCGAGAAGATGGGCGCTTCCGCCAAGGCCCAGGCGAGCCGGCCGCTGCTGAAGCTGAAGCTCGCCGGTCCCGATGATCTGGACCGGGTGCGCGCGGTGCGGCGCAACGCGCCTAATGCCCGCCTCATCGTCGATGCCAATGAGGGCTGGACGGCGGCGGACTACGCCGCTTTGGCGCCCGAGCTGGTGAGCCTCGGCGTCGCCTTGATCGAGCAGCCCTTGCCGGCCAAGGCCGATGCCCCTTTGGGCGGGCTGGCGCGGCCGGTGCCGGTCTGCGCCGATGAATCCTGTCATGACCGGGCGAGCCTCGCCCATCTCGCCGGCCGCTACGACGCGGTCAACATCAAGCTCGACAAGACCGGCGGGCTGACCGAGGCCCTGGCGCTGCGCCAGGCGGCGCTCGCCGCGGGCTACCGCATCATGGTGGGCTGCATGCTGGGAACCTCGCTGGCCATGGCGCCCGCGCTGCTGGTGGCCCAGGGGGCCGAAGTGGTGGATCTCGACGGGCCGTTGCTCCTGGCCAAGGACAGGACGCCCGGCCTGGTCTATGACGGCAGCCATGTGGCGCCGGCCCTGCCGGCGCTCTGGGGCTGAGGAGATTTGTGATGCATGCGACTCCGACGATCGGGCGATGGGCGGCTCTGCTGTTGCTGGCGGCCCTGGCGGGCTGCGCCGATAGCGGCGGCGACAGCCTCGCCACCGGGGTCGAGCCACCGGCCGCCACGCCCGCCCCGGCGACCTGTCCGGTCAATCTCAGCTTCGTCAAGGCCGAGCTCGTAACCCCCTACCCCAAGCTCGAGGAGTTCATCGGCAAGGATGCTCTCGACGCGACCTTCTCCAAATCCATCGACCAGATGATTACGGATAGCGGCGGCGTCGATTCCGCCATCGCCGGCGGCGAGCATTATGTCCAGCTCTACCAGGACGTCCTGAAGAACGAAGCCGTGATGCGGGAGAACTTCAAGAAGAACGGCCAGGACCAGGAATGGATCGATACCTACTTCAGCAGCAACAAGGATGGGCTGACCATCAACCAGGCCTTCGTCGACGCCGTGAAATGCCGCGCCGCCCAGAATCCCGCCCCGGCTTCGCCCCCGAGTCCCACCGCCACGGGTACCCAGACGGCCCCGGCGCCGGCCGGCTGAGATCAGAAATTGGGCAAAACCCTGCCTCGCGGGGTCAAGGATTGTGCAGTGCGGCGTGGGAATTGTTGCAAGGCAGCATCAAGGCCTGCGACAAATTATCTATCTCAGCGGAAAAGGAAAATTTTGCTTGAAGCTAGGAGGGGGAAACACATAATTGTGCGGTGCGTCAGAACGGCCTCGCCGTGATGACGCTGCGCCCGATGGGCGTTTCCTCCCAGAACTTGGGCCGTCCCTCGGGACGGCCCTTTTTTCTAACCGCGGAGTTTAGCCTAAGCCGGCACCGCGCGCAGCAACTTTAGCAAAATCAGGGCAATAACCTGTCGCCGGCCCCGAGCGCCCGCTGCATCACCACGCTATCCACCCAGCGGCCATGCTTGAATCCCACCGAGCGAAGCACCCCCATGCGCTGGAAGCCCAGGGCCCCATGCAAGCCGATGGAGGCGCGATTGGCGGAATCGCCGATGATCGCCACCATCTGGCGCAGGTTTCCGGCCTCGGCGAGGGCGATCAGCCGGCTGAGCAAGGCCCGGCCGACGCCACGGCCATGGGCGCCGGGGGCGACATAGACCGAATCCTCGACGGTGAAGCGATAGGCGGGCCGGGTTCGATAGGGTCCGAGATAGGCAAATCCCTGGACGGCGGCGCCATCTACCGCCGCCAGATAGGGCAGGCCCCGGGCCTGCACCTCGCTGCGGCGCCGATCCATCTCGGCGACGTCCGGCGGCACCTCCTCGAAGCTGGCCAGCCCCGTGGTCACCCAATGGGCATAGATCGCCTGCAGGGCAGGGAGGTGGGAGAGATCGGCGTCGACGATCTCCAGCGTCATTCCGCGGCGGCGGCGAGCCCGAAGGGAAGCGAGGCCAGGGAGCGGATCAGCTCGGTCATATCGCTCACCAGGCGCGGGAAGCCGGGGCCGCGCCGGAGGCTCGCCTCGTCGAGATAGAGGCCGCGATTGACCTCGATCTGCAGGGCATGGATGGCCTCGGCGGGCCGTCCGTAATGCTGGGTGACATAGCCGCCGGAATAGGGATTGTTGCGCGCCACGGTGTAGCCCAGGCGGCGCAGGGTGATCTCCACCTGCTCGGTGAGCCAGGGGGCGCAGGAGGTGCCGCGGCAATCGCCGAGGACAAAGTCGACCCGATCCCAGCCCGTCTCGCGCTCCGCCGTTCCGCCCGCCGAAGGCATGGAGTGGCAATCGATCAGCACGCAAGTGCCGAAGCGCCGCCGCGTCGCCTCGATCTCCGCGGCAAGGGCGGCATGATAGGGGCGCCAATAGCGCTGGATCCGCTCCGCCGCCTCGGCGAAGGCGAGCTTGCGGCCATAGATCTCCTCGCCCGTGGCCACGACCCGCGGGATGACGCCCAGGCCGGCGGCGACGCGGGGCGAGGTGGTGTTGGCATTCCGCGGCAGGGCATCCCCGAACATCTGCGGGTCGAGTTCGAGCGCCTCGCGATTCGGATCGACGAAGGAGCGCGGGAAGAGGGCCGCCAGAAGCGGGGCGCCGAGAGAGGGGGCGGCCGCGAAGAGCTCATCGACCCAGCAATCCTCCGACCTGCGCAGGCTGTCGAGAGCGAGGCGCGAGCCGGCGAGGAAATCCGCGGGATAATCGGTGCCGCTATGGGGCGAGGCGAAGACCACCGCCATGCTCTGCGCCGCGGGGCGGCGGAGCTTGAAGGGCGCGCTCGGGGTGGAAGGCTCGCCGACGGTCATGGCTCCACGATTACCCCAATGCCGCCCGCCTGTCATGATCCAAGCTGTCGCGCCTCGCCGAAACGGCCTCCGTGGCGCCGAGGCTTGCAAAGCCCCGGCCGCGATGCTATTTGGCGCCGACCCCACGGGATATCGGGCGCGTAGCTCAGCGGGAGAGCACTACCTTGACATGGTAGGGGTCACAGGTTCAATCCCTGTCGCGCCCACCATTTCCCTTCGATCTGCTTGAAATCGCTGTCTTGCTCACGCTCATTGCCCAGATGGCCGCTGGGCCATTTCCTGTGCGCGCAGATCCAGAATCCCCTTGTACAGCTCCGCGACCTCCTTCGATGGCGGCGTCTCGGAGTCGGCATCATCGGCGTCGTCCGCCGCCGGTTGGGCGTCGACGGCCCCGGCGACCGGGCTTTGCTGCTCCACCGTGGTGTCCGCATTGCGAGTCACCGGCGCCGACGGACTGTCGGTGACGCCAAGCCTCGCCAAGCCGATCGCAATCAGCACGACGAAGAGCGGAAGGCGCAAGGCATGGAGGAGGCGCTGCCGCGAGAGGCTGCCCCGGTTTGCGGCCGGCTTTCGATTCACCTGCAGGACGACAGAGAGCGGCAGATGAGTTGATTTTGCGGCGTGCATGCTTCTCTCCTCCCTTGGCACCAGGTTGAGCCCTGCTCGGGCCTGACGGGCTCGATCCCTGCAGAACGCGGCGCTCCTTGCGGCCACCCTTGGTATCTATGTGCCGGGCGACGGCGCAGGCGTTAAATGGGGTGAAGCATGGTGAACAGACATTAGCCCCGGGGATCGGCCTCGCAGGAAAGGCCGCATAGCAGCATCTGCAGCCGTCCTGCTTTGAGCGATGCGTGCCGGCCGCGATCTCTGTAGTCTCCGGCGTTGCCCTGCAGGAGTGCCCGTCCCATGCCCATCCGCCGCATCGCGGTCGAGGAAGCCTTCGTCACCCAGGAAATCGCCGACGAATGGGACAAGGTGCTGGCGAGCAAATTCGTCGAGCCGGGCTTTCTCAAGATGGGCGAATCCATCCTCGCCAAGAACGAGGGCACCAAGGTCATCCATGCCCAGCTTCTGGATCTGGGGGCGGGGCGAATTGCGCAGATGGATGCCGACGGCATCGATCTGGCGGTGCTGTCATTGACCTCGCCGGGGGTGCAGGCCTTCGATGCGGTGACCGCGACGGAGCTGGCGGCGCAATCCAACGATGTGCTGGCCGCGGCGGTGAAGAAATATCCCACACGCTTTGCGGGGCTCGCGGCGATCGCCCCGCATCATCCCCAGGGCGCGGTTAAGGAGCTGGAGCGGGCGGCCGGGAGCCTCGGCATGAAGGGCGTGATCGTCAATTCCCACACCCATGGCGAATATCTCGACGATCAGAAGTATTGGCCGATCCTGGAGGCCGCCGAATCGTTGGGCTTGCCGATCTATCTCCACCCGCGCGAGCCCGCGCCCAGCATGGTCTCGCCCTTCCTCGACTACGGACTCTATTTCGCCGGCTGGGGTTTCGCGGTGGAGACGGGCCTCCATGCCATGCGCCTCATCATGTCCGGCGTCTTCGAGCGCTATCCCAGGCTGCTGATCGTGCTGGGGCATATGGGGGAGGGCATCCCCTTCTGGCTGCAGCGCATCGACAACCGCTATCTGCTGCAGGTCAAGATGAAGGCGGTGACCAAGCTCGCCCGACTGCCGAGCGAATATTTCCGCGAGAACTTCGTCATCACCACGAGCGGGGTGACCTTCGAG
>Ga0105238_10006660_pt1 | contig 11520 bp, 7 predicted proteins | sample KBSC34metaG_FD_81526 | JGI IMG/M metagenome (GOLD analysis project Ga0105238, IMG submission 81526) | Corn rhizosphere microbial communities from Kellogg Biological Station, Michigan, USA - KBS C3-4 metaG | ecosystem: Host-associated > Plants > Roots > Rhizosphere > Soil | place: Michigan, USA... | reverse complement strand
CCAGACGAAGACGACGCTGAGGTTGTTGCGGGACACGCTCTCGACGTGATCCACTCCGGGCGTGGCGCTGACGTACTTCTCGATGCGCCAGCTCAGTGTCTTCTCGACGTCCTTGGGGCCAAGCCCCGGCGCCATGGTCCCCACCACCAGCACGGGCGGCGTCAACTCGGGGAACGTGTCGACGCTCATGCGCGGGGTCACCACCGCGGCGAACACCACCACCGCGATGGCGGCCATCAGCACCGCGATGGGATTGCGCAGGGCCAGGCCGGTCACCGGCTCACCTCCACCAGCGCCGCGGCAGTGGCCTCCTTGGCCTCCACCGCGTCGCCGTCTTCCAGCAGAGCCCGGCCCTCGGTGACGACCAGCGTCTCGGGCGCCAGCGCACGAGCCACGAACAGCCCGCCCGCCGCTTCGCCCTCGACGGGAACGCTGCGCAGATGGGCCACGTTCTCGGCCACCACGAACAGCTGTGCCTTGCCTCGCCGTACCGTGGCGGCGTAGACCGGGATCTCGGTGGCGGGGGCGGGCGTTCCCACCTTGATGCGGACCTCGCCCGTGGTCCCGACGGGGATCGAACGCGCGGGATCGGCGAGATCGATCTCGAAGTGCACCGTGCGCGTGCCGGGATCGGCCGCCGGCGAGCGGCGCGTGATCGTCCCCGGCAGCTCACGGTTCGTCGCGTAGAGATGAACGGACACCTTGGTGCCCTCCTTGACCACGTCGAAGTCCATCTCGGGCGCGTCGGCGGTCAGGCGCACGATGTCCCGGTCGACGACCGTCACGATGGTGTTCCCGGGACGAACGAAGGCGCCCGGATCGATCGCGCGCTGGGCGATCTCGCCGGAGAACGGTGCGCGCATCACGCAGTCGTTGACCTCCAGCGAGCTGCGCGCCAGGTTCGCCCGCTCGGCCTCCAGCTGCGCCGCCTCCGACGTGCTCTGGGCCGTCTTCTGCTCGGCCTCGTTCGGCGACACGAAGCCGCCGTCCAGCAGGCCCTGGGTGCGGGTTGCTTCGTGGGCCAGGGCCTGCTGGCGGGCGTCCAGCGCGCGGGCGCGGGCCTCGACCGCCCTCGTCGAGGCGCTGACCTCCCGACAGTCTAGCGTGGCCAGGACCTCGCCCTTCTTGACCGTGGCGCCCGGCCGGACCAGCACGGTGGAGACGTAAGCCGAGACGAACTGTGGCCCCACGGCCGCCTGCACCCAGGGCTGCAACGTCCCCACGTACATACGCGTGGGCTGATACGTCGCCGCCTGCGCCCGTATCACCGTGACCGGCTTGGGCCGGGAGGCGAGCGCGACCTTGTTCGTCCTCGCGTCGGCGCGCCAGACCATGAGGCCGCCGAGCAGGATCAGGACGGCCACGCCGGCCGCGATTCCGAGCGGCATCCTCGACCTTCGGCGCGCGCGAGACTTCGGGGCTTCGTCTTTCGTCATCGGATGTTCCAGTCTCCCTTTCGATGCGGAACGGGTTGAGTCAACGAAGCCCCTCGGCGATGGCGCGTCCGAACATCGAGCGGGCCTTCGCCAGCTCGAAGATGCCCAGCGCCACCCGAATCTCCGCGTCGGCGCGCAGCGACTCGGCGTCGGCCAGCTCGACGCTGGTGCCCAGGCCCGCCTTGAAGCGCGCGTCCGCCTGCGCGTAGTTGGCGCCCGCAGCGTCCAGCTCGCGTCGCAGCGCGGGCAGCGTCTGGCGCGCGACGACGACGCCCACGTAGGCCTGCTCGACCGACGCCACCACCTGCTGGCGGACCAGGTCGATCTCGGACCGCTGGACCTCCTCGGCCGCGCGCGAGGCGCGGGCGCGGGCATCGATCGTCGGGTCGTAGAGCGGCCAGCTGAGCACCAGCAGGCCGTCCCAGTTGGGGACCGCCGGCAGATAGCCGCTGCCATCGGGCACGCCGCCGTTGCTGGGAGGGGCCCCGCCCGACCGCGCCGAGATGGTCGCCGAGAGCTGGAGGTCGGGCCGCGACAGCGCCCCCACCGCGCGTGTCTCCAGCTCCTGCTGCCGCAGTCTGCCCAGCGCCTGGCGGAGGCGAGGCTCCCGATCGGAGGCGAGCTGGATGGCTTCCCGCAAGGCGGGCAGCTCGTCGGTCGACGGCGCCTCTTCGACCGCATCCAGCCTCAGCTCGGACGCGCCGACCGCGGCCGCCAGGACGGCCTGGGAGGCCGAGACGCCGCCTCGCGCACGGATCCGCCCGGTGTCGAAGCGGGTGAGATCGGCCTCGGCGCGCGTCAGGTCGATCGGCGAGCGCAGTCCCGACTTGACGCCCGCGCTGGCGAAGTCCCGGTGCACCAGTGAGCGCTGATAGGCGCCCTCCGCGGCCTGCAGGATCCCGCGCGCCGCCTGGACCGCGAAGAACGCCTCCTCGACGTTCAGCGCGATGTCGAGGCGCTGGGTGTCGGCGGCATGCGCGGCGACGGTGACACGCGCATCGGCCGCCGCGGCCTGGGCCGCGATTCGCCCGAAGTCGAAGATCTCCTGGCTGATCCCGGCGGCGGCCAGCGTGGACGCGTAAGGTTTCCAGCCCGCCTCGTTCCCCGTGCGGGCGGGCGTGCCGCCGATGCGGGGGAGGTCGACGAATGGGTCACCGAGATAGGAGGCTGTCGTATTGTTCGCGGTGCCCTCCAGGAACTGGGCGGTGACTCCGACGAGGGGCAGGTACTGCGCCCTCGGAACCTGCGCCTTCGCAACCTCGGTGCGGAGCTGCGCGAGCGCCGCCAGCACGGCGGGCTGGTGGTCGCGGGCGTAGGCGAGCGCCTCGGCCAGCGTGACCTTGCGCGCGGGTGGCAGACCGAGCTCCGTGAGCAGAGAGCCCGGGGATGCGGCGGTGCCAGCGGGGGTGACCGGCATCTGGGCACGAACCGCGGCGCTCCAGCCCAGGAAGATCAGGAGCGCGGTCGCTCGCATGAGACGGGATGCCATCCGTCATAACGGACAGCAACGCCCATGCCCGAGCGACGGGCCGCATCATCACCCGCCCTCGCCCCCAAGCACGGGAAAATTTCCCCCGCCACCCGGGAAATTGTCCGCTCAGCCCCCGGTCTCCCCCCACGAACCGCAACCTCGGAGGGCCAGAACGGCCCCCTAACCGCAACCTCGGAGGGGCAGAACCCAACCTCGGAGGGCGAGCACCCCGGGCCGCGACCTCGGAGGGGGCCGGGGCCAACCGTTGAACAGCAACCTCGGAGGGGGTGCCGACCAGCACCGAACCGCAACCTCGGAGGGGGTGCCGGGAACGGGGCCGGCCGGCCGCCCGGGGCCAACCGTTGAACAGCAACCTCGGAGGGGGTGCCGGCAGAGGGGGTGCCGGCTACGGTCGGCAGCAACCTCGGAGGGGGTGCGGCTTAACCTCGGTGGGGGTCGGGGCGGAGGGGCGACGGGCGAAATAGTGAATATTCTTGCGCCTCGGGGCGGGGGGCCGAGACTCTTTCCGACATGAGGCTCTTCTCGGTTCGAATGCCGCAGGATCTTCAATGAAGGAGGGTCGTGAAACCGGGCGCCGGTGCGGGCGCGTGCTCGGCGGGGTGCTGTTGCTGTTCGTCGCCGGGGTCGGAACCGGAGGCTGTTCGTTCTTCTTCACGCAGGGGCCGCCACCGAAGGCGCAGCGAACGCCCGGGTTCACCTGCACGGAGTCGCCGGTGATCCCCTCCGCCGACATCGCGCTGTCGGTCCTCAGCTTCGCAGAGACGATCCACGCCGCCGCCAAGGGCCGCACCCCCCTACCGTGGCTGGGGGCGTCCCTGGTCTTCGGCGCCTCTGCGGGCGTGGGCGGCATCCGGGCCAACGCCTGCAACAAGGCGCACGGCCATCCCTACGTTCCCCACGCCCCGACCGCCCAGCCCGACATGATGCCCGAGCTCCCCTTCGGCGTGCGCGGCGCCCACCCCGACAAGCCCCCCGTGCCCGATCCCGACGACCCGGACGCGCCCGTCCCGGTGCCCGCGGGACCTCCGGCGCCGCAGAAGCCCCCGCCGCTGCTGTAGCCGAACAATCACCGGCGCCGCCGCCTCGATCGCCTCAGAACTTTTCGAAGTCGAGGTCGAGCACCGGGGTGGCCGCCTCGATGTCCCGGCGGAACCGACGCCAGGTGTCGCGGTCTTCCTCGGTCAGCACCTGGCGGTCACGGTACTGGTGGAAGAGCGCGTAGTTCATCGAGCGCTGCAACGCCAGCAGGTCTGGAAACGTGGCCAGCCATTCGGGGCCGAGGGGGCGGACCTCCCGGTAGCCGTCGAGAAAAGGCCCCAGGAACGCGGCCGCCGCCGCCGCCCGCTTGTCGGTCGTCGTCGTCCGGCCCACGTAAAAGAGGATGACCGCGATGTCCTTGGCAAACCAGGCGTACTCGGCGTTGTCGAAGTCGAAGACGGTGATCCGGCCGTCGTCGAAGCAGAAGTTGTGCAGGTGCAGATCCGCGTGGATCAACCCATAGCCGTCCGGCGTCCGCGGCAGGCGCTGTAGCCGCTCGATGATCTCGGCGGTCCGCTCGCGCACCAGCGTCTCCTCGGGCGGGGCGAAGCGATCGATGTCGACCACGTCGTACTCGTGCCATTCCTGTCGCTTGAATTCCATCTTGGACAGCCGGTACGCCTGGGCCCGCTGGTGCAGCCGCGCGAAGGTGCGGCCCAGCTCGCGAAACAGCGGCGGCGCCCAGTAGATCTCCTTCAGCGCCGGGGCATCATCGAACACCACCCCGGGCGCGCGCTCGAACGCCGAGACCAGGAAGTACTGCCCCGGCTGGTCGTCCCCGATCCGCTCGATGAACAGACCGCCGTCCGACAGCACCGGCTTGGCCACGGGCAGGCCCGCCGCGGCGAGGAACCGCACGAACTCGATCTCGCCCTGCGTGTAGTCGTGCGTCCGCCGCGCGCTGTGGCTGATGCGCAGGATCAGCTCGACGCCGTCCGGGTTGGTGAACTCGTAGACGTGATTCTCGAAGGCGTTCAGCCGGGTCAGCTCCTCGGGCGCGGCGCCGAAGCGGCTGCCGGCCTCGTCACGGACACGATCGTTGAAGCGGCGTATCAGCTCGGGATGCATGCGGGCCCCTTCCTTCAGTCAGTCAGCGAAACGCTTCGGTCGCCCTGGCGCAGCACGGTGGCGCCGGCGTCGGTATCGACGGTGACGCCCAGCCCTTCGGCGAACACGCGGCTGAGCGCGGGGGACGCCCGCCGCGCGTAGGCGTTCAGATCTTCGTCGCACAGGGCCCGGCCCTGCGCACGCCGCAGGCGCTGATTCAGCCGATGCTGCTCCACGCCCACCGCGCGCAGGCAGTTGCGCTGCAGAACGAAGAACTGCACCAGCACCGCCAGCAGCTCGGCACGCAGAGCCTGCGGCTGGCCCGCCAGCTCCGGCGCCGCCGTGGTGAGGAAGTCGGCCAGACGGCTGGCATGCCCCGCCCGCGTTTCGGGCTCGCTCCGCAACAGGTCCTCCATCGATGCCAGCGCTCCGGGCAGCTCGGCCGGCAATCCAGCACGCGACCGTTCCAGCAACCACCCACCCACGCGGATCTCCATGAGATATGTCTCCAGCAGCGGGTGGTCGACGCGCAGGAACGGGTAGTGCTCGCGATCGATCGGGATCTCCAGCAGCTCTTGCAGCTTGCTGGGCGCGCTGGCGTGCGCGGCGAACGCCGCCCGCAACCGCTCGTGCAGCTGTCCTTGCATCGCCCCGTAGGCGCGCACGATCGACTCGATCCGCAGCCCATGCAGCCCGTAATCCAGCGCCGCGGGCAGGTCGCCCAGGCGCGTGGCCAGTGACGGTTCCACGTCGATGGGCGGCGCGTTTCCGTCCAGCAGCACGCCCAGGTACTCGTCGATCAGCACCGCCGGACCGGCGCAGACGCCCCACGTGTCGATGAACAGCTGGTTCTGCTCGGCGTAGTCGTGAATGACCTTGCCCGTGACCACGCGATCGCAGCTTTGCTGCCCCGCCGTGTCGCGCACCAGTTGCGTGGTGCAGATGCGCACGCCGTCGATCAGGCGGAACATCGCCGCCAGCCCCACGTCGAGCTGCCCGTTGGCGACCGGGTCGATGCCGCGCACCATGACGTAACCGACCGTCGACAAGCAGGTGACCGCCAGCAGGTGCACCTCTCCCGCCAGCAGGTCTGCGCCGAGGCGGGGCAGGCGCTGGAAGAAAGCGTCGCGGAACTGGGCGGTCAACGACAGCAGCTCGGGCCAGCGCTTCGTCATCGCCTTCAGCGCCGTGTAGTTGATGGGCGCCTGGTTGTGGTACCGGCTGCCCGCGTAGGCGCACAGCCGGCGCTCGGTGGGCAGATCGAGGAACAGCGGGTCGACCACGTTGTTCTCGCCGACCTGCCGGCCGTCGGTGTCCACCGCGGGATGACCCACCCGCTGCACGGGCAGGACCACCTCCAGATTGGAGAGCTCCACCGCGCGGCCCAGCATGCGTTGCGTGGTCATCGGGCAGCCCTGGGCCTCGCGCCCGCTGTAGGTCTCCGGCTTCTGTCCCGGCTGGGCGCGGCCCAGCGTGGCGGGGAAGGTCTGTCGGGGAGCCGCCGCCGCCGCCGACGCGTCGTACGGCTCGACAATCTCCTCCGCCATCAGCGCCTCCAGCAACCCGCGCACGCGCTCCCAGTCGTAAGGCGCGGCCGGGGACCAGGCGGTGGCGTCTTGCGCCCTGAACCGGTCGACCTCCAGCAGCTTGTGCCCGAACGGCAGCAGGTCGGGCTCGTCGAAGACGATCTCCTTCTCGCCGAAGAAGATGTGCAGCTCTTCGCCGCCGCCTTCGGGGTTGGCCAGCAGGGCGCGGGTGAAGCGCCGGCGCTTGGGGATGCAAAGGACATCGGTCGGTTGCAATTCGGCCATGGGTGCCTCCTCAGTAGTCGCGGGGGATCCAAAGGACCCTTTGAGGGTCCTTTTCCTAATCGTCGCGTTCGACAATGGCCTTCGACCAGGTTCCGCCGAGGGCCCGATACAGCTGGATGCGGTACGAGAGGTGAAGGCGCTGCGCCTGGATCAACGTGCGCTCGAGATCGGAGAGATTGCCCAGCGCGGTCAGCACCGCCAGATAGTCGGAGAGCCCCTGCTCGAAGAGCTGCCGCGCCTCCCCTAGCACCTTCTGCGCCAGCTCCACCTCGGCCTGCAGTGTCCTGACGTTGTCCGCCTGCTTGGCCTCTTGAATCTGCGCGTCCTGCACACGCCGGACGGCCTCCAAGAATGCCTGCTCGTACAGCATGTTCCTGCGCTTGATGGTCAGCGTGATCTGCTTCGCCTCGATCAACCGCTGGCCGCCGTCGAAGATGGGCCACGTCAACCGCACCCCGTAGGACCAGGTCCCGAAGGCGCTGTTTCCGTCGAAGGTCACCGGGTGGTTGAAGTCGAAGGTCTGCCAGCCAACGTCGCCGGACAGGCTGATCACGGGCAGCCAGCTGGCCTTGTTGATCGCCATCCGGTCGTTCGCCTCGGTGACGCGAAGCTGGGCCGCCCGCACTTCGGGGCTGCTGATCACCAGATCGTTCGGCACGCCGACCGCGGCCAGCGGCGGCAGCTCTGGCAGCCGGCGATCCGGCGGCACCATCGTCGACGCGGAGGGCGACGGCGGACGCCCCAGCAGCGAGCTGAGCTCCGAGGCCAGCAACGCCAGTCGAGCCGTGATCAGGGGTACCTGGGCGCGCGTATTCAGCAGCTGTTGCGCCTGCTGCAGCACCGCCAGGTGGCTGGTCAGGTGCGCCTCGAACCTGCTTCGAACCAGTCCGGCCAGGTCCTCGTTCAGGGCGACCTGCCGTTCGACGAGGTCCAGCAAGGCCCGCTGGGACAGGATCTCGAACCAGACCTGGGCGACCAGCGCGGCGGTGGTCTGCGCCGTCGCCTCGGCCGACTGCCCCTGGATCGCGGCCAGATCGTCGAACGCCTTGCGCTGCAGGCCCAGCTGGCCGAACAGGTCTAGCTGGTAGTTGGCCGCCACGGCCGCGGAGGCGTCATTGTTCGTCAGGCCGAGGCCGCTGGTGGGGGTGGCCGCGGTGGCGCGGCGCGCACGTTCGACGGCCACGGGAATGTGGACCTGCAGCGGCCACAGGGGACCGTTGGGCCGCGCCGGGACCAGCATGTTCTCGTGATAGAGACCGCGGAGATCACGGAGGGTGTGATTGTGGGCCAGGGCCTCCTCGATCAACGCATCCAGCGCCGGATCGGCGAAGGCGGTCCACCACGGTCCGTCGGCGGGAATCGACGCCGGTCCCGCCGGCGCGGGCTGGGGCGGCGCCGCCGCCTCGACCCGCGCGGCCGAGGGTGCGGCGGGCTCCATCAGGTAGCGGGCCGGCGGCTGCACAGGCAAGGGGGCCGGGCCCTGCTCGAGGAAGGGAAGCGCACAGCCCGACGGTGTCGTGACCGTCACCGCGACGAGCAGCAGGGGCAAGAAATCAGCGGGCCGCCCGATCATCGTCGCCTCACGGGTGACAGACCACGATCAGCGAGGGGGCGCGCTTCAACACACAGCGCACGGCCACCCCCATGGTCTCCGGATCGAGGGACGCGAAGCTCTCGTCCAGGATGACCAACTCCGCGCCCTGCAACAGGGTGCGCGCGATGTAGAGCCTGCTCTTCTCGCCGTGGGAGAGCTGCCAGCCGGTCTCTCCGATCGGCTGTGACAGCCCGCCCGGCATGCGCGTGAGCAGGTCTTCCAGGCCCAGCTCGCGGCAGATCTCCTGCGCCTCGTCCAGGCTCTCCGCCGAGGCGGGCCACTCGCGTCCCATCAGCAGGTTGAAGCCGAAGCTCTGCGACAGGACGTGGTTCTCGTGAAACTGCGGGGCGGCCGTGATTCGCCGCCGCCAGCCGGTCGCCCCGAACGAGGCCCGGTCCAGTCCGCGCAGCAGCAGCACGCCCGCGCTGGGCACGCGCAGACCGGTCAGCAACGACACCAGGGTCGACTTGCCTCCCCCCGACGGCCCTTCCAGCAGGATGCGATCGCCGCGCCTGATCTGCAGCGCGCAGCCGTCCAGCACCGGGCGCGCCCGCTCGCGATGGCGAAAGGCGAGGCCGCGCCCCTCCAGCAGCGTGACGCCGTTGCTCGAATCCAGCTTCTCCGTCTCGAGCTCGAGGGGAATGGCGGGAAGCGTCTCCGGTCGGGCGACGGCCTGAAGCAGGTGACGGATCTGCTCGAACGAGGCCGCCGCCAGCGAAAGTTGCTGGAAGAAGACGCTGATCTCCTCGAACGCGCGCAGCGCCAGCAGGGTGCCGCCCAGCGACACGGCCAGCGCGGTCGCCTGCGAGCGGGGATCCGCGAAGGCGGGCACCAGGGTGAGCAGCGCGATGACCAGCCAGCCGGCCGGGAGGATGGACGCCAGTTGCATGGTGCGCCGGTCCATCACGCGCGAGACCTCGTGATAGTCGGCGAGCGCGGCGTCCTCGCCGGCGTGCCACTGGTCTCGCGGCAACTGCGCCAGGCGGGTGCGGTGACCGAGCATCCGCTCGATCAGATCGTGCGTGACGGAGATGCGCTGCAACGCCCAGCGCCGCTGGGCCAGGTAGTGGCGCGCGGTCAAGACGATCGCCAGCAGTGTCCAGACACCGAGGGCAACCACCTGCCCCCAGCCGCCTGCGCCATGCGCCAGGATGACGCCGGCGATCACCAGATCCAGCAGCGAGAGGATCGCCAGCAGGCCCCCGCCCAGCGCCAGCTGTTCCACCGCCTCCGACTCGACGACCCGTCCGAAGTGACGTCCCGCCCCGTCCAAACGGACCTCGTCGGGGGAGATCTTCAGGATGCCCGCCAGCAGCTGTTGCTTCAGCGCGCCGCCGAGGCGCAGCGAGAACACGCCTTGCCACCACACCTCCAGCAGCCGGGCCGGGATCGCGCACGCGATCAGCGCGATCCAGCCGGTGAACCAGCCCATCTCCAGCTGCGCCTGCAGGGCGGCCCGGCCGAGCATCCAGAACGAGCCCGCCAGCAACAGCGACAGGATTGCGTGGTTCACCAGGATCTTGGGCAACAGGCTGAAGAGCTCCCCTCGCGCGGCGGCGCGGGCCGGTGTGGGACGAACCATCCAGCAGGTGCGCAGCTGCTGTTCGGCGAGCCGCTGCAGGAACATCGTCTCGCGCACCCGCGGCCGGGGCGCCGGCAACGCCGCCAGCAACTGGTCCACCTCGGCGGCGACGCGAGCCTGCTTCTCCTCGCGCAGCAGCCGCTCCACCGCGGCCCTGGCGAGCAAGACCACCGTGCCGTCGGGACCCAGCAGCCTGACCTGTCCCCGCCGCGCCCCCAGGAACACCAGGTAGGTAGGAAGCGCCTTCACGCGGACCTGAAGCAGCGCGGGCGCGGCTCGCCGCAGCACCAGCGGCAGCTCGCCATAGAGGGGCACGACCGGTTCGACCTCGACGCCCATCCGCGCCGCCAGCGCGTTCATCCACGCCCGGCTCGGCTCGGCCGAGAGCTCCGGCGGGCGGGCGTCCGTGGCCCGCACGCCGTACCCGGCACGCAGGGCCAGCTGCTCGAGCGCGTCGGCCAGGCGTTCGAGCGGCCACAGCAGCGAGGCGATTTCGGGCGTCATGCCTCGGCGCGCTCCTCGAGGCGTCCGCCCGCGAGCCGCCAGTTGCGCCAGACGCCGCCGCGCCACAGGTCGCGGTGATTCTCCTCGTCGGCGCGGACCAGCTGCGCGTAGCGGGAGGCCGGGTCGGCCAGCAACTCCTGCGGCGGAGCATTCTCGACGACGCGCCCGTTCTCGATCACCAGCACGCGATCGAAGTCGCGGGTCTGCACCACGTCGTGGCTCACGCACAGGAGGGTGACGTTTGCCCACAGCGCGCGTGACGCCGCCAACAGGCGGGCGCGCCGGTCGCGGTCGAGGCCCCGAAACGCCTCATCGAGGATCGCCAGGCGAACGTTGGAGCGCAGCATGGCGCGCGCCAGCCGCACCCGCTGTCCCTGGCCGCCCGAGACCAGCGCCCCGCCTTCGCCCAGCGTGGTCTGCAATCCCTCGGGCAACGCTTCGAGGATGTCGTGCAGATCGGCGCCACGCAGCGCTTCGTCCAGCGACCAGGTCCGCGACGAGTCGTTTCCGTAGCGCAGGTTGTCGAGCAGGCTCTGGTTCCAGAGCTGAATCGCGGGATCGACCCAGGCAGTCACCCGACGCAAGCCTTCCACCGCCCCTTGCTCCAGGGGCCGCCCGTCGACCCGCAGCGTGCCCTTGACCGGGCGCAGCCACCCCAGCAGCAGGCCGACCAACGTCGACTTGCCGGCGCCCGAGGGACCGACGATGGCCACGTGCTCACCGGCGCGGATCTGCACGTCGACCCTGTCGAGCAGGACGTTGCCACCGCCCTTGACCCGCACCCCCTCGAACGCGATGGCCACGCCCTGGGGTTCGCCCGGCGCGGTCGCGTCGCTGGTCGCCGTCACGACGGAGCTGTCCGCCTGGACATTGTCGAACATCTCCAGCAGCCGGCGAACCCGGTTCATCATGCTGGGGAACGCCCGCGTCAGCACCAGCAGCCGCTGGCCCAGCGACGGAAAGCGCAGCGCCCAGAACACCAGCAACAACACCAGCGACGCCTTGCCGCTGCCCTT
>Ga0105238_10006659_pt1 | contig 11522 bp, 10 predicted proteins | sample KBSC34metaG_FD_81526 | JGI IMG/M metagenome (GOLD analysis project Ga0105238, IMG submission 81526) | Corn rhizosphere microbial communities from Kellogg Biological Station, Michigan, USA - KBS C3-4 metaG | ecosystem: Host-associated > Plants > Roots > Rhizosphere > Soil | place: Michigan, USA... | reverse complement strand
GCGCACGGCCCGGCGTTTCGCGTCGGCGCGAAGATCCCCGCCTTCCCGAATGTGGACGTCTATCCGCTGATGACCCACCTGCTCGGACTGCCCGCCGCCGCGAACGACGGCGATTACGACACCGTAAACGGGATGCTGAAGTCGGCCGCGCCATGAGCCCGGACTCGCGCCACCTTCCGCGTCACCCGTAGGGCGGGCACCGCCCGCCGCTGTGCACCGCACATCGGCGCTCACCGCTCTCGACTCCGCACATCGGCGGGCAGTGCCCGCCCTACCCCATCGCGCCCTTGCTCATCGGGGTCGGCGCCGTCGCCACGTTGACCAGCGGCGGCAGGCGGAACAGCCACAGTGCGATCAGCAGGCCGAGCAAGACGAGCACGCCGACAAACAGCGCCACGCCGGCCCAGCCGTGCGAAGCGTAGAACAAGCCGCCGCTGGCGCCGGCGATGCTGGAGCCCATGTAATAGCAGAACAGGTACACCGACGCGGCCTGCGCCTTCGCCGCGCCGGCGCGGCGGCCGACCCAGCTGCTGACGATCGAGTGGCCGCCGAAGAAACCGAACGTCACCGCCACGAGGCCGGCCATCACCAGCCACAGCGGTTGCGCCACGGTCAGCGCCACTCCGGCCAGCATCAGCGCGAGCGCCGTCCACAGCACCTTGCGCCGGCCCAGCTTGCCGGCCAGGTGGCCCATCCACGCCGAGCTGAAGGTGCCCACCAGATAGATGCCGAAGATCAGGCCAACTACCGCCTGGCTGAGGTTGTACGGCGGCGCCAGCAGGCGGTAGCCGAGGTAGTTGTAGACCGTGACGAACGCGCCCAGCAGCAGGAAGCCCTCGATGAACAGCCACGGCAGGCCACGGTCGTGGAAGATGCCGTTGAAGCGACCCGCGACCGTGCGCCAGCGCAGCGGCTGCGCCGTGAAATGCCGCGAGGCAGGCAGCATGCGCCAGAAGACCAGCGCGGCCACGATGCCGATCAGCGCGACCACGGCCACGCCGATGCGCCAGCCGAAGAAGTCCGCCAGCACGCCGGTGATCAGCCGCCCGCCCATGCCGCCCACGGCACTGCCGCTGATGTACAGGCCCATGCCCAGCCCGATCGACTCGACGTGCATCTCCTCGCTGAGGTAGGTCATCGCCACCGCTGGCAGCCCGCTCAGGGTCAGCCCCAGCAGCGTGCGCACCACCAGCAGTGCGTACCAGTCCGGCATCATCGCAGTCACCAGTACCAGCACCGCGGAGCTGAGCAGCGAAGCGACCATCAGCGACTTGCGTCCCCACGCGTCCGACAGCGCGCCGGCAAACAGCATCGCGAACGCCAGCACCCCGGTGGTCAGCGACAACGACAGCGCCGCGCCCGCCTCGCTCACCCCGTAGTGGCGGCTGAACTCCGGCATCAGCGGCTGCACGCAGTACAGCAGGCCGAACGTGGCGAAGCCGGCGGCGAACAGGGCGAGATTGGTGCGGCGGAAGTCTGGCGTGCCGTGATGGATGTAGCGCGCGGCGGCGTCCGGGGATGAGGGCACCGCCGCGGGCATCGAAGCTGTCGTCACGTCCAATGCCTGCGCTGCGCGCGAACCGGAAAGACCGGAAAGCTTAGCGCACCCGCCGCGCGAAGAACGCGATGATCAGGCCGTACAGCAGCATTGCCAGCACGTTCTCCAGCAGCGACAGCACCGTGAAGTGCGGACTCTTCGCGGCCGACAGCGGCACCACCACGAACTCCATCACCACGAAGACCACCACGCCGTAGGCAAGTCCCGCAGTGATCCAGCGGCGCCCCATCCACGCCAGGCGCTGCGCGGCCAGCACGAAGATCGCCGCGATCAGCAACGACATCGCCCATTGCAGCACCAGGCCCAGCAGCGACACCGGCAACCCGCCGACGAACGCCGCACGGCCGAGCAGGCCGCTGGCGATCGCGCGCAGGATGATCAGCGGGTCGACCATGTTGATCAGCGACGCCGCGCCGATGTCGATGGTGCCGGCCACCAGGCCACCCCGCAGGATGGCGGCGCCCGCCGAGCGGCGTGCCTGATTCATGCGCGTTCCCGACTGCGGCGGCATGCCGCATGCGAGCGGGCAACATACTCCCGCGCCGGCGCCGTCACCCCTGCCGATGGTCACGCCGCCGGCTGGCACGCTCAGCGATAACGCCAGTGCCCGCCCACCCAGACATGCGGTGCCGCCCAGTGGCCCGGCACCCACGCGCGCCCGCGCGCGGGCACCACCACGCAGCCGGCCAGCGTCGCGCCAAACAGCAACAGCAACGCGGCGGCGGAAACACGATGCAGGAATCGACGCATGGCACGCTCCAGATGAGGGAAGTGCCCCCATCAACGGCATTCGCGCGCGGGCGATGACAAGGGTGTGGCGCACGATGGCAACCGTTCAGCCGGCCGCCGTCGACTCAGCCGGCGGCGATCCGCTGCACGGCGGTGCGATACCGCGCTGCAATGCGTTCCTCGTCATGGTGGCGGAAATCGCGCACCACCCAGCGACCGCCCCGCATCACGTCGCGCGCCAGCGGCGTGTTGCCGGCGAACAGCCAGCTGTCGAGCACGGAGGTCTCATCGCGCGCGGCGAGCAGCGGCGAGTTTTCGTCCAGCACGATCAGGTCGGCGGGCGCGCCGGCATGCAACTCGCCGCCCGGCAGGCCGCTGGCGCGCGCGCCGCCGGCCAGAGCGCCGCGCCACAGCGTCTCGCCCACGCTGGCCCCGGGCTGGCGGGCGGCGATGTTGCGGCGACGGGTGAGCAGTCGCTGGCCGTATTCGAGCCAGCGCAGTTCTTCCACCGGCGAAATGGAAATGTGCGAATCCGAGCCGATGCCGAACGTGCCCCCGGCATCGAGGTAGGCCGCCAGCGGAAACAGGCCGTCGCCGAGATTCGCCTCGGTGGTCGGACACAACCCGGCCACCGCGCCGCTGGCGGCGATCCGTGCGGTCTCCGCCTCGGTCAGGTGCGTGGCGTGTACCAGGCACCAGCGGGCATCGACCTCGGCGTGGTCGAACAGCCACTCGACCGGGCGGGCGCCGCGGATGGCCAGGCAATCCTGCACCTCGCCGATCTGCTCGGCGATGTGGATGTGGATCGGCCCGCGACGCACCCGCGAGTCGGCGAGCACTTCGCGCAACGCCGCCTCCGGCACGGCGCGCAGCGAATGCAGCGCGGTGCCGACGCGCAGGTCGCGATCGGCGTGCGCCTGCAGCGTGTCGAGCAGGCGCAGGTAGCCATCCACGTCGTGGCCGAAGCGCCGCTGCCGTTCGCCCAGCGCGCGGCCGTCGAAACCGCCGCTCATGTACAGCACCGGCAGCAGGGTCAGGCCGATGCCGGCCTCGCGCGCGGCCTCGACCAGCGCCAGCGACATGGCCTCGGCCTGCGCGTACGGCGTGCCGTCGGGCCGGTGGTGCAGGTAGTGGAATTCGCACACGCGGGTGTAGCCGGCCTTGAGCATCTCGACGTAGAGCTGCGCGGCGATCGCCTGCAGCGACTCCGGGTCGATCACCGCGGCAAAGCCGTACATCGCCTCGCGCCAGCTCCAGAAGCTGTCGTCCGCCCTTCCCCGGCGTTCGGCCAGGCCCGCCATCGCGCGCTGGAACGCATGGGAATGGAGGTTCGGCATGCCGGGCAACACCCACTGGCCGATCGTCTCGATGCCGTCGCTCGCGTCGACCAGCGCACCACCGGCGTCCACCGCGAAGCTGGCATCGCGCTGCCATTCGCCGTCTCGCCACAACCGTCCGGCCCGGTAGCTGGTGCTGCGGCTGGTTTCGTTCATCGATGGTCTCCGTTGCGATGGTCGCCAGTGTAACCGTGCCTCCGCCGCGCCTTCACCCGAGCCTCGACACGCCCATGCATAATGGCCCGCATGGCAGGCAAATCCAGTGAAAACACCCCGCGGTTGTTGTTGCGCCAGGCGCGGCCGGTCGACGTGCCGCAATTGGTGGAACTCACCGGGCGGGTCTACGGCCCGGAATGGGGCCATTCGGCCGAGATGCTGCGCTCACAGCAGACGCACTTCCCGGAAGGCCAGTTCGTGGTCGAGTACGACGATCGCATCGTCGGCTACTGCGCCACCTTCCGCATCGACGAAGCCACCGCGCTGGCGCCGCACACCTGGATGGAGATCACCGGCGGCGGCATGGCCTCGCGCCACAAGCCGGACGGCAACTGGCTGTACGGCATGGAAGTCGTGGTGCACCCCGACTACCGCGGCATGCGCATCGGCCAGCGGCTGTATCGCGCGCGCAAGCGGTTGTGCATGAATCTCAAGCTGCGCGGCATCGTGTTCGGCGGGCGCATTCCGGGGCTGGCGAAGAACATCGCGCGCTACGGCAGTGCCGAGTCCTACGTGCAGGCGGTGACCGAAGGCCGGCGGCGCGACCTCACGCTGAGCTTCCAGCTGTCCAACGATTTCGAGGTGATCGGCCTGCTGCGCGGCTACGTGCCCTCCGACCACGAGTCGCTGGGCTACGCCGTGCACCTGGTCTGGCGCAACCCGCAACTGCTCGACCAGCCCGACACGCCCTCGATCCCCTCGCCGCAGCGCCTGCCCGACGCGGTGCGGGTGGCGTCAGTGCAGTACCAGCAGCGGCGCATCGCCTCGTTCGAGGAGTTCGCCACCCAGGTCGAGTATTTCACCGACATCGCCGCCGACTACAACGCCGACTTCGTCACCTTCCCCGAACTGATCACGCTGCAGTTGCTGTCGATCGAGAACACCGAGCTGTCGCCGGTGGATTCGATCCGCAAGCTCAGCCACTACACGCCGCAGGTGAAGGAGCTGTTCAGCCGTCTGGCCGTCCATTACAACATCAACATCATCGCCGGCACGCATCCCACCGAGCAGGCCAACGGCGACATCCACAACGTCTGCTACGTGTGCCTGCGCGACGGCTCGCTGCACGAGCGCGAGAAGCTGCACCCCACGCCCAGCGAGCGCAACGTGTGGAACATCGCCGGCGGCGACAGCGCGGCCACCGTGCTCACCGACTGCGGCCCGATCGGGGTGATGATCTGCTACGACTCGGAGTTTCCCGAGGTGGCGCGCCACCTCGTCGACCAGGGTGCGCTGATCCTGTTCGTGCCGTTCTGCACCGACGTGCGCGAGGGCTACCTGCGCGTGCGCTACTGCGCGCAGGCGCGGGCGATCGAGAACCAGTGCTACGTGGTGCTGTCCGGCAACGTGGGCAACCTGCCCGGGGTCAACAACTTCGACATCCAGTACGGGCAAAGCTGCATCCTCACGCCCAGCGACTTCGGCTTCGCCCGCGACGGCATCGCCGCCGACTCCACGCCGAACATCGAGACCGTGCTGTTCGCCGACCTGCACCTGGCAACCCTGGCCCGCGCGCGCAACGCCGGCGCGGTGACCAACCTCAAGGACCGCCGTTTCGATCTCTACGAAACCCGCTGGCGGCCACGCTGATGGCGACTCGCGGTGCGACAGCGTTCGCACCGGTATCGGACGGCCAGGGCTGGCGGCATCAATCCTGCCGCGGCCGTCTGCGATAATCGCGCCATGCCAGAACCGCCCAAGTCCGCTCCAGCATCCTCCAATCCCCGCCTGCAGGCGCTGCTCGGGCATGAGTTCTTTGCGCCGCACCACTGGAAACGCCGGTTGGTGTTGTGGGCGGGCGCCGTGCTGGTGGCGCTGGCCGCGATCCTGTTCGCCAAGGCCAGCGTCTGGTCCTACCAGTTGTTCCTGCGCATCCTGGATCACGGCATCTGGATACCGCTCATCCTCACTCCGCTGGTGTTCGGGCTGCTCGCTCAGGCAACGGAGGGGCGCCTGCGCGCGACCCGCGGCAGCGGCATTCCGCAGGTGATCGCCTCGCTGCACATCGAGGACGGCGGCTTTCGCACGCGCATGCTGTCGCTGCCGGTCGCCGCCGGCAAGATGGTGCTGACCCTGGCGTCGCTGGCGGTGGGCGCCTCGATCGGGCGCGAAGGCCCGACCGTGCATGTCGGCGCAGCGCTGTTCTACTCCATCGGCAGGCGTTTCGGCTTCAGCGACCCCAAGGCTGCATCGCGCTTCATCCTCGCCGGCGGCGCAGCCGGCATCGCGGCGGCGTTCAACACGCCGTTGGCCGGCGTGGTATTCGCAATCGAGGAGCTGGCCGGGACGTTCGAGCACCGCTTCAGCGGCCTGCTGCTGACCGCGGTGATCATCGGCGGCGTGGTGTCGCTGGGCGTCATGGGCAACTACTCATACTTCGGCGAAGTGGACGCCAGCCTGCCGCTGGGCAGCGCCTGGTTGGCCGTGCTGTTGACCGGGGTCGGTTGCGGCCTGCTCGGCGGCCTGTTTGCGCGCCTGATCCTGCTCAGTCGACGCGGCCCGCTGGCGCAGGTCGGTCGCCTTCGCGCGCGCTGGCCGGTGTTGTTCGCCGCCGGCTGCGGCCTGGCACTGGCGGTGCTCGGCGTGTGTACGCACAACAGCATCTACGGCACCGGCTACGACCAGGCCCGCGCGATCGTGCAGGGCACGGCCGCCATGCCGGGCCAGGACTTCGGCATCGCCAAGCTGCTGGCCAATGTGGTCTCGTACTGGGCCGGTATCCCCGGTGGCATCTTTTCGCCGGCGCTGGCGGTAGGCGCCGGCCTGGGCCAGAACATCGCGCATCTGCTGCCGGGCGCGCCCGCCGGTGCGGTGGTGCTGCTGGGCATGAGCGCCTACCTCGCCGGTGTCACCGGTTCGCCGCTGACCTCGGCGGTGATCGCGATGGAGCTGACCGACAACCAGGACATGGTGATTCCGATCATGGCAGCCTGTCTGCTTGCTCGCGCGGCCGCGTCGCTGTTCTGCCCGACCCCGGTATATCGGGACTTCGCCGAACGCATGGTGCGCGACGCCGAGCGACAGCAGCAGGCCGAGCGGGCCCACCACCAGCCCGCCAGACCGTTGCCCGCAGCCGCCGAGACCACGGCTTACCCCGACTCCGCCGAGTCCGGCCAACCGCAGCATCCCGGCAAACCATGACGGAGCGATACCGATGACCCAACCACGCTGGGACCGCCTGCTGTTGAACGCCACCCTGGCGACGTTCGCCGGCGAAACGCCGTATGGCCTGGTCGAGCACGCGGCCATCGCCATGCAGCACGGGCGCATTGCCTGGCTGGGGCGGATGAACGAACTGCCGGACGCGCCGGTGGCGCTGGCCGACGAAGTGGAATCGCTGGACGGCGCCCTGGTCACCCCCGGGCTGATCGATTGCCACACCCATCTGGTGTTCGGCGGCGACCGCGCCGACGAGTTCGACCTGCGCCTGAATGGCGCCAGCTACGAGGAGATCGCCCGCGCCGGCGGCGGCATCGCCTCCACCGTCAAGGCCACCCGTGCGGCCAGCGAAGAGTTTCTCTACGCGCAGGCGCTGCCGCGCGCCCGCGCGCTGCTGGCCGACGGCGTGACCACGCTGGAGATCAAATCCGGCTACGGCCTGGAACTGGACAGCGAACGCCGCATGCTGCGCGTGGCGCGCCGGCTCGGCCGCGAGCTGGGCATCAGCGTACGCACCAGTTTCCTTGGCCTGCACGCACTGCCGGCGGAGTTCAAGGATCGCCGGGCCGACTACCTGACGCTGGTCTGCGACGAGATGCTGCCGGCGCTGGCGCGCGAAGGCCTGGTCGATGCGGTCGACGGCTTCTGCGAGAGCATCGGCTTCAGCGTCGCGGAAGTTCGTCGTCTGTTCGAGCGGGCACGCGAACTCGACTTGCCGGTGAAGCTGCACGCCGAGCAGTTGTCCGACCAGCACGGCGCCGCCCTGGTGGCCGAGTTCGGCGGGCTGTCGGCCGATCACCTGGAGCATCTGGGCGAGGCAGGCGTGCGCGCCATGGCCGCCGCGGGCACCGTCGCGGTGCTGCTGCCGGGGGCGTTCTACGCGTTGCGCGAAACCCGCTTGCCGCCGATCGACCTGCTGCGCGAACAACGCGTGCCGCTGGCGGTGGCCACCGATTGCAACCCCGGCACCTCGCCGCTGCTGTCGCTGCGCATGGCGGCGGGCATGGCCTGCACGCTGTTCCGGCTGACCCCGGAAGAAGCGCTGCGCGGCGTGACCGTCAACGCCGCGCGCGCGCTGGGTCTGTCCGATCGCGGCACGCTGGCGGCTGGCCAGCGCGCCGACGTGGTGATCTGGAATGCGCGCCAGCCGGCGGAACTGTGCTACTGGATCGGCGGCAACCTGGCGCGGCGGGTCTACGTGGCCGGCGAGGCAGTATCGCGGCGCAAGCCTGCGCAGCGCGCGGCGGGCACCCAGCCGTAGGGAGTCGCCGCGCCAGGACTCTTCGGATCACCACCGCGCGAGGCGTTCGCGCAAGGCGGCATGGAAGGCCGGCGGCAATTCCGCCCGCACCGGCACGCGCCACCAGTGCGGCCGCGCGAACGACCGGCACTTGACCGCATCCTTGTCGGTCATCAACAGCGGCAGGTCGTCCGCGAAATCCAGCTCGTCCGCGCTGAACGCATGGTGGTCGGCAAAGGCGTGCCCGATCACCTCGATGCCGGCGGCGCGCAGGCTGTCGAAGAATCGCTGCGGGTTGCCGATGGCCGCCACCGCATGTGCCGGCCCGGTGGCGAAGCTGGCCAGCGGGCGACGCTCGCCGCCTTCCAGCCCCACCGCCTCGTCGCCGCACAACCTCATCGGATATTCGCCGGCCTCGGCGGTGCCGCCGTTGCATACGCGCAGGTCCACGCTGCGCAGCCGGCCCAGCGGCTCGCGCAGCGGGCCGAGCGGCAGCAGCTTGCCGTTGCCGAAGCGACGGACGCCGTCGATCACGCAGATCTCCACGTCGCGCGCCAGCGCGTAATGCTGCAGGCCGTCATCGGCCACCACCACGTCGCAGCCGGCGTCGAGCAGCAGCCTTGCCGCCGCGGGACGATCGCGCCCGACCGCGACCGGCACGCCGCTGGCGCGGATCAGACAGGGTTCGTCGCCGACCTGTCGCGGGTCCGGCGAGCCGCCGAGCAGCAGCGGCTCGCGTTGCGTGCCGCCGTGGCCGCGACTCACGACGCCGGGCCGGAACCCGTGCTCGCGCAGGCTGGCGGCCACCGCGATCGTCAGCGGCGTCTTGCCGGTGCCGCCGGCGGTGAGGTTGCCGATGACCACCACCGGCACCGGCAGGCGCTCGCGGCGCAGCCAGCCGATGCGGTACAACGCGCGACGAAGCCGGATCACGCCGCCGTAGAGTGCAGCCAGCGGCCACGTCCACCACGGCGCGCGACCGCCGCCGTACCAGGCCGATGCGAGCGTGTCGGGCAGCGCCATGACGGGCGTCTCAGCCGCCGGCCGTTACGGCCGCGGCGTCGTGGAACTGCATGCGGTGCAGCGCGGCATACTGCCCGTTCAGCGCGAGCAGTTCGGCGTGGGTGCCGCGCTCGACGATGCGGCCCTGATCCATCACCGCGATCTGGTCGGCGCCTTCCACGGTGGACAGGCGATGGGCGATCACCAGCGTGGTGCGATCCTTCATCAGCCGTGTCAGCGCCTGCTGGATCAGCCGTTCGGACTCGGTATCCAGTGCGCTGGTGGCCTCGTCCAGCACCAGGATCGGCGCGTTCTTGAGGATCGCCCGGGCGATCGCGATGCGCTGGCGCTGGCCGCCGGAGAGCAGGTTGCCGCTCTGCCCGATCGGCGTGTGGATGCCTAGCGGCATGCGCGAGATGAACTCCATCGCATTGGCCGCCTCGGCCGCGGCGACGATCTCCGCCTCGCTGGCGCCGGCCAGTTCGCCGTAGGCGATGTTGTTGGCCACGGTGTCGTTGAACAGCACCACGCTCTGGCCGACCCAGGCAATCTGCCTGCGCAGCGAAGCCAGCGTGTAGCTGCGGCAATCCTCGCCATCGAGCACGATGCGCCCGGCGCCGGGCACGTTGAAGCGCGGCAGCAGGCTGACCAGGCTGCTCTTGCCGCTGCCCGAGCGTCCGACCAGGGCGGTGACCGTGCCGGGCGCGCAATCGAGATTGACTTCCTGCAGGGCGGGAACATGGCTGCGCGGATACGTCAGGCCGACGTCGACGAAATGCAGCTCGCCGCGGCTGCGCTCGAGCTCCAGCGTGCCGGCATCGCGCTCCGGCGGCAGGTCGATCACGTCGAAGATGTCCTCGGCCGCCGACAGTCCGCGCTGGATGTTCGCCTGCACGTTGGTGAGGCGCTTCAGTGACGGCAGCATGGTGCCCATCGCGGTGAGCACGGCGAAGAACACGCCGGGCGTCATGTTGACCAATACCTGCGGCCGCGTGCCGAGAAACACCAGTGCCGCCAGCGCACTGGCCGCCACCAGTTGCACGGTGGAGCTCGACGCCGCGTTGGTGGCGGCGATCTTCAGGTTGAGCCGCCGCGTATGCCGGGTGATCTGGTCGAAACGCTCGGCCTCATGCGCCTGGCCGCCGTACACGCGCACCTCGCGATGCGCGCCCACGGATTCCTCCACCGTGCCGGTGACCGAACCCATGCTGCCCTGGATGCGCCGGCTGATCTGCCGGTAGCGGCGCGCCACCACCGTGGCCACCAGCGCGATCGCCGGCACCATCACCAGCAGCGAAAGCGTCAGGTAGGGGCTGTAATAGAGCATCACGAACAGCATCGCGATCACGGTGAAGCCGTCGGTGATGGCGATCTTCGCCGCACTGCTGGACGCCGCGGCGACCTGTTCGCTGGTGTAGGTGATGCGCGAGATCTGCTGGCCCGACGGCTCGCTGCCGAAATACGGCGCCGGCAGCTTCAGGTACGCGGCGAACACCTCCAGCTGCAGCGCCTGCACCACGTGCCGGCCGATGTAGGAGATGCCGTAATCGCTGACGAAGGTGCCCAGCGAGCGCACCAGAAAGATCGCGATGATCCAGATCGGCATCCAGAAGATCAGGTACGGGTCTTTCTGCGCGAACAGGTTGTCGATCATCGGCTTGATCAGCCCGGTGAACAGCGCCAACCCGCCGCCGTCGGCCAGCATGCCGACGAAGGCCACCAGGCCGATCGCCCAGTAGCGTCGCGTGTAGCCGAGCAGGCGTTTGTAGGTCGGCCAGCTGCCCGCGTCTGCCGCGGTCGCCTGGTCCGCGTTCATTGCGCGGCGCCCGGTTTGCTCGGTGTCGTGGCGATCGACAGGCGGGTGAAGCCAAGCTGGCCCAGTGCATCCATCGCGGTCACCACGTTCTGGTTCGGCGTCATCGCATCAGCCCGGATCGTCACCGCCTGGTCGCGGCTGTCGCCGGCATGGCGCGCGAGGCTCTGCTTGAGCGCCTCGATGCCCTCGCCCATCACCTCGTCGCTGCCGACGAAGAAGCGGCCGTCGCGGTCGATCATGATGGTCAGCGCCGGCGCGTTCATGTCGCGCTCCTGCACGCTCGCCTGCGGCAGCGTCACCTTCAGCCGCGAATGCTGCACGAAGGTGCTGGTGAGCACGAAGAACATCAGCAGGGTCAGCAGCACGTCGATCAACGGAATCACGTTGATCTCGAAATCGTCTCCGCGGCGGTCGTTGCCGATGCGCATCGTCGGTGCCTCAGCCCGCGCTCGGCGCGACGGGTGC
>Ga0105238_10006657_pt1 | contig 11523 bp, 10 predicted proteins | sample KBSC34metaG_FD_81526 | JGI IMG/M metagenome (GOLD analysis project Ga0105238, IMG submission 81526) | Corn rhizosphere microbial communities from Kellogg Biological Station, Michigan, USA - KBS C3-4 metaG | ecosystem: Host-associated > Plants > Roots > Rhizosphere > Soil | place: Michigan, USA... | reverse complement strand
TTCAGCGACATCTCTGGACCGGCCCCTCTGTACTCGGTGCCGATCGCCGTGGGCGCCGCCTCACCCCTCGTCGATCTGACGCCCGACATCACGACGGTCCGGATCACCAACACCGGCGCCGCGGCCCTGCCGGCGGGCGCCCGCGCGATCTTCGAGCTGGGGATCTGATGGAGGCGCCCAGGGTCATGATCTCCGCGGTCTGGGATCCCGTCATCGAGCGATACGCGGGGCATGTGCCCGTGGCGTTCATCCGCGCGCTCGTCCACGGCGAGTCCGGAGGCGATTCGCAGAAGGAGAACCCGACCAGCCATGCCGCCGGCCTCCTGCAGATCACGGACATCGTCCGGCGGGACTGGAACAGCGCCCACGCGGACGCACCGGTCGACAGGTCGGACCTCTTCGATCCCGAGATCAACATCCGGATCGGCGCCGCGCTACTGAACCGGATCGTTCAGGTCTATCGCCACCACCCGACGCTCCGGCCGGACTGGGGCTCGCGCCGTTACGCCGAGCTGGTCGGTCTGGGATGGAACGCCGGCTACAGCGACCGCGGCGGGGTGGGACTGGCCGTCGCGGCGCTCGAAGCTGCGGGCGCACAGCCGGCGGACGTCACGGTCGACAGCGTGGCGCGGGTCGCCGCCGGGCTCCCGAACGCATCGCGGTTCGTGGCACGACCGGATCGCGTCGCGTACGCGAAGGCGGTCGCCGACCTCTACCTCGGCAGTCGAGGGGCGCGCGTGGTCGCGGGCCGCGGGGGCGGGGTCGCAGGCCCGGTCGTCATCGCGGCCCTCGGAGCGTTGGGGCTGGCTCACTTCGGACGGCGAGGAGGATCTGCATGACGAGCGTGTCGGAAATCGATCGTCTGGTCGTCAGCGATGACGCGGTTGCCGCGCGCATCTGGCCGCGCCTCGGGCCTCGCGTGCGCCGCGCGTACCTGGACGACCGCGACGGGTGGGTCGTGCTTCGCCGCAAGGTGGAGGCCGGGGCGACCCTTCCCGCGGCAACGCTGGCGGCCGAGCACAGGGTATTCATCGGCTGGGCCCGCGCCTTCCGGATGGCCTCGGGGCAGAGGAAGGCGGCGCCAGCGACGAAGAAGGTGGCGCACCACGCGCCTGTGGCCACCGCGGCGCCAGCCCGGGCGGCCGCCTCCGTCGCCGTGCCCCGACCCGGCTCGGCGGCAACCACGCTGCCTCCGGCTTCGCGAGTCGCGCTGTCCTCTCCCGCGCTGGCCACGACGGCGCAGCTCAAGGGCAGCGGCGGTGCCGCGGTCGCAGGCGGTCTGGTGCTCGCGGGGCTCGTTGCGGTCGCCGCCCGGAGGAACCGCGCATGAGCTTCTACGAGAGCGGAATGGCCGAAGTTGGCGGCCGGCTCTTCTCCGTCCTGTCGCCTTCGGCGATCAAGCAGGAGATCGACTCGGTCGACCACTACATCCGGCGCATCGACGGGGACATCCAGGCGCACCGGGCGAAGCTGACCGACCTCCTCCAGGACTGGCACCTCTTCGTCGAGGAGTGGACGACCTTCCGGGACGGTGCTGGCTGGTTCGCCCGAACGACCGGAGCGACCTACGACAAGGCGCTCGACTATCGCAAGCGTGCCGACGCCTGGGGCGAGCTCATCCGCCGCCGGGGCGCCTCGACGGCGCCCGTTGGCACGACGCCGGCACCAGCTCCGCCCGGCGACCTCATCGGGTCGGTCGTGAAGCTCGCCGGGCTCGGCATCGCCGCCTACGTCGGCGTGAGCCTCATCCAGACCTTCAGCCACCGGGAGAAGCACAATGTCGCCTGACCTGGAACGCGACTCGGCCTCGCACGACCGGATCCGGAAGTGGCTGGCCCGGACTCTCGAGGCCGACGCCATCGATCGCCTGGTCATCCGGCACGATACGCACGCCGAGGTGGCGACGATGCGCGGGGACGAGGGTGGCCCGTTCGAGACAACCGAGGACCGCATCGACGAGCTCGCGTCGTCGCTCGCCACGCAGGTCCTCGAGGACGCCATCGGCCTCGGCGGTATGCAGCGCTACATCATCACCGCCTACGCCGCCGAGAAGGTCATCGCCCGGCTGACCCTGCGCGAGAACGCCGACGCGTCCGGCGCCGCTCGGCTGCCCGGAGATCCGATTGACAGCGAGCCTCCCACCGAGCGCGGCCTGCTCACGCAGACCATGCGCCACCTCGAGATCAGCGAGCGCACGCACGCCACCGTGGTCGCGAACATCTTCGCGATGCAGTCGCGGATGCTGCACGAGAAGGACGAGCGCATCGCCCACCTGGAGGCGCGGCACTGGGAGACGGTCCTCGCCGCCGAGCAGCTTGTCAGCGACCAGCACCGCCGGCAGCTCGAGAACCGGGCCGCCGACCAGAAAGCCGAGGCGATGCGCGAGGTCCTGGGGACGTTCCTGCAGCTGGCCCCCACGGCGGTCAACAAGCTGGCGGGGCGGGCGCTGCTGCCGGAGAAGACCTCGCCGGCCCTCGTCGGCCTGCGGGCGCTCGTCGGGAGCATGAAGCCCGAGCAGTTCGAGGCACTGAAGTTCGTGCTGTCGCCCGCGCAGCTCGAGACGTTCACCGAGATCGTCGGCTCGGAGGTCGCCGACGAGGAGAAGAAGACGGCCAAGCGATAGGAGCCATCACCATGCCCAACACGTTCACCAGCCTCGATGTCCCCACCAACGACGGCTCCGGCGTCCCGTTCATCACCCGCGCCTTGGGCCGGCCAAAGACGATCGTCTTCTCGGGCCCGGTCATCGGCCGCTACATCGTCGAGGGTTCCAACGACGGCGGAAACAACTGGGACATCCTGGTCGATGACAGCGGCCAGCAGGCGCTCTTCACGACGCCGGCTCCTGGCGTCCGTACGTTCGACTGCATCGTCGACCGGGTCCGTGTCCGCAGCGTCGGGAACGCTCCCCTGGCGGCGCCGCCCACCATCGCGCTCGGAGCGCCCCCGGTGGTCGGCACCCCGGTGTTCGGCGTCCTCGACATGCCCGTCTCTCCGGGCCTGGGTGCGCCCTTCGACCTCGGCACAGCAGCGGGCGCCTTCAAGACCTTCATCCTCCGCGGTGCCATCCCGCCCGGCTCGCGCTACACGGTCCTCGGCTCGATCGACGGCACCAGCTTCGACGAGGTCATGCTCTTCACCAGCGACCAGCAGGGCGCGCGCCCGGTCGAGTTCTTTTGCCGCTTCCTCCGCGTCCAGCGCGCCACCGGCGGGCCCACGCCGGTCCTAGCCTTCGGCAGCGAAGGCATCCTCGAACCGACCGGCGGAGCCACATCCGAGATCACGATCGGCGACGACGGCGAGACCACCACCGACTCGAACACCGACGAAGGGGTCCTTCGGCAGTACCGCGTGCCGCTGGCGCTACTCACGCCCGCGAGCGTGGCGGTCACGCTGGCCGGCGAGAGCCGCGGGCCGGCCAGGGCACGCCAGGTCACCTTCCGGGTCCGCGCGGGCGGCACGCCCGACCTGGCCGATGGGATCGAGTTGCTGACTGTCGTGGGCGTGGGCCCTGGCAACGTCGCCGTCGTCGGTCGTTCGGCCGTCGCGTTCGCACGCCCGACCGATCCATCGACCCTGATCAAGGTGACCGGGCAGGGCGGCGGCGCCAGCGAGGACTCGACCGCCGCGTCCCTCCGCAACCTCGTCCTCGTGTTCAACGCCGCTACCACCTGATTCACCCCGCACGGAGGAACCCATGGCCCAGGATGTTGCGCAACGAGATCTCAACCTCGGAGGCTTCCGGATCTCCAACCTCGGCGATCCCGCCACCGCCGGCGATGCCACCAGGACCGACAACGTCCACAATCCGCTGGCGGCGAGCGCACGCAACGTCAGCCCCGGTACGAGCGTTCTCGCCTCTCCAGCCGACCACATTCACCCGCTCGAGCCCGACTTCGTGTCGCTCTCCGATCCGGCGCTGCAGGTCGCCGGCGCGAAGACGGAGGTCTGGTTCGGCGTAGTCGACTTCGACCAGATCGTGGGCAGCCAGATCCAGGTCGGCCTCTCAGCCATGTTGCAGAGCTGCCTCGTGCAGGCGTGGCTGGATGGCGAGATCGGCAACCCCACGGCCGGGACGCTCGTGATGAACATCGACAGCGCGTCGCCGACGCTGGTGCCCATCGCCTCGATCGGCAGCGCGCCGTTCGACCGACCCAGCGGCGCCCACCTCCTCACCTTGACTGCGGAGCCCGTCGGCCCGGCCACCGAGGGTCGTTCCCTCGGCCGGATGCTCACCCTCCGGGGCCTCTCCTGAACGATTCCACGGCACAGACCAGCATCAACCCATCCACGCAAGGAGAACGATCATGGCACGAGACGTAGCGCAGCGAGACCTCGACCAGGCCGGCCATCGCATCTCGAACCTCGGCACGCCCGCCAACGCCGGCGACGCCACCAGGACGGACAACACGACCGTTCCGCTGGCCAGCAGCGGCGCGGGCTCGCCGGGGACCAGCCTCCTGGCCGCCCCCGCCGATCACGTACACCCCGCGGCGCCGGGATCGAGCACGTTCGCCCTCACGCTGACCGACCAGAGCGAGCAGTCGCAGACCGGCCCTGCCGAGGCCTTGATCGCGCAGTTTCCGATCGACTTCATCGGCGCCCCCGCGGGTCTGGTGCCCGTCATCGACGCCCTGGTGGATGTCGACTCCGGTACCGCGACCTTCAACGTCCGCCTCTCGGCGGTCCCCGACACGGTCGATGGCGACGTTCTCGTGTCGATCATAAAGGAGGCGTCCGGCGGCTTCGAGCTGAAGTCGAGCCTCGGGCCCACGTTCGCGCCGCTGTCCGCCCCGGGCATCCTCAAGATCACGGCCGCCAACGATAACGCCGAGGCGAGCTGCCGGATCAAGAGCAAGACGGTCACGATCCGCGCCGCGTAGGCGCGGTGATCGGCAGACGCGCATGACGTGGCAGAGAGTGGCAGCCCTCGGGCTGCTGGTTCTCGGATCGGTCGCAGCGGCCGTGCTTCACGCAGACCTGATCGCGGCGACCCTCGCGGGCGCCGCCGCTGGTTTTGCCGTCAACCGTGAGCCAGCCGGCACTCGGAATGGTGACGGCGGGATCGCTGCACCGGTCCAGCGGGGATAGTCGCGGGTCGAGGTTGCCGACCAGTTCACGTGCTCGAACACCGACAGGAGGGCCGGATCGCCAGGAAAACGGCGATCCGGCCACGTCCTTTGCGAACCAACGGGGAAACGGGACACTGGCAGGACGCCCTCTAGCGGGATCAGACGTCGAAGACAAGCTGCTCACGCGCGTTCGCCAGTCTCCTCCGTGCCACCTCGGCGTATGCGGGATTCATCTCCCAACCCAGAAAGCGACGGCCAAGGCGAATGGCCGCCACGCCCGTCGTCCCCGATCCCGCGAACGGGTCGAGGATCAGCTCGCCCGGATCCGAGAACAGGCGCACGAGCAACTCCATCAACCCGAGCGGCTTCTGCGTCTGGTGGCCGGTCCGCTCGTCGCCGCCCTTGTTCACGATGAAAACGCCGTGAGAGCCACCGCCGTTCCACCTGCTGGGCCCGGGAGCGTGACACGCCACGATTGACTCGTAGCCGATGCCCGGCCGGTCGCCGCTGTATTGCGGCTTGCCGTCGGGCTTCACCCACTGACAGGTCCGCTTGTAGACGGCTCCGGCGTCCTCGAGCACGGTCCGCCACTTCATCGCCGCCTCTACCTGGCAGAACACCAGAATCCAGCGTCGGGCAAGCCGCGCCATCTGCCGCGCCGATTCGGCTCGCTGCTCCTCGGTGATTGGCGGAAACGTCAAGGGCTCGACCTCGAGCTTCCCGCCGGCGCGCGCGACGAGTCGGTGGCTGGTGTGGGCCTCCGCCTCGTAGGGGGGGTCGCTAATCACGACGTCGACAGCGCCGTCCTCAAGTAGCGACAAGCCCGGCAAGCAGTCCCCCTGCCGGAGGTCCCAAGTGGCTGCCTTTGTTGTGGTGGACTGCTGCGTCGCCGATCGCGCCATCTTGATCGAGAAAGGCGGACGTGTCGGGCCCGTGTGACAGGACGATGGTGCTCGGGGGCAGCCAGCCAACCGCGATCGGCTGGCGAGCATGGCATCGGCCGCGCTCGGCCAGGACCACCAGCGTCGTCGGGCGCGCGCAGCGACGACGTCCATCGCCCTGAAGAGAGATCGCGAGCGAGGCCACGCAGCACTCAGCGACCAATCGCCAATCCCCCAAGGACCGATGGAACCCGCAGCGTTTCCAAACTCCAGCACATCACTGGCCCTTGCATCGCCGATGCCGATCCACGTATGAATCGTGGGAATGCCTGCAGTTGAGCAGCGGCGGGAGTGGTACGGGCGCTATCGCGTGCTCGGCCTTCTCGGCGAGGGCGCGAACGGGATCGTCTTCGCCGCCGAGGATCCTGCCGTTGGCGTTCGAGTGGCGCTCAAGGTGCTGCGCGCGGGGTTTGGCGAGGCTGCGGACCTCAAGCGCGAGTTCCGGCTTGTCGCCGATATCAGTCATCCGAACCTCGTGTTGCCTTACGCACTCGAAAGCGACGAGGAGCAGATCTTCTTCACGATGGAACTCGTCACCGGGTCGCCCATTCTCGAATGGCTTCACGGTCATTCCAGCGCCGAGCGGGACACGCGGATCCGAGAGACCTTCCGGCAGCTTGCGGAAGCGCTATGGGCTCTCCACCAGCGCGGACTTCTTCATCGTGATGTGAAGGCGAACAACGTCCTCGTCGAACCGAACGGCAGAGTAGCCCTCCTCGATTTTGGTCTCGTCCGCCCGGCCGAGGCGGTCGGCACAGTGAATGGCACGTACTTTGGTGGAACGCCAGCCTACCTCGCTCCCGAGTTGCTGCTCGGACGTCGACCGAGTGCGGCGGCGGATGCGTACGCGCTCGGCGTTCTCCTCCACATGGCACTGATGGGGCGCCTGCCGTTCCATGATGACGCTCGCGAGAGCGTCATCTCCCGCATGCGAAATGCAGCGGCTCCCGAGGTCGCGACCGGCCCGGCATTGCTGTCGGAGATCTGTCGAGGACTCCTTCATCCAGACCCCGTGCAACGGCTGTCGGTCCCCGGGGTGATCGCGGCCCTGAACACTCGACCACATGCGGCAGTCCCCTTCGTCGCGCCGTCCCTCGTGATCGAGCGCGACGAGGAACTCGCGCGACTGCGGAGCGCATACGACCAGGTAAAGGCACAGCAGCGCCCCACGGTCGTGCATCTCCCGGGCAAGTCCGGAATGGGAAAGTCCGCGCTTCTGCGCGCGTTCGCTCGGCAGATGCGCGACGAGGCATGGGTGCTCGAGGGCAAGGCATATGAACGCGATGCCGTTCCTTACAAGGCCCTCGATGCCGCGATGGATCAGCTCGCCCAGAGACTTGGGGCGCTGCCCGACGTGGACAAGGCGACGCTCCACCCGACCGCACCGGAGGCCCTTTGCGTACTCTTCCCGGCGCTGGGCAGCGCGCTGAGCATCGCGCCCTTCGCGGCTGCCACGATGGACGCGGTGACCCGACGCCGGTGGGGTGCGCTCGCTCTAAGCGAGTTGCTCTCGAAGGTTAGCGAGCGCTTCGGCCTCATCCTGATGCTCGATGATCTGCAGTGGGGTGACCTCGACTCCGCGCGTCTGCTCATCGATCTTCTGACCCCTCCTGGCCCTGCTCTCCTCGTCCTCCTCGCCTATCGAGCGGAGCAGGGTGCCGCGCCATTCCTCGCGCTCTACCGGCGCTGGGAAGCGAACAATCTGGCATCAGAAACCGTAGCCGTGGAGCCGCTCTCCCCTGCCGCGGCCATGCGCATGGCGGAGGTCCTTTCAGGTGGCGCACGCTCGGTCGACATCGCGCGTGAGTCGGATGGCTCTCCGTTCATCATCGAGATGCTTCTCTCCAGCCCAGCAGGAGCGACGCTCAGCTTCGAGAGCGCGCTTTCCAGCCGCCTCGAGACGCTTTCCGCGGCTGGCCTCGCCATGCTCGGCGCGATTGCACTCGCCGGCCGTCCCGTTGCGCGTGACCGCGTCCCTTTCACTCCCGAGATACCCACCGAAAGCTGGGCCGCATGGTCCGCTCTCGTCAGCAAGCGACTACTCCGGTCGGAGGGCACGAGCGCGACCGATCACGTCGAAGTCTACCACGACCGAATTCGTGACGCGGTGACGCGCCGGCTCCAGCCGATCGAGCGTCTCAACACGCACCGCGCGCTCGGCGAATCGTTCGCCGCAGCGTCCGACGATGAGGGCGCGGCATCACATTTCGCCGCCGCCGGCGACACGAAACGCGCGTTTCCGTTCGCATCGAACGCGTCACGAGCCGCGCTCGACGCTCTCGCCTTCGAGCGCGCCGCGCAATTACTCGCCCTCGCAATCGAGTGCTGCCCCCCATCGAGCGGGGGCGAGCGCCGCAACCTGGTGATGTCTCGCGCACGTGCGCTCGCCAATGCGGGTCACGGAGCCGAAGCGGCCCCGCTCTTCATGGAGTGTGCGGCGGAAGCCAAGGAAGAACTGGCCGGCTACGATCTACGGCGAGAGGCAATGGAGCAGTTCCTCGTCGCAGGCCGTATCGACGAGGGACGCGCGGTTATGCAGCAGCTGCTGGACGATCTCGGCGTGTGGCGGCCGCGATCGGCCTGGCTCACGACCGCCGCTCTCTACGCCGCGCTGGTCCGCCTCGTGTTCCGGGGCCCCAAGGTCCGACCCCCGCGTCGCATTTCCGATCGTGAACGCCTCCTACTCGATACCTTCGGCTCCATCGGGAAGGGATTTGCTTCGTACGATGCGATGCTGGGCGCGTGGTTCTTTTTGCGGGCGGCGCGTCGCGCGCTCGACTGGGGAGAGTCGAAACTCGCCGTACGCGGGATCGCCTACACAGCGTGCTTGCTCGGCTTCTCCGGCTCCCCCGGAGACCGGAAGCGCGCCCAAGGCTGGCTCACTGCGGGGGAATCGGTGGCGAATGCCACAGCCGACGGCCACGGCTTTGCGTTCTGCCAGGTATCGCGTGGAATGATCCAGTGCTGCGCGGGCGAGTGGCAAGCCGCGCTTGCGACGTTCGATGCGGCCGCCGAGACCCTCGATGGCAAGTACGCGGCAAGTGATTGGGAGGCCGTGACGGCGAAGAACACTTCGCTGTTCGCGCTGATCCAGACTGGCGATCTGGCCGAACTCGAGATCCGCGCCATCTCGCTCACGCGCGAGGCACGTGACCGAGGTGATCTCTCGCTGGAGGTGGAATCGAACCTTTATCTGGCTCTGACGGCGTTGAGTCGCGACAACGTGGAGGCCGCGCGCCGCTGCGTCGACCGGAACATCGCGTTATGGACGGTCCGCGGGTACCACTTCCAGCACTGGATCGCCCTCCGGTTCCGAACACTGGCGTGGTTGTACGACGGCGGGAGCGAGAAGGCCTTCGACCTCATGAACGCGGAGATGCCGCGGGCACGTGCCGCGAACCTAACCGGGATGCAGGTGGTGCGGATCGAAGGGCATGATTTCCGTGGCCGGGCAGCGCTCGGAGCAGCAGCACAGGCCACGGGAAGTCGGCGGGCGGCCCTTCTCGCATCGGTCGAGAAGGACATCGAATGCCTCATCCGGGAGAAGCGCCTGCACGCCGTCGCTCCCGCCGAGATGTTGCAGGCGGGCGTGGCACTGCTCGGGGGAGACAGGACGCGGGCGCTTGCGCATCTGCGGTCTGCCGGCGGCGCCTATGTCGAGTCGGCGATGACGCTTCACGCTCTCACTGCGCAGTGGCACGCCGCGACGCTCGAGTGCGACCGTGCCGAGCTGCAACGCCTAGAGCAAGGTCTACGGGCGCGCGGTATCGAGGTCCCCGCCCGCTGGGCGCGGATGCATCTGGGCATGGAGACAAGCTAGTGCGCATAGGTACGGGCAAGGCCAACCTCAAGTTCGCGGACGGCGTGGGTCTGTTCGGGTTCGGTCCTGGAGGTGGTCGAGGCGTCAACGTGCCCCTGGGCAGCGACGACCACGACATCCTCGAGGCGCGAGCCCTGTATCTCGAGCACGGTGACCAGAAGCTCATGGTGGTGAGCTTCGACGTCGCGAGTGGCTCGCGGGTGGTCCACCGCGCGCTTCTCGAGGCCCTCACCGAAGCAGGGATCAATCTCTCCGCCGGACAGCTCTGGGTCGTCGGAACGCACACCCACTCGGCTCCAGGGCACTCGTGGAGCAATCTCTACGATCTTTTCGGCCAGGGTCCCTTCGGATACCGAAACGTAGTGGTCACGGAGCTCGTTCGGAAGGGCCTCGCCGCCGCAAAGGCGACCCACGCGGACCTCCGCGAGTGTCACCTCGGCGTCGCGCAGGAAGTGCTATGGGGTCCGGCGCGGAACCGTAGCCTTCGCCCCTTCCTTGCGAACTTCGGGGGCGACCCGACCCGCTGGCCGGTCGATGTCGGTATCGCTCCCCCGCCAACCCTGGACCTGACGCCTGAGCAGCGCTGTGTCGACCCGCGGCTCACTGTGATCGCGTTCGTGGCGCCGGAGGGCGAGCACCTGGCCACGTGGGCGACGTGGTGCTGTCACCCGGCAACGTTCCCACGCTCGTCGCAGCGCGCCTTCCACCGGGACTGGCCCGGGGTGGCCGTCGATCGGCTGGAGAGGGAGACGGGTGCGTTCGCAATGATCCATCAAGGTGCGAATGGCGACGTCACTCCTTTGCCATCCGGTGAGCGTCGCGTCACGCATGCGATCGAGCGCGTCCGTGATCTGGGCGATCAGATCGGAAGTGCCTGGCTACGGGGTCTCTCCGCGGCGGCTTCGCGCGCCGCAGCCACCACGTTCGAGCTCGGGTTCCGCACGTTCACGCCGCGCGAGGAGCCGCTGCCCACTTTCGAGATCGGGGCCTCGGTCATTGCCGGCTCCGAGGAATCGGATCCAGGTGGTTTGACCAGGATGATCGGCGAAGCGCGCCGATGGCCATGGCGCGGCGGACCGCAGCAACCGAAGCTCTTGGCGCTGGGTCCACTGCAACCCCTGGCAAGGCTGCATCCGGCGCTACGTCCCTCGCCGGAGCATCCGATGTGGCTGCTCCGTCTCGGGTCGCATCTCTTCTTCGCATCGCCCTTCGAGCAGAGCACTTGTGCCGCGCGTACCACCGAGCTGGCGCTTCGCAAACGGTGGTCGACTATTCGCCAAGAGGACATCACAGCCTCTCCTGTCGGACTGGTCGGTGATTACGCGGGATACCTCACCACCCCGGAGGAGTTTGCGCTCCAGAACTACGAGGGAGGCCATACGTTGTATGGCCGCGATCAGCTGGCGATCATGGGCCGGATCTGGGCGGATTTGATCACGAGCGAGCCACTCGATGCGAACGGCCCCGCATTCCAGAGTGAAGAGAAGACCCTGCATGCACGCGTGGCTGACGCGCTCGCTCTTCTGGCATCAGATCCCTAGGACGGCGTCCACGAGCGGACTTGCGAACCGCGCGTTCGGATCGAGGCGATTCACCAGCACGGCCATCGCGTCCCTTGTGGCCTTGGGCCATAGGCGTTGCAGCTCCGGTGCGCTCAGGTAGAGACGCTGTCCCCAGTGCGGCCGTCCGT
>Ga0105238_10006647_pt1 | contig 11528 bp, 11 predicted proteins | sample KBSC34metaG_FD_81526 | JGI IMG/M metagenome (GOLD analysis project Ga0105238, IMG submission 81526) | Corn rhizosphere microbial communities from Kellogg Biological Station, Michigan, USA - KBS C3-4 metaG | ecosystem: Host-associated > Plants > Roots > Rhizosphere > Soil | place: Michigan, USA... | reverse complement strand
CAGCTCCAGAATCTTGCGCTCCACCCAGCGCCCCAGCGCGACCTCGTTGTAAAGCGCGTTCAGCGAGACGCCGCCCATCACCAGGTGCAGGTCGCCGGTGGCGCCCAAATCGCGGATAAGGTCGTCGGCGATACCGTGCGTAAGCTGCCGGTTGCCGGGAGGATTACCAAACAGGCCGACGATCATGCCGATGATCGAATTCACGGCTTGGCCTCCTAAGGACGGCAGTCCGTCAATGAGAATCACCTTCCGGCCCAGACGAGCCGCCTCAATCGCCGCCGAAACTCCCGAAATGCCCGCGCCAACTACGCAAATGTCGGCCTTCTGCTCGCGTACCGGCGGCGATCCTGCCTGCCTTACGATGCGCGTCTCGGGACGAAACGGTTTATCTACCAAATTGCTAAACCGCCCATCCGCCGTCGATGACATGGCACTGGCCTGTAGTATAGGTCGCCGTCGCCAGATACACCGCCAGGTCCGCGATTTCTTCGGGCGTCCCGATTCGCCCGATGGGCTGCCGCGCGATGAATGCCTTGCGGGCTTTTTCGTAGTCGCCCAGCGCGCGCAAACGATCTTCGAGCGATGGCGATTGTACCGTCCCCGGACAAATCGCGTTGCAGCGGATCCCCTTCCCCACGTAGTCGGCGGCTACCGATTTCGTCAGCCCGATCACGGCCGCTTTCGTCGCGGTGTACACAAAGCGCGACGGAACACCCTTGATGCTGCTGGCCACCGAAGACATGTTAATGATCGAGCCTTCGCCTTGCGCCAGCATGCCGGGCAGGAAAGCCTGGATGGTGCGAAACATGGACTTGACATTCAAGTCGAAAGCGAAATCCCACTGGTCTTCTGTACAATCCAGGACTGTACCGTTGTGGACGAAGCCCGCACAGTTGAACAGCACATCAATGGATCCCGTTTCAGCGGCGAATTTCTTCACAGCGGCGTTGTCGCGCACGTCCAGATAGTGCATCGTGATCCCGGAAATCGATCCCAACTCGCCGAGCTTTGCCAAGTTTATGTCCGTCGCCCAGACCCGTGCTCCTTCACGCGCAAACGCTTCGGCCGTGGCGCGCCCGATCCCTTGCGCGGCAGCAGTCACCACCGCTCTCTTTCTATCCAAACGCATTAGTGTGATATTTCCTCCAACGCCAGATGGCGCGTTCTTGGCCCAAACCCGCCGATGGTGACAATCATGATCGCCATCGCGCCGCCAATGAACAGAGCCACGGCGGGGGCGCCGCCTTCTTTCAGAAAGAAGCCGATCAGCAGGCCGGCGAAGGCCGCGCTCACGCGGCTCCAGCTGTACACAAATCCGACCGCCCTCGCACGAATGCGAGTCGGAAACAATTCGCCTTGATAGTTGTGAAGCGAAAACGACATCCAGTTGTTCGCCAGCGTGACCATCACGCCGAACAGGATCACCATCGCAGCGCTTTGCTGGATGGCGAACAAATAAATAAAGGTCCCGATGCACAAACCGGCACTGCAAATCTGCCATTTGCGTTCCATGCGGTCCGCCACCAGCATCCCCAGCAGCGGCCCGACGGGATTCGCAATGGCGATGATGAAGGAGTATTCCAGGCTGGTGGTGATGTTGATACCCTTGGCGATCAGCAGCGTCGGAACCCACGAACCGAAGCCGTAGAATCCGATGGTCTGCATCAGGTTGAAGACCGACAGCACCAGTGTTCGCTTGCCGTACGGCGGCCGAAATATCTCGCGAAAGGTGCTCGATCCGGCGCCGACGGCGATGGGCGGACCGGGCGCCGCCAGGGCAGCTCCCGTGTCTCGAGCCACGCTCGATTCGAGTTCGGCCGTCACGCGCTCGGCATCCTTCTCACGCCCATGCAGCGCCAGCCAGCGGGGGCTTTCCGGCAATCCTCGCCGCAGCCACCACGCGACCATCGCGCCCACCGCGCCAATCAGCGCCACCCAGCGCCAGCCTTCGAGCCCAAATGGCCGCTTGGGCACCAGCAGCCAGCCCAGCAGCGCGACCACTGGTACGATGCAGAACTCCACGAACTGGTAAAACGCGAAGGCTCTCCCGCGCCCTTTCGGTGGTACGAACTCGGGCAGATAAGTGTCGATCGTCACCTGCTCCAGGCCCACGCCAATGCTGGCAATGAAGCGCCAGGTGTCCACGCCTGCCGCCGTGTTTTGGAACGCCATGATCGCGGTGCAGATGGAGTACCACACCAGCGAGGAAATGAAGATCGCGCGCCGGCCGAAGCGGTCGGCTACAAATCCGAAGCCCATGCAGCCCACGAACATGCCCGCAAAGGTGCAAAAGACGAAGAACCCGATGCCGTTGATGGAAAAAAGGTTCGCTGCGGCGCTTGTAAACATCCCGCTCGCGACTAAGCCGGGAGCGATGTAGGTGCTGAGGAAAATATCGTACAGCTCGAACGCGCCGCCCAGCGAGATCAAGAAGACCAAGCGCCACAGCGTGCGCGATAGCGGCAACCGGTCGAGCCGCGCGGCGATGCGGCTGGCGAACTCTAGCGCGGCCAGTGAGGATGCCATCTAAATCCGAAAATCTGTCTTAATGCGCCGAGACTGCTTCCGCCACCGCTTCACCCATCTCTTGCGTGCCGACGCGACGGGTGCCGGGCTCCAGAATATCCGCCGTCCGGAGGCCATCGCGCAGCACCTTGCGCGCCGCCCGTTCGATCCGCAAGGCGTGCTCCTCCAGATCGAAAGAATACCGCAACATCATCGCTACGGACAGGATGCACGCGAGGGGATTCGCGATATCCTTCCCGGCGATATCCGGCGCGCTCCCATGCACCGGCTCGTACAGTCCTTTCTTTCCGTCTCCCAATGACGCCGATGGCAGCATGCCAATCGACCCCGTGAGCATGCCCGCTTCGTCAGAGAGAATGTCGCCGAAAATGTTCCCGGTGACCATCACGTCGAATTGCTTGGGATTGCGCACCAGCATCATGGCCGCCGCATCCACCAGCATGTGGGACAACTCCACGTCCGAATACTCGCGGCCCACGCGGATCATCACCTGACGCCACAGAGCGCTGGTTTCGAGCACATTCGCTTTGTCCACGGAGCAGACTTTGTTGCGCCGCTGCCGTGCCAGCTGGAATGCAACATGTCCGATGCGCTGCACTTCTGATTCCGTATAGCGCATGGTGTTGACGCCTTCGCGCTGACCGCTCGAGCAGGTCTCGATCCCCCGTGGCTCGCCGTAATACACGTCGCCGTTCAATTCGCGCAGGATCAGCAGATCCAGACCTTCGATCACTTCAGGCCTTAAAGTCGACGACCCCACCAGTTCCGGAAACATAAATACCGGACGAAGATTCGCGAAAAGGTTCAAGGCCTTCCGCAAACGGAGCAACGCGAATCCGGCGGCTTGCTGGGGCAGACGTTTTTCGTCTTCAGCCACTCCCGAAGCTCCGTGCAGGATGGCGTCGCTCTCGCGCGCCAGGTCGAGCGTTGCCGCGGGCAAGGAATCGCCGCAGGCATCGAACCCCGCGCCGCCGATAGGAGCCTCTTGCAGTTCCAGCGAATGCTCGCCGCCCATCACGGCCTTCAGGACTTTAACCCCTTGAGCCGTGACCTCCCGGCCGATCCCGTCACCGGGAAGCACTGCGATTTTCATGCGCACAGGCGGCAGTTCACGTCACTCGTCACGCTACTCGGCCGGCACCGACACGGTGGACTCTTCGTAATTGCACTCGCCCATGCCGCCTTCGGCGAAAATGGGACGCTCGGCGATCCACTGGAAGGATTCCTCGAATACGTCGCGGGTGTACGGCTCGAAAACGATGCGTTCGCCCGGCCCCCATCGTCGCGTGTCCATCTGATCCAGGAATCGCGCGGGAAATTCTTTCTTGTAATGGTGCGTGTACAGCTCCGGCCGCAGATCGATGTCGCGCTGAGCGCGGCGCAGCGCGCGGAAATACTTGCGCACATCCTCAGGCTCCGGATCGCCGGTGATCAGCGTCGCGATCATGAAGGTACTATCGATGATCTTCCGGAATCCCAGCTGCTCGACCAAATAATATGGCCCGCTGAACAACGACGCCGCGGGAGTTTTCCGGTCGATCAGCTGCTCCATGCGGTGGAACAGCAGTCCTTCCGAGAAAGACAAGTTGATCTGATCGGGCTTGAGATATTGCTCCAGCGCCTGAATGGTCGAATAGTGGCTGCCGGACTGAAATCCCACGGAGATCGGAACCCCGGCCAGATCGGCGGGCGTCTGGATCGGCGAATCCGGCGGCACAAAAACGCCGGCGGGCGAAACCGAGTACGCGTCGCGATACAACTTTCCGTGGCCGTTGGTGGCCGCGACGTTCACCGTCCAGTGGCAGGCGCAGCTGATGTCGCTGGTGCGGCCCTTCTCAAAAGTTTGATAGGCGCCGAACTTGTCGCCCAGGTCGTGCTTCTTGCCTTCCTTGGAGTAAAGCTCGTCGCGGAACTCGTAATCCAGGCCTTCCGCGGCGAAATAGCCCTTCTCTTCAGCGACCCATTCCTGGAGCCGCATATGCGGCGCGATGACAAACTTGCTCATAATTTCTAATGATCGCAGATCACTCCGACCCGAGCCACCAGCCGGTTTTCCCGGTATCGAGCCACGAAATCGCGGTTCCAAACCAGGTAGCATGCGACGTAACGCGGTATGATTTTGCGTTTTGTGCTTTCAGAATGAATGCACACGGCCCTTCGCCGATCTGGTCGAGCCGCGACGTCAGCCGCGATTCCTGGTTCAGCGGCATCGCGAGGATGATCGGAGTACCGGGAAAATAGGCGAGTTGCGCGCCGAAACTCTGGTCGGCCTGGCGCATCGGCGGAGCCTCCAGATCATAAACAAAACGATACCGGGCGACGGCAGCCTTCAGATTTCGCACGGCGATCACCACCCGCGCCACGCCGCTGAAGTCTTCCGTAGTGGGTTTGCCTGTGGGATACGCTCGCTGCTCGCGCGGCGTGAAATCGCGAATCAGGAACGGAAACGATGTTCCGTTCGGTCCTGGACCAACCGAAGCCGCTTCCCAGTCCAGGCGAACGCCGTCCGGACGTGCTCGCCCGCTGCGCGCGGGCCGCACTGCCAGGTTCCTGGCTTGCAAACGCTTCACTTCGAAATCGAAATCCGCGGGCCGAACCGCCCATGCGGAAGGTCCCGCGTCGTTTTGCATGTGTTTCGACCAGTAATGCGCCGCCACCGCCGTGGGATCGGCATTCGGCTGGATCGCAATCAGTTCCAGATACGATCCATCCGGGAAACTGGTCAGCGCCATCTCCGTAGCGTGATTGCTGTGCGGACCGCCATATTCGCTGGGGATTCCCAGCGCCGCCAGGGTCGCCTGCATCGCCTTTAGGTCCTTCCCAGCGACGGTCACGTGGTCTATGGTCAAGTGGGCCGTCAGATCTGCGGCGGACAGCATCACAGGAAGCACTACCGGAAGCAGTACCAACAAGGCTGTACGCACAAATCGAGTATAATTCGTCACGATGACCCGCATTCTAGGCTTCTTCCTCTGTTCGCTCCTCTTAACAGCTCAGGTGCAAAACTACGTGCCCGTCACGCAGCAGATGCTTGAGAACCCCAGCCCCGACGATTGGCTGATGTTCAGCCGCACCTACGACGCCCAGCGCTACAGCCCGCTCAAGCAGATCACCAAGCAGAACATCGGCCAGCTTCGCATGGCGTGGACCCGCGGCATGGGCGCGGGACAGACCGAGACCATCCCGATCATTCATAACGGAGTCATGTACGTGGTGAATCCCGGGGCGGTTGTGCAAGCCCTGGACGCTACCAACGGGAATGTGCTGTGGGAGTACAAGCGTCCGGTAGCCGCCAATATCGCCGCGCAGGGGCGAACCAAATCGCTGGCGATTTACGAGGACATCGTCGCCTACACCGCGCCCGACAGTTACGTGGTTGGCCTGGACGCGCGCACCGGCGAGCTGCGCTGGCAGACCAAAGTCGATTCACGCGGGAACACCTCCGGCCCGCTGATCGTCGAAGGGAAAGTGATATCCGGCGGCGCCTGCGCCGGCAATCGCGCGAACTGCTATATCTCGGCTCACGACGCCCTCACCGGCAAGGAACTATGGCGATTCTACACGACGCCCGCTCCCGGCGAACCAGGCGACGAAAGCTGGGCCGGCGCACCCGTGGACAAGCGGCTGGCATCCACCTGGGGGCTCCCTGGCGCCTACGATCCGGTTCGCAAGATGCTCTACTGGGGCGTCGCCAATCCCATGCCCGACCAGCGCTCCGCGCGCCACCAGGGTAATCCCGATGCGATTTCCCGTACTGCCCCCGCCGATCTCTACAGCAACTCGACCATCGCTCTCGACCCCGCAACTGGAAAACTAGCGTGGTACTACCAGCATCTTCCCGGCGACGACTGGGATTCCGATTACACCCATGAACGGACCCTGGTGCGCACGCGCCTGAATCCTGACCCCAAATTCGTGAAGTGGATAAATCCCGACATCCCGCGCGGCCAGGAGACCGATCTGGCCGTCACCATCGGCGAAGCCGGCGGCATATACGCGCTGGACCGCTCCACCGGCAAGTTTCTGTGGGCCGAGCCGTTCCCCTTTGACACGCCGGAAAGCGTCATATCCGGCATTGACGTCAAGACCGGCAAAACCACGATCAACTGGAACAACGTGTTCAAGACGCCCGGCGAGACGCACACCATCTGCTACTGGAACACGCGCAGCTACTGGCCTACGTCGTATTCTCCGGCTACCAATTCGTTGTACACGTCCTACATCGACAACTGCCGCCAGTTGACCACGGCCAGCCCCGGCAAACGCGAAAGCTGGAAGGTCGTCCCGCGTCCGGGATCCGATCCCAATGCGCTGACGGGGCTCGCGAAGATCAACCTGTCTACTGGCGAGATCCTCCGCTTTGACGTCGGCCGGGCTCCCGGCACCGGGGCCATGTTGGCAACAGCGGGGGGGCTGGTATTTCACGGTGATATGTCCCGGCGTTTCCGAGCCTTCGACGCGGAAACCGGGAAACAGCTTTGGGAGTCGATCCTGGGCGGCAATGTCTCGGTCAGTACCATCAGCTACGCGGTGAACGGCAAGCAGTACATCTGCGTGATGACCGGCGACAATCTGAAGGTTCCCGAACTCGCCGGAGAGGTTCCCGAGATGAAGACGCCGACCGGGCACAACGCGATCTACGTGTTCAGTTTGCCGTAAAAACCGGGCGAGGCACGCCTCGCCCATCTTTTAATCCAGGAAGAATGGCGTCTCACTTTCGCCGCGCAGGATCAGATCGAACCGATATTCGCCGGCGTTTTCGCGCTTAGCGAAAAGCCGTCGGCGCACCACAACATCGACACAATCGAGCACCGGATCGCGCACCGCATCGGGATCGTCGGCAAAAAACACCGTGGTCACCAGACGATGCGTAAGCCCGATCGCCAGGATCATCAGGTTTGCATGGGGACACCGCGGACTGCCATCCTCAGCGGCATAGCTACCGGGAACCACCGTCCGGATTTTGTACCATCCCTCGGCATCCGTGCGGGCGCGACCCCATCCCGCGAATCCCGGATCCGCCTGACTGCTGCGCGGGTCACATGCATGGCGAAAGATTCCGTCGGCGTCAGGCTGCCAGATTTCGAGGATCGTGTTCCTGGTGGGATCCCCGCCTTCCTGCAATACCCGCCCGCTAAGCGCAATGTGCTGGCCGCGAGCCGTGCCGCCGCGATAATTCGTCAGATCGTCGTGACCTTCGACGAACGACGCCGGGAAGAACGGGCCAATCGTGCAATAGGGTGAGACGGGCATCAATCGAGCTCCGGCGTCCGCCGCCGCCCTCTCAGAACAAAATCACGACGAAACTGCATCGCATTCACTTCGCCCGCCGATGCTCCTTCCGTCATGGTTGTTCCCTCAAATTGGAAGATGAGCCGCTCGCGCACGTCGCGATCCGGCACCGCGTTCAGCAGCAGATCGGTTTCATTCAGCGGCTCGCCGGGAAAAAAGATTTGCGTTACGAAGCGGTCCATCCAACTCCGTCCGAGGATTGAAAAGTGAATATGCGGCGGCCGCCACCACCAGCCCGATTCGAGCACCGGATACGCCCCAGGCTTGATCGAGAAGAACTGGAACTGGCCCTCGGCATCGGTCATCAACCGGCCTTCACCGGTGAAGTTGGGATCGATGGGCGCCGGGTGCCGGTCGGCGTCGTGGATGTATTTACCCGCCGAATTGGCCTGCCAGATCTCGATCGCCGCGCCGGCCAGGGGCGATCCGTCCTCGTCCGTAACCCGGCCGCTGATCTGGATGAGCTGTCCCGTGGCCCTGGGGGCATCTTCGGCAACCTTGGAGAGATCCATCAGCCCCGTCTGGAACCTCTGATCCAGTTCAGCCGGGCCGGTGCGCTCGGTAAGCGTCAACGGCCGCGGAACCAGAGGCGCGAGCGGCGTGCGCTTAAAGCTAAGCGGATAACGATCGATATATCGCGCGAGTTGGGTGCGGTCGTCGTAGGGATCATACCGTCTGGACATGATTCTTCGTCTTTAGCATTGTAGCCAGCTTTTGTCCGAAATATAATAGAGGGGTAAAACGTTTTTTCCGGAGGTGACATCCGATGAGGACGATCATCGGGATTGTATTTGCCGCGGGCGTGATCGCTTCGGCCGCTGGCAGCACGGCGGGCTTCAAGGATTCGAATCTTGAGGCGAACATCAGGAATTTCATTCACGGCGCGGACCCCTCCAAGCCCCTGACCCAAGAACAGTTGAATCATGTGTATCTGGTTTCCGCTTCGAACCAGCCGATTCACGATCTGGCGGGCTTGGAAGACTGTCCCAATCTCAACACCATCTATCTGGCTGGATCTCAGGTCTCCGACCTCACTCCGCTCAGCAAACTGAAAAACATCGAGCAGCTTACGATTTCGGGAGGCAAGATTCAGGACCTTACACCCTTGGCCGGCCTGACCAGCCTCCACTATCTGGACTTGTCGCTGAACCAGATATCGGACCTATCGCCGCTGGCCAACTTGAAGGCTCTGCAGACCTTGAAGCTTTCCTCCAACGCCATCATCAAGCTGGATGCGTTGCAAGGATTGACGGCGCTCCAGTCCCTGTACCTTGACGGGAATCAGGTGACCGACCTCAAGCCGTTGGCCGGACTCAAATCGCTGCAGACGTTGAGCATCAAACAGAATCGGGTGACCGATCTGACGCCGCTGACCAGCCTGACGGCGTGGCGCGGCTTGTACCTGGATCAGAACCAAGTCAGCGATCTGGCTCCTCTGGTCACCATGGTTCAGCCCGATCGGCAGGCCGTAAAGGGACTGCAGCCCTTCTGGATAGTGTCGTTGCGAGGCAATCCGCTCAGCGCGCAGGCCCGTTCTCGGGATCTGCCGGAGCTTCAGAAACGCGCCTTTGACGTGATTATCGACCGCTGACGCTGTCGCGTGATTTAGGCAGCGCGTAGCCGGTCGACCAAGTCCTCCGGCACTCTCAGGTTGCCGCCGCGGCCCGTGCCCAGGTGGATTTCCGGTTTCACCGCACCATGGAAATCCGAGCCCCCGGTGACCAGCAAGCCGTACTGCGCCGCGAGCTCTAGATATAGTGCTGTCTGGCTCGGGCTGTGATCGCTGTGAAAGGTCTCGATCGCGTTGAGCCCCGCGCCGCGCAAATCCGGCAGTATCGACGCGAGGTCCTCGCGAATGCGAACCGGGTGCGCCAGCGACGCGATTCCGCCCGCCCGGCGGATCTGTTGTACGGCTTCGGCGAAGGTCGGCTCGCGCCGCGTGACGTAGCCTTTGGCGGATTCGTCCAGATACTCGTCGAAGGCCTGCTGCACACTGGTCGCGTAGCCCTTTGCGATCAGAACCTGGGCGAAATGCGGACGACCGGTCATTCCCCCGCCGCGCGCATCCACTTCTGGGAGCGTAATATCCACGCCAAGTTCCCGGAGCCGCGCGATCAGACGCACATTGCGATCACGGCGCGACGCCTGCAAGTCGCCGATCCATGTTCTAAAAGCGCCAAAGCCATCAGGATTGAGTAATTCGTCGAGGAAGTAACCCAGCAGGTGCACCGAGTGCCCGTGCAACTTGGTGGACAACTCGATCCCGCAGACCAGTTCCAGTCCCGCCTGCTGCGCCAGCGGCACCGCCTGATCATATCCAGAGAATGTGTCGTGGTCGGTGATCCCCAGGATTCGGACGCCGGTGCGCCCCGCCTCCTCCACCAGCTGCGCCGGCGAAAAGGTTCCATCGGACGCCGTGGTGTGCGAGTGCAAATCGATCATAAGTAAGAGTCAAGCATAAGTGATCAAACCCAAGAGTTTGAGTGCGTGCCAGACTCTATCGGCACTTTGCTCAGGAGTCTCCACCGAGGAATGAATGATCAACTCGGGCGCTTCGGGAGATTCATAAGGATCGGAGACGCCGGTGAAGTGTTCGATCTCGCCGGCCAGCGCTTTCTTGTACAGACCCTTCGCATCACGCCCGATCAGCACGTCCATGGGGCACTCCATATACACTTCGACGAAGTTGGGGATACGCGCCCGGACGTTCCGGCGCACTTCGCGATAGGGTGAGATGGCGGCCGCGATCGCGATCACGCCATGGCGCGAAAGCAATTCACAGATGAAGCCGATGCGGCGGATATTCTCATTCCGATCCTCGCGGCTAAAGCCCAGCCCCTTGGAGAGATTCGTCCTTACGACGTCGCCGTCCAGCAGTTCCACCTTCGCGCCCGCCGCGCACAGCCGCTTGGCGAGCAGAGTTGAGACGGTACTCTTCCCGGCTCCCGATAAACCGGTGAACCATACGGTGCATCCCCGGTGGCCGGGGGTGTTGCCGGGGGTGTTGGCTGGAGTGTCCATCTTTCAGCATACTGTGGTAACTTCCGGGCCGTCGCCGCTGTCTATACTTGTCAAGAATGACTCAGGACGGCGGCGGTGGCGGCTCCAATAAGAAGATCGCGAATCGGCTGGTGGCCGCAAGTTGTTCCGCCGTGCTGGCGGTGTATACCGCGGGATATGCACGCACGCAATCGGCCGCCAACCGGCTGGCCGCCCAGATCGCCCAGCGAAGGGCCGCGGTTCCGGCGCCCCAGCGCGTCACCATTCACGTCCAGCTTCGGACGCATGAATCTCTTCCCGCCCGCCTGCTTCCGCCCGCCGCGCCTTGGCCGGATCGCGTTCGAAAAACTGTCGATACGCCCGGGACAGAAGCGAAGCGGCCGGAAATCGCGAATCACATGCCGGCCACCATCGACGTTCCCGCCGCTGCCGCCGCCTCCACTCCTTTCGCTACGCCCGAACCGCCGCCGCTAATCGCCCAGGTGACCGTTCCGGCCATGAATCCGGTCGCGCCGGTTCCGGTGTTACCACCGGCCGCGCCTTCCGCCCCGACGTGGAAGGACGGAACCTACACCGGCTGGGGCTATTCCCGCCACGGAAATATCGAGGCGTCTGTCGTCATCGAACGCGGACGCATCCTCTCCGCAACCATATCGCAATGCCGGACGCGCTATTCGTGCTCCGTTATCGATCCGTTGCCCCCGCAAGTG
>Ga0105238_10006646_pt1 | contig 11528 bp, 9 predicted proteins | sample KBSC34metaG_FD_81526 | JGI IMG/M metagenome (GOLD analysis project Ga0105238, IMG submission 81526) | Corn rhizosphere microbial communities from Kellogg Biological Station, Michigan, USA - KBS C3-4 metaG | ecosystem: Host-associated > Plants > Roots > Rhizosphere > Soil | place: Michigan, USA... | reverse complement strand
CCATTCCTCGCGTTTGGCGTTGAAATCGGCAATGTCGGCGCCGCTCGTGCCGGGTGATTCGGCAATCGTCTCGGCCGCTTTGGTTTCGGGTATCGGTCGTGACATAGCGTGTTGCTGTGATGCGGGTGCAGGCTCCGCCTCGATCATCTGCCGTGACTCTGCAGACGACTGCGATTCGACTGCAGGCTGCTCGGCCGTGGCTGGCGGCTGCATTGCCGATGCCTGTTCCAGTAGCTGCGCCGCCGCTGTCGCCTGCGCCGCCGCACGTGCGAGTGCCTCGAACGATGCCGCCGGCGCCGGCGTTTTCGCAAAGAGCGGATCAGTCGGGATTTCGGCGGCATCGGATTGCACCGACCCTGCCGGCTTCACTGCGGGTTTTGTCGGCGTAGGAAGTGCATCGGGCGGAGGCGGCGGCGAGGGTTTGGCTAGCGGTGGCGCGCTTGCCGCTGCCGGCAGCGCAGGCAGTGCAGCCGGCCTGGCGCTCCCGTTGAGCGATTCCGATATGTCGCTTGCTTTACCCACATTGGCAGGCTTGCCGGCGGTCAGCGACTTGATGCGTGCGGCATGTCGCTGCGCGCTCGTCGTGCGCAACGGCACGGTCGTCGCAGGTGGCGCGTTGCCTTCGCCGCGGATGCGCGCGCGCAAGGCGATCAGCGCCTCTTCTTCGGCGCGCAAATCGTCTCTGGCCAATTCACCCGCTTCGCGCCGGGCCTCGAGGAACTCGCTGTACTTCGTGTTCGCGTAAGCCACCGACAGGCGGAAATCCGGCAGGTGGTGTTGTTCGACATCATCGAGCAGGCAATCGAAAACAATATAACCGTCCTCGATCCACAAGCCGTGCCGCTTGAGCATGATGCGCGATTCGCGTTCCTCGTGGAAAAACCGGACCCAGCCGGTCTCCGGCTCGCGCGTCAGGCGCAGGTACAGGGTGCGCATCGCGGAATGCACGCGCGACCAGGTCGTCTTCGACAGATCGAGGTCGACGATTTCGATTTCCACGAATTTCATCAGTGTGCGCGCGTCGACAGCGGGTTCATTACAGCAGCGAGCGGCGCATGTCGCCGAGCAGTTGCGCCAGGTACGCGGTGAAGCGCGCCGCGGAGGCGCCGTCGATGACGCGGTGGTCGTAGCTCAGCGACAGCGGCAACAGCAGGCGCGGCTGGAATGCCTTGCCGTCCCAGACCGGCCTGATCGCCGATTTCGAAACACCGAGGATGGCCACTTCCGGCGCGTTGACGATCGGCGTGAACGCCGTGCCGCCGATGCCGCCGAGCGACGAAATGGAGAAGCAGCCGCCGGACATTTCGGCGGGCCCCAGCTTGCCTTCGCGCGCCTTGGCGGCGAGCGCGCCGGTTTCCTGCGTGATTTCGACGATGCCCTTCTTGTCGGCATCCTTCAGTACCGGCACGACCAGGCCATTCGGCGTGTCGGCGGCGAAGCCGACGTTGAAGTACTTCTTCAACACCAGGTTTTCGCCGCTCGCATCGAGCGAGGCGTTGAAGTCCGGATACTTCTTCAGCGCCGCGACCACCGCCTTGATGATGAAGCCGAGCATGGTGAACTTGATGCCCGCTTTCTCGTTCTCCTTGTTCAAGGCGACGCGCAGCGCTTCGAGCTCGGTCACGTCGGCGTCATCGTGCTGCGTGACGTGCGGGATCATCACCCAGTTGCGCGCCAGGTTCGCACCGGAGATCTTCTTGATCTTCGACAGCGGCTTGATTTCCACTTCTCCAAATTTGGAGAAATCCACTTTTGGCCACGGCAGCAGATTCAGGCCCGTGCCTTGGCCAGCAGCCGCGCCCGGCGCGGCAGCAACGCCACCGGCAAGCGAGCGCTTGACGAAGTCCTGCACGTCTTCGCGGGTGATGCGCTGGCCGCGGCCGCTGCCGCTGACCCGCATCAGATCGACACCCAGCTCGCGCGCAAACATGCGCACCGCGGGGCTTGCGTACGGCACCTTGCCGGGCATGGTGGTTTCGCTGCCGAAATTCACCGGCGGGCTGCGCGGCGCGCCGGCGTCTTCGCTGGCGGCCTTTGCCGCGGGCGCCGGGACCGGTGCCGGCGCTGGCGCTGGTTTCGCGGCCGGGGCAGGTGCCGGTGCAGCGGCGGCAGGTGCCGGTGCTGGGCTTTTCGCTGCGCCGGCGCCTTCTGCCGCCTCGATGGTCGCGACCACGGTGCCTTCGGAAATCTCGTCGCCGACCTTGACGCGGATTTCCTTGATCACGCCGGCCAGCGTCGACGGCACTTCCATGGTCGCCTTGTCCGATTCGAGCGTGACCAGGCCCTGATCCTTGGCAACGCTGTCGCCAGGCTTGACCAGGATTTCGATCACCGGAACGCCGCTGTAATCGCCGATGTCCGGCACCTTGATTTCGCTGATTTGGCCCATGGCTTCCTCGTTCTGCGGCGCCCTCTTTCGAAGGCCGTCTTTTCGAAGCATTTTCGCTGGCATGTCGCGGACCGCGAGGATAACCCAAGACGATGGTTTTAAAGACATCCCGGCAACAAAAAAGGCGCCCTCACGGGCGCCTTTTCGCGCTGCTCGACCGCCGCTCAGTTGCCGCCGCGGGTCCGCTCGTTGTGCTTCTTGTCATGGACGCGTTCGCTCTGGCGATTTTCCTTGCCCTGCACGCGCGTCTGCTCGACGGCGCCGACATGGCCGTTGGCCGCGGCGTTCGCTTCGGCACGATCGACGCGCTTCTGCCCGGCCTCCAGGTGGCCGGCTTCGCGGTTGGTAAGCTGCCCCGACTTGATCCCATTCGCGATGCGTTGCTGCTGGTTGGCATTGCGCTGCACATCGGCCTGCAGGCGTTGCGACGACGCCGAATTCGGATTGCCGGTGACGCCGTTGTGCTTGTCGCGATTGATATCGCGGCTGACCTTGTTCTGCTCGCGCTGGATGTTGGCTTTTTCCTGCGGCGTCAGCGTGCCGCCGCTTTTCAGATCGCGTGCCTGCTGACGGTCCAGGTGCTGTTCTTCGCGCTCCAGTTGGCCCGCCTCGCGCGTATTGAGCTGGCCCGACTGCAGGCCTTGCTCGATGCGCTCCTGCTGGTTGGCGTCACGCTGGGTCGCGACGGCGGCGCCGGGCTCCTGCGCCTGCGCCATGCCGGCGCCGGCTGCTAGCAACGCCATGCAGATCAGAATGCGTTTCATTGAATTGCTCCTGTGATCAGCGGATGTCTGATGCGCAACAACGCATGCCTCACGGCGGCGTTGACACTTGTCTAAACGCCACCTGAAAGCGGCACCGCCACCGCAAGCCTTGCGCTATATTCGCGCTCTCCCATGCAGTCCACGCGAGAGATATCTTGATGGCTACCAAAACCGCGCGCCGCGCCGCGAAACCCAAGGTGCTGCTGGTCGGTGCCAGCGGCACGCTGGGCCGCGCGGTGCACAAGCAGCTGGCGGCTCGCCACGAAATACTGGCGGCCAGCCGCAACGGCAAGCTCAAGGTCGACATCACCGACGACGCCAGCATGCATCGGCTGTTCAAGCAGACCGGCAAGTTGGATGCCCTCGTTTGCGCGGCCGGACATGTGCATTTCGGCGCGCTGGCCGAGATGACGCCCGAGCTTTTCGCCGTCGGCTTGCGCGACAAACTGATGGGTCAGGTCAATCTGGCGATGCTTGGCGCCGAGTACCTCAACGATGGCGGCTCGATCACCCTGATCACCGGCATCCTGGCCGAGCATCCGATCCGCATGGGCAGCTCGGCCAGCATGGTCAACGGCGCGCTGGAAGCGTTCGTGCGCGCCGCGGCGATCGAGCTGCCACGCGGCATCCGCATCAACGCGGTCAGCCCGAACGTGTTCGTCGAGTCGATGCCCGGCTACGCGCCGTTTTTCCGCGGCTTCGAGGCCATTCCGGTTGCACGCGCCGCGCTGGCATTCAGCCGCAGCGTGGAAGGTGCGCAGACTGGACAGGTTTATCGAGTCTACTAGATCCGATAGTTTGCGCGCGAAGGCGCGAAGGACGCGAAGACAAGCAAGTCTTTTCGTCGCGATCTTCGCGCCTTCGCGTGACTGAATGCCTCGCGGACGCCGTGCAGCCGGAGCCCCGGTCTACTTGGCGTTGGCCGTGGGATTGTCCTGGTTTTCCTTGAACCACAACATGGATCCATGCACGCGCGCGTAGCCGCTCGGATGATCGTAGAAGATTATTTCCTCGAGCGGACCCGGATGAATCTTGCGATACGTCGACAAACGCATTGCCGCCATCGCAAAACCGTGCGGCTCGCGCGCTGCATTCAGACCGTACGCGTCGGCTTCGGCCTCGGCCTGGCGTATGATCGAATTGAACAGCGGTGTGGCCAGGAAGAAGAACAAGCCGAGGATCGCCACCGCCAGCGGCAGCGCGGCCGGATCGGCGCGATCCTCCAGCCCAAGCCGCCGGCCCCAGCGCGCCAGCGACCAGTCGAGCAGGCGATGCACGACCCAGAAACCAAACGCCAGCAGCAGCGTGATGTAGATGGTCAGGCGCAGGCCGTGATTGAGCACGTAGTGGCCCATCTCGTGGCCCATCACCGCCTTGATCTCCGGCAATGAGGTCTTGTTGATCAGATTGTCGTTCAGCGCCACGCGCGTGGTGCCGGCGAAGCCGGCCACATTCGCGCTGATGCGCGTGGTCTGCTTGGATGCGTCGAACTCGACCACGTGCTCGGTCGGAATCTGGTTGGCGTGCGCCAGCGACAGAATTGCCTGGCGCATCTCGCCGTCGCGCAGCGGCTTGTAGTCGTTGAACAGCGGGTCGACGAATACCGGCGACAGCATGATCGAGAACAGCGTGAAGGCGAAGGCGATGCCGCTCGCCCAGATCCACCAGCGAGCGCCGGCACGGCGGATCGCCGCGTACAGCAGCGCCAGCAACAGTGGTGCAACGATCAGCGACACGAGCAGTCCCTTGATCTGGTCCCAGGACCAGCCGCCGAAGTCCTGCGTCGCCAATCCGTACTGATGTTCGCGCACGAAATCGGTGTAGTACGTCAGGGGAAAATCGAGCACGAAACCGGCCAACAGCCATAGCAGCACGTAGATCATGGTCTGCAGCCACTTGAAACGCGTGCTGTCGCGAGCGATGTCGCGCATGCGCCGCGACAGGCCGCTCATCAGCAGCACCGCCGCCACGCCGAAGCCGTACAGCAGCTGCCACAGGCGCAGCCAGTAGCCGCCTTCGAAGTAGGCGTCCGAAAGCGCGCGCTGTTCCGGCGACAACAAGTTCAGATATGCCTCGGTCGCCCGATCGGCGTCGAAATTGGGGGCCGCTCGCGCCGCGTCCGGAATCTGCAGGCCAGGCGGCAGATCGCGCGCGATGGGCGACTCGGCATGTGCCACGCCGATCCAGACCGTCAGGCATAGCAGCAGAAAAGCGAGCGCGGTTTTCATGCGGACTCCACGGATGTCGGGTTCGGGGTTTGCAGCGTGCTGGCTGGCAAGCGTCGGTGCGAGGCGGCCATGGCGTCAAGTCCCGGACGTCCCGGGGCAAGCGGCTGCGCGCGTCCCGAATGGCGACAAGCGGCACAAATTTTGACTTGGGCCCGTGTTTTCGTGTTTATACTGCCGCTCGAAGGTCGTGCAATGCTCTGGATCGTGGTGATTGCGCTATTGGCTGCATTGGCCGCGTGTGGCTGGCTCGGGCTGATGCTCATGAATGCGCAGCGGGAAAGCCGCGTGTTGAAGGCTGCGCACGCCGAAGCCGACGAGGAAATCAAGCGCCTGCAGGCCACCCAGTCGCAGGTGATCCATACCACCAAGCTGGCCTCGCTCGGCCAGATGGTCGCCGGCGTCGCGCACGAAATCAACACGCCGCTCGGCTTCGTCAAAAGCAATGTCGAGGTGATCGGCGACCTGCTCGACGACTACCGCAAGCTGGTCAAGCAGTACGACGCCGCCGTGCAGCATTGCCTGCAGCCGGTCGACCTGATTTTCGGCGCGGACAAGGCCAGCCTCGACAAGCTGGTCAAGCACGTCGAGGACGCGCGCCGCAAACTGTTCGAGGCGCGCACCGCGCTGGAAAAGAGCCCGTTGCTGAAGGATGCCAAGGAATTGCTGCACGATGCCACCGAAGGCCTCGGCCAGCTCGGCAGCCTGGTGCTGAACCTGAAGGGTTTTTCGCGCGTCGACCGCGACGGCATGGACTCGATGGATATCAACGAAGGCATCGAAAGCGCGCTGATGATCGCGCAACACCTGCTGCGCGACCGCGTGCGCGTGGTCAAGCATTTCGGTGCGCTGCCGAAAGTGCGCTGCATGCCTTCGCAAATGAACCAGGTATTCCTCAACCTGATCACGAATGCGGCGCAGGCGATCGATGGCGAAGGTACCCTGACGATCGACAGCAAAGCCACCGGCGGCGGCGTCGAGGTCAGCTTCCAGGACACCGGTTGCGGCATCCCCGACGACATCCTGCCGAAAATCTTCGACCCGTTCTTCACCACCAAGCCGGTCGGCGAGGGTACCGGCCTGGGACTTTCGATCGTGCACAAGATCGTAAAGGGGCACGGCGGAAGTATCAAAGTGAGAACGACGCCAAAGAAAGGCTCGGTATTCACGCTTAGCCTGCCGGTAGATGGAGCAGGGGCGAAACATCCTGTTCAGGCTGCCGCGGCCGCCTGAACGCTGCTGCATTGGTGAAATGACGTGAGCGATACCCTGCGCATCCTGCTGATCGACGACGAAGCCCGCATCCTGCGCGCGCTCAAGGCACTGCTGCGCGACTTCGAGACGTTCCAGACCACCAACCCGCTGGAGGCGATCGGCCTGGCCAAGCAGCACGACGTGGACGTGGTGATCTGCGACCAGCGCATGCCGGAGAAAGCCGGCATCGACGTGCTGCGCGACATGAAGGAAGCGCATCCGCGCGCGCTGCGCATCCTGCTCACCGGCTACTCCGATCTGAAGGCTGTGCTCGGCTCGGTCAACGAGTCGGAAGTATTCCGCTTCGTCAACAAGCCGTGGGACAACACCGAGTTGAAGAACCTGGTGGCCGGTGCCGGCACGATCGCGCGCGAAGCGCCGGTCATCGTGCGCGATGCGCTGCCCGCGACCGAGCACGATCGCGCGCGCACCCAGGTCGGCGTGCTGGTGATCGAGGACGACACCACCGTGCAGCAGCGCCTGCGCGAAATCCTGCAACCGTACTATCGCGTCAATTTCGCCAGCAGCGCCGAGCGCGCCTTGCAGATAATGGAACAGCACGAAACCGGCGTGGTGATTTCCGAGACCGAAGCCGGCCGCAGCGATCTCACCGGGCTGTTGAAGGCGCTCAAGCAGCATCACCCGCACATCGCCACGGTGGTGATCACCGAGCGCGCCAACGCGCAGACTGCAATCGAGCTGATCAACGAAGGCCAGGTGTACCGCATGCTGATCAAGCCGGTGCGCATGGGTACCTGCCGCCTGAGCGTGGATTCCGCGATCGGCCGCTACTGGCAGCTCAAGCAGAATCCGCAGGCGGCGCGGCGATTCACCGCGGCGCGCTCGTCCGAGCACAGCCTGCATTCGCCGCTGCGCCTGCCCGCGACGCTGCTCAACCGCATCCGCTCGCTGCCGGGCCGGTTGCTCGGCACGGCGCGCGTGTAGCTGCCTCGCGGTAGCGCCGGCATGTCCGTACCGCTGCTGGCCGATGCAGACTATCGCGACGTACTGTCGTTTTGGTTCGGCAACGCTGGCGACGATGCGCAATCGATCGCCCGCAACAACGCGCGCTGGTGGCAGGCAAACGCGCTCTTCGACGCGGAAATCGCCAAGCGCTTCGGCGGTCTGCGCGAGGATGCCATCGGCGGCGAACTCGATCATTGGCTCGGCTCGGCACATGGCCGGCTGGCCCTGATCATCCTGGTCGACCAGTTCTCGCGCAACCTGTACCGCAAGCAGCCGCGTGCCTTCATGCACGACGCGCTGGCGCGGCAGTGGTGCGAAGAAGGCTTGAAGGCGCATGCCGACGACATGCTCTCGCCGATCGAGCGCGTATTTTTCTACATGCCGCTGCAGCACTCCGAATCGATCGCCGACCAGGATTTGTCGGTGACGCTGCTCCGCCTGCTGCGCGACAGCGTCGGCGACGCGCAGCGCGAAACGTTCGCGAATTTCCTGCGCCATGCCGAGCGGCACCGCGCGGTGGTGGCGCGTTTCGGCCGCTTCCCGCATCGCAACGTCGTGCTGGGCCGCGAATCGAGCGCCGAAGAACTGGCGTTTCTCGAGCAGCCCGGCTCGTCGTTCTAGGCTTGGCGCACGCTGGCACCGTTCGCCCTGAGGTATCGAAGGGTGAACGGCGCGAGGCATCCATCGGTTTCGATACCCCAGCGCGAACGGCCTACGCTATTGAATTCGCGTCAACCGAAAAACCAGTAGCACACGCCGATCGCAGCGAGCATCCCGGCCAGATCCGCCAGCAATGCGCAGGGCACGGTGTAGCGGATATTGCGGATACCGACCGCGCCGTAGTACACAGCGATCACGTAGAACGTCGTTTCGGTGCTGCCCTGCATGGTCGCCGCCAGCAGCGACGGGAAACTGTCGACGCCATGCGACTTCATCGTTTCGATCAGCACCGCGCGCGCCGCCGAACCAGAGAACGGCTTGGCCAGCGCGGTCGGCAGCGCATCGACGAAGCGCGTATCCCAGCCGGCGGCGCCGGCCAGCCAGCGAATCGCCTCGAGCACGAAGTCGAGCGCACCGGACGCGCGCAGCACGCCGATCGCGCACAGCATCGCCACCAGGTACGGCAGCACGTCACGCGCCACCTCGAAACCCTGCTTGGCGCCGTCGACGAAGCACTCGTACACCGGCACCTTGCGCCATGCACCGGCAACCAGGAACAGCAGCACGATGGAGATCAAGGCCAGGTTACCGAGCAGCGACGAGAACGCCGCCAGCGCGACCGGCGTGAGCGTGCTCAGCGCGGCGATGAAACCGATCAGCAGCAACACGAAGCCGCCGAGGTAGGCCAGCACCACCGGATTCCACAAGTGCAACTTTTGCACAATGGCCACGCACAGCAGTCCGGTCAGCGCGGAAGCGCAGGTCGCCAGCAGGATCGGCAGGAACACCAGGGTCGGATCGTGCGCGCCTTGTTGCGCGCGATACATGAAGATCGTCACCGGCAGCAGCACCAGCGACGAGGCATGCAGCACGACGAACAGGATCTGCGCGTCGCTGGCCGTGTCCGTGCGCGGATTGAGCGTCTGCAGTTCGCGCATTGCGCGCAGGCCGATTGGCGTGGCGGCGTTGTCCATGCCGAGAATATTTGCGGCAAAGTTCAGTGTGATCAGGCCAATCGCGGGATGCCCGCGCGGCACGCCCGGCATCAGCCGTGCGAACAGTGGTCCAAGCGCGCGCGCCAGCAGATCCACCAGGCCCGCCTGCTCGGCAATGCGCAGGAAACCAAGCCACAGCGTGAGCGTGCCGAACAACACGATCATCACCTCGACGCTGAGCCGCGCCATGTCGAACAGGCTGGTGACCATCGCGGCGAACACGCCCGGGTTGCCGCTGCCGAGCCACTGCGCCAGCGCGGCGAATATCGCAACCAGGAAGAATCCGAGCCAGAGGCGATTGAGCATGCGATACGGTCAGTCGAGGCGACTGCCCAAGCATCGCATATGGATGCGTTTCCGCCGAGAGCTTGTTTCACGCGAAGGCGCGAAGGACGCGAAGGCAGCACGAACGAAGCAGGAGAGTGCGCTTCAAGCGACGTTACCGATCAGGCTTTACTTCGCGACTTCGCGCCTTCGCGTGAAAAATCCCTTGCCACGAGTGCTCAGTCGTTCCACTCCAGCCGGTAACCGACGCCGTACACCGAATCGATCGGATCCGGACCGACCGCGGCGAGTTTGCGGCGCAGGTTCTTGACGTGACTGTCGACGGTGCGCTCGCTGACCACGCGGTGATCGCGGTACAGCGCATCCATCAATTGCTGCCGAGAGAACACACGGCCGGGTTGTGCCGCAAGCCGGCCGAGCAGGCGGAACTCCACCGGCGTCAGGCTCAGCGCCATGCCGCGCACACGTGCTTCGAAACGCGCTTCGTCGAGTTCGATCGGCACCGCCATCGCGCTGTCGACGCCGTGCGCGCGGCGCAGCACCGCCTTGACGCGCGCGACGACCTCGCGCGGACTGAACGGCTTGCAGATGTAGTCGTCCGCGCCGAGCTCGAGTCCGAGCAGGCGATCGATTTCCTCGACGCGCGCCGTCACCATCAGGATCGGCACCGAAGAAAATGCGCGCACGCCGCGACAGATCGACAGGCCGTCCTCGCCAGGCAGCATCAGGTCGAGCAGGATCGCGTCGGGCGCCTGTTCGCGCACCCATTGCACCGCGCCGCTGCCTTCATCCAGCATGCTGACGCGATACCCCGCGGCAGTCAGGTAGTCGCGCAGCAACGCGGCGATCTTCGGCTCGTCCTCGACCACGAGTACATGGGAGCCCGGCAGCTGCGCGCTCGCGTTCATGGATTGACGCCCGGCAAGTCGACGATCACGCTCAGGCCGCCCAGAGCCGAGAGTCGCGCCTCGACGCGGCCGCCGTGCGCATCGACGATCGCGCGGCAGATCGCCAGGCCGAGACCTGCGCCGCCTTCGGCGCGCGCGCGCGCTTTGTCGACGCGGTACAGGCGATCGAACAGATGCGGCAGCGCCGCCACCGGCACGCCGGGCGCGCTGTCTTCGACGATCAAGCGCACGAGAGCGCCAGAGGCGAGCACGCTGACGCGGATGCGACCCGGCGCATCGGTATAACGGCGCGCGTTGACCAGCAGGTTGTCGAGCAATTGCGAGATGCGGCGCGCGTCGGCGCGCACCAGCAGGTTCGCGCCTGCAACGCAGTCGAGTTCGAGGCCGGCATCCGTGCAGGCCGGCCGTTGCAACTCGATGCACTCGCGCACCAGTTCACCGAGATCCAGCGTGGCGAAGCGATACTCGAGCGCGCCCGCATCGGCCAGTGCCAGTTGATAAAGATCCTCGACCAGGGACCCGAGCCGCTCGCATTCCGCATGCAGCGAATCCAGCGCCTGCGGCGTGTAGGCGCGCACGCCATCCTGCAGCGCCTGGATCTCGCCGCGCAGGATCGACAGCGGCGTGCGCAATTCGTGCGAAACGTTCGCCACGAAATCCCGCCGCACTTGATCCATCTTTTTGAGCTCGGTGATGTCGTGAAACAAAACCAGTGCGCCGGTGATCTCGCGGGATTCGTTCCTGGTAGTGACGGCATGCAGCTCGATTTGCAAGCCGTTAAGATCCAACTCGCAGCGCACGGGGCCATCACCACGGAACGCATCGGTCAGCAGCTGATCGAGTGTGGGATCACGGACAATTTCCAACAGTGGGGTCGCTACCGAAATTTCGGGTGCATCGAACAATTTTCTAAACGTCCGATTTGTTAAAATCACCTGGCGATTGGAATCGACAACCAACAATGCGTCGTGCATTGCCGAGAAAATCGTTTGCATCCCGGACTCGCGTTTTGCGATCTGCTTCTGAAGCTGCTCCAACTTATTAACAAGCTTTTCCCGTTGGAACCCGATTCGTTGGGCTGG
>Ga0105238_10006644_pt1 | contig 11530 bp, 10 predicted proteins | sample KBSC34metaG_FD_81526 | JGI IMG/M metagenome (GOLD analysis project Ga0105238, IMG submission 81526) | Corn rhizosphere microbial communities from Kellogg Biological Station, Michigan, USA - KBS C3-4 metaG | ecosystem: Host-associated > Plants > Roots > Rhizosphere > Soil | place: Michigan, USA... | reverse complement strand
CTGCCCCGTCGGGCTCAAGGAATATCACGCGGCGACCAAAGCGCAAACCGCCCGGATTAACGTGGATCGCCGTATTCTGCGACAGGCCTTCTCTGACCTGGTCGTTTCGGACCGGATGCTGGACCAGATGGGTCCGGCGATCATTTCCCAGACTTCTATCTTCGTCTATGGGCCTACTGGCAACGGTAAAACCAGCCTGGCGGAACGCATGCTCCGCGTGTATCAGGACGCGGTGATGATCCCGTACGCGGTCGAAGTAGACAACCAGATCATCAGCGTCTACGATCCGGTGGTGCATCACCCCATCGATCACGACAATGCCGATGTGGACCCTCGCTGGATTCTGTGCAAACGGCCCTGTATTCTGGTCGGCGGCGAACTTATCCCCAGTATGCTCGAACTGCGCCTGGACGAAACCTCGGGCATTTACGCCGCTCCGCTGCAGATGAAGGCCAACAACGGGATTCTGCTGATCGACGACTTCGGACGCCAGCTCATGTCCCCGCGCGACCTGCTAAACCGCTGGATCGTTCCGCTGGATCGGCGCGTGGATTACCTGACCTTGCGCTACGGCGTGAAGTTCCAGATCCCCTTCGAGCTGATGGTGGTGTTTTCGACCAATCTGGAGCCGTCGGATCTGGCCGACGAGGCCTTCCTGCGCCGCATCCACAACAAGATTTACGTGGAAGCTGTCGACGCCGCCGCCTTCGATCAGATTTTCGGGCGCGTGGTGCAGGCTCGCAACATTCAGGCCGAGCCCGACAGCGCTGAATACCTCCGCAAGCTGTGCCTGCGCGAAGGCCGCACGGAACTGCGCGCGTGCTACCCGGCCGATATCTGCAACATCCTGCTGTCCATCGGCCGCTATGAAAGCCGTCCGCCGCAGATGACCAAGCCGGAGTTGGAACGCGCAACTTCGTTGTACTTCGCGCGCAGCTAGCGCCCGAGAGAGCCAATCAATCGTTTCACTTCTCCTGCGGGGGAGAATTTCCCTGCATCAGCCTCGCGCAGCCCTGGTGGATGTGATCAATTTGCCACTGGTGAGTATCGGTGTACGCCTTTAGCGCTTTGCCTACGACGTAAGATCGGTCGCGTTCCACGCGGCAGCGATTCCGTCCAACTCTTTCCGTATGCGCACATCCACCCGCACTGTCATTGTTTCCTCCCCGTAGACACCATAGCTCGCTGCCGAGCGAGCCTCTTAGAATAATAGGGTCAGCCTTTCAACGTTGCAGCCGGGCTTCCGCCCGGCTTTTTCGCCGGCTGGGAAAGCCGGCGTCAGACTCGAAAGCCTGACCCTACAGTTTAGGAAGCGGCCCGAGTCATCTCCAGATCCATCGTGATCTGGACATCGTCGCTTAGCATCACGCCGCCGCCAGCCGGAGCATTCCAGGCCATACCGAAATCTTTGCGATTGATAGTGCCGGAGGCCGACAAGCCGCGGCGCTGGCCGCTCCACGGGTCGGTGATCTCGGGCGAAACCGCATCCACGGTCAGAGTCACTTCCTTCGTGACTCCGTGCAGCGTCAGGTCGCCGGTGACTTTATAACCGCTTCCTGCTGCCGCGACCTTGCTGGACTTGAACGCCATGGTCGGAAATGTGGCGACGTCGAAGAAGTCTGGTCCCTTGATGTGCGCATCGCGCTGCGGATCGCCGGTATGCAGGCTGTTCACATCGATGGACGCGTCGATCTTCGACTGCTCCGGTTTGGCCGCGTCGAAATCAACAGTTCCGGAAACGGAATTGAATTCGCCTCCCACGGAAGCGATCATCATGTGGCGCACCTTGAACCGCACGGCGCTGTGCTTGGGGTCAATTTGATAGGTCATTGTTTTGGACTGTGTTTTAGAGAGTACGCTCTCCACAATAGCAAGGCGGGCGGGATACTGGCTATTGTTCCGGCGGCGCGGACGTTTCCGCAGACCCGCGCTTGGGACCCAGACCCAGCGCGATCAACGATAACGAGCCGAGCTTTCCGTCATCACCGATATTCTGATCCCGCTGGAAACGTTTGAGCGCCGCTACGGAATCCGCTCCCCAGGCCCCGTTGACAGGACCGGAGTAGTAACCCTTAGCGGCGAGCGATTGCTGGATCTCCTGATAGCGCTCGGGTGCGGGCTCTCTCTGCGCTGTACGCCTGTATCGGGTTGGAGCCTGCTTGGCGCTCGCGGTTTTCTTCCCGCTGGATGCGGCTTTCTTTCCAGCAGTGGACTTGGATGTCGAAGTCCCCTTGGCCTTGGAGGCATTCGCAGCCGAAGCCTTCTTGGCGGTCGTCTTGGCGCCGGTTGGTTTGGGTTTCTTCGCCGGGGTGGCAGCAAACCCCGCGAGCGCCGTCGCCAGCGCAAGAATTAAAGCGATCGCTTTCAAGCGCAAAGGTCTAGCGCCCCGGAAGAATTCCCGAAAGGTAGGTCCCCAGCGGGCCGTTGTTCTCTGCCGTCCGGAGCTGTACCGTGGGACGACCCGCGCGTCCGGTCGCCGTGGCAGCAGCCGGAGGTGTAACGCCGCGCACCACGTGGAAGGCCACGGCATCGCCGGGCTTCAGCTTCTCCTGAACCTTGCGAATATCGTCCACCGAGTTGACCGCTTGCCGGTTGATTGTGTCGATCACGTCGCCATTCTGAATGCCGATTTCTTCAGCGAAGGAATCCGTCTGCACCAGCGTCACCATAACCCCGCGGCGATGGCCGGCGCTGCTATCTACGCTGTCCTTTTCCTGCTCGGTTAGCGGCCGCGGCCGGAAACCAAACTGAACCTGGCCGGGAGCTTCCGCTTTGCTGGTAACCGTCTCCAGAGGCTTGCCGCCGCCTACGATGTCAGGACGGTCTTTGTATAATTCGTTGCGATCCGCGATGGTGACCTTCAAGCTCATGGGCTTACCGTCACGATCGATGCTGAGCACGGCTTGGCCGCCCACGGGAGTGTCGGCAACATGCGAAATCAGATCGTCGCCATCCTTAACCGGACTTCCGTTCAGGGCGATGATGATGTCGCCTCCCAGCAATCCGCCCTTCTCCGCGGGGCCGCCTTTGGTGACATTCTCGACGATGGCGCCATGCTCGATACCCAACGCCTTCAGAGTCACTTCAGGCTGAGCGCTCCGATCCAGGCTCACGCCGATGGATCCGCGCGTGACGCGTCCAATCCGGATCACATCGTTATATGCCCGCGCCACCATATTCACCGGCAGCGCAAACCCGACGCCCTCGGAGCCGCGACCGCTAGTGGCGATCATGGTATTTACGCCGATCACTTCGCCTCGGATGTTCAGCAGGGGACCGCCACTGTTGCCGGGATTAATGGCCGCATCGGTCTGAATGAAATGCTGGAACGCACGCGCACCCAGTTGTCCGGGGTTGCGGCCGACGGCGCTCACGATGCCCGCCGTAACGGTCGCTTCCAGTCCGAACGGTGAGCCGATGGCTACAGCCCAATCGCCCACTTGAACTGAATCGGAATTGGCGATGGTCACCGGCTGCAGCGGAGTGCGCGCGTCAATCTTGATCACCGCCAAATCGGTTTCGTAGTCGGTGCCGATGACACGTCCGCGATAGTCGGTCGGATCGTTATGAATCCGTACGCGAATCTTAGTGGCGTTCTCCACCACGTGGTTGTTGGTAATAATGTAGCCGTTCTTATCGACGATGAAGCCGCTGCCGGAAGCCTGGCGCTTGGGCGAATCCGGAACATCCTCTCCGTTGGGACCGCCGTTCGGACCGAAAAACTTACGGAAGAAATCCGGCACCTCGTCGTTGTTATCGTCGGGGGCCTGCCCGCGGACCGAGCCTTTTTCCGGCGCCGCGACATCGACGGTGATGTTCACCACACTCGGCTCCAGCTTCTTTGCCAGCGCCGTGAAGTCGTTGCCCAGTGCTGAGAGCCTCGGAACCGTCAGAGGTGTCGCATCGGGTGCGGTCTGATCTTTGGCCGCATTCACCTGGGTATTGATCAGAGTCCCGATCAGGATGCCCACCGATAGCGTGAATAGCATCAAGGCCATGGACATCAGTTTTTGCTCGCGAATCTTATCGAACAGTTTCATGGCAGTCTCTTCCCCCGTTAGCTACATTCGTCCTGGACTGTAAATTTTATTATACGAACCGTAGAAGCATGGACGCGACCGGGCTGTAAAGGTTTCCAAAAGTGGCCCCGAAATAGAAGCCGCAGGACCGCTCGATAACTCTCGCGGCTCTGAAAGGCAGCCTAAAGAGCCGCGACAGTGATCGCCGGGCCAGCAGCCACCAGAAGCGAGTGGCCTGCTATTCGGCCAGCAGGAGCATGCACAAGGCCAGCAGAACCCGGCGCAGACCCAGTTCCCGGCCCTCCGGGTGGAACCATTCTCCGGGAGTGTGGGCTCCCCCGCCCTGCCCTCCTGCGCCGATCGACACAGCGGGGATGCCCAGAGAAAGCGGGATGTTGGCGTCCGTAGACGAGCAATCCAGATGGCTCTTGATCCCCAGAAATGTATCCACTGCCAGAAGCGAGCTGAGGATGGGCGCGCCCTCCTGTAATTCGCCGCCGGGACGAGAGCCGATTTCCTTCAGCCGCGCAACCACCCGGCCGCCGGTGGCCCGGCTATTCTCCGCCTCGGCTGCTTGCGCTACTGAGGCCGCAAGCATGGACGCCATCTCGTCAATCCGCTCCGCTTTCTCGGAACGCAGATCTACTTTGGCGCGCGCCTCCGTGGGGATGCAGTTGATGCTGGTCCCACCCTGAATCAGCCCGAAGTTGAAAGAAGATCGCGGCGCAGTAACATCGGGAACAGCAGCCGTAAAGTCCGCAATCACCCGGCTCAATGTGTGGATCGGATTGCCGACTCCGTAGTCGCTCCAGCTGTGCCCGCCCGGACCGTTCACAGTCACTTCAAAACGCCGGCTGGCGAGAGCCCTGCAAGTAATGTGGTCGGTACTGGGTCCGTCCAGGACCAGGAAGGCTTTCGGGCGCGTGCCATTCGCGTCGCGGCACAGGAAGCGCATGCCGGACAAGTTACCTTCGCCCTCCTCGCCGACATTCGCGATCAACACCGGAGCCAGATGCGCATCGGGCAGCGGCGGCGCCGCGTTCCAGGCTGCGGCGATTGCCAGCAGCGCGGCCAACCCGGCGCCATTGTCGGAGACTCCGGGTCCCAGAAACCGGCCATCTCCCGACAGTTTGATTTCGTCCGAAGAACGCGGCGCCAGCACCGTGTCCAAGTGGGCCGTCACCGCCACTGTGGGACTCTCGCGACGGCCGGGGAGCGACGCGACCACGTTGCCCGAGCGGTCCAGGCGCGATTCCCAACCGAGTTCCCGAAAGCGTTCGGCCATCCACTCGGCGCGTTTTTGCTCCAGGAAGGTCGGCGCGGCAACCCGGCAAAGCTTCAGGTGCTGTTCGTTGATCCAAGCGCGCTCGCGCCGGAACCAGTCCAGCGGCACGCGCAGTTCGGGTGATCGGGCAAGATCAGCAACCGAACCGGCAACCAGGGGCATCGAGAATCCCTAGTCTAGCGTGCCAGCGTTAAATCTTCTTGGCGGGGCACCGGGAGCGCATCCACTCGACAAACTTGTCCGGGGCGGCCATGGTCGAAAGACGACCCTGCCGGACCAGCGCCCAATCGCTGAACTTGCCGCTTTCCTTGATTTCCGCCAAAGACGTCGGGGGATCCAGCCGGAACTTGAACTGGACGTCCACCACCGCCGATTTTGGGTTCTTGGGATCGGGACGTCCAGCACCTCGAATGTCGGCCAAACCGACAATTCCTGAGAGTACGCCGCCCGAACCGCCACCTGAATGGTAGATGAAGAGCCGGTCGCCCTTTTCCATGGCCAAAAGCGCCCGGACGGCCTGAGGATTAGTTACTCCATCCCAAATTGTAAGGTTTTCCCGTTCCAGGTCATCTATGGAATATGTATCTGGGTCGGTTTTAGCCAAATAGTAACGCATGGTCATTCTTACGGATCCTATAGTCCCGGTACGGTGGTTACTAGACACGTTCCGGATGCAGGAGTCTAATCGATGGTATCAGTCTGGTCGATGGTATCAGATGGTATGCGTCTAGCACGGCTAGTAGTAACGGTTTACAATAAAAAGTACTTAACACCCGGCGCGCCGCCGGAGGAGGCGAAAGTGGCAATTGCAAAAAGGCTTTACTCGTTTATATTGCTAGGACTTGCCTGCGTTCCTGTAGGGGCGCAGTCTGGCAAGAATACGCCCCCGCCCGGCCCTCAAGTGTTTGACGCACCTCGGGTGACCGCCGCAGGAACCGAACCCTCCGCCCAGCCCATCGATCCCAAAAGCTACCTCATCGGGCCGGAAGACGTATTGCGAATCGAAGTCTTTCGCGAAAATGACCTTTCGCGACCTGTTAACGTGCGGCCCGACGGCAAAATCACCTTGCAGCTCCTGGGAGACGTGCAGGCGGAAGGCCTGACCCCGGAACGGTTGGCCGCCCAGATTAAGGAAGCTTATTCTCAGTACATCAACACGCCTGACGTGATCGTCTCCGTCCTGGCCGTGAACAGTAAATCCTTCACCGTGAGCGGGCGTGTCAACAAAGTCGGACGCTGGCCGTTGGTTACGCCGGTTCATGTATTCGACGCCATCGGTCTGGCGGGCGGATTCCAGGAATTCGCCAACCAAAAAGACGTCCAGATCATTCGCGGATCGCAGCGTCTAAAGTTCAACTACAACGACTACCTAAAGAACAAGAAAGAAGCAGTGGATCAAAATATCTTGCTGCAGAACGGCGACACCGTCGTGGTGAAGTAGCGGCGCCCAAGGACTATTCGGAATGCAACCAACAGAAAACTTTAGCATCCCCCGGCGCGCACTGGACGTCGAGGATTACATCGACATCCTGCGCCGCCACAAGGGCTGGATATTCGGACCGTTCTTGTTGACGCTGGTGGCCAGTGTCGTGGGCGTGTACTTGTGGCCGGATAGCTACGAATCCGTGGCGCTGATCAAGATTGTGCCGCAGCAGGTTCCGCAGAACATGGTCCAGTCCTCCATTTCCCAGGACATGAGCGACCGCATCGCCTCCATGGCCACCACGGTGCTCAGCCGCAACGTCCTCATCACCATCGTCAACAACTTCGACCTCTATAAGAGCGAACGGAAGCGCATGCCGATGGAGGACGTGGTTGAGAACATCATGCGTAAGAACGTCCACATCACTCCCGTGATGGCGGGCACGAATGGCCGCAACGTTCCGGCGTTCACGGTGCAGTTCACCTACGAGGACCGGATGATGGCAACCCGCGTAGTCCAGGAACTGGATAGCCGGTTTATCTCGGCGAACCAGAGCGACCGTAACAGCGCCACCAACGACTCCAAAGACTTCTTCAAGGAGCAGGCAGATCAGGCCAAGAAGGAGATGGATGCGATCGAAGAGAAACTGACGCAATTCCGTGCCGCCAACAATGGACGGCTGCCCGACCAAGTTGAGCAGAATGTGAGGCAGCTTACCGGCCTGCAATCCAACTACTCTTTTCTGACCAGCTCCAGGAACCGCGCGGAAATGGACAAGCAAATGATTGAGGCCAACCTGCGCATCGAGAAAGGCCGTAAAGCAGAACTGACCAGAGAGGTTCCGCTAACACCTGCCACGATTGCTGCCGCTCCCAAGAGCGAGCGCCTGCAGGAAGCTGAGCGCGATGTGCGCGCGCTGGAAGACAATCTTCAATCTCTCCGGCAGCGATTCACCGACGAGTATCCGGATGTCAAGAGTTTCCGCAATCGCCTGGACATAGCCAAGAAGCGCCGCGATGAAGTTGTGCAGGAGGAAGCAGAGGCCCGGAAGAATGGCGTGCAGCCGGCGCAGGCGCCTGCAGTGAATCGCCAGGAACGGCTGAACGTGCTTGAGGTAGACGGAAATATCGAGCGCTTGCAGTCCCAAAGCGCGGCGAAAGATCTGGAGATGGCGCAGTATGATACGCAGATCAAGCAGATCCAAGCGGGCATGAGCAGGATCGAATCGCAGATCAACTCGGCTCCTCTAGGTGAACAGCAGTACAGCGACCTTCTGCGGGAACGCGACATGGCGAAAGAGAAATACGTGAACCTGAGCGGGAAACTCAATCTGGCGCAGATCAGCCAGGACCTGGAAAATCGCGGCCAGGGCGACCGCCTCGAGCTACTAGATCCGCCGTCAATTCCGCAAACTCCTACCGAACCGAAAAGGCCGCTGGTGATCGGAATGGGCGCAGGTCTCGGGCTCCTACTAGGCGTCGTGATTGCCGGAGCGCGCGAAATGAAGGATACGTCGCTTAAGAATCTGAAGGACGTGCGAGCGTACACTCAAATCGCAATCCTTGGAAGCGTTCCCCTGCTGGAGAACGATTTCGTCGTGCGTCGCCGCCGCCGCATGGCTTGGCTGGCATGGACTACCGCCTGTCTGTTAGCCGTTGTCACCATGGCAGGTTCGGTTGTCTATTATTACTACTTCTATTACGCAACCAAGGTATAGGGACCATAAAAAATGAGCCGAGTTCACGATGCACTCCGCCGCGCCGAGAAAACCGGGACGCAAAATCCACCAGCGGCACGGCCTGACGCGCCGGCCCCGACCGGCCGGTTGCCCCAGCCCGCTCCTCTGGCCACCCCGCAAAACGAAACTCGCCCACCCGTTTATGCGCCCCCTGCGGTTCAGGGTTTCAGCGCAGCGGACCTGACGAACGCTAATTTGTCGGGCTTGTTGGAACTGGTCGAAGAAGTCCCGTTCCGCATTGCCACCGATTCCCTGCTGATTGACGCCTCCAGGCCGCACGAAGCTCCTATGGAAGAGTTCCGGACTCTGCGGACCAGGCTCAATCACATGCAGAGCCTGCAGCCGATCCATACGGTGGTGGTCACGAGCGCTTCGCCCGCCGAGGGCAAGTCGCTGACGGCGTCGAATCTGGCTTTGGCCGAGGCGCACCTCACGGGCAACACGACCTTGCTGGCGGATTTCGATTTCCGCCGTCCGATCGTACACACGTTATTTGGAATCGATCGCGGCCCTGGAATCACCGACTACTTGCTCGGGAAAGCGCCTCTGCACAAGGTGATCAAGAAAATCGCCGGAACGAATCTATATGTCATGCCGGCAGGCGAGGCGGTGATGAATCCCCTCGAATTGCTGAACCTGCGTGAGGTCAAGCAGCTGCTCGACCGGCTGCCCTCCTTGTTCCAGTGGGTGATCATGGACAGCCCGCCTCTGCTGTTCGCGGCCGATGCCAATCTCCTGGGCACGATGTCAGATGGAATCCTAATGGTGGTCCGCATCGGACACACCACCATCGATTCGGTGACGCGCGCGATGCAATCGCTCTGCAACAACAATGTGCTGGGCATCGTGGTCAATGGCGCGCGGCGCGGCGAATTGTATAGCAAGTACACCTACTATCACTCCTACTACACGCCCAAGGAAGAGGGTGATCGCGAGGTTGCCGAAGAGGAGTTCGCGGCGGTAGGCGATACGCGTCAAGAGTAGGGGCGAGGCACGCCTCGCCCGCCACATCAAGCGTGCTTCAGCACCAGCGCTGAATTCTTACTGCCGAAAGCGATGCAGTTTGCAACCGCATATTCGATTCCAGCACTCCGCCCTACTTCAGTGATGTAATCCAAGTCGCATTCCGGATCGGGGACGTCCACATTCGCGGTGGGTGGCAAGACTCCGTCGCGCATCGCCATTAGCGTCGCCGCTATGCCGGCTGCTCCACAGGCTCCTTGCGGATGCCCGATCAGACTCTTAAGCGACGATCCCGGCAGCTTGTAGGCGTGCTTTCCAAAAGCAAGCTTCACGGCGCGAGTTTCGATGCGGTCGTTCAGCTCCGTCGCGGTACCGTGATAACTCAAATAGTTGACTGCGTCTGGCGCGACTTCAGCCTGCTCCAGGGCCAGCGAAATTGCGCGCGCCGGCTCTTCACCGCATTCCTCCAGACGCACCCGATGATAGGCTTCGCAGGTAGAACCGTAGCCCGCGATTTCACCTAAAATTGTCGCGCCCCGGGCCAACGCCTTCTCGCGTTCCTCGAGCACGAAGAACCACGCCCCTTCCGCAATAACGAATCCGCCGCGATCGCGCGAAAAAGGGCGTGACGCGCGCTCGGGCTCATCGTTCCATGATTGCGACATGATCCGCATGGCCATAAAGCCGCGCATGATCAGCGGAGCAATAGGAGCGTCCACTCCGCCCGCGACGATGGTGTCGACTCCGCCGCCGGCGCGAATCGTTTGGAACGCGTACCCCAGGGCATCGGTCGAAGACGTGCAGCCAGTGGTGATCACGTGACTGGCCCCGCGTAGTCCGAACTTCATCGAAATCTCACTGGCCAGCGTGCCCATGGTGGAGCTGGGGACCACGTAGACGCTGCACTGACGCCAATTGCCCGAATGGTATAAGCGATACTGCTCTTCGGTGAATTCGACGCTCCCGCCGCCCGAGCCGACGATGACGCCGATCCCGCGAAGCTCTTCGCGAGTCATCGCGGCTGTGTCCAGACCGGCCCACTGTAGCGCTTCCGTCACGGCGGCGATGGCCAAAGGCGTCGCACGGGAAGTGTGCGGACGGTCCTTGGCCGTCACGTAATCTTCTTCGCGGAAATCCTTAACTTCGCCTGCTACGCGGACCGCCATGCCGGAAGTATCGAAGCGTGTGATGGCCGCTACCCCGCTCAAACCCTTACGTGTGGCGCACCAGAACGCCTCGTTTCCAATGCCATTGGGACTCACTGCCCCCATTCCGGTGATGACTACGCGTCGTGGCATTTGAGTGTGTGGAAGTGCTTCCAGTTCGCGGCGGAGTCCGCAGGGGACTCTGTTAGTATAAGAGGGTTCCTAACGTGCAGGGGAACGTTGTGCAGGGGAGAATCATTTGGTTGGAACCCAAGCAGGCCGTGCCGTGCCTGCTCAATGGAATCGAGGCAGGTGTACTTGGCGGACTCGCCATGATGGCATTGCTGGTATCCGGCTCGCTATGGCGGGGCGATCCATGGTGGATGCCATCCAATCTCCTGGGCACTACTTTTTACGGAGCGCGGGCCTTGAGCATAGGTCCGGGCCGGGCGACCCTCTCGGGATGCGCACTGCATATCTTCATCGCCGGACTAATCGGAGCCGCCTTCGGACTCCTCTGCGGGGGAATCCAGCGCCGGCACCGGCTGGTTCTACTGGGGACGCTAGCTGGTCTGATATCACATGGACTCGCGGACGCCATGTTATGGCCCAAAATAAACCCGTTGGTCCCTCTCTATTCCATTCAGCCTGCCACACTGCTATCGCACGCCCTATTCGGAGTCTGCCTGGGCTACATGGCCCGGACTTTTCCGGTTGCGCCTGCCCAAATGGCACCCCCGGATTTGGCTCTGGCGGAAGCGAAAGCCGAATGGGATGGTGTAAAATAACGGGTTACACTGCCCAAGCGGCCGCTACGCAAGTGTTCGAAACCCTAGCCCGCGGCAGGACGTCCAAAACCAAGCGCAGAGTGGAAAGGAACCCGGTCTAGATGCAGTTTTCCAGGCCTCGAAGCCTGCGCGCAGGTATTATCGGCCTGCTGGCAGCGCTTCCGCTTCT
>Ga0105238_10006641_pt1 | contig 11533 bp, 9 predicted proteins | sample KBSC34metaG_FD_81526 | JGI IMG/M metagenome (GOLD analysis project Ga0105238, IMG submission 81526) | Corn rhizosphere microbial communities from Kellogg Biological Station, Michigan, USA - KBS C3-4 metaG | ecosystem: Host-associated > Plants > Roots > Rhizosphere > Soil | place: Michigan, USA... | reverse complement strand
GAACGCCGGGGTCCAGGGGCGTGCGGCAAGCACTCTTCCTGTGGTTCATGGATCCCCGGCTTTCGCCGGAATGACGGAGGGTGAAGAATCCGTGTGATCCAACAGCTGTGGAGTGGTAGAACTCTCGCGTGATGGAATTTGCCACTTTCTTCACATCCGTGATGCGCTCTGACATCTTCGGTTGTAGGATGGCGGCTGGTTCATGGCCGCCGCGGGGAGGCGCAGGGTGGAAATGGCAGCGAGGAGGCAGTCCGGGGCATTGCCGTCGCCCCTGAGCGGGGCCACCCGCGCCGCAATGCAACGTCCCGCCGCGCGGACCCCATGAGCCGGACGAAGCAGGCGCCGCGCGGGAAGGGGGCGGCGGCCGGCAAGAAGGCCGCCGGCACGTCCGCGGATTGGCTGGGCCGGGAGATCCGGGACCTGCGCAAGCGCCGGGGCCTCACCATCCTCGATCTCGCCGCCGCCATCGGCAAATCCACGGGCTATGTCAGCCAGGTCGAGCGCAACCGCTCCGCGCCCTCCGTCGCCGATCTGCAGAAAGTGGCGGCGGCGCTGGGGGTTCAGATGGGTTGGTTCTTCGACCGCGGCGAGGCGGGGCCGCCCGAGGAGCTGCCTTTCATCGTCCGGGCCGGCCGGCGGCGGAAGCTGAATTTCGGGCTGGGGGTGACGGATTATCTTCTGTCGCCGTCTCTCTCGGGAGAGCTGGAGCTGCTCTACACCACCTTGGCGCCGGGTGCCAAAGGCGGCGAGCCGCCGCTCAGCTACCGCGGCGAGCAGGCGGGTCTGGTGCTCGCCGGCAGCTTCGAGCTCTCCATCGCCAGCAAGCGATTCCTGCTCCGCGAAGGGGACTCCTTCAGCTTCAGGAGCACCACGCCCCACCGCTATCGCAATCCCGGAAGGGTCGAAACGGCAGTCGTCTGGGCTTTCACGCCGCCCAATGAAAATGAATAGCGCGGATTCGTCCCATCACGCCGGTGATGCTTGACGGCGATTTCATCACATGCAACCCTTCGCGGCAGCGGCGGGCAAGCGCCGGCAGGACGACAGGGACAGAATCTGGGAGAGCGCCGGCCGCAGCCAGCCGGCCGATCCCCTCATGTCAATCGATGTCTCGCGCCGAATGCCAATGACGCTTGCGGCCGGCGGAACTTCGGCCGATCATTGCCGCAATTCCGGGACGCCGGGGGGTCCCAATCGGGCATCACATAAGCCAGAACAGGAGAGGACACCCATGAAAGATCGCGATCCGGAAGCCAAACCGGCCAGTACCCCCATGCGCGGTTCGTTCTCGCGCCGCAAGGCGCTGAAGACCCTTGGCGGCGCCGGCCTCGCCGTCTCGGCGGCACCCTTCATCGTCCGCCGCGCTTTCGCCGACAGCGCCCAGCCCATGGGGCCGGGCGGCATTCCGCTGGCGCGGCCCGACCATCCCGTGACGCTGCCGATGTATGAGGATCCCCTCAAGGCCGGCATGGCGCCGGAAACCGGTGGCGATTTCGTCGTCTATGTCTATGCCGATTACATCGACAAGGGCTTGGTGAACGAGTTCTGCAAGACCCATGGCGTCAACATGCAGCTCACCACCTATGACAGCCAGGACGAGGCCATCACCAAGCAGGCGACCCATGCGGTGCGGCCGGATGTCGTCAACATCACCCCGGACCGGCTGGCCCAGGGCGTGGCCGGCAAGCTGATCAAGCCGATCAACCACAGCTACATTCCCAATCTGGCAGCCAATGTCTGGGAGGGGCTGCAGAGCCCCTTCTATGACGTGGGCTCGCAGTACACCGTTCCCTACACCGTCTACAAGACCGGCATCGGCTGGCGTGCCGACAAGATCAAGGAGGATATCGCCAAGCTCGAGAACCCCTGGTCGATCTTCTGGAATGCGAAGGAATACACCGGCTATGTCGGCGTGCTCGACGATGCGCGCGAATCGCTGGTCATGGCGATGCTCTATCGCCAGTTCTACGACATCAATACCGAGGATCCCGCCGAGATCGACAAGGCCCTCGCCGATCTGAAGGCGCTGATCCCGATCTGCAATCCCAAGATCAACATCACGGAATATCAGACCCTCGCCACCAAGCAGAGCTGGCTGCATGAATCCTGGTCGGGCGATCTCCTCGGCGCCTATGTGAACTATCTTCCGGCGGGGGACGACGGCAGCGCGCTGCGCTTCTGGGCCGCACCCAAGGGCAAGGGGCCGATCCAGAACGATTGCTGGGCCGTGTCGGCCAGCACGACCAAGCCGGTGCTGGCGCATATGTTCCTGAACTACATCCTGGATCAGGATGTGGCCTTCAACAATTTCTCCAAATTCACCGGCTATCAGCCGCCGCAGAAATCCATGACGGCGGATGCGCTGATCGCCAAGGGAATCGTGCCGGAGACCCTGCGCACCGCGGTGATGGGGCCCGAGGATGTCGGAGCCGGCTGCCTGCAGGAATGCACGCTCACCTCGACCGGCCAGAAGCTCTGGCAGAGCGCCTACGCGAAGTTCAATTCGGGTACATAGAGGGCAGGACGAGAAGCTCGGGCAATAGGGGGCGGGGCAGCAGCAGATGTATCCGAAGTGGCTTTGGCCGATCTTCGCCCTTCCGGGCGTCGTCTGGCTCATCCTGCTGTTCCTGACGCCCTTCTATGCCGTGGTCGGCGTCGCCTTCGGCGGCGTCGACCCGATCTTCCAGAACCCGCTGCCGGCCTGGAATCCGCTCGACTGGGATTTCACATCCTTCCTCGACACCCTCAGCGGCTTCCTGCCGGGGCGCACCTATTGGGGGATCTTCCTGCGCACGGCCGAATATGTCGGGATCGCACTCGCGATCAGCCTGATCGTCGGATATCCCGTCGCCTATTACATCACGCGCCATAGCGGGCGCATGAAATCCCTGCTGCTGGCGCTGCTGATCCTGCCCTTCTGGGTCAGCTATCTCATGCGCATGCTGGCCTGGGTCAATCTTTTCGCACCGGAGGGCTACGTCAACGCCTTCCTGCGCTGGACGACGCTCGTGACCACGCCGCCGGACTGGCTGAACGGCAATCCCGTCTCGGTCATTCTTGGTCTCGCTTACGGCTATATTCCCTATCTCATCCTGCCGCTCCTGGCCTCTCTCGACCGCATCGACAAGAGCCTGCTGGAGGCGGCGCGCGATCTCGGCGCCAGCCCCTTCCGGGCCTTTCTGCACGTCACTCTGCCGTTATCCAAGACCGGCATCTTGGGGGCCAGCGTCATCATCGCCCTGCCGATGTTCGGCGATTACTACACGCCCAACATCGTCTCCGGCTCGCCCAAGACCAGCATGCTGGGCAATCAGATCGAGATCTATTTCCACGGCGGCCCCCAGCCCTCCGTGGGTGCGGCGCTCACCTTGATCCTCTCGGCCTTCCTGGGCGTTCTGATGGCCTATTACATGTTTACGGTCGCCAAAGCCCAGCGCGAGGCACAGGCATGACCGAGATCGCGCTGAAGGCACGGCATAGCGCGCCGCCCACGGCCTTGCGGCGGTTTCGCGACTGGCTCGCCAATCCCTGGGGCCGGCCGCGCTTCCTGGTGCTGGTCACCTGGCTCTACATTCTGACCTCGATCGCACCCGTCATCATCGCCATCCAGTTCTCCTTCAATTCCGGCCGCTCGGTCACGGCCTGGCAGGGATTCTCCCTCTCCCGCTGGTATTGGGGCGATCCCGTCGATTCGGTCTGGCACGACCCGACCTTGCAACAGGCCCTGTTTCAGAGCCTGAAGCTCGCGGGCCTCGACATGCTGGTCGCCACGCCCTTGGGCGTGATCCTGGCCCTTGGCCTCGCCCGCTGGCGCGGGCGGCTGGCCGCCCCGGCCAACTTCCTGATGCTCTTTCCGCTGGTGACGCCCGAGCTGGTGATGGGCGTCTCGCTCTATCTGGTGATCCTCTATCTCTTCACCTTCATCCATCCCAGCACCCTCGCCCAGATGCTGGGCCATGTGACCTTCTCGCTGTCCTATGTCGTGGTGATCGTGCGCGGCAGGCTCTTCTCCATCGGGCGGCAATATGAGGAGGCGGCAGCCGATCTCGGCGCCACGCCCTGGGAGACGCTGCGCCTCGTGCTGCTGCCGCTGCTGCTGCCGGCGATCCTCTCCAGCCTGATGATCGTCTTCGCCATCTCCATCGACGATTTTGTCATCAGCCAGTGGCTCTCTTGCGGCGCGCAATGCGACACCGTCCCGATCCGCATCTACAGCGCGACCCGCGCGGCACCTCTGCCGTCGGTCAATGCGCTGGCGGCGATCATGGTCTATTTCACCGTCACGGCGCTCGGTCTTACCTATCTGGTCTACCGCTTCATGACCCGGCATGAGCGCCCGAAGGGTGGCGGTGCGGCGGCCTCGATGATGGGCGATATCGGCGGCATGTGATCGAGCGCAGGCATAGCAGAGCAACGGCCCGGGACAGGCAAGGACAGGTGGTTCGGTGAGCGGCGGCGAAGTTCAACTGGTCAATCTCGTCAAGCGCTTCGGCAATGTGAATGCCGTCGACGGCATCAATCTGCATATGCCGGCGGGCGAGTTCTTCTCGCTGCTGGGCTCCTCGGGCTGCGGCAAGACGACGACCTTGCGCATGATCGCCGGTTTCGAACAGCCGACCCAGGGGCAGATCCTTCTCGACGGCGTCGACATGAGCCAGACGCCGCCCCATCGCCGGCCCGTCAACACCGTCTTTCAGAGCTATGCGCTCTTCCCCCATCTGAACGTCTTCGACAATGTCGCCTTCGGCCTGCGCCGGGCGAAGGTCGAGCCCAAGGAGGTCAACCGGCGGGTGGGCGAGGCGCTGGCGCTGGTCCAGCTCACCGGCTTCGAGAAGCGCCGGCCGGTGCAGATGTCCGGCGGGCAGCAGCAGCGGGTAGCCCTCGCCCGGGCCTTGGTGCTGAAGCCCGCCGTGTTGTTGCTGGACGAGCCCCTGGGCGCCCTGGACGCCAAGCTTCGCAAGCAGCTCCAGATCGAGCTCAAGACCCTGCAGCAGCAGGTGGGCATCACCTTCATCTATGTGACCCATGACCAGGAAGAGGCGCTCACCATGAGCGACCGGATCGCGGTCATGTCGCGCGGCAAGGTCGAGCAGGTGGCCGCGCCCAAGGATGTCTATGAGGAGCCCGCGACGATCTTCGTCGCCGATTTCCTCGGCGTCTCCAATCTGATGGATGCCGTGGCCCGCGGCGCCGACAGCCAGGGCCGCTGCCGCATCAAGCTCGGCGATTTCGAATTCGCGGCGGGCCGCGGCGACAAGGAGATGCGGGGATCGACCAAGGCGACGGTGCGCCCGGAACGGGTGCGGCTGGAGCCCCATGGCAGCGGCGGCGAGAATCGCCTGCCCGGGATGGTCGAACGCTGGGTCTATCTCGGCAATGCCGTGCAGCTCATCGTGCGGCTCGCCACCGGCGAAGCGATCCAGGTGCTGATCCAGAACTCGGGCGATGAAATTCCCTATTCCCAGGGCACGCCCGTGAGCGTTCATCTGCCGCCCGAGGCGCTGCGCGTGCTCCAGGATACCGGCGAGCGCCACCAGCCGGAGAAGGATCCGCCGGCCCCGCTGCCCTCCTAGAGCAGGCGGAACATCCGCTAGCCCCTTGACAGCACCCGGGCTGGCGCGGCTTTTCCTCGGCGCGCCTCCGTGACCCCGCCCGTCCGCAAAGGATTTCCTCCCCATGCAGTTCGCCCATGATTTCCAGACCATCCTCGGCCGCAATCTCGTCGGCGAGCTGAAGAATTTCGTGCACCGGCCCTTCCTCCTGGTGACCATGGAGGATATGTGGCCCAAGTTCGAGAAGGCGCTGGAGGGCGCGGTCTATCACCGCTATTTCGTCAAATCCGTCGATCAGAAGATCCTCGAGGAAGAGCTCGCGGCTTTGCCGCCGGTGGAAGCCATCGTCGGGCTCGGCGGCGGCATGGCCGTCGACACCGCCAAATATTTCGCCTGGCGCAAGCGCCTGCCCCTGTTCCAGATCCAGACGGCGCTCAGCATGAACGCCTCCTGGGGCCAGCGCACGGGCGTGCGCATCGACGGCGTCGTGCGCTATATCGGCTGGGCGGTGCCGGAGGCGGTCTATATCGACTATGACGTCATCCGCTCCGCCCCGCCCCAGCTCAACTATTCCGGCATCGGCGATATCCTCTGCTTCCACACCGGGGTGTTGGATTGGCGCTACGCCACCGTAGTGGGGAAATGCGAGGCGAAATGGCCTTATGACGAGGAGGTCGCGCGGCATTCCCTGGACCGGGTCGAGGATGTCCTCTCGCATGCGGACGAGATCCACAAGCTGAGCGACAAGGGCATCCAGGTGCTGGTGGACGGGCTGCGCTGGGGAACCTCCTTCCACAGCACGGGCTGGAACCCCCGCCATATCGAGGGCATCGACCATTTCTTCTTCTATTCGCTGGAATACGAGACCGGAAAGAAATTCCTCCACGGCCAGCCGGTCTGCCTCGGCGTCTATATCGGCTCGGTGCTGCATGACAACCGGGCCGAGGAGATGCTGAAGACCATGCATCGCGTCGGCCTCGACATCCGCCCCGAGGCGATGGGCATCACCTGGAAGGACGTCGGCCAGGCGCTGTTCAAGCTCAACGACTACGTCCACCGCAACGCCCTCTGGCACTCCATCGCCCATGACGTGGAGATCAAGCAGGAGTTCGTCGACCGCATCGCGGGGGATGTGGAAGCGGTCTACGGGAAGTGGACGGGGAAGTAGAGCCAATTCCCCTCGCCCCCTCTCTTCTATCTCCCTCGCCCCCCGAAGGGGGGAGAGGGCCGGGGTGAGGGGCTTTGCCCTCTACCGCGCTTTGACGCGGGAGAGGGAGGGGACCCATCGCGCAAGCGATGGGGAGGGTGAGGGCAGCGCGGGCGATGGGGAAATAAGAAGGCTCAACCCACCGCCGCCTCGGCCTCGATCTCCACCTCGTAATCCCCCACCAGCGCGGCGCCGACCAGCGTATTCGCCGGGCGGATATGGCCGAGATAGCGGCCATGGACTCGCGACACGCCCTCCCACTGCGCCGTGTCCCGGAGATAGATGCGCGTGCGGATGACATCGTCGAGGCTGGCCCCCAGCGCGCTTAGGCTGGCGGCGATCTTGTCGAGGATATAGACGGCCTGGCCCGCGGCATCGCCGGGGCAGACGACCTCGCCCGACCCATGGGTCGCCGTCGTGCCGCTGACCAAAATCCGATCGCCCAGCCGCACGGCCCGGCTATAGCCCGCCAGCGGCTCCCAGATGCTGCCGGTATCGATGCGCAGCCGCCCCGGTTTTCCCGGCATGGGTGAGGCCTGATAGACGCTGGGAAATTGCGCGAGATGATGGGAGAGATCGCCCGAGGCGGTGAGATAGGGCGGCTTGCGATATTCATCGCCGCAATCCCCGGGAATCCGGGTCGAGCGGGCGAGCGCCGATTCCATCAACGCTCTGTCCTCGGCGTCGAAATCGAAGGCGAAGCTCCGCAGATTGTCCTGGCGATGCTCCCGCTCGCCGAGCCGGGCGCCGACGATGACCGCGGCCACCGCGGGTTGATCCAGGATCCAGCGGGTCGCGACATTGGGTATGGAGACGCCATGCTTCTCAGCCACCCGCTGCGCCGCGTTCAGGATGGCCTGCAGCACCTCCCAGCCGCCGATCGCGGCGATGAAGCGCCGGTATTTCATCTTGCTCCAATCGGCGATATCCGGGGCCGGCGGCTCCGGCTGGCCGACCCAGCGCTCGGAGAGGAAGCCGCCGCCCAAGGTGCCATAGGCCAGGAGCCGGATCCCATGGGCGAGGCAGAACTCGCTCATCTCCTCGCCGGCGCGCCGGTCGAGCAGGGAGAAGCAGACCTGGTTGGTGGCGATGGGAAAGCCCTGCTTCACCAAGACGCGGAGATGATCGGTATTGAAATTGGTCAGCCCGAGATGGCCGATCTTGCCCTCGCTCCGAAGCTTCGCCAGCTCGGCCATGGCGTCGAGATAAGCGGGATGCTCATACATCCACCAATGCAGCTGCAGCAGATCGATGCGTTCCAGGCCCATGCGGGTCAGGCTGCGCTCGATGCCCGCGCGCACGATCTCCGCCGTCATGGGGCCAGGCTCCGGGCACCATTTGGTGAAGGCGGTGGGGGGCCTGCCGCTGGCGCTGGCGACCTTGCCGCGCCGCGCCAGATCGAGGAAACGGCCGGTGATGATCTCCGCGCTGCCGTAGTGATCGGCCATGTCGAAGCTGTCGAAGCCGGCGGCCGCATAGTCCGCCAGGGCCGCGGCCCCCTTGTCCGGATCGAGCGCGGGACCGTCGCGCTCGATATCGGCGATCTGCCAGAGGCCGGTGACCATGCGGCTGATCTCGAGATCGGGCGCGAGGCGGATACGGGGCGGAAAAGCGGATGAGGCCATGAGCGTCCTGGATGCGCTGCGCGGTTGCCCGCGATGGCCGGCATCATTAGGTTGATTTCCCGCCTGCCGCAACATTCCGAGACTCCCATGGCCGCGGCCGCGCGCAACATCGGTCTCATCGTCAATCCCATCGCCGGCATGGGCGGCAGCACCGCCCTTCGGGGAACCGATGGCAGCGCCGTGCTGGCCCGTGCGCGCGAACTGGGCGCCGAGCCTTTGGCGCCGGGCCGCGCCCGCCGCGCGCTGACCCGGCTGGCGGCCGACGCCGGCCCGGTCTCGATCCTTGCGGCCCCGGGGGTGCTGGGCGCCGATATCGCGAAAGATGCCGGCTTCGAGGTCGAGGTCATCGAGGGCAAGGCCATAGCGGAAACCTCGGCCGAGGACACGCGCCATGCGGCCGTCGCACTCCGGGACCGCGGCGTATCGCTGATCCTCTTCGCCGGCGGCGACGGCACGGCGCGCGATCTCCTCGATGTCCTCGGAAGCGAATTCCCGATCCTCGGTATCCCCGCCGGGGTCAAGATGCAGTCGGCGGTCTTCGCCGTCAGCCCCGAGGCGGCGGGGCAACTCGCGGCCCTGGCGGCGGCGGATCACGACGGCCGGATCGCCTTCCGCGAAGCCGAGGTCATGGATATCGACGAGGCCGCCCTGCGCGCCGGCCGGGTTTCGGCCCGGCTCTACGGCTATGCCCGCGTGCCCTTCGAGCGCCGTCTGTTGCAGAATCCCAAGGCGGGCGGCGCGGCGGAGGATGCCACGCTCGACACCCTCTGCCGCGAGATCGCCCAAGAGATGGTGCCCGGCGTGATCTATGTCATGGGTCCCGGCACCACGACGCAGCGCGTCCTTCATCATCTCGGGTTGGAGGGCAGCCTGCTGGGCGTCGACGCTGTGCTCGACGGCAAGCTCCTCGGCCGCGACCTCACCGGCGCCGCGCTCGAAAGCCTGGTGCGAGGCCAGCCGGCGCGAATCATACTCGGCATCATCGGCGGCCAGGGCTACAGCTTCGGCCGTGGCAATCAGCAGATCGGCCCCGCCGTCATCCGTGCCATCGGCCGCGAGAACATCATCCTGCTGGCGAGCCAGCAGAAGATCCTGGCTCTCGGCGAGAACCGCCTGCTCGCCGACACCGGCGATCCCACCGTCGACGCCCTCCTCCGCGGCTACATACGCGTCCGCCTCGCCCCCGGCCGCTCGACCATGATGCGGATCGATGTGTGAGGACTGATAAGCTTCGCGGAGACAGCCATAGAGCGTCCCACCCTTTCCGTCCTGGCCGGCCGAAGTCTCGGCCATCCACGTCGCGGGGAGCCGAAAGAGGAGTCTTGGGAGTGCGGGCTTACCGTCATCATGCCTATTGTAGCGCGGCCCGACGTGGATGGCCGGGACAAGCCCGGCCACGACGGGTGAGAGAGTGGGCTGCCGAGCAAGCCGATGCTTCTCGCCTTCCAGAACCTCGCCGATTGAAATAGCCAGCACCCCGATGCAAGAATGCACGGCGCATACTTGATGTGCGCTTCATCGGCGCTTCGCCGGGGTGGGGAGGTCAAGGCTTTGAAATCGAACGAAACTTCGGCCCATCCCTGGATGGCAAATTCCCTGTCCGACATCAAGCAGGCCATGCTCCGCGAGATCGGCGCGGGCAGCATCGAAGAGCTCTTCGAACAGATCCCCGTCGCTCATCGCCTGAAAGCGCCGCTGAAGCTGCCGCGCCAGTTGAAGTCCGAAGCCGAGCTGAAGCGCCACTTGATCACGACGCTTTCGCGCAACGAGACCTGCGAGAAGAATCTGAATTTCCTCGGCGCCGTCTGCTGGCAGCATCATGTCCCGGCGGTGGTCGACGAGATCGTCGGGCGGACCGAATTCCTGACCTCGGTCTGGGGTTCGCCGCAGTCGGACCATGGCCGCAACCAGGCCTGGTTCGAATATGCCAGCCAGCTCGGCGAGCTCCTGGAGATGGATGTCGTCCAGCTCCCCGTCTACAGCTGGGGCTGCGCCGCCGGCCACGCCATCCGCATGGCGTCGCGCCTGACCGGCCGGCATGAGGTGCTGCTGCCGCGGCTCATCGATCCCGAGCGGCTCTCGGTCATCCGCAATTACTGCGAGCCCGTGGAGATGCGCGGCCACATCGATGTCGTGGCCCTCGGCCATGACAGGAAGACCGGTGGTCTCGATCTCAAGGAGCTGAAGGCCCGCATCTCCAACCGGACCGCGGCCGTCTATATCGAATCGCCGAGCTATCTCGGCCAGCTCGAAGGCCGTGCGGCGGAGATCGCGGCCATCGCGCGGGCGGCGGGGGCGGAGACGATCATGGGCGTCGATCCCGTCAGCCTCGGCGTCATCCGCCCGCCGGGCGATCTCGGGGCCGATATCGCGGTCGGGCCGACGCAGTCGCTGGGCGTGCATATGAATTGCGGCGGTGGCGTCGGCGGCTTCATCGCCTCGCGTGACGAGGAGCGCTATGTCCGCCAGTACAACGGCTTCCTCGTCAGCATCACGGGCACGTCGGAGCCCGGCGAATACGGCTTCTCCCTCTCCAGCTCGCATCAGACCTCCTATGGCATGCGGGAGGAGGGAAGGGATTGGACCGGCAATTCGGTCTATCTCTGGGCCATCGCCAATGCGGTCTATATGTCGCTGCTGGGGCCGGAGGGCTTCCGCGAGCTGGGCGAGCTGATCCTGCAGCAGGCTCATTACGCGGCCCGCGCCCTCGACCGGATCAAGGGGGTGAAGATCCTGTTCCCCCAGGGCTTCTTCAAGGAATTCGTGGTCAATTTCGACGGCACCGGCAAGACGGTCGCCCGCATCAACAAGGCGCTGTCGCGGCGCGGCATCTTCGGCGGCAAGGATCTCTCGCGGGAATTCCCCGAGCTCGGCCAAAGCGCGCTCTATTGCGTCACTGAGGCGCAGACGAAAGAGGATATCGACCGGCTGGTGGCCGCGCTGAAAGAGGTGACCGGCAAATGAGCGAGAATCGCCTGCGTAAATTCCACGCTGCCCGCTGGGATGAGCCCGTGGTCATGGAGCTGGGCCATCCCGGCCGTCGCGGCCAGACCTTCCCGGAGGCCGATCCGGCCATCCGCAAGGCCGTGGGCGAGGCGGCCAAGCTCATTCCCGCCGGTCTCGCCCGAAAGACTCCCCCGAAGCTGCCG
>Ga0105238_10006636_pt1 | contig 11537 bp, 8 predicted proteins | sample KBSC34metaG_FD_81526 | JGI IMG/M metagenome (GOLD analysis project Ga0105238, IMG submission 81526) | Corn rhizosphere microbial communities from Kellogg Biological Station, Michigan, USA - KBS C3-4 metaG | ecosystem: Host-associated > Plants > Roots > Rhizosphere > Soil | place: Michigan, USA... | reverse complement strand
TCGCGTCGCGCCGACGGGGTGCTCATTTTTTTTCGGCTGAACTCCTTCAGCCATCAATCACCAGCATCTGCTCGGCGACTAGGCGCTTGAGTTTGGCGTTCTCGGACTCGAGATCCTTCAGCCGCCGTGCTTCGGCAACCTCCATCCCGCCGTACTTGTTTCTCCAACGGTGCAGCGTCTGCTCGGTGATGTTGTGCTGCCGGCACACATCCCGCATTGGCACATCGCCCTTCTCGGCCTCGCGCAGAATACGGATGATCTGTTCTTCACTGTGTCGCTTCTTCATGAATTCTCCTTGACCCATAGGTTAAGAGAACTCACCATCAAAGTGGCTACACGATTTGTCTCAGGTCAATGTAGCTTGGCGGTCGGTGCCGTCTTAGTGTGGATGGACTGGGGCTCACCAGAAAGGCCGTTGCCAAGGTGTTCAATGATCAAGCAACTTGAATTTGCGTGAAGGGAACGGGCGTGTTCGACAGGTTCAGACGGGCCTGCCATGTAGTCTACGCAGTCAAAGAACGAGATCAATTCAGCGCGGATAGGGCTAACGAACGCCTACGGTCATTCCCGAGATACGAATAAGGACTTGATAGCCCTCGCCTTCTCGGAGCTGGTCAGGCCGCGTGAAGCGAGCCAAGTGACAAGCTCTACCAATTCCACCCTAGAGGTGGCTGTCGTCGAAGCCATTGTAAAAGATTACATCTGTAGAGGTGAGCAGCCGAACGGCGGCAAAGTCGATTAGAATTTGATCACTTGTGGCCTGTGCACGGCCAGCTGCAACCAAGCGACCGTCGGATTGAAGCAACAGCGCGCCAACTTCGCTGAATACTCCGTTTTGTGATGCATCGAATTGAAAAATTCCGCCGCTCGCAAATCCCTCGTCAAGGGTACCACCAGGCGATGCCCGAATAGCGAAAAAGTTTTCCCTCTCGCTCGCATAGTACCCAAACGATGCGATCAACTTGCCATCAGACTGAGCGAGCAGAGAAGTCGCATCAGCAACCTCGGTACTTTGCGGAAGGCCATCAGGCACAAGATAGCCGGGGGTTTGCGCATCGCCAAAGGTCACGTCGGTGTCCCCAAGTGGAGTAACTCGTCCAATGACTGGCCCCACGCGGTCATCGCCACTGGGACGAAAGCCTGCAAACACGATCGCTCCGTTGTTAAGCCGCGCGAGGCGTTCGATGCCCCCAGCAGCATTGAAAATGCGCCAACCGCTGCCTGCAAACGTCCCGTCGAGTTCTCCATTATCCGTGAGCTTGATAAGCGAGAAATTGGAGCCCTGACCACTCCCGGCGGTCTCGAATGAACCTCCGGCTACAATGCCGCCGCCTGGTTCGAGTACAATGTCACGGACGGAGCCAGATGCGGTCGTGTCAGCACCGCTGATGGCAAAGACCCCGTCTTTACCAAATGTCAAATCGAGTGCCCCGCTGCCCTTTAAGCGAAGCACGCTGGCAACGTAGGCTGCCCTCCTGCCATCATAGTGCTCCCCAGCAATGACAATTCGGTCGAGCGCATCGATGCGCACCGCATGGAGCTGATAGAGGGGGAAAAGCGCGACTCCCGTGATTCCAAAGCTCTCGTCGACGAGGCCCTCTGCTGTGATCTTGACGACGAACCCCTGAATCGGGCCGCCCGCAACTGCCGTGCCTGCTGCGAACAAAGACCCATCGTGCAATCGTGCGACACTTTCGATACCTTGCACGCGGAGGCCACCGGCAAGATCGGGCATCACAGCGAGACCCGCTATACCACTGTTGCCGAATGCGCTATCTGGCGATCCGTCGGTATTAAGTCGCAGGAGCATGCCTCGGATCTCAGGTTCGTAAGGAGGAGAGCCCTCCAAAGAGTTTCTCGCGTACGCCCGCGAACAGCAACTTCCCGTCCGGCAGTTCGATCGCAGCAACTGGTCGCATCGTACGCGCGATTGCATCATTTGCGCGAATGTATGTTATACCGGCATTGCCGAAACCCTGGTCGAAATCGCCTTCGGCGGCACCGACGTTAGGGCTGGAAAGCGCGAGCAAAGCGGCAAGACCGATCACATTCTTCACAATCAAAATACTCCCATCAATTTGAAGACGTACTGCACAAAATCTGTCTTCCGCAGCACTCTTAACTTCGCGCCGAGTCTTACGCAGCTATGTCTCAACCGGTTTCAACGTCACGGTCATCTCCGTTGCACTACTTACCCTCGTCGACGCTTCCCCTAGCAAAGGACGTGAAATCGAATCCCACTGCGACATTTGGATATCAGGCGCCCACAGAACTTATGAGGTTTCTCACGCGCGACGGTGTCCTCAACGATCACTTCGAACGACGTGAAACAGGCGATTTGGCGGCGAAGTTGAATGAAAGGGGCCACGCCTCACCAAGCTTCCGTCGATCAATTTCCGAATGGCGAAGCACAGGCTGATCTAGGAGAACCAGTCGCATCAGCAGTCGACGTTTTGAGTGGCCGACAGAAAGACACAGCTTCCGCAGTTAGCTGCCAGTCCCCGGCGCTGGTCATTCCATAGACCAGTTCGTCAACCACGCTCCCTCACCGATCCATTCAAAAATTCGTCAACGGTGATCCACACGAGCCACTCCACGTGTAAAAGTCCAATTTGGAGGCATGCGCCTGTGTCAGCGGAGGCGTCATGGTCCTTGCGATAAGGGACGCTTTCATTCGTTACTATAGAGCTTGCGGCTAGTCGCCGTTCGAGACGTAGTTTTGTCCAGCGATCGAGTCATCTGCCGAGCGCCGAGCTCATAGAAGAAGTGCAGACATCTTGGATTTGGCGGCGGACAAAAGGCGAATACCAACTGAGTTCAGTGCACTCGAGCGAACCGTTCGGAATGGTCAACGTAGTTCGCATGGAGGAGCTTCGAACGTACAACAGACGAAAATTCGCTTGCCATCCTAGATAGATGCGTAAATCCCAATCGCCTGCACCAATGCTACAGACGCCGATCGAATGAGTCAGCAAAGATGACGTCGCCATTCTGAAGCTCGAACGCGCCGAGATCACGCGGTCCGGACACGTTGGCTACCCAAGGCAGATCGACATTGCGTGTGTGACGGTCGAGATCATTTCCGCTCGCATTGGTATCAATCGGACTTATATCGATGGCCAGTGATCCAGATGTCAAGTGATAGTCGCCACCGGCCGCGTCGACGAAACGCGGATCGCCGAACAGGATGAATCCGCCGACATTCATCGTTGTATCCTGCAGGTTGGTCATGACCGCATCGATGTTTTTTCCGGTTTGACCGGTATTGTCTCCAAAATCCATCGTTGCCGTCACAGACTCCGCAATAATGCTGTTGAATAAATCGATGAAGTGGCTGCGGACCACGTGCTGTGCACCGATGGAGTTGTGGGCGATTGTGCTGTCCTTGACTCTTAGCCGCGCCGTGTCAAAAAAGATCAGTTCCCCATCCGACTGATTGTCGGCAATCAGCACTGTGCTGAGCGTCATATACCCAGTATCCGCGACCGAACGCAACACATGAGCACCTTGGTTGTGGCGAACCTTGATTCCAGATGCGATGAAGATGAAGTCGCTGTCTGGCTGCACCCAAATTGTAGAACCCTGTGTTGTTCCGCCCGAGGATCGGTAGTTCCAGTCGACTTCATTGCAGCGATCCGTTGGGCTGCACGCTGCGCCCTGATCGAGCGTGACGTCGGGACCCCAGGAGATGCCAAGAATAGTCCCCGTGTCGTGTTCCTCGTAGATCGCGGTGCCTTCCGGGGCGCTGTTTGCATCGATCATAAAATCGCTGGCATGTAGGTTTGCAAAGATATAGCTGGCCCCGCCAAGAATATAGTATGCCTTTATATAAATGCCGCCGCCCGCGTGCGCCGCAAAGTTGCGTGACACTTCGACCGGAAGCGAAGGGCCTGCCGCCTTCAGTCTTACGTTGACATCATCTCCGCTATCCGTACCAGCAAGAGCCGCTATTCCGCCACCGTTGCCCGCACTGTTGTCAGTGATCTTGCCGGTGAACGTCATTTTCGCCGGCCCGAGAACGAATACGCCGCCACCCGATTTGTCGCTGCTCAAAACCATGTTGCCTACGACTTGGGTAGGGATCTGTGTGCCGAGTGTTACCAGATTGGCATTTCGCGCGAGATAGATTCCACCACCGTCGTTCTGCGAAGCGTTGTTTGTGACCGAAACGGCTTCGTGGAAATTGACATCCATAGGGGCGTCCGTCGCGACGTACATGCCGCCACCGTTGTCACCGGCCGAGTTAAAAGCAATCTGAACGCTATCCAGGTCCAGAGTACCGTGCCCCGTGAACGCGAGCCCCCCGCCGTTACCGTCCGCGACGTTGCTGTAGATGGCGGTGTTTCCCCCTGCCGCACCCAGAAACACCAAACCCTGAGCGCTGATGCCACCGCCGGAATTGTTCGCTTTGTTGCTGAAAATGGAAGCAGCCGGATGCAGGAGGAGCGTCAAACCCGGCCCCGATCCATTAACATAGATGCCACCGCCGTCGTTCGCCGTGTTGTTTTGAATGTCGATGTTGCCCAAGTCGAGCATACCCGAGCCTTGGAAGTCGATACCTCCTCCGTGATTGCTGTTGCCGCCCTTAAGCACCATGGTGCTGAGATATACGAGACTGTGGCCACGGACGGTAATCACCGATGCGTTCTTGCCACTGGCGTCAATGAAGGTAGCGCTACCCGCCTCCGGGCCGCCGCAACCTTGGTCCCAGCCACCAGAAATGCCGATCAGAGCACCGTTCGGGTCGCTGTTTTGCGTGGCGTCAATTGACAATTTTTCATGCCAAATTCCACCTGACACGGCGATGTAAGGGTCTGCGTCCTCACCCGGATGATCCTTTTCGTACTTCAGAATCGCGTTAATAGCCGATTGGATTGAACTGTAAAGACAACCGGACGAGGGGCCGACTGTTCTGATCGCGTACGCCGGTTTCGCTGCGATCAACAGACACGCAATCATCGGCAGTAGACGCAATAAAAGGTTTATTCGCAACATGAGAATGGCTCCACAAACGAAGATGCCCGCGCCACCTGCGTCGCATGCATTGCTGACGGAAATCGTTACCCTCGGGAATCGAATCGATCAAGGAAATCTGCGGCGACGGGCAAGCGCTGATATTTAACCAGCATATTTCAGGGATCGAATCGCCCCTTGAAGATGGTGTCGCAGTCCACCCACCAAGGGTATTGGCTGTGTGAGACAAGCGCGTCCCACGCCGGATCGTTCAAGATTGTTAGTGCGTTGGGGCAGACGCTGAAGTCTCCGTTGAAATAGGCGACTTGCGGAACCGGCGGCGCGACGGGGAGCGGTCCCGTCAGGTTATTGTGATCGACCTTGAAGCGCACCAATGGCATGCCTGCCAGCGAAGGAATCTGACCGTCGAGATTGTTATAGGACGCGCCAAATTTCTGCAGCTGAGCGCCGTTGAACGGTGGAATATGCCCACTCAATTGATTGTCATCTGCAAGAAACGTCCTGAGGGTTGGGATGCCATCGAGTGCCGGAAGGGGACCGGTCAGCGCGTTGTAACTGACGTCAACGTCGACCAGCGGTAGGCCCGCCAACGAAGGAATCGGACCGGTAAAACTGTTCAGCGCCACATCAAATTGCGCCAAGTGAGGCCAATAAAATAGGTACTGCGGTATCGGACCGCTCAACTGATTGTCGGTGACGTTGAATGATTGCAATTCGGCCAGTGACGACAAACTAGACGGAAATTGTCCCGACAAGTGATTTGAGTGCAGATCAATGCCAATGACGTGTGTGTGATCACTGTTGCAGGTAATACCGTAGCGCGTGCACGGATCGGCAATGAAATTCGTCCAGTTGTCCTGACGCGTCCATGCCAGTCCATCGGTTTGCGAGAAAATCCTGTTGAGGTCATACAGCTCGGCGTATAGCGGATTTGCCACCTGTCGTTCATAAGCCCCGATGTCGTAGTGTCCACCGCGTCCTTGGTCGGTGACGATTCCGCGCGGATTTCTCAACGCATCGATACCAATAGGGTCTGCGTCGGGCACGGGAGTGTTAACCAAATCGACCGCCGGGGATCCGGGAGCCAGTTGATAGTTGCCGTTTGCTGCATCCGCGAATTCGGGATCCAGGTTATACACGCCGGAGAACAACGCGAAACGACTTTGGTCGATGCTGCTCGCGTCGCTAACAAACATGTCGGAGAATTTCAAGACTCCGTCCGACGGCGCGTAGGTAACCGTCTGCACGTTCGGCTGCCAGACAATTGACTCTGCGACGTCGAGATCGCCCGACGCGGTGATCACCGAAGGGGTACCAGCGCCACCAATGCTATTTCCCGCAATGGTAGACCACTCGATTCGTACAGGCGCCTTTCCGTCAGCACGGATAAGCTCCCGATAGGCGATGTTGGCTGCGAGCACGCTATTTCTCATTTCACTGTCAGGTAAGGAATCACCGCCGACCAGGTGGAGCAGCATCGTACCGCTGTTGCCGCGCATTTCGGTCTCCTCAGCCCAGAAGCGTCCACCCTGATTTACCGTGACAATGGCGCTGTCGGCTTGTGTAGCGATATTGGTATCGATCGTGTTGCACGGCGTCCCGGCTGGACAGGTCTGAAAGGGAGGCAGTGGGGGACGAGGATAGCCACTGGTTCCGCAGTTCACGAGATGGTTGCGATCAAGGAACGCATTACCGCCGGCTCCCGCGATCGAGTCAGTCGCCTGGAAAATTGCAGCTCCGTCAGGTGCGGTGTTGGAATTGATTCCCACGCCATAGCCGCAAAGCTCGCCATAACCGTCGGTGGAACCGCCGGTAGCTGATAAAGTCGAATCCAAAAAGACTCCACCGCCTCTGACCCGTGCGTCATTGGACTCGACGCGCGCCGCCTGTCCGGCATAGCTCGAAAACATCCTCACGGTCGCATAACTGCCGACACCAATGCCGCCACCAACACGGGCATGGTTATAAAAGATCACTGCGGAACCGTTGTATCCCGGAGACCCGATATCGGCGACGGCATAGTGGCCGACCACCTGCAGCCCACCACCTTCACCATCCCCATCGTTCGGGTTCGCCGTGTTGTTGTAGATCACCGTCTGCGGTTCCAACATCGTCAAGTGGATGTTGCCCTCGATCCGAATTCCGCCGCCGGCGCGGGCTGCGATGTTGCCAGCGATATACAAGTCATGATGCAACGTTATCGTCAAGCCAGCTCCAGTTCCGTTTCCGTAAATCCCGCCGCCGTAGTTGGCGCGATTGCTTACAATATCCGTGTTGGTAATGTCCAAGAACCCGCTGCCCTTGAAGTCGATGCCGCCGCCATTTCCAGTGTTGCCCCCCTGAAGCAACATCGTAGCAAGGTACACGCGACTGTTGCCGCGAACAGTCAGCACGGACGCGTTCTTGCCAGTGGCATCAACAAAGGTGCCGCTGCCTACTTCAGGCCCGTTGCAACCGCGGTCCCAGCCCCCGGTGATGCCGATCAGCGCTCCATTGGGATCACTAATACCCGTGCTGTCGATTGACAATGCTTCGTGGTAGGTGCCGCCGGCTACGGCGATGTAGGGATCCGCGTCCTCGCCTGGGTGGGCTCTCTCGTATGCCAAGATGGCATCGATTGCTGCTTGAATCGAATGGTAGGTGCAAACAGACGAGGTGCCTACAACTCTGATCGCCCATGCGGTATGGGGAACCACACAGGAGAGAAGGGCGATGGATAAGAAAATGAACGAACGAATGGAGCCAAGCATGTCGCGGACCTCCAGATACATTTCTTGATACACGGATCAAGACGAAGAACTGTGCGAACGTGCGCCATCGGGACTGGCAACTTCAGCGCCGGGTGACATTTGTTTGACGAAGTAGGCACTCACTGAACGCAGCTGATGCAGCCAATTTCACGCAGAGGTTGTTTTGCTGCCCGAGGGGCCGCTGCGGACTGGGCTGCAGTGCTTCGGTGCTGACATGGTCTTGCAGATAGATGCAAATTCTCATCGATGATTCTATGCATCCATCAGATTGGCCACATGCTTCGCACGCTCTTGGCGCAGATTCCCGCGCAAGATCGTTTACTTCAAATGATAGGAGTTGTAATCGCTGAAAATCACGATGAACTCAAAACATACGCCAGTTGCTGATTCTTGGCTCATGGATCTTATTTGGAGCGACGCAAATCGCACAAACGCTAGCGCCAGAGCCTTGCAGAACAAAGAGCTACCTCTTCCGCACGTTTTCATTACGCGCCTACGAGAAAACGTCGACCGACTGACATCGATCGCAAATCCGATGAACCGAGGAATTCGACTTGTTGAACTATGCGCGCTCGTACGCATGGCGGTTGACCGCGTCTTCGGGCCGTCTGCGACCGGCCACGAGGAGGATGTACTTGTTTACCGAACTCAGTTTCAAGAGGTCCTTGATAGAGAGTCGGGTTTTGACCGTCAACGCTTTGGACAATATTTCACAATCAACCGAATAGTGCGAGAACAGATGGAACGGCTAACATTCCATTCGCGTGACTACCGCTTCCATCTTCTCGGCTTTGCCGCAGTCTGCGATCTAGCCCTCGAGCAAGCCATTGCACAGGCTAAGAAAGCTGGTCCAATCACACCTACTTGACGAATTCGGACGTCTACATCAGATTTTTACCGCTTCTCCTGAAGCATCTCAGCTCCGATATCGAACCGCCCAGACTTTCTAGCGGACGCCTCCTTTGAGAGGATAGACCAGTGAAATCGTCGAAGTTCTTCCAAGAGGTACAGAAGCGGGCGCTACCCCGAATGTGCCTGGCCGAAGCAGGGTGCAACCCTGCGTAGCAGTGTCGTCTGAAAAACCGGGGCCATTCAACGCCGAAGCCCATGGCGTTGCGAAAACGATCGAGTTCGCCACTCTGGAATGGGTGAACTGGATCACTCAATCGGCAGCATCCTGCCTGCTGAACGTGAAGCGAAGTATTCTGCAAAGCAGTGCGAGTCCGTCTTCGTCGACGGACTCGCACCAAAAAGACTCCGTGATTTCCTGCGCTGTTCAATACCTATTGTGACATGAAGGGACTCTAGGGGAGCACTCGAATTCCCCTTCGAGAACACTAAGCTCGTGCATTTTTGCCAATCTGGAAAATTGCATATCCAGACTATCGAGTCGCGCGTCTGCAGGGTTCTGAGATTTACGGCGGCGCATTTCCCTGCAGATCATCTTTACATACTGGGCTAAACGTTTCATGTTGTTCTCCGCAATACTGCTCAACGAATAGAATAGACGCTTGCCGCATCGCATTTGCGACACGGCACTCGAAGAAACATTGGTTGTGATACCGTGACAATCCAGGTGCTCGCCAACTGATAGCTCCTTCTACCAAATCCGGAACACTGGTCAATATGTCGGTCTGGCGTAGCAGACCGCAACATCTCGTCTATGTATCAATAGAACGGCAGCAGCCGCCCAAGCCCTGAACCGCTATGCAATACAACGTACCCGATCTACCGGCGGCGAGCCGCATCGCGAAGGCGTTGGCATGATCACGAGTAATACACAGCGCTTACCGATACGGACGATCGCAGGGATGACATCCATTCTCGACGGCGTTCGGTGCGACATGTGAACGCGATTTGTCGATACTGGTGCCTTCGATGTCTCCAGGTGGCCACGTTTTTGGCGATAACCTTGAGCAGACTCGACCGCAAAGGTGCATCGCGCCATGCTTGATAGGAAGTGCAATATGAAGCGACTTGGACTCGTAGGCGGAATTTCCTGGGTCTCGACGGTTGAATATTATCGTCGCATCAACGAGGGCATAAACGCGAGATGCGGTGGACTCCACTTTGCGGACTGCCTCATTCATTCAATCGATTTCGGCGCGTTGCAAGACGTCGGATGGGATCAGGCTCAAGACATGCTGCTCGAATCTTGTCACCGACTCGAGGCAGCAGGCGCGGAAGCTATCGTGCTCTGCGCGAATACCGCTCATCTCCATGACAAGACAATTCAAGCAGACAGTAGTCTGCCACTCATCCACATAGTAGATGCCACGGTAAGCGCTGTGCGCGCGCATGGCCTGAGGAAAGTGGGTGTGCTTGGCACGCAATTTGTCATGGAAAGTGATCTTTACAGCAAAGGTTTTCAAAATGCTGACATCGAAGTGCTGATACCAGATCGCAAGGGCTCACGCCAACGCATACAGCAAACTCTTAAGGAAGAACTCGGCAGAGGCATTGTCCGCGCCGAAACCAAGTCATTTTATCTAAGCGAAATGGCTGCTCTCCAAAAGCGGGGCGTCGAGGGCATCGTACTAGCCTGCACGGAGCTGCCTCTGATAATTCAACCGCTAGATGCTGCAATCCCACTGTTTGACACGCTAGAAATTCACACAAATGCCGCTGTGCAATTTGCCTTGGGGGAAGTGACTCAGGATATAGGAGTAAGCCAAGGTGCAGCGCACTTCAATCGCCGAAACAACGGCAGCCACTCTGCCGACTGATGGGGACGGACGAAGCCTTGCTGCACTCTCAGTCACCTGCCTCGCCAGTTTGGTCGAGCGTCATAGAAGCCTGCTGTGGTCAGCAAAGTCAGACGCGTTGCCTCCGATAAGACTGCTTTCGCAATGTCATTTTTTGAAAAACAAGCGATGCTACCATTGGCATAAGCAGCTTGAGCCTCCTCGCAGTGGAAACGCACCATGTACGACTGCGGATTATCACACAGACTGAGATCAAGGCCCGTCAGGCGTACACCTGATCCGACTAGATCGGTATTTAGGTCCTTTATGAACTGTTTGATAAATACTTTGGCGGCGTAGCTTGTGTTGCTCACATGGCACAAAACCTCTTCCTGCGTCCAACCAATATTGATAACGACGCCGCTACCGCGATTGAGCATGCCTGGGATGACGTGTCTGGCCACGCGGACTAAGCTCTGACAGTTTGTCAGTGTTCGTTTCAGATAAGTAAGTTGCTTTCTTTGCTTGCTTGTCCAATCGAGATCCATACCTGCATTGTTGATCAGAACGTCGACATTTGCGAATGGCACATCGATGTTCGCCAACGCTCGGGCTACGTCTATAGAGTTTGTGACGTCAAACCTGAGGGCGAAGACCTGGCGCGGAAATTGCTCCTCGAGCTCCTTCACGAAGCCGCCACGCCGCCCGCATAAGATGACTTTCGTACCGCTTGAGAGAAGCTGGAATGCGATGGCAGCCCCCAATTCTGAGCCACCAGAGGTAATCAAAGCTACGTTGTCGCCTCGCTCGTGGTTGTGCATCAGGCATTGCTGTTGTAGAACAATCCGCACAGCGCCGCGAGCGACATCCAAACTACAGAATGAAACCGAAACTTACCGGCTGCCAAGCAAAGGCGGCTACTTGCAAAGTGCACTGCTATAGAAATGGGCATTGCATTTACCCCCGACTGTCCCAAAGGAATCGCGCATGTCCGCTCCACTCCTTGATCTCGCCTTACTGCAAACTTTGGTCTCGCTGGACCAATGGGGAACGCTGGCGAAAGCCGCCGACAGGGTTGGGCGTACTCCGTCCGCGGTGAGCCTCCAGATGCAGCGCCTTGAGTATGTCT
>Ga0105238_10006635_pt1 | contig 11540 bp, 8 predicted proteins | sample KBSC34metaG_FD_81526 | JGI IMG/M metagenome (GOLD analysis project Ga0105238, IMG submission 81526) | Corn rhizosphere microbial communities from Kellogg Biological Station, Michigan, USA - KBS C3-4 metaG | ecosystem: Host-associated > Plants > Roots > Rhizosphere > Soil | place: Michigan, USA... | reverse complement strand
TTCGACAAGCTGCCCATCTGCATGGCCAAGACGCACTTGTCGATCAGCCATGATCCAAATCTGAAGGGCGCTCCTAGCGGGTTTACGGTGCCGGTACGCGATATTCGCGCGAGCGTCGGCGCAGGGTTTATTTATCCGCTGCTGGGAACCATGGCCACGATGCCGGGATTGTCGACGCGGCCGGGGTACTACGATATCGATCTGGATACTGAAACCGGCCGTATTATCGGGCTTTCGTAGTCTTGCGGCCGGTGTCTTTCTTGCGCGCTCGGGCGTAGCGGAGCGAAATATCACTCCCGTACGACTTGCACTCCAGCAGCTTGAAATCGCGCTGGGGGAATCCGGCGGGGAATATCGGAATGCCCTCGCCGAGCAGAATGGGAACCACGTGCATCCAGAGTTCGTCCACTAGATCCGCTTGCAGGAAACTGCGGGCCAATTCTCCGCCACCCATGTGACAGATGTGTTTGCCCGGCTTCCGGCGGAGCTTCCGCATGAAGACTGCTGGAGACTCCTTGACGAAGATCATACCGTCGCGCTCGCCTGAGGGGAGCGTGCGTGAGAAGACGTACGTCTTCCAGGGTCCCGTCGGCCCCTCGTGCTCACCTTGCGCCATCATGCGTTGCATGGCATCGTAAGTCTTGCGCCCGAATACGATCGTGTCGATGCTGGCGTAAAAGTCCTCCGCCACCTTGGCTGCCCCTTTGGGCATAACCAGGAAATCGACCGAGCCATCCTTACGGGCGATATAACCGTCTAGCGTGATGCCGCAACCCAGGATGACTTTTCGCATGAAAACGGCTACTTGCCGGCGAGATTCTTCATGTACTCCGGATACATTGTCTCGGCGCCGCCTAGAGCTGCGTCCACCGGAATGTGCCATTTATTGGCGAATTCATGCAGGAACGGGTTTTCGCCCGGCAGGAAGCTCGGCACGCGACTGTTGTCGTGGTTGGGCAGCTCCTCCACATACTCGCAGGGCCATAGCCAGTTGCCGCCGGTATTGTCATTTAGCAGGTAGTCTTCGCTTTTGACGAGCGGCTCGGTGAGATACACCGGATCGGTCACCACACTCACGTGCGTCAGATGATTGTCGTGGCGGATGAAATGATCCACCAGGGAAATCCTGTCGCTGGACGGCAGCCCGTTGCGCCGTGTCCAACCCTGCTTGATGTGGGTGGTGTAGATGGTCAGAATGTTCCCTTCCCACTTGCCGGTGGAGAATCCCATCCAGGTGTGCGCGGCATACTCAGGCGGATGCGGACGTCCGTCCATCCATACGGTTCGATTCTGCTCGTAGGTGCTGCTGTACAGCCGGATCGAGATAAGATCCTGTGTTTGCGGATCGCGTTCCTCCCAGATGCGGAGGCGCAGCGGGCCTCGGTGAATATAGGCGGCCGTATGCACCTGGCACTGATGTTCGGGAAGGCCCAGGCGATCGGGATCCCAGCTCAGCGCCCACTGCCGTGCGGATGCGTTAATCGGCAAGCCCAGGAAGTCGACTAGCTCCGGGCCGGGACCGCGCTCGGCACTGTCTTCGTGAAACGTGGGACCCCAGACACCGGAGAGATCCACTTGTCCAAACGCGGATACGCTGAACGCAACCAGCATCAGGACACGGCGAGAATTCGGCACGGCTTAAGCCTCTGGTACATTCTATGTGAAACGAATGTCGTATTCCATCTGGTCTAATTCGCTGGTCTCATTTTCCGATGCGGTTGCGGCCACACGGCCTGCGCCTGCGGGCGTAGCGGCTGCCGCCGTAGCGGCTGAACTGGGACTGAGCCTGCTGATCAAAGCTGTGGCGATCACCGGGGGTCAAGCAGAGTTGCTCGAAGCCGCCCGCCGCGAATCGGCCCATCTGCGCCGCGCAGCCGATGACGATATCGGCGCCGTTACGGCTTACATGAGCCGTCGCGATGCGGATGCTTTACGCCAGGCGATTGAAGCGCCCCTGCGAGCCGCACGCGCGGCCGTCGCAGGATTGGAACTTTGCGCGAAGGCTACGGGTGCTGTAAAAGCGTCGTTGGAAGCCGATCTGGGCGCGGCGCAAGCCCTGCTATCGGGTGCGCTGCGGGCGGTTCTGCTGTGCATCGACGCCAACCTTCGCGGCCGCGAGGAACAGCACCCCAACGCGGTTGCCGAGCGCCGAGCGGTTGAGAACCGGGCTCGTGTATACTCGCCCTGAACGGAGTCCTCATGCGCAAGATTCTTATGTTGGCAGCGGCACTGGCAGCACCAGGTTTCGCCCAGCTATCGCCATCGGCCGCCTGGGCCACCCACGTCGCCAACGAATATCAGATGTATCCCAACGTCACATATCTGACCATGGGCGATACCCAGGTCAAGATGGACGTTTACCGCCGCCGTACTGCCACTACTCCCCAGCCCACCATCATCTACATGCACGGTGGATTCTGGGTGGCCGGCAACAAGGAAGGCGCGATTCTGAACCTGCTGCCGTGGATGGAAATGGGCTGGAATGTGGTGAACGTCGAGTACCGTCTGGGTCCCAATACACTCGCCCCGGGAGCGGTCGAGGATTGCTTCTGCGCGCTACGCTTTATCGCCCAGCAGGCCATGATGTACAACGTCGACGTCAATCGCATCGTGGTCACCGGCGAATCGGCCGGCGGACACCTCGCGCTAGCTCTGGGAATCCTCCCGGAGGGCGAAGGATTCGATCGCGAATGCGCAGCGAATACGCCTCTGCCTAAGGTCGCCGCGGTGATTAACTGGTTCGGCATCAGCGATGTGCCGGATGTGATCGATGGTCCGCATCGCGCGGCCGCGGCAGTGCGCTGGTTTGGCAGCCTGCCCAACCGGATGGAAGTCGCCAAGCGTGTTTCGCCGCTCACGTATGTGCGCGCCGGGCTGCCGCCGATTCTGACCGTTCATGGCGACGCCGATACGACTGTTCCGTATCCGCAAGCCGTGCGGCTGCAGGAAGCTCTCACCAAGGTGAATGTGCCGAATCAACTGGTAACGATTCCCGGAGGCAAGCACGGAAACTTTACGCCCCAGGAGCGCGACCATATCTATCTGACGATCCGCGAGTTCCTGGCTAAGAACGGACTCGGACCAAAGTAGAGGCCTCGCCTGCGGGTGTGGGATACTCATAAGCCGCACAGCCTTTTGTTATGTCTCAACCTCTCCCGGCCCCGCTCGCCGAAAATTCGCCCGCAGATTCGTCATCTGCGCGGTTTCTGCCGATCCTCCTGATTTTGTTCTTCGGCAGCGGTTGTGCCGCGCTGATGTACGAAGTCGTCTGGTACCAGATGCTGCAACTGGCCATCGGATCCACATCCATTTCGATGGGCGTGCTGCTGTCGGCCTTCATGGGCGGCCTGTGCCTGGGCAGCATCGGAATGGCGCGGCTGCGAACCGACCTGCATCCGCTGAAAATGTATGCGCTGATCGAAGCAGGTATCGCCTCGCTGGGATTGCTGGTGCTGGTGGGGATTCCATTAGTCGACCGTGTTTATATAGCGGCCAACGGCCTTGGTCTCCCCAATATGCTTTTGCGCGCGTTGGTGGCTGGCATCTGCCTTCTGCCGCCTACGGCGTTGATGGGAGCATCCCTGCCAGCGGCCGCGCGCTGGATCAAATCAACGCGTCAGGGCGTTTCCTGGTGGGGATTGCTATACGGGGCCAACACCGTCGGCGCAGTGCTCGGATGCCTGCTGGCGGGATTCTATCTGCTCCGGATGTATGGCGTCGCCGCAGCGACGTTTGCCGCGGTCGCAATTAATCTGGTGGTAGCGGCGATTAGTTTTGCGCTGGCGGCGCGCACTCCGGCCCGGATCGAAGCAGGTGAAGCGGAATCCGCCGAAGTACCCGCGGAACCTGTAGCAGACGGCGGCCGTGGCAGTATCTACGTCACCATTGGGCTTTCCGGCGCGAGCGCCCTGGGCGCCGAAGTGGTCTGGACCCGACTGATGGGCATGCTGCTGGGATCGACTGTTTACGTATTCTCTGTAATTCTGGCGGTCTTTCTAATCGGCTTGGCCATAGGATCCACCGCTGGCGCGTGGATTTCGCGCACAGTGCGGCCGCGGCTGGCCTTGGGATGGTGCCAGATCCTGTTGACCGTCGGCATCGCCTGGACGGCTTACATGATCGCGGGCTCGCTGCCGTACTGGCCGATCGATCCTACGCTCACCAGCAGCCCCTGGTATACGTTTCAGCTCGATATGGCTCGCTGTCTGTGGGCCATCCTGCCGCCAGCAATGTTGTGGGGCGCCAGCTTTCCACTGGCATTGGCAGCGGTGGCCGGGCCAGGACAGGATCCCGGCAAAGTGGTCGGAAAAGTTTATGCAGCCAATACACTCGGGGCGATCCTGGGAGCACTGCTGGTCAGCCTGATTCTGGTTCCAGCAATCGGCACGCAGCAATCTCAACGGGTTCTGCTGGCAATCGCCGCAATCAGCGCTTTCACGGCGCTTATGCCATACGTGCGCGACCAGCGCTCGGTGGGGATCGCAGGGTTGCTGGCGGCTTCGATGGTGCTGGCGATGGTTCTGCTGTTCGGGATCGGTGCGGTCCCCGGGGAGCTGATCGCGTATGGCCGGCGGATGGCGCTCAACACTGGACAATCTACGATTTTGTACACGGCTGAGGGCCGGAATTCGTCCGTGGCCATTTCCCGCTGGAACAGCGGCGAGATCTACATTAACGTCAACGGCCACGTGGAAGCCACCACCGAGATCTACGACATGAAGCTGCAGCGCATGGTGGGCCATCTTCCGGGCCTGCTGCATCCCAACCCGAAATCGGTTCTTGGCATCGGATTCGGGGCGGGAGTATCGGCCGGCACCTTCACGCGCTATCCCGGCATCGAGCACATCACGATCTGCGAGATCGAACCGGTAATTCCTCCGACGTCCACGCGTTTTTTCGCGCGCCAGAACTATGAGGTCATGAATAATCCTCGCACTCGCATTGTATATGACGATGCGCGTCACTACGTCATGACCACGACGAATAAGTACGACATCATCGCATCGGATCCGCTGGACGTGTTCGCGAAAGGGACTGCCGCCCTGTATTCCAAAGAGTATTTCGATGCGGTCAAAGCGCACTTGAATCCCGGGGGCTATTTCAGCCTTTATGTCCCGCTCTATGAGAGCGACCTGCGCACGGTGAAGAGCGAGCTGGCAACGTTTTTCGAGGCGTTCCCGAACGCGACGGTTTGGACCAACACACGCAACGGCCAAGGATATGACATGGTGTTCCTGGGTCAGGCAGACGCACTGAAGATCAACCTGGATGAAGTGCAGCAAAGGTTCGACCGGCCCGACTATGCTGCCGTGGTGCAATCGTTGAGCGAGGTCGGCGTGCCTTCGACGATTGGTCTGTTTTCGACCTATAGCGGCCGCAGGGCCGATCTCGGCCAATGGACCGCCGGCGCTGATATCAACCGCGATAGCAACCTCCGCCTGTCCTACCTCGCCGGGTGGGGCATTAACTCGCAGTTGGCCGATGTCATCTATCGCGACATGATCCGTTTTCGGCAGCCGCCGACGGATTTGTTCGCAGGCTTGCCGCAACTTGTGCAAACCGTCCTCGATTCACTGGAAACACCCGCTGGCATTGTCCGCTAGCGTTGCGATCCATACATATCCTGAATTGACCTGGCCTACGCCGCGTACGATACCGGCGATGCAGCCGCCAAACCGGCCAAGGACGGGGAGGACGAGGCGGCGGAAGAGCGCCCCGCCACCGGGCCCCTACCATCAGGTCTGCCATGAGGGATTCGTAAATCGTATTCGAAGCGATTGAGCAGGGCAATGGCGGCATCGCGCCTTTCCACCATGACCGCAACCCGTTCGAAAACGGAACTTTGACATCCGGTCCGCAGGGTTGCTCGGCACAGCTCGATACGCACATCTTGACTACATCCAGAAGATTTACCCGCGGCGATTCGTAAGTGATTGACGAAGAACGCCAGTTGGCCTTCGGTTTTTTCATGTTCAATCATCCCGGCGATATTACACCATCCTTGATGCGGAACAACTCGGCAGTAAAGGAACCCTCAGGCGAACGGAAAACCCGCGCCGCGCCCTACTGCCTTACGGGATGGGGCCGGGCTGTAAGTGATCAGGGGTAGTGAGGTAAACTGGGTTTGTGGCACGTGGTTGGGAAAGTAAGTCGGTTCAAGAACAGATTGAAGCGGCTCGCTCGCGCCACGGTGAATCCAAGCAGCAGTTAACGCCGGAACAGGCAGCCTTGGCGAAGAAACGTGACGCCTTACTGCTGCATCGTACGCGCGTATTGCACGATCTGGAAACCTGCCACGAGGAACGCTACCGTAAGACCTTGACGGAAGGTCTGGCATACCTGGAAGCCGAGCTCACCGCCCTCGGCTGGACCGCCTCCTAGCGCTTCTTCACGCCGAACAACGATAAGTCGATCGCCTGCGCCATAGCGTTGTATCCGGCGTCATTGGGATGCAAGTGATCCCGGATGTTAAAGCCTGGCAATAGCCGCCCTGGATGATCCGGATCGCGCGTGACCTTGTCGAAATCCACGACCCCGTCCAGCATGTTGGTGGTACGGATCCACTGATTGACTGCCGCGCGGATCACTTCTCCTGAATCGCTGTAATAGGAAGCACCTTCATACGGCGTAAGCGTAGCGCCGATGACTTTTATACCGTGCAGGTGGGCCCGCTCGATCATCTGCTTGTAGACGGCGATGATTTCCTCGGTGGTCACCGGCGGGGTGCCCGGCCGGGAAGCCTGGCCGATATCGTTAATGGCTTCCATGAACACCAGGTACTTGATCCCCGGCTGCGCCAGCACGTCTCGCTCGAAGCGGGCCAGCACACTAGGACCCGCGCCGTCGCGCAGCACTCGATTGCCGGAGATGCCCTCGTTGATCACCGCCAGATTGTTTGCCCCGGCATCGTGCAGTCGTTTGGCGAGAACACTGGGCCATGCGGCGTTAGCGTCGGTTGTGGAGGTGGCCCCGTCGGTGATGGAATCTCCGAAAGTCACGATCGCTCCCGCATCCGCGGACGCCAGAACCTGAACGCCGGATAGGAAATACCAGGAGGTCGCCGTCCGGGCAGGTGTAAAATCAGCAGCTCCGGTAAAATCACCCTCTGACGAGATGTAGGTGGTATGCAGGCCGGTGGCATGTTGCGTAGGCGGACCGGACTCTCCAGGAATGTAGATGCTCACCACCAGATCGCCGACCGCGGGCACGGCGAAGTCGACAGGGTCGCTGATCATCGAAGCGCCTGCCGGAATCGTCACGGAGGACAGGCCGCTAAATGTCAAGGGGCGATCGGAGGAAGCCACGATGGCGGAATCGTGATCGCGGAGGGCCATGTGGGCCGAGCCAATTTTCAGGCGATCGACACCAAACGTGTTGGCGAGCTCTACGCGGGCACTGCGGCCGCCGATGCTGGTATGTACTACCATCCGGATGGTCTGGTCGTGCGCCCCTCGGAAGGGTCCAGGGCCGGGCTTCGCGGGTGCGGCAGGCGGAGCTCCAGCAGCAACCGGCGGTGCGGCGGCGGGATTGGCAGTGGCGATGGGAGAAGCCCCCCAGGTGGCCACCCAATGCTCCTGGGCGAACGCGCCGGCACCGGCCAATACCGTCATCATCCACAGCCTGGTGATCCGTAGCTTCATTGGTTTCTCCTCAATTCCTAGTTGTGCAGTATATCCGATCGTCCCTTGAGAGGCCACAAGCCTTCTACTTGGTCGCCGCGACAGGCGTACACTACGTCGTACAGATTCGCAGTCGGATCGCAGTGCGGCGGATTGAATTCGAGGCGATCTCCTAGTTTGGGTAAGCCTCCCGCCAGATGTACGTAGCCGAACTCGTCGCCGCCCCACCGATATGTGGATCCGGGCAAATCCAGAGCCTCGGGGCCGTAGCCGCGGTCGGTAGCGAAGGCTTTGAAGCCCGCGTCTACGGTCACAGAACCCGGGTGGTTGGCGCTGACAACGGTCGCCAGCACGGTCATGGCGTTCTCGAAATCCAGGCCTTCGCGCCGATACGCCAGGTCCATGAGGGCGTACGATCCGGCCTGGAGCTCGGTGAGGTCCGCAACGGCCGTGTCGATCTCCCAGGTTCCAGTGCTGCCACCGGTGACAATTTCAGTCGAAAGCCCGCGGCGCAGCATGATCCCGAGTGCGCGCGACGCAATTCGAAATGTTTCGGCGGAAACGCGCTTGCGCTCGGCCAGCCCTCCGGCGTGCGATCCGAGGACGGAGTACGCCTGCAGGCCGCGCAACTCTAGATTGGTTGTCTGATCCACGGCCTCGGCGATTTCCGCGGCGTCCTCGGGGGATCGCGCGCCGGTACGGTGATCCCCCACGTCGAGATCGACCAACACGTCGAGTCTTCGCTTGGCCGCGCCCGCGGCTTGATCGTACCAGGCGACCTGCTGTAGGTGATCGACCACCACCATTACGCCGGTTTTAACGATGCGGGCCATCTTGAGCGAGTCGGCGACGGGCGAGGTCAACAATAATCCGGGAATGCCGGCGGCGGCCATCGTCTCAGCTTCCGCGACGGTGGCGACACACACGCCAATGGCTCCCTTCGCGATCTGGCGTTTGGCGATTTCGACACACTTGTGGGCTTTCGCATGCGGCCGTAAACTTTTGCCGGATTCCTTCACGCGGGCGGCCATGCGCGCCAGGTTGATCTCGAATTTTCCCAGGTCCACAAGGAGCGCGGGCGTCGGAAGCTGCTGCTTGGTGAGCACCAGCCCATTATGCAAAATGCTATTCTCGGTTCGTTGAAACTTGTGCAAGTGGAGGTCCCGGCGGAGCCGGCTATCGATGCGGCCGCTCTTCAGAAAGAGCTTGAGCGCCAGATTGAGGGTGAGGTCCGCTTTGACACCATCTCGCGCGCCCTATATTCCACTGATGCCAGCGTTTATCTGATCCGGCCCCTGGGCGTAGTCATCCCCAAGACGCGCGAAGACATCGTTCGCATCGTCCAAATCTGCGCGCGATTTCGATGTCCAGTGACCATGCGAGGCGGGGGTACATCGCAAGCCGGGCAGGCCATCGGCGAAGGTCTGCAAGTCGACACCTCGAAATATTTCAATCGCGTCCTGGAAGTGAACGCGGAAGGGCGCTGGGCCCGCGTCGAGCCCGGCGTAGTTCTCGATGAGCTGAATGCGCAGCTCGCTCCGCTGGGTTTGCGATTTGCGCCGGACATTTCCACGGCCAGCCGCGCGACCATCGGCGGGATGATGGCGAACAATTCTGCCGGCGCCCGCAGCGTCCTTTACGGCAAGACCATCGACCACGTGCTGGAACAGACCGTATTGCTGGCCGATGGGAGCATTGTGCATTTTCGCGAGATCCCGCGCCAGGAAGTCCCCACAGGGGATTCGATGGAGGCTCGGTGCTACCAGACCGTGCTGCGCCTGGCCGCCGGGCACGCGGAAGAGATCGACCGGCGATACCCCAAAATCCTCCGCCGCGTCGGCGGTTACAACTTGAACGAATTTGTAGATTCATCCGTTGTGAATCTGGCAAAAATGATGGTCGGCTCGGAAGGCACTCTGGGCGTGGTGCTCGAAGCAAAACTGAAGCTGGTGCCGTTGCCGAAATTTAAAGCCGTCATGGTGATCGAGTTTGCGGATCTGCTGGAAGCACTCTCCGCCGCACCGGTGATCGTGCAGCACAGGCCGTCGGCGGTCGAGGTGATGGACAAATCGATCCTCGATAACACGCGGCAGAACGCCGGACTCGATCGCATTCGAAAGTCGTTCATCGAGGGGGATCCGGCGGCGACGCTGTGCGTCGAGTTCTACGAAGATCGGAAAGAAGACCTGCCGCCGAGGCTCGTTGAGCTGGAGCGAGATTTGCGCGCGCGGCGACTTGGCTACCGGTATCATTCCGAAACGGATCCAGCAGCGCAAGCGCGCGTATGGAGCCTGCGCGAAGCCGCCCTGGGCCTTTCGATGGCGATGAAGGAAGACGCCAAGTCGATCTCCTTCGTCGAAGATACGGCTGTCGCGCCCGAAAAACTCAGCGCATATATCGGACGATTTCTCGAAATCGTCCAGGCCCATGGGACCACGGCGGGCGTGTACGCGCATGCATCTGTGGGCTGCCTGCACGTGCGGCCGGTGATAAATCTGAAGACTGCGGAGGGCGTCGCCAAATTCGAAAGCCTGGCCCAAGCAGTGGCGGATCTGGTGCTTGAATTCGGCGGGGCGCTCTCGGGCGAGCATGGCGATGGCCTGGTCCGTGGACCGTTCATGCGCCAGATGTTCGGCGACACTCTTTACGAAGCCTTCCGCGAGATCAAGCGGACCTTCGATCCGCAGGGAATTTTCAATCCCGGCAAGATTGTCGATTCGCCGCCTTTGACGTCACATTTGCGATTCGGCGCGGGATACCAGACGCCCAACGTCAAGACGTTTTTTGACTATTCGGAATTCGGCGGATTCGGCGGCGCTGTCGAAATGTGCAGCGGCATAGGGGCCTGCCGCAAAAAACTCTCTGGGACTATGTGCCCGTCCTACATGGCCACGCGTGAAGAAAAAGATTCGACGCGCGGCCGCGCCAACACTCTTCGCCTCGCCATGGCCGGGCGACTGGGAGAATCGGGGCTCGGCGATCAAGGCGTCTACGACGTTCTGGATCTCTGCCTGGAATGCCGGGCGTGTAAAGCTGAATGCCCGGTCGGCGTGGACGTGGCGCGATTCAAAAGCGAGTTCCTCGCGGATTATTGGGCTCGTCATGGAACGCCTTTACGAGCGCGCGCATTGGGAGACGTTGCAAGAGCGTCCGTCTGGGGTTCGCGTTTTGCGCCGATTTCCAATTGGGTCGCAAGCGCGGTGGCCGGCAGGATGGGGATAGATAACCGCCGCAAGCTGCCCGCATGGCGGCGCCAGACTTTCGCGCGCTGGGCTGCAGAGCACAAGGTGGGGCGAGCCTCCCCCTTATCAGTGACGCTCTTCAACGATACCTTCACCAACCACTACGATCCTGAAATCGGCATTGCCGCTTTCGAGATCCTGGAGCGCGCCGGCTGTGCGGTCAACGTCATGCGGCCCGGATGCTGCGGGCGACCGCTTATCTCGCAAGGGCTATTGGCGGACGCGCGCACGCACGCGGCGAAGATAGTGGGAGGCTTGCTGCCCATCGCCAGCCGCGGCGATAAGATTCTGTTCCTGGAACCGAGCTGCCTTTCGGCGGTGACCGACGATATTCCCTCTCTGCTGCGCGGCGAGCAACAGATCCAGGCTCGCACCGTGGCCGCTGCCTGCATGCTGTTCGAGGAATTCGCCGCCGGGCTCGATCTTAAATTGCGGCCTGGACCGCAGCGCGTTCTGCTGCACGGCCATTGTCATCAAAAATCCATGGGATTGCTGGACGCATCGAAGAATCTGCTGACTCGTATTCCGGGCGCCACTGTAGTCGATCTCGATGCGGGTTGCTGCGGAATGGCAGGCTCGTTCGGCTACACTCGCGAACATTACGATGTTTCCGTGGCCATAGCCAACCGCAAGCTATTGCCCGCTGCCAAGGCGATGAAACCGGGCGATGTGCTCGCGG
>Ga0105238_10006634_pt1 | contig 11540 bp, 9 predicted proteins | sample KBSC34metaG_FD_81526 | JGI IMG/M metagenome (GOLD analysis project Ga0105238, IMG submission 81526) | Corn rhizosphere microbial communities from Kellogg Biological Station, Michigan, USA - KBS C3-4 metaG | ecosystem: Host-associated > Plants > Roots > Rhizosphere > Soil | place: Michigan, USA... | reverse complement strand
CGGGGTCGGACAGTTAACCTTAGCTTCGAACTGAACGTAACGAATCTGTTGGGTTGAGACGCCGACATCACCAATGGTGACACCATTAGCGCTCAAGACACCATCAGGTAGGTTGCTGAGAACAGCACCGTTCGGGTCGAGCAATTGGGTACTACCGGAAACGTAACTAATACCTTCGGCGCTGGAAATGTTCAGGCCAGCGGTGTCAGTAGTAGTTTTGGGGTTTGCGTTAGTAGCAGTCACCGTTACCTCTGAACTGTGTGAGGTCGCCACGCTTGAATCAAGAGTAGCTTTAACGTTCACACCGTTAAGGGTGTCAGGACCGGGGTTGTGGATACGAACCTTATACTCAACCAGGTCACAGGCGTTGGCCTTAGCCGGGTCAGTAAAGGCTACATTTTGGGTTAGGTTTTTGATTCGATAGATGTCGCCACCTTCGATCTGGCCTGCAGTAGCAGTAGCCATAACCGGAGCGGCAAGCAGCATGGCGGAGGCCATAGTGGCCAAAGCGCCAGCCTTAATCTGGGTTTTCATAGTAATTCTCCTTTCCGATTGCTTATTGCAAACAGAAAAATTAACAAATTGATGTAAGTAACGTTACGGAATCAAATTGTAAAAGAGCCTCCTCTGGAGGACTGCAAACTGGATAGTCAAGGATATTCAAGTTGGAGCTCGGCTCCAGGGGTTTTATTCCCTGGAGCCGAGTCCGACTACTGCTATTGGATGCTTCAGAACCCTTCCGAGCCCGGCTGCGGTTCGACGTTGACGTAACCATCCACCGAAGCGGATTCGCCGCCAGCTGTAACCGAAGCTACGAGGTGGACTTTTCCGGCCTGGTCGCCCCAGAGCGTGCCGCGGTAGCAGCTCACTTTGGGAGGACACGGTTCGCCGTTCCACTTCACATCGACTTCGACGACACTGGAAACATGCGCGAATTGCGCCGTTTCTTTGGTCGCCACGATGTTCGGGGTACTCAGAACGTCTCCGTCGGGGTCTGATGCTTGGATCCAGATTGCCTGGTTGCTCCCTCCACCTGCGAAGATGTGGGGAGGCCAGACCACCGAGATTTGCGGCGGGTGTTTGCATTCTTTCCTGCATTCGCAGGTTTCGCACGGAGGTGGGGGCGGCGGTGGGGGCGGTTCGCACCCACAGGGCGGAGGCACCACAACTTCTTCGTTGCAGGCTTCCGCTATTCCGGTGCCACCGGTTCCACCAGTTGTGCCCGTTCCGCCTGATGCGGCGGCCGTACAGATGTTCGTCGTTTCCGGCGCACATGAGCCAGTTCCCTGGCAGTTCACGACAACCACGTTACAGCTTCCCTGCGCCTCGCCGACACCCGACAGATTGCCGGAGTTGGTCGAGTTGCAGTTGCCTGTGCCGCTGGTTTTCGGACCTTCTGTGATGATCTGCACGCACTGGTTGTTTGCGCTCGGGCTCTTTGTGAACCCAGCTGTACACGACGGAGGCGGTACGGCCTTCTTCTTGGCCTTGTGCTTCTTGTGCTTCTTGTGGACCCAGATGACAACCCGGATCGTGCCGGTGTTCAGGTTCCAACACGAAGTCGGAAACCCCGAACTAACCGTGATTGTCTTCGGGACACATCCCTTTTCGCCGGGGTGAGCGCAAGCACTCTTCCCAATCGAAGCAGGAACCTTGACCGCCACATGCTCACCTTTAAACAAGGCACGGCCGCCGGCGCCAAAAACGCCACCGGAGCCATCACAGCCGTGGTTACTGGTGGTCACAGAAACTGCGACCTTACCGATTACCAACTGGCTGATCATTTGCTTGGTTACCGAGCCGTTAAACGACTTGATCCCCATGGCGCTACCGAACTGGCCGACGACACCGTTGGCGGCGAAGTCGTGCACGTTGACAGAGATGTTGTCTCCACCACGCGCGCAGGCGCCTTTGTGTGCTTGGTGCACGTTGGCCGAAGCCGACGAGACTGAGATGCCCATCACCGTCACTGCGGCGATGAGGGCGAAAAGGATGCGATTGCGCATCTTGATGCCTTCTTTCGTGTAGTGGTTTGGTGATGGTGTTGCGTGAAGCCCACCCCGACGTTCGGAGCGAGCCATTCTCTGGTTGATCATGGCCACATCTCCTTGGTCGGATTGAGGATCGTGCGTGGCCACACACGATCAAGCTTGATTGCTACAAAGCTGCAGACATACTGTGGGCGGCACAAGTACATCTGCAGAAAAGTAGCAACCAGGCAACCGGTGTGGCCTGTAACTTTGCAGTAGTCGGATGAGTCTTGATGACCCATGACTATCCAGCTTGTCAATGATCCCTCGTTGGCGCTAGTAACTCCCGTTACCTGCCCACCTCAGAGTTAATGTAGCATAGTATCATGCTTATGCATTTTTGTCAAGGATTTTAGTGCATTATTCTTATGCATAACTACAGATCTAATTTTAGAGTATATGTGATTCTTTGTGCTTTATACCTAAACATATGAATGCGTTGTAGGAGGGGTCTTCCTTGACCCCTCCTTTATTTCGCTGTAGCGAAATTCATTTACATCCGGCGGACCCGCATGGAGGTGCATAGACGACCTGTGGGCCATCAACTCCACCGGTTCCATTTTCCGGTAGTGCTCCGCCCGGACCCATTATGGGACGAGCGGGTGCGCATGACACTGGGGGCGTTTGACTGCCTTCTCTCTGTGGAACTAGAGGGGCGCCGCAGGCTGGCGTAAGCACGCGTTCTTCGCGCCCACCACCGGCTCCATTCGCCCTGTACGAGTGAGGGCCTTTGACGTAGTGTTCGTCGATGTCTTCGTGAACGATGTAGGTTTCTTCATCGGCGTACTGCGGCGTCCAGATCCACACCCGGTTCACCTCCCGTTTGAAGATCGTGTAATGCGGTCCTTCGAACCGACAGTGGTACGCCCGGGGGTATTCCAGCAGCTTGCTGCGGGCTTCACGAGCGGAGCCTTTGACTTTGAACTCCCGCCCTTCACGCTGCTCGGTGTAGATCGGCATTTCCCTGAAGGATTCGATTAGTTTCGAGTCCACGCAGGTCGGGGGTCCGTGGTGATTGGCGGCGCTGGCGGCAACCGGCAACACGGCGGTGGCGATGATCATGACCAGAGTCAGGATCATCAGGTTCGGCTTGGTGCGCATAGCGCGGCCTCCTGGATCGAGGGTTTTGAGATGGAAGGTGCTTCTAAAGACTGAATTATTCTACACTATCATAAGCAATTTGTCAATTGCTGTACGGATGGCAATAAGGCCTAGCGCCGCGTCTTCTGCTTCTTGGCGGCGCGGCGCTCTGCCCTTCTGGCTGCCCGATTGCCACCAGATTGGCCGCCGTCTCCACCATCTGAACCGGCGCTCCCCGCCTGACTGGTGTCACTGGTAACCCGAGCCTGGGCCGCAGCCTGCGTCAGCGCGGTTTCCACTGGTTTCTCTACCGGTGTCTGGGTGATCTGGGCGCGCAGGATAGTACCGGCAATCTCGGCCTCCATCAGGCTCATCAGCCGCTTAAACAAACGGAAGCCTTCGCTTTTGTACTCCACCAACGGATCACGCTGGCCAATGGCCCGCAAGCCGATACCCTCGCGCAGCTGATCCATGGCCTCCAGGTGTTCAATCCATAACCGATCGAGAACTTGCAGGTATACCAAACGCTCTAGCAAGCGCATTGTTTGCGGAGTGTACGCTTGTTCACGAGCGTCGTACAGCTGGCGGGCATAATCGGTAAGGATAGCCGCGGCATCGCGGGGATCAGCCTTCTTCACCATCTCAATCGTATCTGGGCCGATCGGCAGCATCGCTGCGGCTAGCTCGAGCACTCGGTCGGTTTCCATGATGCCGGTGCGGTCATCGGTGTGGGCGGTGACAAGGGCGTTAAACTCAATGCCAATCATCGGCTCGATCTCTTTACGCAGATCAGCACTAGTGAGCGCCCGGCGCCGCCGGGAGTACACCGATTCCCGGTGTTTGTTCATAACGTCGTCGTATTCCACCAACTGTTTACGGGTATCGAAGTTGTGGCCCTCAACCTTCTTCTGGGCGCTTTCGAGCGAACGGCTCACTACCGGGCTTTCCAGCGGCACGCTGTCATCGAGACCGAGGGTTTGCATCAGATTACCAACCCGCTCGCCGCCAAAGATACGCATCAGATCGTCTTCAAGCGAAACATAGAAGCGACTGGAGCCGGGGTCACCTTGGCGTCCAGATCGGCCCCGGAGCTGGTTATCGATACGCCGGGACTCGTGGCGCTCAGTACCAATCACATGGAGGCCGCCCAGCTCGGCGACGCCTTCGCCCAACACAATGTCGGTACCACGCCCGGCGATGTTGGTCGCCAGGGTCACTGCCCCCTTCTGGCCAGCGGCCGCCACAATCCCGGCTTCCTCCTGATTATTCTTGGCGTTGAGGATCTCGTGCGGCACGCTCGCCTGATGGAGCATGGTCGATAATAGTTCATTCTTGGAAATGGAGACGGTACCGAGCAGCACGGGTTGGCCCTTCTGGTGGCGCTCCTTCACATCAGCTACCACCGCGTCATACTTACCCATCTCGCTGCGATAGATACGGTCAGGATGGTCCTGGCGCACCATCGGCTGATGGGTCGGAATAGTTGTGACTTCGAGCGAATAGATCTTGGCAAACTCCTCGGCCTCGGTAGCAGCCGTACCAGTCATACCGGCCAGCTTATTATAAAGGCGGAAGTAGTTCTGGAAGGTTATCGTGGCCAGGGTAACCGATTCGTTCTGGATAGGAACCCCCTCCTTGGCCTCGATAGCCTGATGAAGGCCCTCGCTGTAGCGCCGGCCGTGCATCAGGCGGCCGGTGAATTCGTCGACAATGATAATCTCATTGTCTCGAGAGACATAATCGCGATCCTTCTTAAACAGCGCTTCAGCCTTCAGGCTTTGCTCAACGTGGTGGACATCCTCGATCATGCCGGCCTCATAAACGTTTTCGACACCGAGAGCCTTCTCCAGCTTCACAATCCCTTCATCCGTAATACTGACGGCTTTGAGCTTCTCGTCGACCAGATAGTCCTCTTCCGGCTTGAGGGTACGGGCCAATCTGGCGAACTGAAGGTATTTGTCGGTGCTCTCCTCGGCGGGAGCGGAAATGATTAAGGGAGTACGGGCCTCATCAATCAAGATGGAGTCCACCTCATCGACGATGGCGTAGTTGAGCGGACGTTGCACCATCTGGGAGGCATCTGACACCATGTTGTCGCGGAGGTAGTCGAAACCAAACTCGTTATTGGTGCCATAGGTGATATCAGCGGCATATGCCTCCTGGCGGCTCACCGGGCGCAGATTGCGTAAACGGGGGTCGTCGGCAGTCTCATCTTCGAACTCGGGGTCGTACAGGTAGGCGGCCACCCCAAAGGTGGCTTGCGGCACGATAATGCCGGTGGTCAGCCCTAGCCGCTGAAATACCTGGGCCATCCAGCCGGCATCACGCCGCGCCAAATAATCGTTAACGGTAACGACATGGACACCTTCGCCACTGAGGGCGTTCAGATAGGTCGGCGCGGTGGCTACCAGGGTTTTACCTTCACCGGTGCGCATTTCGGCGATTTTGCCTTCGTGGAGCACAATCCCGCCAACCAGCTGGACGTCGTAGTGGCGCTGGCCAATGGCGCGCTTGGCCGCTTCGCGAACAGTCGCAAAAGCCTCCGGTAGCAGGGCGTCGAGCTTCTCGCCCTTCTGCAAGCGCGCACGCAGAACCTCGGTTTGAGCCTTGAGCTTGGCGTCAGTGAGTTTGGCAATATCGGCTTCGAGAGCGTTAATTTGATTAACGCGCAGCTCGGCCTTGGTAATTTCGCGGGCGTTTGAGTCGCCAAAAATGCGGGATATCAGCTTCATAACCTGATTATTGTAGCATGAAAACGACTTGCAATACCCCTGGGGAAAGGCGCATAATGCTTATGTCTACATCAATCTCATTCAACCGAGGAGGATGTGATGTGTAAAGTACATCCAGATGCCGGAGCCTGCGACCTCACCTGCTGTGCGATCGACTGCCGGTTGGTGCGGTGCCAACAAAAGCCGCACACGCTTACCGGGTCGAAGCGCAGATGGCTCTGGGAAATCGCCGATGTGGCGCAAGCAGCAGTACACAACCCGCCGGCTGACTTTGCTGTTCTGCAAGCAAAGCTACGGGAATGCTTCGAGAAGGAAGCGCCGCAAACCGGGGCGGCCGACATCACCGTACCGAGTACCGAGGCTAACTGCCTCCACGAGATCTATCGGCTGGCTGGTCGAGTGGTCAATGGTCACATTGGCTACGAGGAGCTGCTCGAGAGCTGGGGGCGCCTCGTACCACAGCTGGAGCAGGCCCATAGTCGCGTGACCCCGCTACCGGTAGCCGCCTAACCTGACCTGAGCGAGTCCGTCTCGCTCGGGTCAGGTTGACCCTTTCGCAATTATTTAATAAAAACAGCGCCTTTGCGACACTGTTTTTATATCAAACTTGACACTCATGTGTCCCGAGTTCAAGTCTCGGCAGCTCCATCAGGTACTTGGTTATTCGGTGTCGCCGATATCGGGAATGTCGGTAGTCGTTAGTTCGCGGCCCACCACCTTATTCCAGAGACGTTGGCGGCGGTTGCGAGCCGGCTCGTGCTTACTCTTATAGGTAAGGATTTGACTTTTAAGCTTTTGCTCACAGATATCAATCGCCGCATACATGTTGAGCGTGGCCTCCCGGGCCTGCATCTGCTCCCCTTTAACCTCGAAGTGAACCTCACAAATACAGTGCTGATCTTGGGTCAACGATTCATCGAGTTCCAAAACCACCCGACCAGCTAAGCCGTCCCGGACACGGCGCGGCAGGTAGCGATCGAGTTTGCCTAATTTGTCATCAACATACTTGAGGATTTTGGGGTCCAGGTCATAGTGCCGGCCCGTAGTTTGCAGTTGAATCATATCCCCTCCTTATAATTTGTCAGCGCCATAATAGGATTGCAGGGCTTTAGGAACCCTAACCTCACCATCCCGTGTCTGATAGTTGTCCATGATCGCAATTGGTAGACGACTAAAAGCAGCGGCAGTCCCGTTGAGTGTATGTACAAATACCGGTTTGCCGTCAGCGTTGCGGGTACGGATATTGAGGCGGCGGGCTTGATAGTCGGTACAGTTTGAGCAACTGGTGAGCTCACGGTAGGCCATGTCGACCGGGCTCCAGTACTCCAGGTCGTACTTTTTGTAAGCCGAGGCTCCTAGGTCACCGGAGGCAATCCGTAACAAGCGGTACGGCAGTTCGAGACGCTGGCAGATCTCTTCCTCAATTTTAATTAGCTCCTGGTGCCAGTGTTCGCTTTCGGAATCCTGGCAAAACACGTACATCTCCAACTTATTGAACTGGTGGACACGATAGAGACCCTTACTGATGGCACCATAGGCACCGGCCTCGAGGCGATAGGCGGGACTAAAGCCAGCATACATGAGCGGAAGCTGGGTGGGATCGATAATTTCATCAGCATGATAGCCGGTGAGCGGGATTTCGGCGGTCGCAATCAAGTTAAGATCCTGGTCTTCGACGCGATAGATTTGATCTTCGTTGCCCCGCGGGTTAAAGCCCGTACCGTTCATGATGCGCGTCGAAGCCAGATGAGGAACCTGCATTAAGGTAAACCCACGCTCCTCAAGCATTGGGTAGAGCATGCTTTGGAGCGCCAGCTCCAGTTTAACCAAAGCGCCTCGGGTGAAATAGAACTTACTGCCGGCAACTTTAGCGCCGCGCTCGAAGTCCAGCCAGCCCTTGGCCTCGGCCAGCGTAAGGTGGTCTTTGAATTCACGTTGGGGTTCGGCTTTGCCCCAGGTTTTTTCCTGGCGACTATCGCCTTCGCCACCTTCGGGAGTTTCAGGAGCCAGCAGGTTTGGTACGGCTTGCATCAGCTCCTGGAAGCGCTCCTCGGTATTAGCAAGCTGATCTTCGAGAGGCTCAAGTTTGGCCTTGGCGGTTTGGAGCTGCTTCAGCCGGGCCGCATCGGGCTTACCTTTGACGTTAAGCTCTGCCCGGAGCTGATCTACCTGACCGATAAGCTCGACCCGTTTCTTGTCGGCTTTCAGTACAGCGTCGATATCGACCGTAATCCCGCGCAAGGTAGCCGACTGCCGGAAAATGTCGGGGTGTTCGCGCAGGTGTTTAATATCAATCATGATGCCTCCATTATAGCCGACCGCCGGGACGGTAGCTATTCGATGTGGACGATCTTGAAGGTAGTGGTGCCGGAGGGAACGTCGATTTCAACCTCTTCCCCTTTGGCTTTGCCCATGAGAGCTTGGCCAATTGGCGATTCGTTGGAAATCTTGCCCTCGCTGGGGTTGGCCTCAGTGGAGCCGACGATGGTATAGATCTGCTTGCCGTCTTCGATATCCAGGTGGACGGTCGAGCCAATAGTAACTTTAGAGATGCTGCGCGGAGCTTTGATGACAACCACGCCGCGGAGGATGTGCTCGATCTCGGAGATGCGCCCTTCGATAAATGACTGGTGGTCCTTGGCGGCGTCCCAGGACGCGTTTTCACTAAGGTCGCCGTACTCCTTGGCTTCCTTGAGTTCTTGAGCCACTTTGGGCCGTTGGTTTTTAACCAAATCTTCGAGCTCGACCTTGAGCTTGGCGACGCCGTCTTTGGTTAAATAAAATTCTTTTTTGGCGGTTGTATCCATAATCTGTTTTCTCCCTCCCGTGTAAATGGGCTAAAAAAATCCCCGAGGTGAACCCCGAGTGGTACTGCTAGCTAATCTGAAAATCTAAAGCGGTGGCTTAGGACGTACCTATTCTCCCGCAGGCGCTGACGCCGGTCAAGAGTTACTATTGTTAATTGCAAATATTAACAATAATTTGGCTTGATATAGGGTAAATTTGGCTACTGAACGCATCCGCCAGGTCGGGTAAAGCAGTAGGCCAGGGTTTCGCGGACGGCCGGGGCGGCATAGCTGGCGCCTTCGCCGGAATTCTCGATAAGAACGACGATTTCGATCTGGGGATTATCGAAAGGCGCGAAGGCGGTAAACCAGGCATCGGGCTTGGCGGTGTCGGTAGTGCCGGTTTGGGCGGTACCGGTCTTGGCCGCCACCTGGACCGGGACGCTTTGGGCAATCTTGCAGCAAGCCGTGCCGTAAGGTTGGTAGACGGCGTCGTGCATGGCATTGCGGACAATGCTGAGATTGCCTGGAGCGATGAAGTTTTGAGCTGCAATTTTAGGCTGGATGGTTTGGGTGGTTTGGCCGCTGGCACTTTCGACGGTTTTAAGGAAATGGGGCTGGATGACTTTACCGCCATTGGCCACGGCCGCCTCGGCCACGGCCATTTGCAAAGGCGAGGCCAGCAGATCACCCTGACCGATGGAGGTATTGTAGGTATCGCCCACCGTCCATGGCTGCTTGAAAACCTTCTCCTTCCAGGCAGGGGTCGGGACCCGCCCGGCAGTCTGCTCGGGGATGTCAATGTGAGGCAGTTTACCCAAGCCAAACTGATTGTAGAAGGAGGCTAACCGATCAATGCCGAGGCCAGCAATATTGCCGAAACCACCACCGACGGTGTAAAAGAAGACGTCGGAACTAACGGCAATAGCCTTAGTCACGTTAACGACACCAAGAGGGCCACCCTGTCCGCTTTCATAATCAGTGTACGAACGGTAGGTGTAGGTAATGTTGGGGTCGTATTTGTTGTGGATGACGATATTACCGGTGTCATTGACGGTGGTGGTTGGGCTGATGACACCGGTTTGAAGGGCCGCCGAGGCTATGAGCGGCTTGATGATGGAGCCGGTCGGGAAGGCGCCGGCGATGACTTTATTGAAGAGCGGCTCCGCCGGATCCTTGATCAGCCGGTTGTAATCGGATTGGTTAATGCCTTTGGCAAAGAGATTGTTGTCATAGGTAGGCAGGTTGACGGCTGCCAAAACCTCGCCGGTCGCGGGATTAATGGCAATGCCGGCCGCTTGGGTGGCGCCACTGGCTTGCATTTGGGTCTGGATGGCGCTACTGAGGTGGCTTTGGAGATCGCTGTCGATAGTGAGTACCAGGTTTTGGCCGGCGACGGCCGGCTTGGAGGCTAGGAGCTTGATGGGGCGGCCGCTGGCATCAACCTCGGTTTGACTGCTGCCGTTTTGGCCCCGCAGGGTGGTCTCATACTGCTTTTCAATGCCCAGTTTGCCAACGTAATCGGTCGGGGCGTAATCGGGGTGGGCATCAAGATCCTGCTGATCGACACGGCCGGTGTAGCCGAGGATGGCCGCCAAGGTGCCGCCATCTTGGTACTGACGGATCGGGTTGACGTCGAGACTGAAGGCCGGCACCGAGGTGGCGGCTTGGTCGAAATTGAGGGCGGTGTCGCGGGCAACGTTTGAGGCAACCAGGCGGGGTTGGGTCGAGCTCAGGCAGTCGAAGCTGGCCCGCGAGGCACTCTTATGGTTGGCTCGCTCGCCATTGATGCAGGTGGTCTCGGCAGCGTTAGCCACATCCGTCGCCGACATGCCCAGGAGGTTACCGACTCTGCCGTAAAGCTGCTGCCGTTGGGCCTCCCCCATCGGCAGTAAACTTGGCGTGACCGTAATATCGAAGCTGGCCAGGTTTTGGGCCAGGACTTTGTGATTGCGGTCGTAAATGACGCCGCGAGGGGCACGCGTGATCTGTTGGCGCAGGCGGTTGCCGTCAGCGAGGCCGAGGTTGCGCTGACCGCCAACGATCTGCAGACGGAACAGCTGAACCCCAAGGAGGCCGGCGACTATCAGGATGAGGGCGGCAATTATCCACAGCGGGCGGCGGCTGGTCGGAGTTTCGATGGTCCCGGCAACGGCGTCGGCAGGGAGAATGGCGTCGGCCCAGCGTTCGTGGCCGCCCTCATCGCGGCGGATGGTCGGGCGGCCTTTGCGCGGCCGCTCGTCGCCGGCATACCCAAACAATGGCACCTGGCTCACCGAGGCACTCCGATCCCCAGTTCGGCGGTTACCCGGGAACGACCCCGAAGATTAGCCACTATGACATACAGGAGAAGCAGAAGAATTAGGTTTACGAGTAACTCGCGCCCGATCCGGCAAGCTACTACCCCGCTAAGCGGGGCTTTGATGGTTGCCAGTATCACCAGATTGTAGAGCACGGTGCCGAGAATGGCGGCGGCCACACCGGTTACTATCGAAGTAGCATGGAGGCCGAGTTGACGTCCGGCAATAATCGCCAGTGCCGTAACTACATAAAAAGCCATATTCAAACCAAAATCACTGCCACTGGCAAGATCGAGGAGGAGGCCGCCACCGATAGCCGCGGCCAGTGCAGGGGAAGCATCGGAGAGTAGCGCCAGCATGATCACTACGAGAAGCACGCAGTTAGGGATGATGCCCAGGGGACGCATATGGCCAAACCAGGCCACTTGCAACCAAGCCGTAGCCGCAACGACCAGGATTCCCCCAATCAGCCGCAGCGGACTCATTGTGGCCGCACCACCACATACACAATTTCCAATCGGTTGAATTGGATATCAGTAGTAACCTGGGCGCTCTGGAAGACCCCATTGTCTTGCTTAGTATTGGTTTGGACGTGCCCAACGATCAGCCCTT
>Ga0105238_10006630_pt1 | contig 11542 bp, 2 predicted proteins | sample KBSC34metaG_FD_81526 | JGI IMG/M metagenome (GOLD analysis project Ga0105238, IMG submission 81526) | Corn rhizosphere microbial communities from Kellogg Biological Station, Michigan, USA - KBS C3-4 metaG | ecosystem: Host-associated > Plants > Roots > Rhizosphere > Soil | place: Michigan, USA... | reverse complement strand
GCCGATTTGACACCTTCCATTCCCTCTCCTATCATCCCTCCCTGTCGGGGCGTGGCTCAGCCTGGTAGAGCGCACGGTTCGGGACCGTGAGGTCGGAGGTTCGAATCCTCTCGCCCCGACCAGTAACTTACCTTCAATCAATCACTTATAATCGTGAGCGTTAACCCTCTTTTTCCTTGTGTGGCCAATTTGTGGATAAAATTTTTTGATTCACGGAATTAACCAAGACTAGCTGTATCATGATCTGTAAGAAAGGCCGCCTAAAAACCAGAAAAGTTGAAAGCTGTACTTACAGATGATCCAAATGATCACTGCTCGGAACCGTGCGCTCGTCAAGGTGTAAATCACTGATTTTTGGGCTGACGTCCACGTTCCAAAGCACATCAAGAAAGATTGTTAACTTTTACTTCGAACCTGAATAACCTGCCCGCCACTTAATAATGATGGCCTGACCTCTTAGCCTCCGCTCCTCGCGAACTCAGCCATTCATCACCGTTATTACAACAAAGTGCGCGCACTAGAGTTTCGTTTCAATCGAACTCACGGCGGATGACGTTGATTTACGCAAATTTACATTGTCGACTCTCACAAACAAAATGAGAAAAGAATGAAAAAATCACGCTCTTAATTTCTGCAATTGCGTTGGCAGTGGTTGCCGAGCAGACCGGGTTTGCGCAACGGACTGGTCTGAAGAAACTCGAAGAACAAGTCGAGTCACTCCAAAAAGGTCAGGCGGAGATGCAGAAGGAGCTGAAGGAGATTAAGAGCCCGCGCCAAGCGCTGCAAAGTCCGTTGCGCCAACGCGTCAGGAAATTACCCTGAATGTCGAAGGCCTCCCATTCAAGGGCGACAAAAATGCGCACCTGACAATCGTTGAGTTCTCTGACTATCAATGACCATTATGCGCACGACACGTCCGTGAGACGTTGCCACAAATCATCAGAGATTATGTCACAACGAGAAAGGTTAAATACGTCTTCAGTGACTTCCCGCTCGACTCAATGCATCCGCATGCCTTCAAAGCTGCAGAGGCGATCTCACAAAATAACGATCGCGCAAAAGATTGAACAGGCCAACAAAACTACCCGTATGATGGACGAGAAGAAACTAGAAATATTTTGTTGACAAGATTTCATGGCAGGCCTATGCTTCGCACGCTCAAATTAACCAGCTGACATTGCCGATCTTCATCGACCTCGCTTTCGGTCGTCAGCTCCTGGAGGCGGTTTTTTTCTTAGTCTCAACTACTGAAAATGGTTCAACGTTCGAAATTGCCATGGTCGGTAATGGCAAATAAACTAAGCAGCAGTAGATCCGAATACTGGTGGCTAGGCTAGGCGTAGATGTGTCTGGAGCGCCTGATGATGTCGGGCACTGAAGTCGACCTTTACGAGTCCGGCAAGATATGCTACTCCGATCATTATTACAACCTTAATCTAGAAACCGTTATTTCCCTCAGATATAACTTGGGCCATTGGCCCAAACTGCGGTAGCTTTGCCCGGTAACTCAAACTCTTTGTATTCCCGCCTCCGAAGAAGCCAAACAAAGGGCTTCGCCAAGTCGTCGGATCCGGCAGAAGCGTAAGAATAATCAGCGCTGAAAGAGATGGCGCACGAACAGCTTAGCCTTGAAAAGCTGAAGGGTGCGAGACGCACAGTTGTCAGCCTTGGGCCGGCAGCAATCTCGCCCGTGAGACAGCCGCCGACAACCTCGCTTACGTCATTCACACTTCCGGCTCAACGGGCAAGCCTAAGGGTGTCATGGTAACGCATCGCGGACTGGTCAACTATTTGAGCTGGTGCAGCGAGGCTTATCACGTCTCAGATGGATGCGGATCACCGGTTCACTCACCGTTGACCTTTGACCTTACCGTGACGGGTCTGCTCTCACCTCTGTGTATGGGGCGCGCGGTGACGCTCGTCCGCGATGACGTGGCCGGAGCGGGCCTGGTAGACGCACTGCAAAGCAATGCCGGCTATAGCTTGGTAAAAATCACACCGGCCCATCTTGTATTACTCGGACACGCCATCTCTGATCGTCCACTGGCGGAATGGTCAAACGTGCTAGTGGTAGGTGGTGCAGCGCTCACCAGCGAGATGTTGACACCCTTTAGAGCACACGAGGCCAGGCCCGGGCAGGCCGATACGATTGCAGCCACAATCAGAAGGATTCAGCAAATGCCAGCCTCCGAAAAAAATAGCCTTTAGTGAACAAGCGCGCGCCGCCTCTTAGCCACTAAGAAGCACAGAGGGACAACAATGCGGAAACAGAACATCGAGGTAACCAGGGGCTTCACGAATGAAGACCTCGATCTACTTGCCTACCTGCTGGCAGGCGAAGGCATCGAGCTTGAGCAGACGCCTATCCGGCGCCGTGCACCCAACGCCGAAGTGCCGCTCTCGTTCCCTCAACAACGACTATGGTTCCTGGATCAACTCCAGCCCGGTAGTGCCGTTTACAACCTGCCAACCGCGCTGCGGGTCAGAGGACCTCTTGACGTCAGGGCGCTCGAAAAGACATTCGGCGAGCTCGTGCGTCGTCACGAGATTTTGCGCACCACCTTCATCACCAGCAACGGTAATCCGTGGCAGATCATCGCACCGCCAGGTGCAATTTCCTTCCCCATTACTGATCTCAGCCACCTCTCCTCCGAGGCACACGAAGCCGAGATGCGGCGACTCGTGCACGAAGAAGTGATCCGCCCTTTCGATCTGAGTAAGGGACCACTCATGCGAACGCTCCTCATTCGCTTGAGTGACGAAGAACATGTCGTAATCGTTACCCTGCACCACATCATCTCCGACGGTTGGTCAAACATGATACTGGTCCGCGAGGTTCAGGCGCTCTATCAGGGATTCATTACTGGTGAGTCTTCAGGTCTTGCCGAGTTGCCTTTGCAGTATGGCGACTACGCCATCTGGCAACGCGAACAGATGCAGGGAGAAGACCTGAAGGTGCAGCTCGACTATTGGCGCAGGCAGTTAAGCAATTTGCAAATGCTCGCATTGCCGCTCGATCGTCCCCGGCCCGCCGTGCAAAGCTTCCGCGGCGCCCAACGCTCAGAGGTTGTGCCAGGCTACGTCGCCGATGCTCTCAGCAAGTTAGGTCAAAGTGAAGACGCAACGTTGTTCATGGTCCTATTGGCTGCTTTCGCCGTGCTGCTCTCGCGTTACACTATGCAGACCGACATCACGGTGGGTACGCCGGTCGCGAATCGCCAGCACACCGAGCTCGAACACCTCATTGGTTTCTTTGCCAACAACCTCGTGCTGCGTATTGACACAAGAGACTGTCGCAGTTTTCGTGAACTCGTCAGACAAGCGAGAGACGTATGTCTGGGAGCATATTCACATCAGGATCTACCCTTCGAGAAGTTGGTAGAGGAGCTACAGCCCGAGCGCAGCCTGAGTCACACACCGCTGTTCCAGACAATGCTGACGATGCAAAACGTGCCGCGCAGCGACGTGAATCTCGAGGGACTAAGATTGGAAAGAATACCGGCAGCAATTGCCATCGCCAAGTTTGATCTGATGCTTGTCATCGAACCAAATCATGGCTTGTTCTGCACGGTGGAATACAACACCGACTTGTTCGAGGCGGCGACAATTACGCGCATGCTCGGTCAATTCCGAACACTGTTAGAAGCCGCTGCCGCAAACCCCGATCAAGCGCTTACGACACTGCCGCTGCTGAACGATGCGGTACGGCAAGAACTGATCGCAAAATGCACTGGGACGAGCCCGGACTACCGCAGCTCCGAATGTCTCCCTCAATTATTCGAAGCGCGAGTGGCACGCACGCCACAGGCGGTTGCTGTCAGCTTCCAGCAACAACAACTCAGCTATGCCGAACTGAATGCGCGCGCCAACAAACTCGCTCACTACTTGCGAGCCAGGGGTATAGGCCCAGACGTGCCGGTAGCCCTCTGTTTCGAGCGTTCTGTGGAGATGGTCGTCGCGATCCTGGCTGTGCTCAAGGCGGGCGGCGCCTACGTACCGCTTGACCCGGCCTACCCCAACGAGCGGCTGATGTTCATCCTCGCAGACATATGCGCGCCCATGCTGCTAATGCAGACTCGTGATTCACACTCGTTTCCCGACTTTGAAGGCACAACCTTCGCCGTCGACAGCGACTGGCAATTACTTTCACAAGAAAGTGAGGCGAACCTGTCAGCCGCGGCCCTTCCCGACAACACTCCCTATATCATCTACACCTCGGGATCGACCGGACGCCCGAAAGGGACACACATCACACACGCCAATGTCACGCGCCTGTTCGCCGCCACTGAACATTGGTTCAACTTCAGCGACACAGACGTCTGGACGCTCTTCCACTCTTACGCTTTTGACTTCTCGGTCTGGGAGCTATGGGCCGCACTGCTCTATGGCGGCCGACTGGTAGTGGTCCCTTACTGGGTTAGCCGCACGCCGCATGACTTTTATCAGTTGTTGCATCAGGAGCGAGTGACCGTTCTGGCACAGACGCCCTCGGGCTTTCGCCAGTTGCTGCGCGCCGAGGAGGACAATGCCGTGTTATCCGAGTTGGCCCTGCGTCTGATCATCTTCGGCGGCGGGGCCCTCGAACCGCTTAGTCTTAAACCATGGTTTGAGAAACACGGCGACCAACACCCGCAACTCATCAATATGTACGGCATCACGGAAACTACAGTGCACGTTACTTATCACCGGGTGTTGCACTCTGAGGTTGAGGAAAGGGCCGGCAGCTTAATCGGAGTGCCGATACCTGACCTGCAAGTGTACGTGCTCGACAACAATCTAGAGCCGGTGCCGTTAGGGCTCACCGGGGAGATGTACGTGGGTGGAGATGGTCTGGCGCGCGGTTACCTGAATCAGCCTGGACTCACCGCCGAACGCTTTGTGCCGCATCCCTTCAGTACCACCGCGGGAGCGCGTCTGTATAAGTCGGGCGACCTGGCCCGCTATCTCGACAGCGGTGAATTGGAATACCTCGGCCGCGGTGATCAACAGGTGAAGATCAGGGGCTTCCGCATAGAGTTGGGCGAAGTCGAAACAGTGCTGAGTGCTCACACGGCAGTCCGCGAGGCGGTGGCAGTCTCGCATGCCGGCGCGGATGGTGAGCGGCGGTTGGTTGCGTATGTAACTCTCAAGCAGCCCTCAAGCGTTGAGCAACTCCGCGCCTTCATCAAAGAGCGGTTACCGGAGCACATGGTACCTGCGGTGTTCGTGATACTGGAGGAACTGCCTCTGACGCCGAATGGAAAGGTCGACCGGCGCGCCTTGCCCACTCCCGAAGCGACACGTTCCGGATTTGAAGAGTCCTACGTAGCCCCGCGCACTGAAACCGAAGAAGCAATGGCCGCGATTTGGGAGAACGTACTTCGCGTCGAACGCGTTGGGATACACGACAACTTTTTTTCGTTGGGCGGGGACTCCATTTTGAGTGTCCGCGTGCTGGCGATGGCGCAGGAGAGAGGAATCACTTTCTCACTCCAACAACTGTTCCAGTCTCAGACCATCGCTGCGCTTGCAACGCAATTGAACTTGTCTGAAATGCAAGAAGTCGCGGGGCAAGATGGTGGGCCATTCAGCCTCATTACCGAAGCAGACCGAACGAAGCTGCCCAGCGATATTGAAGACGCATACCCGCTCGCAATGCTTCAAGCAGGCATGTTGTATCACATCGCTTACTCTCCTGGCGAAATGATCTACCACAATGTCTACAGCCACCAATTGCGTGCGTCTCTTGACATTGATGCTTTCCGTGAAGCTGTGCGAAGAGTCGTCGCCCGCCATGCGATCCTGCGAACGTCATTCGATCTGACCACGTACAGCGAGCCGCTACAGCTTGTACATACCGCGGCAGTTTTTCCGGTTGAAGTCGATGACTTGCGTGAAGTCGCATTAGAAGAACAGGAAAGAATTCTTGATGAATTCGTCAAAAGTGAGAAGCTGCGAGAGTTCAACTACTCCCAACCGCCGCTGCTGCGTCTCCATATTCACCGCCGCACGGAAGACTCTTTTAATTTCACGTTGACGGAATATCATCCGCTCTTCGACGGTTGGAGCATTTTCTCGCTACTTGCGGAAATTTTTACGTCTTACTTTGCGTCACTGAATGGCAGACCTGCGGCCACACTTCCACCTCTTTCAAGCTCTTATCGAGAGTTCGTGCGACGCGAACGGCTGGCACTTACGTCCGAAGAATGTAGGCTGTACTGGCATGGGAAGTTGCGCGACATCAGGCCAACAGAGTTGCCGCGCTGGTCCTCGGTATATAACGCAGGCTCCGCTCGTATTCTTAAGCTCAGCTACCCGCTATCGAACGAGTTGTCGAAAGGGGTAAAAAAAGTAGCGCGCTCGCTAGGGTTGCCACTCAAGAGTGTTTTGCTGGCCGCTCACCTGAAGGTTTTAAGTTTGATCTGTGGTCAAAGCGATGTCGTCACAGGGCTTGTGTCCAACGGCCGGCCGGAAGAGACCGACGGCGACAAGATCCTGGGACTCTTCTTCAACACGCTTCCCTTCCACGCCAGAATATCAGCCGGTAGCTGGCGTGAGCTGATCCAGGCCACCTTCAGGGCGGAATTGGAATTGTTACCGTACCGGCGTTATCCCATCGCCGCTTTGCAAAGGCAGTGGGGACGAAAGCCGCTCTTCGATACTGTTTTTAACTATCTTCATTTTCACGTGCTGGATGACCTGGCCAAGTCTGGTGAGCTGCAACTAATTGGCGCAACCAAGAATTGGGAGGAAACAAATCTTGCGTTAAGCACTTCGTTCAAGCTGTGGCCACTCTCGGAATCGATAGTTCTGAATCTGCGTTTTGACACCACCCAGTTCGGTACAGATCAGGTCGAGTCCATCAGCGGCTATTACATTCGCGTTCTTGAAGCAATAGTGGCTGATGTGGATGAACGGCACGAAAGGCAGAGCTTCCTTGCCGCTGAAGAGTGGCGGAAGATTTTGACGGAGTGGAGTGGCTCACCGTCTGAGATCTCCGAGACGCGCTGTGTTCATCAACTGTTTGAAGAGCAAGCCGGCATTACACCTGATGCCCTCGCCACTGTGTACGAAGGCGAGAGTCTCACATATGGGCAGTTAAATGAGCGGGCGAACCGCCTCGCACGCGAGCTGCAAAGGAGGGGTATTGGGCCAGACGTTCCAGTCGTCATTTGTCTTGAGCGTTCTGTCGAGTTAGTTGTATCCATTCTTGGCGTGTTGAAGGCCGGCGGGGTGTACGTGCCCGTGGAACCCAGTCAGCCACCGCAACGAATCAGCCTGATGATTGCGGAGGTCGCGGCGCCACTTTTGCTGACGCAACGAACATTGATCTCCAGACTGTCAGTTAACGACGTCGCAGTTATGTGTGTTGATGAAGATTGGGACGACGCAGTGCCTGCAAGCGAACAGAACGCCGCCAGCAACGTCTCGCCCGAGAACCTCGCCTATCTGATGTTTACGTCAGGCTCGACCGGTAAACCAAAGGCAGTAGCGGTCGAACACCGGCAGCTGTCCAATTACGTGCGGGACATCTCTGAGCGACTCGAACTTTCAAGCCGAGCGAATTACGCCCTCGCATCTACATTCGCAACAGACTTAGGTCACACAGTAATCTTCCCTGCTTTGACGACCGGTGGCGTCCTTCACGTGTTGTCAACCCAGAGACTAGTTAACGCTGAGGATCTGGCTGAGTATTTCGAACTGCATTGCGTTGACTGCCTTAAGATCGTTCCGACCCATCTGGCCGCGCTTCTTGCGAACTTACCGGTGAAACGGATTCTTCCGCACCGGCGCTTGATTCTGGGTGGCGACATCTGTCGCAGAGAACTGGTCGAAAAGGTGCACAATCTCTCCTCTGATTGTGTTGTCTTCAATCACTATGGTCCAACTGAAACAACTGTTGGTGTGCTGAGCAACCACGTAAAGTTTGATCAGCAACCGAATGGCGCCGAAACCGTTCCCCTCGGCCGCCCACTACCGGGCGCCGAAATTTATCTTCTGGATTCGGATCTGAATCCTGTGCCCACGGGCACGCCCGGCGAGATCCATATTGGCGGAAAAGGTGTGACAAGGGGTTATTTCAATCAGCCCAGCCTGACTGCCGAGCAATTCGTTCCTCACCCGTTCAGCGCCGAAACTGGTGCGCGCCTCTACAGGTCTGGTGACATGGCTCGCTACTTACCGGATGGGAATATCGAGTTTCTTGGACGTAAAGATCATCAGGTGAAGGTTCGCGGGTACCGCGTGGAGCTTGGCGAGATTGAAGCTGTACTGTGCCGGCACCCCGCAGTTGCGCGGGCCGTGGCTACAGTTGACGGGGATGGGTTACAGGACAAGCAAGTCGTTGCATATGTCGTCGGAAAGTCCGATCCGCCACCAACACAAAGTGAACTGCGCAGTTATCTCAGAGAAAAACTGCCTGATTACGCTGTCCCTTCAACCTTCCTGCTGCTCGACGAACTGCCTCTCACTCCCAGTGGGAAAATTGATCGGCGCGCGCTGCCACGGCCAGCCGATATCGCGCCGATGTCAGATGCGGCATACGTCGCTCCGCGCGATGAGATCGAGCGAACTATCGCCACAATCTGGCGCGACTTTGTGAAGGTCGATCGAATGAGCATTCACGACAACTTCTTTGACCTGGGTGGACACTCACTCGTCGTTCTGCAAATTCAGAGCAAGCTGCGTGAAGTCCTTAATAAAGAGATCCCAATCCTTGCGATGTTCGAACACCCGACGATCAGTTCCCTCGCCCAACACTTGAATCAAGTAGCACCCGAGACGAAGCTTTTCTCGAAGGTGCACGAAGAGGCCGCCGCACGAAGAGCTGCATTGGCACAGCGGAGCCGGGCCTAACGCTCGAGCGAACGCCTTCGTGTAACTAACCTGCCAACTCCTAAATACTCAATCATGAAAAACACAGATACAGCCGATCATCTCGGCGAGATCGCCATTGTTGGTATGACTGGTCGATTCCCCGGGGCGCGGAACCTTGAAGAGTTCTGGCGCAACCTGCGGGATGGAGTGGAGTCGATAACTTTCTACACCGCAGAGGAACTACTCGCTTCCGGAGTTAACCGCGAGATATTAGACGACAAGCACTACGTCAGAGCTGGCGCCATCCTGCCGGATATCGAACTCTTCGATGCGTCGTTCTTTGGCTTCACACCGAGGGAAGCCGAAATCACCGACCCACAGCACCGGGTATTTCTGGAATGTGCCTGGGAAGCGCTCGAGAGTGCTGGTTACAGGCCTGATGCTTGTCAGAAACGAGTCGGAATCTACGCGGGCGTGAGTACCACGACCTATGCCTGGAACGTTTTGTCGGATCCTGATCTGGTGGGCGCGGCCGGTGGTATGCAAATCGAAATTGGAAACGACAAAGACTTCCTGGCGACCCGCGTCTCCTATAAGCTCAACCTCACTGGTCCAAGCATCACCATTCAAACGGGCTGCTCCACCTCCCTGGTCGCCGTGCACATGGCCTGCCAGGCATTACTCGACTACGAGTGCGATATAGCTTTGACCGGAGGCGTCTCGGTCAGCAGCTACAAACCATCTGGTTATCTCTACCAGGAAGGAGGGGTTCGTTCACCTGACGGACATTGCAGGACGTTCGATGCCAACGCCGGAGGCACCCTTGCGGGAAGCGGCATTGGGATTGTTGTCTTGAAGCGTTTGGCTGAGGCTATTGCCGACCGAGATCACATCAGCGCAATCATAAAGGCGTCGGCAGTCAACAATGACGGTGCTCAAAAGATCGGTTTTACAGCTCCCAGTGTCGAGGGTCAGGCCGAGGTCATCACTAAGGCCATGGCGCTGGCAGGAGTTAATCCCGAGAAGATTACTTACGTCGAAGCTCACGGGACAGCTACCCACATAGGCGATCCGATCGAGATTGCCGCTCTTACCAAGAGCTTCCGCACCGGCACAGACAAGCAAGGATACTGCGCTGTCGGCTCAGTGAAGACAAACGTCGGACACTTAAACGTCGCTGCTGGGATAGCGGGATTAATTAAGACAGTCCTGTCGCTAAAACACCGAATGATTCCTCCCAGTTTGCATTTCGTGCGTCCCAATCCAAATATAGATTTTGCCGCAAGTCCCTTCTACGTCAGCGCGCAACTCACTCCGTGGCAAACCAATGGGGCGCCGCGTCTCGCAGGAGTTAGCTCCTTCAGCATCGGTGGCACCAACGCTCATGTCATCGTCCAGGAAGCTCCGGCGCGAACGCCGTCGGATGTTCATAGACAGTGGCATTTGTTGACACTCTCGGCCAGAACGTCAACGGCCCTCGAGACGGCAACAGAACGATTGGCAACTCACCTGAGGCAGAATTCCGAAACGAACCCAGCCGATCTCGCCTACACCCTTCACGTTGGCAGAAAGAGATTTAACTGCCGCCGAATGCTCGTCTATCGCGATATTGAAGATGCGCTCCAGCTGCTGGAGGCGGCTGAGCGGGAACGGGTCGTGTCGCTCACTGAAGATGAAGAAACAGAACGGTCCGTCACATTTATGTTCTCAGGACAGGGTGCGCAGCACGTCAACATGGCGTGCGAGTTATATACGGCTGAGCCGGCCTTCAAGGCCGAAGTTGATCGCTGCGCGGAGTTGCTTGCTCCCGAGCTCGGACTCGATCTGCGTAACGTGCTGTACGCACCTACCGAGAATGAGTCGAAAGCAAACGATCAACTCAAGCAGACGTTGTTCACTCAACCCGCTCTCTTTGTCACCCAATATGCGCTCGCCAAACTATGGATGTCCTGGGGAGTGCATCCGTCCGCGATGATTGGTCACAGTCTCGGTGAGTATGTCGCGGCTTGCATAGCGGGAGTTCTTTCACTGCCAGACGCTCTATCACTGGTAGTGGCGCGTGCAAAGCTGATGCAACAACTTCCGGAAGGCGCGATGCTTGCTGTTCTCCTCCCGGAAGCAGAAATCCTTCCACTATTGGGGCCGGGACTTTCGCTCGCCGCTGTTAACGGACCATCTTCATGCGTTGTATCAGGAGCGACCGAAGAGTTGATCCTGCTGGAAAGTCTCCTTTCTAAACAGAAGGTCTCCTCACGCCGCCTGGAAGTCTCACGCGCGTTTCATTCACAGGCAATGGACCAGATTGTTGAAGAGTTCATTCGTGCAGTGAATCAGGTGAGGTTGAATCCGCCGAAGATCTCATACATCTCGAATCTGACGGGTAACTGGATCAAATCAGCGGAAGCTACCGATCCCGTTTATTGGGGCCGGCACTTGCGACATACAGTTCGTTTTTCAGAGGGCGTCTCTGAACTCCTTAAAGAACCGAGACGCATCTTGTTGGAAGTTGGGCCTGGACAAACGCTCTGCGCTCTGGCTCGGCAACAGATCGATAAAGGTTCCAGAGAGATCGTTCTGCCCTCGCTGCGCAAACCACGGCAGCAGCTTTCGGACGTGGCGTCAATGCTCGAAACGCTCGGTTATCTTTGGCTGCTGAACGCTTTCGATAACTGGGACAAGTTTTACGCGGCTGACGCGCGGCGCCGGCTTTCGCTGCCGACTTATCCTTTCGAAAGAGAGCGGTTCT
>Ga0105238_10006629_pt1 | contig 11543 bp, 6 predicted proteins | sample KBSC34metaG_FD_81526 | JGI IMG/M metagenome (GOLD analysis project Ga0105238, IMG submission 81526) | Corn rhizosphere microbial communities from Kellogg Biological Station, Michigan, USA - KBS C3-4 metaG | ecosystem: Host-associated > Plants > Roots > Rhizosphere > Soil | place: Michigan, USA... | reverse complement strand
TCCAATGTCGTTGCCATCGTGGAGCATATGGGCGGCGGCTTTGGATCGAAGTTCGGCATCGACCTGCCCGGAAACGTCGCCTGCGCGCTTTCCAAGAAGTCCAAGCGCCCAGTTCATCTCATGCTGACGCGCGCCGACGAGTTCTTGATGGCCGGCAATCGCAGCGCCAGCCTCGTGCGCGCAAAACTTGGCGCGTCGAAAGACGGCAAGCTTGTGGCGATCAAGGCCGAACAGCATCGCCTTGGCGGTCTGGGCGAAGGAAGTCAGCGCGGTCTGCCGTACATCTACAAGGTGCCGCACGTCTTCCGCACCATGGACTCGATCCACACGAATATTGACAGCTCCCGCGCCATGCGCGGACCCGGCAGCCCGCAGGCGTCGTTTCCGATCGAATCCCTTCTGGACGACCTCGCCGTGAAGCTCGATATCGACCCGATCGAGATCCGCAAGATCAACACCGATTCGGAAACATATCACCGGCAGATGGATATCGCCGCCGCGAAAGTGGGGTGGGCGACGGGACGAAACAAACGACCTGGCGAAGGACAAACAGGACCGCCTAAGCCCGGTATGGGCCTTGGACTGGCGGAGTGGGGAGGCGGTGGCGGTCCTGCGTGTCAGGTAACGGTTAAGATTTCGCCGGATGGCGGCGTTACGGTATCCGTCGGCAGTCAGGACCTGGGCACCGGCACGCGAACGTACACCGCCGGAATCGTCGCGGAGGAGTTCGGCCTTCCGATTACGGCCGTTACCGCATTCATCGGCGATTCGCGACTGGGGAATGCAAACGGCTCCGGCGGCAGCACGACTGCGGCTTCGTTGGCTCCGGCCGTAAAAGATGCCGCTTATAATGCCCGTGTCGCCCTGTTCCAGCGCATTGCGCCGGCGATGTGTGTGAAGCCCGAAGCGCTTGCGGCGTCGAACGGGAAGATCGTTACCGACACCGGCAAGTCTGTCACATTCAAACAGGCCTGCGCGATGCTCGGCACAACGGCTGTCGACGCTAAAGGCGAATGGAAGCCGGGCCTCTCCGATAACGGCGTTCATGGCGTCCATCTGGCGCATGTCGAGGTGGATACGCAGACCGGGCGCGTTAAAGTGCTGCAACTCGTGGGTGTGCAGGACTGTGGACTTCCGCTCAATCGCCTGACGATCGAGAGCCAGCTCAACGGCGGCATGCTTCAGGGGATGGGGTATGGTCTCACCGAGGGCAAGGTCACCGACCGGACCACGGGTCTCATGCTGAACAACAACTTCGAGGAATATAAGCTGCCCGGCTGCAAGGAAGTGCCCGAGTGCATCCCGATCATCGACGACGCCGACACGCGCGGCGTCATCGGTCTTGCCGAGCCCGGCACTATCCCCACGGCCGGCGCGATCGCAAATGCGATCTACAATGCATGCGGCGTGCGGGTGCGCAATCTGCCGATTACGCCGGATAAGATACTGGACGGGCTCGCCGCCCTCAAAGGCGCAAAGGGAGCTGTATGAAAGCTTTTGAACTGGCGCATCCAACGACCGTCGCAGAAGCGTCTCGCCAGATGGCGGGGAGCAGTCACGATATCAACTCACCCCGCTTGATGGGCGGAGGCCAGGACCTTCTCGGTATGATGAAGGACTACCTCTACACGCCGGATCGCGTGATCGATCTCAAGCGGATCGACGGCCTTCGTGGCGCGTCATACAATTCGAAGTCGGGTCTGAAGATCGGCGCATTGACCACGATCACTCAGATCGCGGAGCACAAGGATATCCAGGCCCACTTCCCTGTGCTGGCGAACGCCGCTCTCTCGGTGGCGTCACTGCAGATCCGCAATGTGGGGACGGTTGGCGGCAACCTTTGCCAGAGACCGCGCTGCTGGTACTTCCGCAACGAGCACATCATGTGTCTCAAGAAGGGAGGCGACCGCTGCTATGCTGCGCCCGAGAATGCCGAGAACAAGTACCACGCGATCTTTGGCGGCGGCCCCTGCCACATCGTCCACCCATCCGACCTTGCGCCTGCGCTTATGAGCCTGGGGTCTGTTGTCCATGTGACGTCGAGCCGCGGCGGCGACCGCGCGATCCCTATCGACGCGTTCTACACGCTGCCTTCCCAGGGATCGATCTATCAGGAGACGGTGCTTAAGCCCGACGAAGTCGTTACTCATGTCACGGTCCCGGTAACGCCGGTCGCCAGACGAAGCGTATACATAAAGTTCCGCGAGAAAGAATCCTTCGACTGGTCGCTGGTTTCGGTAGCAATGGCCGTCGATGTCGACGGCGGCCTTGTGAAGGACTGCCGGATCGTCCTTGGCGGTGTGGCCCAGATCCCGTGGCGCATTCCGGCTGCCGAGGCCGCGCTCAAGGGAAAATCGCTGTCGAACGCCGCCGTGGTTGAAGCCGCTGCTCAGGCTGCCACCAAAGGGGCCGTGCCGCTGTCGCAAAACGGGTACAAAGTAGCATTGACCCAGGCTCTCGTGCGAAGGGCGGCCGGGATACTGGCCGCCGGCAAGCAGATGGCATCGGATACAGGAGGAGCAGAGGAATGGATAGCATAGACGAAATACTCGACTCTTCCGGCAGTGTTCAGAGCCCGATGTGCCGGGAAATCCGCAGCAAAAAGGTATTCACACTGGAATCGATCCCCATGGAGCCTCATGACGTGATCGACCTCAGCAACCACTGCTGGTGCCGGCAGACCATGCAGGTATTCGGCCCGGACGGCGACATCGCGCGTCCGCAAAAGTGCGTCCCCGGACGCACTTGCTATCAGTCTCACTTTGAGTGAGTCTGTCACGGAGAACGATCATGAAGCCATACAAATGGATTACAGTATTCGCTGCCGCCGCAGCAACCATCATTCCGGCCGCAACCATCATTCCGGCCGCAGCCTCAATGGCCGGCAGCCTGGAAGGCGATTACGTTGAAGCGCGCACGGCGAGCGTCTTCGCCGGTCCCTGCCACTACAGCGGCGAGTACCTGAACGATGGTCGCGAGGCCGTTGTCGCCTGGCATGTCACCCGTGGAACATCCGATGGCGTCAGCCTTGCTGGCCTATCTGCCGTTGCTGTCGTTCGAAGCGACAGCAACCTCGGCGAGGCCAATGCGCAGAAGACATCGATGTTGTATGTGGATTCGTCAGCGACGCCGGCCCAGCGCGACGCGCTTGCCAAAGTGCTGGAAGCGCAGTGCGGCAAAAGTTTGGGCACGGTGAAGTCGGTTGAAAGCGCCAAAGTGACGTTCAATCGCGGCGAAGAGATCGCGGTCAGCGCGCCCGGGGTAGCAAAGCTCGATATCGCGCCGATGCCGAACCACGAATGCTGCAAGCAGCCGTCACTCGTCTGGTACAAGCCCATCGCCCCGATTGACGGCCGCATGGTCGGCTACACCAAGCTGGCATCTTGCACCGATAAAACCGGCGGCGATGCCTGGTCCCGCAGCGACGAAAACAGCGCATTTTATGGGACGTTTCGGTATTAAAATGGCGTTCCCGCGTTAGGACCCCCTCCTCGCGTCCTCCCCGAAGGGAAGGGGCGTTCGCCTCAAAGTAAGGCTGCGACTTCTTGGCGTATGATCAAGCGGCTGTAGCCTTACGAATACGAGAACGACCCTCCCCTTCGGGGAGGACACGAGGAGGGGCTTAAACGAGCGGCCGCCTTACGTTGTAGGCTTTACCCGTTCTTCTCCCCCACCAATGAATACGCCAGTGGCAGCCAGGGCTTGTCGGGCCAGCGGTACATGCCGTGTTCGTCTTTGACAAGAACCTCGAACATCTTCCACGGAATCGAATCGTGCTCGTGGAACCAGGTGAGCGTGAGGCCTGCATCGATCAGAGCCGTGATCACTTCGGAGATCGGGTGCATCCATTCGTAAGTCGCGGAGTTGGATAGTACGGCGGTTTCATCCGAGTAGTCGGCCGTTTCATCGAAGAGCAAGGCTTCTCGGTCGAAGTAGGGGACCAGAAAGCCGGGCATGCCGTCGGGATAGGCGACGGAGTCGTCGAGAACTAAGCCGGCCGGATGGCCTTCGGCAAGGTACAACGATCCGCCTGGCTTGAGGAAGTGTGCCACGATATTGGCCCAGCCGGCAATATCCGGGAGCCAGCACAGAGCGCCCCATGTGACGAACACTCGGTCAAACGATGCCGGTTCCGGTATGAGCTTGATAGCGTCATAGAGGTCGCCCTCCACAAAGCGCGCCCGTTCCGACAGGCCAAGTTCTTCGGCCAGCGCCTGCGCGGCAGAGACTGCGGGACCTGAGAAATCCAGCCCGACAACCTCCGCGCCCCGCTGCGCCAGCGTCAACGTATCTTTCCCGAAATGACACTGCAGATGCAGGATCCGAAGTCCATCTACGGGACCCAGTTCCGCTTCCTCAATGGGATTCATAGTCCCGTTGCCGGATCGTATGTCTGTGAGATCGTATCCGTTCGGGCCAAGATGCACCGGCACGCGCTCATCCCAGTTTGCGCGGTTGGCGCTTCGCCAGTCGGGTTCGATTTCTGTCATAGGTAAGTACCGCTCCAGGTGTTTTTGATATGATACCGCCCGCCAGCGGGTTTGTAATGAAGAGCTGCCGGCGAGCGCCCATTTCAAACCCGCCAGCGTCTCCCTTGTACAAACCCACTGGTGGGCTAATACGCCAGCCACTGGAACTGTTCGCTGGTGGTGATCGTGGTGTGATCGGCGATCAGCGGGGTGGTGGTGTTAACGGCAGAGACGTATTTGCTGTTGACCATGGCCTGAAGCGCTACCAGTCCCGTTCCCTGCGTGATCAATTTGAAGGTTTCCGCTAGGCCCGGAGTCGTCTGTCCTGCGATCAGTGGACTGGAACCGGCGGTGACATACTTGTTGTTCACCGGCGACTTCAGGTAGACATTGCCGCTTCCCGCATCCACCACCAGGAATTGCTCCCATGCTCCGACACTAGTGCGGTCGGCGATCAGGGGCGTGGTTCCGGGGTTGTAGGCAGAGACGAAGCAACTGTCGGACATGGCTTTCAGGGAGATCGTACTTCCGATTGGGGCGGCGGAAGCTGCTGTGACCGTCATGGTGGCCGAGGTCTGATTGTTGCTCTCGTTGCTTTCGGCGATTCTATTTACGTCATCCACCCACGCCATGATGGTGTGGGTTCCCGCTGTAGCCGTCCAGGTGCTGATGCTTGCGGGACCGCCTGTCGCCGTTTCTGTTCGGGTTGCGCCGGGCGCGAGAGACGCCGTGTCGGTGTCTTCCCAGTTTACCTGCGTGCCGTCTACCCACCAGCTGACGCCAATGATCGTGCCGGCCGAAGTCGCCGTTCCGCCCTGGTTCTTTACGACGCATTTGAATGTCGCAGACTGTCCCGTGGTTGGGTTAGCCGGTGTCCAGGAAATTGACTGCACGACGAGATCGGCCGGAGTGACCAGCTTGTCGATGCGGATGTTGTACGCGGACGGGGATACCGCATTGTCGCCCGATGTCGAACGCATCCGATAGAAGCGTATGTCCGATGTGCCTGCCGGAGTGGCGGCGAGAGGAGCGGCGCTGGGATACTCGGCGCGGACCTGAGCCAGACACTGCGTCAGGAACGTGTCGTCGGTTTTTCGGTTTCCGGCATCGGCAGTCTGAACGATCGCGTTGCTCGCGTCAGGCGCTCTATTGTTGATGAAGGCGACCTGAGCTGTCGTGGAGTTGTTGGTGAACCAGTTTGTGTTGTCGCCCGTCACACCCATGATCATAATGTTCGCGCCTGATCCGGTGCTGCTCTGAATCACGGCCTTCGACGGTCCCTGGCTGCCGTAATTGGCGGCCACCGATAGGCCGATCAGACTGGCCGTGCCGGTGAAGCCATTGAAGTTGAAGACGGGCGTCGTGGTATTGGTCTGCGCCGAAACCTGCCCACCCTGAAGGGTGAATGTGCCTGAGCCGGTGAGGTTGAGGAAGTTGGGGGCGAGGCCGGAAGGGGGATGCGCCTCGTACCACATGTCCTCGACGAGCAGCCGGCCATTGCTGCTGACGTTATAGCTGTTGCCGGGGCAGTTCGTGTCGCAGCCGCCAAAGATATTGACACGTCCGGAGCCGCTTCCGCCGACCACCATGATGCTGTTTCCGTTACTGCCGCCATGGTAGAAGTCGCGCAGCTCGACAAGGGTGTTGCTCAGGCCGTTGCTGAGAATGCCTGCAGTCGTATTGCCGCCGACTTCGCCCTGTTCGGCAAAGATACGGTCGCCTGCGACATCGCCGACATATGTTTGAATCCCTGTAGTCGCTCCGTCAGTGATGACCTGGAGATCGCGCAGGGTCGCGCGGCTCGGCGAATTGATCACCATCACTGTTCCGCCTGCCGGGCCGGTCCATTTCAGATTTGTTGTGTAGGTGGGCGCGAAGCCGTCGCCGACGAGCTGGACATCGGAGTTCGCCGGAATTTGGATGGTGCTGGCGATTGAATGTGTACCCTTCTGAATATGCACGACGGCGCGCTGGCCGTTGTAACTGGCGACGGCGCTGTTAATGGCCGTCTGAATGTCTGCGCCTGTGCCGGTCGGAGCGATCTCGAAGATGTGGCGGTTGTTGTTGGCAAGCGCGCCGGGCATCGTTGGTTCTGTGGCGGTAATCGTGGTCCGGTTGACGACCGTGTCGCTCACAGCGCGAATGCGCCCGCCGGCGCTAATCGGGCCGGTATTGGTGTATTTGTTGCCGACAGAAATGGTGTCTTCCTGGTTGTATCCCACGCCCACCTTTACCTGAGGCCCTGTCTGACCGGCCGCTGCGCGAATCACATTGTCGATCAGCATGACCGGGCCGGCATTGGAGACATCGACTGCCGCAGCCTGTGTCGTGTCCAGAATGGTGTTCTTCTGCAGCGTGATCTGAGCTGCGTTGTTCCCCTGCCAGCCTCCCACGAAGAACTGCTTGGAGCCGATGGAGTAGTTCCCGCGCATGGAGAAGTATCCTGTGTTGCTCATGGAGACGTCGGCGACGCTGGAGTATCGGAACACCGAGTTATAGACATGAAAGTTCCCGGCGCCGTCGGCTGGTGGATTGTTGGTCGCTCCGCGCGCACAGTGGTCGAACGTGCAGTTCCAGAGGAACCAGTCCAGCGCATTCGGGTCCTGGATGCTGATACCGGCAGTGGTGCAAGACAGAAACTTGCAGCGCAGGACGGCCGTCTCCGCATCTCCGGTGTTAGGACCGGCGCCGGGTATCTGCGGTCTCTGCCCTGCTCTAATTCCAAATCCAACGTTTTTGAATACTTCATCGGCATGCTCGTTGTGGGTGGGGAAGTACCAATTGTTGCCGTCCCAGTAATCATGCCAGGCTGTCGTGGCGATATTGTTGCCGTCCCAGGTGATGCGGCCATAGCGCGAGAACCAGACGCCGTTGACGGCCATCATTGCGCCGAACGTTGCGGGAGCCGAAGCGCCTACCCACTTGATAATGGTATTTGCCGGATCCTGCCCGACGATCGCGACTCCCTCCCGCGAAGACATCGTCAGTGTGCTTGATATGCGATAAGTGCCGGCTGGAATATAGAGCGTGTTTGAGTGCCCGGTGGTTCCTAAGTCGTTTAGCGCATTTTGTATTGCAATTGTATCATCTGAACTGTCGCTGCCGTTTGCGCCATAGCTGGTTACATTGGCCCAGCCGGCCAGCGGCCCAATAAACTCGTCGGCGCTGGCTTTCGTTCCCAGAGCCGCGAGGAGCAAGATGCCGCACGCGGCATTTCTTGCATGTATGAATGTCATCATCGCTCATCTCCTTGTCTCAAAAACTCCTGATTGTCCTGACGCTTCCTTTCTTAACGACCTCCACGTCGTCGTACCACAGTTTTCCGGAGGCGTTGCGGAGCTGGAATACCACGAGCATCTGGCCGGCGTCGGCTTTGGTGTCCACGGTGAACTCAAAGCGTTGCCAGTCGAATGTGCCTGTGCTGACCGCAGGCGCTTGAAAGTGGGCGTCCATGTTGCTCCAATAATCCTTAACCGGCCCCGGTGTAGACCAGACCAACGCGCCGCCGCCGTGCTTCGTGCCAGGCACAATGTTCTCGCCTTTAACCCAGCCGCGCACCGTGTAAGTGGAGTTCGGTTCGACCTGGATGATCTGACTGAGCTCCACGATATCGGTTACTGAGCCGGCTTCGAGGCGCGCCGCTGCTTTGCCGTCATGCTTGACGACAGTATCTTCAGCCACTTTGCCGGTGACCTTGATCCCCAGATCGCTCTCCATGGTGGACTGATTGGGTGACCAGTGCGAAGGAGCGCCTTCCACGCCGAGCTGCGGTGTAGACTTTGGATCGACCGTATCCGGCTTCTGCCAATCCTCGAAGCCGGGATTTGGCAGGAGATTGGCAGCGGTCTGCGCCTGCGCGGCGCGCGGACTTGCAGCCGCGTTATAAGAGAGCACAACGAGGCCAATAACGGTCAGAGGAATTCGCTCGCGGCGATCTTTTATCATTGGTTTCCTCGTTCGCAGCCAATCGTGATGGCCTGCACAGTCACAATTTGCTCCTTGTCGTTGGATGCTTGCCCGTTGTACTGCGGCAGCGTTGCCAGCGGCCATAGTTCGATCCGATTGGACTGACCCGGCTTTAGGTAGGGTGTCAGATTTACCTCTGTTCGAATTCCGAAGTGGTGCATGAACGTATTGTAGGTAATCGGGTGGCCGTTGATCATGAAGCATCCAATCCACTGATCCGGCGTTTCCACATGGAGGAAGACGCTGCGCCCCTTCCATTCTGCGGGAACGGATACGTCACGTCGCAGGCATCTGACCTGCGCCGATCCGGGCATTGTGACCTGTTTTTGCGTAACGAAGTCTCCGGCGACCGCCTGCCATGGTCCGGACAGGTCTATGGATGGGGAGAGCGTTCGCTCCGTGCCGATCCAGGCCGAACCCATGAAGCCCGCGAAGTCCTTGCCGCCGGTTACCTGTACAGTCACAACATTGTCGCCCGACTGGAGCTTGTCCGAGATTACATAGGTCAGGGTCTGACTGCCGCGCTGCGCCTGATAACTTGTGACTGCTTTGCCGTTCACGGCGAAGTCCGCGTGATCGTTGGCAAGCGCGCCGTCGAAGCTGTACAGGCCCAGGATGACTTTTCGGTCTCCCCATGCCTTCGGCGTCCGGAAATGCGCCCGATACAGGCCCGTACCGTGATAGTTCGCCAGGGACTTATCCAGCATTGTCCAGCTGCCGATTGGCATGGCGCGCCAGGAACTGTCATCGAAAGCAGATGTCTGCCATGCTCCGGATCGGCTCACACTGCCGTCGCGATCGGGCAGGAACTTCCACGTGTAGAGCGGGATAGTGGCCGTGGAGGTTGGAGGCGGTGTAGACGCAGCGGGAGCGGGAACCGATACGGCTCTCCAATACTTGGTCTTCTCACCCCACCAGACCGGCAGACCGCCTGCGAGATTTGCGCGGCGGACACCGAAGATTAGAGTGCTCTGGACCGGCAGTGTCGCCTTGAAGTGCGCCCAGCCGTCATCGGTGTAGGTGAAGTCGACGGGTTGTTCCGAGACCATGTTTATGACCTGAGCGGGACGCCGTCCGACATGCAACGAGAGCCCGGTAGTTGTGGGCGTATCGGAGGCGTTATAGGCAATCAGCCAGTCCTGCAGGCCATTCTTGGTGACATACTTTCGGGTCCACACATCGGTGTTGTCGCTTGAGGCGTTGCGGGTGACGCCCAGATCCGAGAACAACTCCTGAAAGAAGCCTCGCTCAAGCTCCGATTGCGATTGCCATATGCCGGCAGTATCCTTGCCGGAGCGCCAGAAACTAGAGCCGAGCGTGATAACACGGCCTTTGCCCAGGTGACGATACCCAACGGCGATGCTGCCGTCTTCCCATGCTGCCAGCGGCACGGCTCCGGGAGCGGCGGCTTTCAGCACCAGGCCAATTCCCTTGGCCGTTTGGTTGTTGCGCCAGTCTACGGAGCTGCCTTCTCCCTCGATCTCGCGGCCTTCCCACTTCTTGAAGATCGGCAGCCCCTTTCCAAATCGGATCTTGCCTCCCTGGTTGGATGCCAGCACTTGGAACCCGGTTAGCGCCGAGACCGGAAATGAATCCGGCATCTCCGTTGTATGCCGGCCGGTATTATGCAGTGCGACGAATGTGCCGCCTGCTTCCACGTACTTGCGCAGCGCGGCGACCATGTCGTCATCCATGACTACGGTACCGCTGTCGAACAGCACCGGATAGTCTTGCACCAGCCCCTTGATGACTTCTTTTTCCGTGGCATACACATTGTCGTAGTGGGCAGCCTGAAGCTCGCCCCGGCCGATGTCCCAGCCGAAGGGAGTGCCGTCGCCGAGTATGCTTGTTTTCGTAGAGCGCAGGATCGCGATGGAAGGCTTTTCACGGAGCGCCTTGCCGAATAGCTGGATAAGACGGCGGTTTTTCGTGAACCACCCTGTCTCCTTCTCGTACTGCTGGTAGTCTTCGATATCGAGGAACAGGGAGTGATGGCTGTCACCGTCGAACAGGGTCCAGCTCAGCATGCGGTCCAGGTTGCTTCCACGCGTCGTCGCGCTCGGCTCCGACGTGCTGTAAAAGCCGTCGACATATCCCAGCCCCGACCACCAGGGGAAGTAAAACGCCTCGCGTCCCGTGAACTGAACTCCCAAGCCATAGTTGCGGGCCAGTTCCGCCGCTTCAGCGCCGATGCCGGCGATATCTCCGGTTGAGAGGATCATCGGTCGGTTCGGGTCGATTTGGCGGGCCATGTCGAAGATCGGCCGGTGGTATTCAACCCGCGCCCAGCTCTGCCATTCCCGCACATCCGCCCACTGCGCATTGCGTTCCTTGCCAAGGTGAGGGAAGTAATGGGGCTCGGTGTGAGTCAAGAAGACCGGCCCCATGATTTTTCCTTCGCCGGGAATGCGCAGCGCGATCTCGTTCTGCCCTGGGTGAATCAGTTCCGTGAGATCGAGTCCGAAGGGACCATAGTCGGACTGTTTTGTCTTGAATTTGCCGATGTACTCGCCGTTGATCCAGACCGATGCAGGCTCCGTCGTTCGAATGTGCAGATCGCAGATGAGGTAGACAGACTTTCCTGCCCCCTGCTTCAGCCATGACGATGCATCGAATGACGTCCGATAGTAGGCATCGCCCCAGGGCAGAGTATCCTGCTGCTGCGATGGCGGCAGCGCCACGGGAACCCAACCGGGGGCGTCTGTGGCGGGCAGGGGATCGTCAGCCTTTCCGGCTGCGGGCATCCAGCGCCAGTCTTCCGCAAGGGGGAAAGCCTGCGCATTGAGATCGCCAAAGAAGCCGTTGACATCGGGGAGCTGTACTTGCGACCAGGATTTGTAAGCGGCTGCATTGCCCTGCCAGCGCCGGCCAAGGTCTGACAGACTATAATGTCTGTTATCGCGGAGCCAGGCGCGGAAGCCCGCCTGTCCGGCCGGCGAGTAGTCCCAGAACTCATCGGTCCGCTCATGGGAGCCGGCTTCCAGGCCCGGCGCGCCGCCGTAAACATGCCACCCGCCCAGGCCGGGGCTGTTTACATACCTTTCCATGACCCTGCGGCCGAAGTCCAGACCGGCTCGTTTTCTCTGTTCCAGCGGCGTGAACCACGAC
>Ga0105238_10006628_pt1 | contig 11543 bp, 13 predicted proteins | sample KBSC34metaG_FD_81526 | JGI IMG/M metagenome (GOLD analysis project Ga0105238, IMG submission 81526) | Corn rhizosphere microbial communities from Kellogg Biological Station, Michigan, USA - KBS C3-4 metaG | ecosystem: Host-associated > Plants > Roots > Rhizosphere > Soil | place: Michigan, USA... | reverse complement strand
CTCAGCACCCGGTCGGCGACGGTCAGCTCGGTGTTCGGCGGAATGACATAGACGCGATCTCGAATCACCGCAAGGCCGTCGCTCGCGTCGTTGACGGGCATGGCCGTTGCGCGACGGAGAATCTCGCTCAGACTGCTTGTATGAGTGGCGTCGAGGTGCTGGACGAGTACGAACGCGAAACCCGTGTCGGGAGGAAGGTGTCGCAGCAGGCGGGTGAAGGCACTGAGTCCGCCGGCTGACGCGCCAATCCCGACAACGACCACGCCAGCCTGATCCGCCGGTGGAGTTGGGTCGCGAGCGTCAGACGGCATGGCCGGAATGATGTCATGGACCTGGCCGGCCATGGGTCGACGAGCGCCGACCCACCGCCAGCTTCCAGAGGGTCGGGGCCTCGCCGTTCGCGCGGACCTCGCGCAGCAACGCGTCGAACTTCTCGCGCGGCTCGCCGGTCCAGCCGTTGATGCCCGCCCTCGAGAGCAGCGTGAAGTGAAACGCTCCGCCGGCGGCGAACAGCACGCTCAGCACCAGATAGGCCCAGAGGCGGCCCGCGAGCTCGATCATCCCGAGCAGGAGCAGCAACAGCAGAGCAAGTTTGGCGAGCCGTCTCCAGGCTGGCTTGTATTCCTCGAAGCGGCCGAAGATGACGGTCAGCACCGCAGACAGTGCCGAGAAGACCGCCACGTCGAACCAGCGCGTGTCGAGAGTCCACACGGCGGCTACCCGTGAGGACGCAGGAACGGCGGCAGACCGCCGGGATCGATGCGGTCGAGCCACGCGCGGATTGCCTGCTGCTGTACGGCCGAAAGTTGAAACGGGAAGCCCAGCGAGCTGCCGCGAATGTGGTGCACGAGCGCCATTCGGTACATCACGTCGATCGAGATCTGCCCGCCCCAGCAGTCTCCCGCCGCACCGGAGACGAGGCCGATATTCGGAAGTCCCGGCGACACATCGACCCGCTCTTTGCCATCCAGGTCGAACCACAGCTCGGTCCGGGGTGCCCAAAAGAGTCCGGCGCACGCCTGCACGAGCACCTCGCTCGAGGCGGCACGCTGTCGCCTGCCGGCAAAGCGCGACGTGAACGTGAGGAACGGCGCGCGGTTGCCGTTCATCGCCCGTGGTTCGAGCGTGAGCCAGATTTCCGACCTGTTCTGCAGCTCGGAGTACGCGACGCGGATGTCGCCGTCGCCTGGCGGCGGCAGCAGCTGCCAGGCGGTCGTCGTCGCGCTCAGCGCCGCAAACAGGAGACCCACCCGCCATACCTGCCCCACCTGACCTACCTGCCCTCCGGGTTCCACTTGTTGTTCTCGCAGTGGCTTTCCAGCAGATCGGTGTCGGGCAGCAGGACGAACTTCACGCTGGCGGACCACCGCTTCGTGAACGTCTTCGGATCGTCGAAGGTGAACTCCGCGTCCATGTGGCCGAAGTCGCGGCGGCGGAAGCGTTCGATCGTGCGAAGCGCCTCAGTGTGCGGCGTGCCGCCGGCATCGAGCCACGACTTGTCGTTGAAGCCGGCGGTCTCGATGACGAACTCGTCCTTCTCCCAGCGTCCGACCGAGGCGCCGAGCCACGTGGGATCGGAGTCGACGGGAAGCGGCCGTCCGTCGGTGAACACCTGCCGCCAGTTGTTGAACTCCTCGAACAGGATGATGGTGACGCCCGGCGTCTGCACGAACTTGAACGGCAGCGTGCGCGTCAGCATCGCATCCGGGATACCGTGCGGCAGGCACTTCTCGCTCGGCGCGCCGACGCCGAGCGCCTTCTGCCGCGTGTCCCACAGCGCCTGCGCCCACGGCTGGAACGGCGCGTGGCCGCCCGGCAGATCGATTCCGATGTTGTAGACGTACTTCGACCGGATACGCCCGTCGGTCGGCATGACAAGATCGCCGAGCACTTCCCACACGCCGCTCAGATCGGGGTGGCCACCGAGGCCACGCGGAACGGGCGCCGACAGGTTCGGCATCCCGTCCGAGAGGCGCGGAATCCCCGGTGTGGGGTAACGCAGCCACTGCGACGAGACCGTCGCGGCGGCAAGCGTGAAGCCGAGCAGGACGAGGGCAGCGCGCGCGTGCCGCATTACTGCGGCTCGCCCGGCTTCAGCGCGATGCGGTCGTAGTAGACGACGTTGTAGACCGACGGCGCTCCTTCGTTCTCGCGCCGGAAGGTGATGGTCATCGACTTGCCGTCGGTAGCTATGGCGCGCTGCGCAATCCCGTAGACGCGACCGGCGTGCGACAGCACCGCCTCCGACGTGAATTCGTCGATGCGTTTCAGTACCACGTGATCGTAGTCGGTGGTGCCCATCACCGGATACTCGCGATCGAAGTTCGCGGTGTACTCGATGTGCTCGCGGCGCCCATCCTTGAACGTCCGCTCGATCACGCCGACGACGCTGTCGCCTTCGCGCGAATACGTCCGTGTCTCGCTGACCGGCGGAGGACCGGGGAAGTAGCGCGACTTGGCGGCGTTGAGCTGCCACACGCCGACAAGGCGATCCGGCGTTTTCGGCGGCTCTGGCCCGCGCTGCGCCGCGGGAGCAGTGGTGGTGGTCAGCGCCACGAGCGCGGCCACGGCAAGCTTGGAACGGAGGCCCATGACGACCCTCCACGGGCACGCGAGGACGCGCCCACTCAGCGCGTATCCTAGCGCGTTACAGGCTGCCCGGATCGTGCGGAGTAGACTGGGCGCATGAGTGTGCTTTCGAGCGCGACCACCGGGTTCCTGTCGAGTCCGCGGCAGATGTTGATCGGCGCCGACTGGCGCGATGCCCAGTCGGGCCAGCGGCTCGACGTACGCGACCCCGCGACGGGCGACGTCGTGACGTCGGTCCCAGCGGCCGGTGCGGTCGACGTAGACATGGCCGTGAAAGCCGCCCGCGCCGCCTTCGAATCGCGCGAATGGGGCGCCGCGCGCCCGGTGGATCGCGAGCGCCGGCTGCTCAAGCTGGCGGACCTCCTCGAGTCGAATGCCGCCGAATTCGCCGAGATCGAGACGGTGGACAACGGCAAGCCGCTCGTCATCTCGCAGCGCGTGGACGTGCCGTCCGCGGTGGACTTCCTCCGCTACAGCGCCGGATGGGCGACGAAGATCGAAGGCACCACCGTGGAGCCGTCGTTGCCCGGGTTTCGCAAGAACGAGTTCTTCGCCTACACGCGCCGCGAACCGGTCGGCGTCGTGGGCGCGATCATCCCGTGGAACTTCCCGCTGCTGATGGCGGTGTGGAAGATCGGTCCGGCGCTCGCCACCGGCTGCAGCATCGTGCTGAAGCCGGCGGAAGACACGCCGCTGACGGCGTTGCGCCTGGCCGCGCTGGCGCTCGAGGCGGGATTCCCATCCGGCGCGCTCAACGTCGTCACCGGCGACGGGCCCGCCGCGGGCGCCGCGCTCGCCGCGCATCCCGGCATCGACAAGGTCGCCTTCACGGGTTCGACCGCGGTGGGGAAGCGCATCGGCCAGGCCGCGATCGAGAACATGACGCGTCTCTCGCTCGAGCTGGGCGGCAAGTCGCCCGTCATCGTGCTCGAAGACGTCGACCCCGCCGTGGCGGCCAGCGGCGCCGCCAACGCGATCTTCTTCAACTCGGGACAGGTGTGCGTGGCGGGTTCGCGCCTGTTCGTGCAGCGGAAGGCCTACGACGCCGTGCTCGACGGCATCAGCGCAATCGCCGCGAAGATGCGGATCGGGCCGGGGCTCGACAAGGGCACGCAGCTGGGACCGCTCGTCTCGGAGCGGCAGCTGCAGCGCGTGGCCGGTTACGTGCAGACAGGGCTCGACGAGGGCGCCACGGTCGTCACCGGCGGGGCGCGCCACGGCGAGCGAGGCTGGTTTCATCAGCCGACCATCCTCACGGGCGTTGCGTCATCTGCGCGTGTCGCGCAGGAAGAGATCTTCGGCCCCGTGCTCGTCGCGACGCCGTTCGATGACGTGGACGAGATCGCCGCGCTCGCCAACGACACTGCCTACGGCCTGTCGGCGAGCATCTGGTCGAACGATCTCAAACGTGTGCACCGGCTGATTCCGCGCATCAAGGCTGGCACGGTGTGGGTCAACTGCCACGGGCTGCTCGACAACGCGCTGCCGTTCGGCGGCTACAAGCAGTCCGGCATCGGCCGCGAGATGGGCCGGGCGATGATCGACCTCTACACCGAGACAAAGTCGGTGCTCATGATGCAGTAGGAGGTGTCAGGCGGCGGGGCACCGTGGCAGGTCAGACGGTCACTGGCGGAGATCGGGCCGGTTGAGGCGTTGCTCGGCCAGCCACTGCTCGCTGACGCACCCGAGCCACGAGTCCTTCGGCTCTTGATATCGCGACCAGACGCGCGCGGCGACGAGGGCCGCGACGCCGGCGCCAATCGTCGCCCAGAGCACGTTCATTGGGTCAAACACGGATTGCTCCAGATGCCACCCGACGACAAGAGTCACGATGAGCTTGCATGCTTCGACGGTAGCGCGGAACCGACGCTGCCGCTGTGCGATTCAGCACAGACACACGCTGCGCCTGAACGTCATCCTTCGTGACCGATGCGTGTTCACAAGAGCGCAGACGGTCCGCTTCGATCCCGGTTACGGTTGCGGGGTGGCTGTGAGTACTGACAACGGAATCCTCACGGATGCTCTTCGTGACGTGACGGCCGCACCTCGAGCCGATCACGAGCTGATCTCGTTTGCCGTCTTCCTCGAGTACCGCGCCAGGCGCATGCGCGCACCACTGGCCAACCTCCCGGCTCCAGACGCCCCTTCATCGCCCTTGGACGTTGAGCCTGTGGAGTCTTGAGCGTCCCTCCTGGCCGGGCGGCTGTTCCAGCGAGAATGGCCGTTGCCGACTGTAACCGGATCGGATCTCCCTGTTAGGATCGTCCGCCATGGCAGAGCAGGACGACTCCGTTCTCGTCGCCTTCGGCGAGTTCGTGAAGGCGCAGCGACGGCTCGCGCAGGTGTCGCAACGCAACCTCGCCCGCATGTCGGGCGTCTCGGACTCGTATCTGAGCCAGATCGAGCGCGGCAACTACCGCCCCTCGCCGCAGGTGGTCAAAGCGCTCGCGCAGGCGTTCGGCTTGAAGCCCGAGCAGCTGTACACGATGCTCGGGTTCATGGACGAGGAGAAAGAGAACAGCCAGCCCACCGTGGAACAGGCGATTCAGCTCGATGCGAAGCTGGAGCCGGCCCAGAAGGATGCATTAATCCGGGTTTATCGTTCTTTCCTCGAGAAGGCCTGATCGCTTCCGTTCGTTGACAATGTTGCGGCCGCTGGGACACGATTCGCCCGCTGATGGCCACCGACAAGACCGAAGAATTTCAGAAGCAGGCGCTCGAACTGCTGCGCGCGCAGCAGGAGGCGTACCTTTCGGCGGTGAAGGCGTGGCGCGAGGCCATGGCCGCTGGCGCCACTCACACGCCCGAGTGGCCGAAGTTCCCCAGCATCGACATGCTGCCGACGCCGGCGGAAGTGGCGGAAGCGTCGTACTCGTTTGCCGCCAAGCTGCTCGCGGAGCAGAGCCGCTTCATGGAGGAGTTGAGCAGGACCATGACGGCGCCACCCGACAACAAGAAAAGCTGATCGACGAACGGTTATCGAGGGTCCCCATGTCGGATCGGTCTCGTCGTCCCTGGCACGACCTGTATCAGGGCGTCCCGTCCACCATCGAGCCGGCGAGCGAAACCGCGCTCGACATGTTCCGTGCGACGCTGGCGCGCGGCGGCCGCGACGCGGTGCTGGCGCGCTACTTCGATCAGCCCGTCACAGCCGGCGACATCGACACGATGTCAGACGCGCTGGCCGTCGATCTCGAGCGGCGCGGAATCGAGCCGGGCGATCGCGTGGCGATGTACCTGCAGAACATCCCGCAGGTGTTCGTCACCGTCCTCGCGGTGTGGAAGTGCGGCGCCGTCATCGTGCCGTGCAATCCGATGCTGCGCGAACGCGAGCTGGCGAAGATCCTCTCGGACTCGGGCAGCCGCGTGATCGTCTGCCAGGAGGATCTCTTCGCGGAGGTCGCGCGCACGACGCTGCCGTCCACCGCCGTGCAGCACACGATCACCACGTCGCCGCTCGACTTCCTGCCCGACGGCGAACCGCTCCCGCCGGTGCTCGCCGGCGTCACGAGGGCGCGGCAGGCCGACGTGCCGGATCTGCTCGACATCGTCCGCCGCAACCGCGGGATGGCTCCGACGCCCGTCGAAATGACGGGCGACGACGTCGCCTTCATGGTCTATACCTCGGGTACCACTGGCGCGCCGAAGGCGGCGATGAACACCCATCGCAACGTCGTATTCGCCACCACGGTGTACGAGCGATGGATCGACCTGACGTCGAACGACGTCATTCTCGGCCTGGCGCCGCTCTTCCACGTGACGGGCCTCATCGGCCACGTGGCGCTGGCGATGCTCACGGGGAGCCCGCTGCTCCTCTTCTACCGTTTCGACGCGGCGCAGGCGATCAAGCTCGCGCAGGCGCACAAGGCCACCTTCACCGTCTCCGCGGTCACGGCCTTCATCGCGCTTTTGAACAACGACGCGATGAAGCCCGGTGATCTGACCGGGCTGACAAAGGTCTACACCGGCGGCGCGCCCACGCCGCCCGGCGTCCTGGACGAATGGCACGAGCGGACGGGCGTTCGGATTCAGCCGATGTACGGGCTGACGGAAGCCACGTCGCCGACGCACATGACGCCGCACGGGACCATCCCGCCCGTGGATCCGCGCACCGGCGCGATGTCGGTCGGCGTGCCGGTGTTCAACACGCAGGTGCGCGTGATGACCGATGCCGGAGTCGATGCGGGCCCGCGCGAGATCGGCGAGTTGCTGATCACGGGGCCGCAGATCATCCCGGCGTATTGGCAGAAGCCGGACGAGACGGCGAAGTCGCTCAGCAACGGCGAGCTGCGCACCGGCGACGTCGGCTTCTTCGACGAGCAGGGCTGGTTCTATCTGGTCGATCGCGCCAAGGACATGATCGTCGCCTCCGGCTTCAAGGTGTGGCCGCGCGAGGTCGAGGAGGTGCTGTATCTCCACCCGGCGGTGCGCGAGGCCGCCGTTATCGGCGTCCCGGATCCCTACCGCGGCGAGACCATCAAGGCGGTGATCAGCCTGAAGCCCGGCATGCAGGTGACCGAGCAGGAGATCAAGTCGTTCGCGCGCGAGCGGATGGCTGCCTACAAATACCCCCGCTTCGTCGAGATCATCGACGAGCTCCCGAAGACGACGAGCGGCAAGATCATGCGCCGTCTCCTGCAGTCGGCTACCAAGCCGGCGCCCGTGCTGCGCGGCGTCGAGCTGGTGCCGGTCACGTATCCACAGCTGCGCGCGGCGGTCGAGGCCCGTGCGGTGCTCGAAGCGGGCGCCGTGTGGCTGCGCGTCAGCCGCGGCGGCGTGCCGCGGTTCACCGCCGAGGCGCTCTACGAGCGGCTGCATGACATGACGACGCATCTCGACGAAGCCGGGCGTTTCGTCGATCGCGACAAGTTCCTGGAGGCCAACGAGGCCTATCACGCCGCGGTTGTGGGCCTGGCCGACAACGAGCATCTGTCGAACGGCTTCCGCCAGCTGCGGCTGCGGGAGCTGCTGACGTCGGCGTTGAAGGACACGCCGAGCACGCCCGAGAACGTCATCTCGGCGCACGAGGAAGTGACCGATGCGATTGCGGCGGGCGACATCAGCGGCGCGGTGCGCGCCATCCTCTCGTGGGGACAGGCGTCGCGCGAGAACATCCAGGACGTGCTGGGGGCGGAGTTCGAGGGAGAGAGCGAGCTCGGTGCTTCGCACGTCGTAGACGCCGTCGCGATGAGCGGCGCCAAAGAGCAGGGAGGCCTGATGGGCGACGTCGACGCGCTCGTCGCGGCGCTCGATGCGCGCGCGGCGCTCGAGATCGGCATCATGCAGACACTCGGCGACTGGCTGGCCAATGAATCGGAGCGCGCCGCGCTCGTGGCGCGTCTGCGTGCCTTCACGCCGCTCGTGCGCGGCACGACGCCGGTGCACGTGTCGCGCTACATCCGCGCCTCCGACGCGTTCCATCGGATATTCTTCAGCCTGCTGCACAACCCAATGCTGTTCGAGGTCTACAACTCGATGGACCTCCCGGAGTTGCTGCGGCGCGTGCTCGAAGTGGCGCCCCTCTCGATCCGCGAGATCTTCGACGACCACACCTCGCTCACCGACGCGCTCACGAGCGGCGACATCAACGCCGCCTGCGCGTCCATGACCGAGAAGGCCAATCGGATCCGCGCTGCGCTGGCGGCCTTCCTAGCCGAGGAGGCCACCCGAACCGGCGCCGCGGTCGCTTGAGTTGGCAGATTTACCTGTATCTTCGTCGTGCTTGACATGGTCCGCAGATGCGTTGCATACTACGCACATCGCAACGCACTGAATCAGCCGCGATATTTGAAAGGACCAAACGATGTCTGAATACGTCAAGCTCGCGACCGGCGCCGGTGACCAGTTCCTGTCGGCCCTGGCCGAGCGCCAGGAGACCTTCCTGAAGTCGGTGTCTGCCTTCTCCTCGTGGACGCCTGCCCCGCAGCCCGTGGCGACGCCCCCGGCCTTCACGGCGTTCGCAGCGGAACTGCCGACCCCGAAGGAAGTGGCCGATGCCAGTTTCGCCTTCGCCTCAAAGCTCCTGAACCAGCAGAAAGAGTTCACTGAGAAGTTCCTCGCGGCCACCACGCCCGTCAAGTAGCGCGGGAGACGCGTCCGGTCCACGGGGGCCGCACCGCGGCCCCTCCCCACTGCGGTCGACGGGTAAGATACCAACTCGCCGGAGCGCATCGTGACGATCGACGCCAAGGCCGCCAAGGCCCCCTCGCTTGTCGAGCGCTGGATCGAGGATCAGCGCGAATGGCAGAAGACTGCCATGGCGTACCTCGATTCCCTGGTGAAGAACGACGATTTCCTCGTCCATCTTGGCAATGCCATGCGCGGCTCGCTCCTGGCCGGCAAGCCGTACCCCGCCGCGCCGGCGGCCTCCGCGGTCGCCGCTGCTCCCGCGGCGGTTCAGGACGGTCCCGTCGACGACCGATTGGATCGAGTGCTGTTCGCGCTCCACGAGATGCAGGGGCAGCTCACGGACCTGCGCTTCGCTCTGGACGAGCTGGGCAACGGCAGGAAGGCCACGAAGCCTGCGAGGCCTCGCGCCAAGAAGACCGCCTCCGCCAAAGCGAGGGTGGCCAAGCGTGGTCGCAAGACGTCCGATGCTCGCAAAGGCGCGGGCAGGACGAGAAGGTGATCCCCGAGGAGGAGCAGGAACGCGAGCTCGAAGCCCTCCTGGAGCTGTCGCGTCGCGGGCGGGCCAAGCTCGAACGGCTCCACGAAGTCCTTACCACGCCCGGTCACTACGGCACGGGCGCCACCCCTTCCCAGGTCGTCTACACCGAGAACAAGCTGCGCCTCCTGCGCCTGCTCGACGAGAACGGCCAGGCGCGCGCGGGGCGCCCGGCGGTGCTCTTCGTTCCGGCGCCAGTCAGCCGCTACTTCATCGTCGATCTGCTGCCCGGACGTTCGTTCGCGGGACACGTGGCCGCGGCGGGCTTCGACGTCTTCGTGATCGATTTCGGCACACCTACCGCCGAGGACCGCTTTGCGGATCTGCCGTACTACGTGGACGGCCTCGTCCGGCGCTCCGTGCGGATGGTCTCGAGGATCACGGGGCAGGCGGCGATCAACGTGGTCGGCTACTGCCTTGGGGGCACGCTCTCACTGCTCTACGCCGCGCTCTATCCCGAGACGGTGGCGCGACTCGTGCTTCTCACGACCATGGTGGATGGTGACGTGCAGGGCGGCATCGCGTGGGTGGCGCACCGTATGGGGCTCGAGGGCGAGAGCTACGACAACCCGCGACTGGTCCCAGCGGCCGAAGTGAAAAGCTGGTTCGAGATGCTCGCGCCCGGATCGAACAGCGTGGTCGGCCGCGTCAGCGATCTCTGGGAGCGGCTCGACGATCCCGCCGCGCGGTTGCGCGACGTGCGCACGATGGCCACGTGGGTCGACGATGTGGTTCCTGCGCCGGGCCGTCTGCTCGCGGAGTTGTACCGCCAGTTTGGTCCGGGACGTAACACGTTGTTGAAGGGCACCTCAACGGTCGGTAACCATGTGGTAGAGTTAGCGGCCATTCGAATGCCCGTGTTGTCGGTGTCTGCGGAGAAAGACGCGATCGCCCCTCCCCAGGGTGTGGACGCGATCAAGAAGGTGGTGCCCCACGCGGAAATACTTCGTCTCCCGGGGGGACGCGGGGGGACTGTTGCAGGACGCACGGCCGCTGCGCTTTGGCAGCGGACGGTCGAATTCCTCGCCGCCCCGCGAGGGTGAGCCCGTGCCCGCCATGGACTGTGATTTCCTGTCGTGGCGCGGGCACCGGGTTTACGTGAAGGTAACGGGGCAGGGGCATCCTCCGCTCCTGCTCGTCACCGGCCTCGGCGGTAGCACCGACATGTGGACGCCGTTCGCGCAGCAGTTCCAGCATCGTTGCGTCATCAGGTTCGATGTTCCCGGCATGGGGTTGTCGAGCGCGCCGTATGCCCCGATTCCGGTAGCGTCCGTCGCGGAGCTCTCGGTGGCGGTGCTCGACTACCTGGGTGTCGAGTGCGCCGACGTACTGGGCTACTCGTACGGCGGTGCCGTGGCGCAGCACCTTGCCTTTACGTATCCGGATCGCGTCTGCCGGCTCGTCCTCGCGGCGACGAACTGCGGTCTGGGTGCGGTGCCAGGGTCGTATGCGGCGATGGCGAGCCTTGCGACGCCGCTCCGCTACTACTCTCCGACGTATTTCGACCGCAATGCCGCCGCGTTGTACGGCGGGATGACTGGACGCGACCTGTCGATGCGGCGCCGCATGATGGCCGAGCGTCAGATGCATCCGCCATCGGCCTACGGCTACTCGATGCAGCTGCTCGGCACGTTCGGCTGGTCGAGTCTGCCGTTCCTGTCGAAGATTCCGCACGACACGCTCGTCATCAGTGGCGATGACGATCCGCTGATTCCCGTCGTGAACGCCGAGACGCTGGCTCGCCGCATCCCTCGTGCGCGGCTCGAGATCGTCAAGCGGAGCGGCCACCTGTTTCTCTGCGACGAAGCCAAACGGCTGTCGGTTCGGGTGCGGCGCTTCCTCGACGCCGCCGCCGGCACGTCGCTCGCCGAGCCCGTCGCGCAGCTCGTCTAACTCCCACGGCTCATTCATCGACCGAGCCGTGTCGTCGGCTCAGGGCTCAGGGCTCAGGGCTCAAGGCTCAAGCCACGGCGACCCGCGGGCGGCCAGAGGTTCTGTCGAGCCGACCATCAGCGCCGGGAACGCCAGCGACAGATGAAAAACGACGAGGCACGGCCTTCCCCGGAGGCCGGGCGCGAGGAGTTTTTCCCCGGCGTCTGATCGGAGGCTTCGACAGAAGCCTTGGCTGCCCGGGGGTCGGAACCCACACATCGGTGGGGTGCCGTTGCCCGTCCAATTCTTCAGTCAGGCGCGCGGAGATAATAGGGCCGTGTCTTCCGCTGCCGGCAACCGCATCTGCGACAACATTCTCGACACCATCGGGCACACGCCGCTCGTCCGGATCAACGCG
>Ga0105238_10006621_pt1 | contig 11547 bp, 7 predicted proteins | sample KBSC34metaG_FD_81526 | JGI IMG/M metagenome (GOLD analysis project Ga0105238, IMG submission 81526) | Corn rhizosphere microbial communities from Kellogg Biological Station, Michigan, USA - KBS C3-4 metaG | ecosystem: Host-associated > Plants > Roots > Rhizosphere > Soil | place: Michigan, USA... | reverse complement strand
TTCAACTTTCCAGCCGTGTTCATTTCTTATGTCGTAAGCTTCATCTTTTGGACAACCATTCATTGGATCTGGTCCCAGATCAGAACCCCCGCCGAACCGGTCGTCTGATTCATCAGAGATAATCTGCGTAATCTGTGGATTGATTTAGATCGCGAGACGCGTTATAGATGAAGCGAAGTCTTCTTCTATATGCCGCAAACATTTGACTGCCCCAAGTGTGGAGCGCCCGTGGCTTACGAACGCTCCTCCGATCCGAACAACACCAAATCGACTGTGCGCTGTGATTATTGTCACAGCCAACTGATCGCGCCCAATGAACTCACGGGGCAACCACCGCGAGTGGTCCGTATTCAATTCGGCGTTTCTCCCGTTTCCAAGCTTCCCAAATCACTCTGGTTACTGCTCGCAATTCCGCTCGTCGGTCTCATCATCGTCGGGCTTATAGCGCTCGGGATATTAGCGCCGGCATTTTACTCAGTAACCCGTACCGTTAAAGAAACCACTAACCCTCCGGGCGGTAAAGTCCCAACAAAGGAAAGCACTAACAGCTTCGGATCCGTCCTGCTTGAGTTCGGGAGCGAAGGAGTCGGACCCGGAATGTTTACCGACGCGCGCAGCATCGCTGTCGATGGCGACGGACGGATCTACGTCGGCGAATACACGGGCGGGCGAATCCAAGTCTTTGATTCGACCGGCAAGTTTGTCACGCAGTGGAACGTTGGAGATCGAAAGACGATCCTGCGTGGGCTTGCTGCGGATCGCAAAGGCACGGTCTATGTCGTGCAGGGCGGAGGAATCGAACTATATCGAGGTGAGACCGGAGAGAAACTCGGTCAATTGCAGTACGAAAGATCGGGCTTCGATGACGTCACTGCCGCGGCAGATGGTGGTCTGGTAACTGCATGGCAAAGCAATCGAGACGACATCGTCACATTCGATTCAAATCGCAAAGTTGTTCAAACCATTCCCGCCGCGATTAGCAGCGCCAGCGGCGACTCGGAGTTGAGCATGCGAGTTGCCGTCGACGGCTCAGGTTATATCTACGCACTCGGCAGATTCAATGAAGCAGTCTTCAAGTTCGCTCGCGATGGGAAGTTTGTTACGCGTTTTGGTGGCAAGGGTAATCAACCGGGTCAACTTCAAGCCGCCTACTCCATTGCTGTAGACGGCTACGGCCGCGTTTACGTAGGCGACATCAAAGGCATTCAGGTTTTTGACGCTAATGGTCGATATCTGAATACCCTTAAGCCAAAAGGCATGGCATTCGGCATGGTCTTAAACGATAAGAATGAACTGTTCGTCATAGCGCGCGACCACGCGATCAAGTACGCAGTTCAGGCACCGTGAACGATTCACGCTTAGAAAACCTCGACCTGGACCAGGCATTGCGGCTGATAACCGAGGGCACAGCCGCCGAGACCGGCCACAATTTTTACGTCGCTTTGGTTAAGGCTTTAGCCGCTACGCTGAACACGAGCGGGGCCTGGGTTACTGAGTACCTTCCAGAGTCCAACCTACTGCGCGCACTCGCCTTCCAGCTCAATGGTGAGTGGATCTCCGACTACCAGTACGAACTTCCTGGCACTCCCTGCGAGGTTGTGATCAAGGAAGCAAAGGTGGTCCACATCCCCGAGAACGTCACTCAACTCTTTCCAAACGATCCCGATCTAATCGCCTTCGGCGCGATGAGTTACCTGGGAATGCCGCTGCTCGACGAAGACGGAAGTGTTCTGGGCCATCTTGCTATTCTCGACACGAAACCTCTACCAGCTGATTCTCGTTTGTTCAGTTTCTTTCGCATCTTTGCTGTCCGGGCTGCCGCCGAACACCGGCGCCTGCGAGCCGAAGCAGAAGTCCGTCGGCGAGAAGCCAAATTGGATCGATTGATCAGTAGCGCGATGGACGCGATTCTCGAGCTCGATCAGGGCTTCAATATCACTCTTGTCAATAACGCCGGCACAGATCTCTTTGCCTCGTCACGAGAAGAGCTTCTCGGCCGGAACTTCCAGGAACTTTTATCGCCGAGAAGCTTCGGAATATTCAGGGAAGTAATCGAACAGCTGAACAGCTCCGGCGCGCGCCAACATATCTGGATTCCGACTGGACTCGACGTAACGCTCAGCAACGGCCAAAACTTTCCCGTTGAGGCAACCGTTTCCCTTTCAAGCGCACTCAACAAACGGTTTCATACCATCATCCTGCGCAACGTGAATGAGCGGCACGAAGCGATGCGCCAGATTCGACAACTCACCGAACAAACTGAATATCTGAAAGCCGAGCTGAAGGCCGCACAAAACTTCGATGAGATCATCGGTAGTAGTGAAGTCATGCGCAATCTGATGCGAGATGTTGAGAGTGTGGCCATCACTGACACGAGCGTGCTGATCCTCGGTGAAACTGGAACAGGCAAGGAGCTGATCGCTCGCGCAATCCACAATGGCAGCAAACGCGCCGGCAAACCACTTATCAAGGTCAACTGTGCGGCGTTGCCGTCCTCATTGATTGAAAGTGAACTATTCGGGCATGAACGTGGCGCCTTCACGGGCGCGACGGCAAAGAGAAATGGCCGCTTTTACCTCGCGGATGGAGGCACGATCTTTTTGGACGAGGTCGGCGAGCTGCCGCTGGAATTGCAGGCAAAGCTTTTGCGTGTGTTGCAGGAAGGAGAGTTTGAGCCTCTCGGAAGTTCCAGGACGATCAAGGTTGACGTGCGCGTTATCGGCGCCACGAATCGTGATTTGGAAAAGTCCGCCGCAGCGGGACAGTTTCGCGAGGATCTCTACTATCGTTTGAACGTTTTTCCGATCACAGTGCCTCCGCTGCGAGATCGTCGAGAAGATATCGCGCTGCTTGCAAAGACTTTTCTTATGAGGACGGCCGAGAAGCTCGGACGAACAATGGAGCCCTTCAGTGCCGAAGCAATTGCACGGCTGTGTAATTATGATTGGCCGGGTAATGTTCGCGAGCTGCAAAACATTGTGGAGCGTTCAGTCATTGTTGCCGATGCCGGTAGGCCTAATCTGGAAAGGGCACTCCCGACATTGCAAATCTCAACCCCTTCTTTGCTGGCGCCGGAAAAAGTGCTGACCGTAAACGAGCTTCAGGAACTGGAAAAGAAGAATCTCCTCGCTGCTTTACAAGCTTGCAACTGGAAAATTGCAGGTGACAACGGAGCCGCAAGACTTTTGGGCATGAAGCCTTCGACTCTGAACTCTCGCATCTCTGCCCTCAACCTCAAGAAGCCACAATAGACCCGCTTTGCACTAAAAGTCCCGAATCCCGCCCACGGCAGTGGGCGGATTGTTCAAGTCCTTTCTATAACTTCGAACCTAAACGCTGTTTCAATCCCGCCAACGGGAGTTGGCGGATACTTCAAGTCCGTTACTATTCATTCTAAATCCCATAAATAGGTCGGACTTGAACTATCCGCCAACTTCCGTTGGGCGGGATTCATATTTCAGAAGTAACCTCCATATAGAGAGGACTTGAATAATCCGCCCACTGCCGTGGGCGGGATTAACGACTTTTAGTGCAAAGCCGCTCCTGGCTCCTGGTCTCAATCGTTAACTAAGCGCACCAGAGTACACGAGCGCAAAAGTCTGAGAGCCCTTCGGTATGTTGGCGGCCACCACCTCGGTGGTGTAACTGCCAGGCTGTGGAGTCGAACTATGCAGGTTGAACTTCAATCTTCGTATTCGCTGAGATAGAGAGAAGGTAAGAACTGCTCGACGCCCGTTGTCCCGTTGGGTTTGAACAACTTCTTTAGCTCCGTATAAGGGACAGTGTTCGACGTATGGATGTGTTGATCGCCATTTCCAACTCTCCATGCACTTTGCCAGAGTGATGCGAGCAACAGCGCTCCCTCGGCCATGCATTTACCCGTTTTTGTTCCGAGCTTCTGCCACATCGTTGTGTAATTTGGTGATTGATGGTTTTGGGCATTCCAAACTTCCAGGATCTCTTCCGGTGAAAGAATTTCGTCGTGTACCTTGCGCATTAATGCAATTGTGCGTTCTGCCGCCATCGCTCCATTCAGAATGTTGCTGTCTCCCAATCGACCTGCCAGGCCCAGTCGGGTCTTTTGAAGGACGCCGTTCGTCCCTCGGTTTGCATTTAACATATACGTTTCGTATGGGCTGTGAACGCCGTTCGCGGCATGCAGACGCGAAGCGTGTAACGGTTGACACGCATCGCCGACATAGTGTGCCAGAATTCCCGACGCACAGATAAATTTCTCCACCTGTCCGGCCGATACGTAGCGGACCATCAATTCAAAGATTTGCTTGATTCGAAAAGGAAGCGACCCCTGATAATGTGGTTGGGTTCCAATTCCCTGGTAATAGTGTAGCCAAACGGACGGTTTGATATTCGCGGGATTTTCACAGATCTGGAATAGCGTGAGACCGTTTGCACCCTTTTGGTCCATATCGGAGTAATGCGTGGGTGCGTCCTTTGGTCTACCGATACCGGGAGTTGAAAGTCTCCATACATCATCTGGAACATCTGCCAGTGGTACATTATCAGATAGACCTAAGCCAGTGATGTGTCCGGAGACTAGTGAGGCATCGTCGAAACCGATATTTACTCTGTTGTTCAGGAAAAGCTTCTTTAGTGTGGTGCTGTTGCTAGAAATGAGATCGCAGGCGACTCCGCCGATTGTGAAATGGCCGACTTCACCCCAATATTCGGGAAGAGCGATGTCCTGCCCACGAATGATTTCCACTGACAGCTCTCGACAAATAGTGCTCAAGCTGGTGGCCAACGCAAACGGAAAAGAGGAATTGCCGTCAGCAGCGGGCGCACCGAAGAACCGTTGACCGCCCCATTGAAGTGCGAGCGGTCGCCATGGCTCAGCTTCGCCTGTTTTCTCTTTTTCATCGTCGGTTAAACGCGTAGTTTCAGCTTCCCTCGAAGCGCCTGCCTCGACGTGATCGTAAAAGAAAACCGAACCCGAATCACCGGCTCGCGTCCGCAGTGGACCCTTGTTGGGCCGTGGTCCAATCAGTAGATCGGCTACATAGTCGTACCCGCCGAGCGCCTGATACCTGAAAAACAACGCCAGGATTTGTCCTTCGATCAGTCCGGACGCTGCGCCATGCGCGCGAACGGGTGCACCAATGAGAGACAAGGAAAGTGTGTTCATGTCAATGCTGATCAATTCGCCAACTGATCCAATGCCATGCACCGCCGCAGACCAGTGGCCGATGTTGTTAACGCGAATCAGTCCGGCGTCGAGACATGAGTCGACGTACTTGCCGGGTAGAGTCGGATAGATCTTCTGAAAAGGCTGCCGTACGACCTGCTTTTCGTCAGCAGTGCCAATCGGATTGAGTTCACCAGCGCAGAATGCCTTGCTGACGGCATTGGGGCGACCGGCAACATGACCCGCTGTCAGCGCATATGTGGTTGTGCCGTCGGTAACCAGACAACCCAGTGTGCCAAAGCGTTCGTGCCCTTGAACCTCCGAGTAGACGGGCATTCCGCCACAATACCGCCGTGGCTGGTCTGAAATCGCGGGAACCATTGGTTCCCAGGCAGCGGTTTGAGGCGCCGCTTCGACCACGCATACAGGCACTTGACGACCATCAGGAAGATCAATTGAAGGTGAAATAAAATTCTGCGGATCCTCGCGAAAGTCGGCTGCCTCACGCCACGATCGTACGAACACAAGCACACAGGGCCACGACCATTTCGTTATGACACTGTTGTCTAAGCGACGTGGTCCAAGGTCAGCCTTATTACCTTTGTATACCGCGTGCGGGTCCCGGCTATTTGGATCGTTTTCCCTAATCAAGTATCTGCCTATGGCCGTTGCTATCACGCCTCCTTTACGAGCTAAATGCACATGAGCAGCCTCTCTTGCTTCCAGCAGATCGATGAGCGATAAGGCATTGAAGTCTCGAGCGGGCATTATTGAAGTGATAGATGACAGCGGCATTTAGTTACTCCTATGGAAATCGTTTGTTGGCAGAGACTGGCAAGATTTATGCATGGTTCGCGGTGGATAGGGGTGCATGTTCACCTCTGCGGGCGCTCAATTCTAATGACTTCCAACCCGATTTCGTTTCAATGGCCTGTTTTATTTTGGGGGGTTCGAAAAGCTGGAAAATCATCGCTTAGGCTAGCAGCAAACCGAGCAAAAAACGGATCATTCCGGCGCCGAGGATTACCCAGAAGGGATTGGGGCGAAATCGGATCAGCGTGAAGATCGACAGGACCATGATCGTTACGCCGACCCAGGAGTGAATGCCTGCGCGGCCGACGCTCAACGCTGCTGCGACCAGCAATCCCACAACTGCCGGCGCTACGCCTCGTAAGAATGATTGAACCTGTTCGTTGTCGCGAAAGCGACGCAGAGAAGACGCGGCGGCAATCGTCATCAAGAATGCCGGAAGAAAGATACTGACTGTCGCCACGAGAGCTCCGAGCGTGCCGGCAACACGATAGCCAACGAACGTCGCCGTAATCAGCACGGGACCGGGCGTAATTTGTCCGAGCGCGAAAGCATCCGCGAACTCCTGGTGTGTCAACCAATGATGCGTGTTGACCACTTCAGACTCAATCAGCGGCACCATCACCAACCCGCCACCAAATGTCACACTGCCGATGCGAAGGAAAATCGTCGAGAGAGTAAGCAACAAACCGAGCTTCGCAAGCAGAGGCATTCCGAGAGCAAGCACGCTGATGGACCTAAGCGTCGTGAGTTCTTCTTCTTTTTTCTCCTCCGCGGGTGTCTGTCGCGGAGTTCGTCGCTGTCTTGCTAATCGTGTGCGAATACGCGTCCGGCGTCGCGCAACAAACGTGCGCAGACTTCGCAGCCGGCGTAACTGCTTTTCAGCGATTGACTCGATGTAGATTCCGATCAGCCCGGCCGCAAACACGACTTCGAGCACGGTAGCGTCAAGAATCACCACGGCCAGAAACGCCGCCACCGCAAGGAACCACTGCCAGCGCTCCGTCAGAATGTTCTTGCCCATGCGCCAGGCAGTCACAAGGATCAACGCCACCACAGCGCCGTTCAAGCCATGGAAGAATCGCTCCGAACCTGAAAGGTTGTGCACGTGCTTGTACATGATTGCGAGCGCAATCATGATGAGCATCGAAGGCAGAATGAAGCCGCCCATTGCTACTGCAGCGCCACGCCAGCCACGCAAACGCACTCCGATGTAGGTAACTGAATTGCCGGCACTGGTTCCAGGAAGACTTTGGGCGAGCGCTACGGCTTCGGCAAATTCAGAATCCGTGAGCCAGTGACGTTTGCGCACGGTCAGCGTCCGGATTTGCGCCAATACCGCGACACCACCGCCAAAGCCAACCAGGCCGATTTTTAAGAATGATAAGAAGAGACCGCCGAGAGTTGCAGTGCGGGAGATGCGTTCAATTCTTCTACGAGTGAAGCGTACTCGCCGGCGCATCTCATCTGCGCGCGCGCGAATTCTTTTCCCTCGAGTTACCGAATGACTCACCAAACTATCCACAGATTACACAGATTACTTTATACAGTATCTGTGTAGTCTGTAGATAACGAAGTTTTGCGATTTAGCACTTCTCTGACTTTTCTCGTGAGTGCAATCCAGGTGAAGGGCTTTTGAATGAATTTCACGTTTGCATCCAGCACGCCGTGCTGAACGATCGCTTCGTCCGTGTAGCCGGACATGAACAGAACGCGGATCGATGGTCGTAACTCCAGCAAGCGATCCGCGACTTCCTTGCCACTGATCTCCGGCATCACGACGTCCGTGAGTAAGAGATCGATCGAGCCCGCGTGCGCCGTGCAAAGACGAATCGCTTCGTCGCCGCTTCTTGCATCGAGAACGTTGTAACCGGCCTGCATCAGGATCTTTCGTGTCAGTCCACGCACGACGTCTTCGTCTTCCACGAGCAGAATCGTTTCAGTGCCTCTTGGCGCGTTTGACTCTTCCTGCCCCGCAATCCTGTTTGCCGTGGCGTCGTCAATGCGCGGCAGGTAAACCTTGAACACGGTTCCGAACCCCGGCTCACTGTAGACCCAGATGTTGCCTCCGCTCTGTTTCACAATACCGTAGACCGTGGAAAGGCCAAGACCGGTCCCTTTGCCGACTTCTTTAGTCGTGAAGAAGGGCTCGAAGATTCTCGCTTGTGTCTCCTGGTCCATGCCGCTTCCGGTGTCGCTTACCGCGAGCATGACGTACTCTCCCTGGTTTACGGCGACGTGCTTTGCAGCGGTCTGAGCGTCAAGCGAGACGTTTGCTGTTTCGATAGTCACTCGACCTCCGCGCGGCATTGCATCACGTGCATTGACGACGAGGTTCACGATGATCTGTTCGACCTGACAAGGATCCGCTTTGACGCTGCCGAGGTCAGTTTCCAGTCGTGTGGCAAGTTTGATGTTTTCACCGATCAGACGTGTCAACATCTTCTGCATGTCTTTCACCACGTCATTCAGATCGAGAACCTTTGGCTCGAGAATTTGCTTGCGACTGAACGCGAGCAGTTGTCGCACTAAAGAGGCCGCCCTTTCGGCGGCCTTCTTGGTCTCTTCGAGATTTCGACGAATGGGATTTTCCAATCCCACTCGTCTGAGCGACAAATCCGTGTAGCCCATGATGGCGGTTAACATGTTATTGAAGTCGTGCGCCACACCGCCGGCAAGTTGTCCGATGGCTTCGAGTTTCTGCGACTGCTGAAGCTGCAATTGACTCGCGCGCAGCGCCTCTTCAGCACGTTTGCGTTCGGTGATATCTCTAGCGCTGCCTTGTACCGCCACGGGCACTCCATTCTCATAAATCAAGCGGCTGCTCACTTCGATCGGAACGCGGCTGCCATCTTTTCTGATAGCTTCGCATTCATAAATTGTCAGGGAATGGTCTGCGAGTTTTTCCTTTAAACGTGTGTGAATATGATCGAGGTAATGGCGTGGAACGACATCGGAAATTCTCATCTGCAGTATTTCTTCACGCGAATAACCGATTAAATCCTCACCGGCTTTGTTGACCATTATGTAATGGCCCGCCAGATCATGGACGTAGATGGCGTCCTTCGCATTTTCGAAATAGTCGCGATATCGGTCCGCGCTTTGACTCAAACTTGCTTGCTCCAGTGAATCGTCCGCGAGGTAGAAATCGCCCTCGTGAGTTGGCTCTTCGGCGATCTCGATGTCCAGTTGTGAAGTGTTCATGATTAAGTTCTCAAATGTGGCGAAATGAAGAGAGCGCGGTGTCCACCCCTTTTCAAAATGGACGACCACGCCCCCAACCGCGCACGCAGCCCAACGACGGAGTCTGCCTCCCACGTGCGCTAGCGTTGATCGGTGTCCCACGCGCGTAATCCGATCAACGATCGAATAGGAGACTATAAGTGAGTGTAGATTTGTGTGGTATCGGACGGAGCCTTAATGATTTGTAAGTCTTTGCCCTACAGAGATGAGCCACAAAAGGCACATAAAGCACAAAAGACACAAAAAGACCGATTAAACTAAGGCAGCGATTTTGTGCCTTTTGTGCCTTTTGTGGCTCTACTCGACCAGACCGTTGCGGATGGCGTAGTGAGTCAGTTCTGCGTTGGTCCTCATCTCCATCTTGTCGAGGATGCGACGTCGATAAGTGCTGATCGTTTTATTGCTGAGTGATAACTTCGATGCGATTTCATTAACTGTTTGTCCTGAGGCAATCGAACGCAACACTTCGAATTCACGATTCGAGAGACCCTCATGCGGCACTTTGCCTGGCTGCGATAGTTGCAGAACCATCTTCTCGGCCAGAGATGGACCAACGTACTGGCCACCCTTGATGATCTTCAGGATTGCGCGACGCAACTCTTCTCCGGAACTCGCTTTGTTGATGTAACCCGAGGCCCCGGCTTTGAAAGCCCGAACGGCATATTGCTCTTCGGCGTGCATACTGAGGATCAAGACGGGCATGCGGGGACGAAGTTGTTTCAGCTCCTCGAGCACCTCCAGGCCACTCCGGCCGCCGAGAGAAATGTCGAGTACGGCAATGTCCCAATGCTGTTTGCGAACCAGCGCGATTGCCTCTGCTCCTGAACGAGCTTCTCCAAACGTCGCACTTTCCTCAGTGAACATCTCCTTGATGCCACGGCGAACAACTTCATGATCGTCGATTGTCAGGATCTTCAGCATCGAGGTCCTTTATCCACAGATTACACAGATTTTTCTTAAGCTCCGATGGGGACTCGCACGAGGACGGTAGTGCCGCCACCTTCTTTTCCCGTGATGCGTACTTCACCGCCCACCAGCAGCGCGCGCTCTTTCATTCCGAGTAAGCCGAGTGATGCGGTGTTACTTCTTTGACTCTCAGTTATCCCCCGGCCATCATCCCTGACTTCCAACTCGAAACAATTGTCATCGCGCCCCAGCTTCACGTAAACGTTAGCCGCACCGGAGTGGCGTAGAACGTTTGTCAGTATTTCCTGCAGGATGCGAAACACCGCGGTCGCTCGTTCACGACTCAATTCAATATCGCTGGCGTAGTTGGTCCAGTGACACTTGAGTCCTGACCGTGCCTGAAACTGCTCGATCTGCCATTCAATTGCTGCCACCAGACCCAGGTCGTCGAGCACGCCGGGCCGCAGTTCAGAAGCGATTCGTCGCACCGTGTTTATGGTCGTCTCGATCAATCCCGTCATACTGCTGATGCGGTTGTGAATCTCGAAAAGGTGTGAACTGTCGCTGTGGCTATTCAGTGTGTTATCGATTTTTTCGAGATCCCACTTTAGCCCCGTGAGGATGCCGCCGAGTTCATCATGTATCTCACGCGCGATGCGTGTGCCTTCTTCTTCACGCGCCGAGTGGAGTCTGGCCGAAAGCGCTCGCAGTGCTTCTTCGGCTAGCTTTTGTTCTGTGATGTCGTTGGCGACCCAGAGGTAGCAGGGCTCGCCGTCGAGCTCGCACATCACCGCCGAGGTATTTGCGATCACTTCGCGCCGCCCATCCTTCGATGTAAAGCGAACTTCCACACTCACAGCCGGTTTCGGGTTTCTTAATAGGTAGCGAATTTTTTCTGCCACGCCACGGCCCATGGACGATTCGAACTTGAAGATCGATTCGTTGATAACCTCTGTACGTGAGAAGCCAGTGCCTTGTGTCCATGAGTCGTTGACTTCAAGGACCACGCCATCCCTGATCCGCAGGATGCCCATACGAAATGGACTGAGGTGAAAGATTTTGGCAAACCGCTCTTCTGAAGCGCGCAAAGCTTCTTCGGCTCGCTTTCGCGCCGTTATGACCTGGGTGAAGAGAATGAGCCCGCCGATTTCGCCGTCAACTTTGCGCCAGGGAAGACTCTCCCACTGCAGCCATCCCGTGCTGCCGTCGGAAGCGACATAGGATTCTTCATCGCATCTTTCGACTGCGCCTGCGAGGATCCGGCGATGAACTTCTCGCCAACGCTCCGGAATCTCAGGAAAGACTTCATAGTGTGATCTTCCGGCGAGATCCTGCCCCTGGAGATCGTAGTCCGTCAGAAAACGGTCGCTGACCTGGATGTAACGCATCTCCGTGTCGAACATTGCGATCGCAGCCGGGGTGTGTTTGATAAACAACCGCAGCAG
>Ga0105238_10006618_pt1 | contig 11549 bp, 15 predicted proteins | sample KBSC34metaG_FD_81526 | JGI IMG/M metagenome (GOLD analysis project Ga0105238, IMG submission 81526) | Corn rhizosphere microbial communities from Kellogg Biological Station, Michigan, USA - KBS C3-4 metaG | ecosystem: Host-associated > Plants > Roots > Rhizosphere > Soil | place: Michigan, USA... | reverse complement strand
GGCAGCGCCCGGCTTTCCGGCCGGGCGAGGATCGCAACGAGATCGTCAGCGAGGACTACTTCGATGGCCGGCACGGCAGCGCCCGGCTTTCCGGCCGGGCGAGGATCGCAACCCCAGCGACAGGACCCGGTTCCCCACGACCGTCCCACCCAACTCCGGTGGCCCCGAAAACGCATTCAAACCATAGGTTGTGGGAATATCGACGACGGTGATGTACTCATTACGCACAGAGATGTGGCCGATGCTGACATCTTTCATTTGCTTGTACGGGTCGATCACCACACGGGTCGCTGTGCCCATGGTGCGCCCAGTCAGGGTGTCGCTCCAGAACTGGCCGACGGTATCCCCTGGCATCTCGATACTGAGATCGTATTCGATGTTCGACCCGTTTTGTCTCACTCTGAAACACAGCACCCACAACGTGTCAATCAACGTTTGGTTGTTGATTAACCCCAATGGCCCCGAATCGTGTAAAAGGCCGCCCTGGGACCAAATGTTGACCTGGAGGTTACCCCCATGACGGTATTTGACCTCATACTGGGGTGCGTTGCCGTTAGTGAAAATCTGAGAGATTGGCCACCCGGCGCCAGGCCCGTCCGGTGGGTCACTCGTCGGAATGTGCAACAAGTACGTCAACGTCATGCTGCCGCTGGACGTGTACGGCGGAACAGACGCGGACCACGTTGCTGTGTTCAACGTCGGTATCGGCTGCGAACACACAAACCGACTGAAGTCCGCGAACTTCGTGGTGCCGTTCACGAACATCGTTCTCCCGCCGATCGCGGGACTGATCTGCGTGGACACCGCCCCGTCTTCGCACGGCCAATACGCGATCGCCGGGGTGTCCAGGGTCGTCATCGACGTGAACATCGCCGAGTTCAACGGCGCCGTGCCCTGCCCCAAGCGGCGTTTCAGGCCCGATGCCTCCACAGGAACGTACACGTCGATACCCGACGTGTCCCAACGTTGGGGCCAGTAAGAAATCTCACCCGCATATCGCGGGATGCGTATGGTCAGGTTGTCATAGGAAAACACGATCGGTTTAGTGTTTGTGTTCGAAGGGTTGATGAACGACTCGACACCAACCCAACCTGGCCCGACGATATTGGATGCCGCAACCACAGTCCAGTCGTATGGCTCGCCGCTCGCCACCGGCCACAGCTTCGCCCGAACAATCGGACCTTCCACTTGGACCCGAACCGCCATGAGCGTCGACGGCGCATACACGATCCCTGTGTCAACGTTAGACGCCGGACCGAGGAGAAAAAAACTACCGCCGGTGCGATCGTACCAATTGATGTAGTAATGGCCGTCCACGTCACTGACGTACAACCACAGAAGAATGTAGTTGTTCGCGTCGGTGCCCCGCAGCAGCAGATTAGCAGGTGCAACAACGTCTCCAGTAATACTGGGCAGCGCCAACGAAAACGTGACGTACACGTCCACGTCGCCATACAGCTGCCCACCCAGATAGGTGTTCCGGTCAGCGTCGCTGACCGGAACGGAATGCGTACCGGACCCAGAACCAACATTGTAGTCCGACGCGGCGATCGTACCGCCCGTGCTGAATGTGGACCACGCATTACCCAGGTCCGTGGAGCCCCACCCGGACGACACCGTCCTCGTGAACGTGTCCGTGTCTTTGCCCACCGTGACACGAACAGGGGTGTTACGCCCAATCGACCCGTAGTACGGGCCATTCGGGTTCCTGGGCGAATACTTCCCGCTCCGATTATTTAAGGTGAACTGGCAGCGGGACGGCTCAACCCGCGACGTCTCATCCCGACCACCCCGGGTGATACTGATCCCATCCCGGGCATACACATCGCTGGTGACATCAACCCAGCCACTGTTCACGAAGAACTCGACGCGGGTGTCACGCGGGGTTTGCGGGAAAACCATCCCTTACCGACCTAAGGCCACTTGCACGTCTCCACCATTTTTTCGGACCTCGACCCGGATAAGGCGTAGAACCTCTTGCACCAGCGCCGAGTTGCTGTCGGCGTACACCGTGCGATCCCCACCCCGCCCACCGCGGCCACCGCGGCTGGGTGGGGACGGCACCGACGGAGCCGGTTGCAACACCTGCGTCATCGGCGCCTTCACCGTCCGCATATACGACGCGGTCCCACCGGTCCCACCGAACGCCAGCGACGAGGTGGCCCGCTGCAGCACCGATGTACCGATCGTCCCCGCAACCTTGGGTGCACCCGACCCGCCACCCGCGCCACCGCCGTGGCCACCGCGCCAGCGGCGCAGCAACTCCTCGAGCCAGTCCCACGCCCGCTCGTCACGACCGCCGCGCCACCGCCGGTCACCACCATCCCAGCTAGGGGCCATGCCGCCACGCTGAGGACTCATCTCCGTGTGAGACGGACCGATCGCAGCGTTCAGGGCGGCCATAGCCCGCTCCGCCTCCGCGCGGGAATCGTTGATGCCCTGCGCCAATCCCAAACCGATGTTGCGGCCCACGTAGGCGAACCGTTTCGACGGTGATGCGATCCCCAATGCGGCCTTAGCGGCCTGGAACAGCTGCTGCGCCAACTGGGACACCAGGTTGGTCAACCAGGACCAGCCGGCCTGGATCGCCTGTCCGATGCCTTGCACGATCGCTTGCCCGATCTGCGCCATCTGCCCCGGGATGGCCTGGAACGCGCCCACGATCTGCTGCGCCACCGACTGGACGATCCCCACAAGGCTTTGCCAAATGCCCTGGGCTTGGCTGACGATGCCCTGCCACAAACCCGAGAAGAACCCAGATATCGCCGACCACGCTCCCTGGATCTGACCAGGGAGACCACTGATGAACCCAACCAACCCTTGCCAGGCTCCTTGCGCGGCGGCGACGATCCCCGACCACAGGCCGGAGAAGAATCCGGAGATGACACCCCACGCGGCTTGGATCTGCCCCGGAATACCGGACAAGAACCCCACCAGACCCTGCCAAGCGGCCTGCGCGGCCCCCACAATGCCTTGCCACAAGCCGGAGAAAAACCCGCTCACACCAGCCCACGCGGACTGAAGACCGGACACGATCCCCGACCACAGCCCAGAGAAAAATCCGGTGAGAGCACCCCAGGCGGATTGGATCCCGCTGATAGCACCGGTCACCGCGCCTGCGATCCCGGACCACGCGCCCTGCGCCGCCGAAGTAATCCCGGACCATAGACCTGAGAAGAACCCGGACAGGCCGCTCCACGCAGCTTGCATCTGGATCGCGATCTGCGTGGCCAGGCTCGTCAGCCGCTGCCCCGCCGTCTGTAAATCGTTCGGGAGGTTGTTCCAGTCCCGCTTTAGCTTGTCGAACACGCCACTGAAATCAAGTGTTAACAGCTTCCCGGCGGTGTCCGCCGCATCCCGGAACTTATCGATGGTGGACAGGTCACCGAACGGGCCCTCGCCCGGTTTCCCCACTGCTTTGAGCGCTTCGCCGGCGACGATCGCCCCAATCGCAAGCCCCACGGTGCGCCACGCCGACCCAGCTTTCCGCGCAGCAGCTTCCGACTCGGCGCCCGCGACTGTGCTCGCGGTCCCGAATTCCTTCACCTTGGTGACAGCACCACCGATCGCGGTGGCCACGGTCTTGATCGTGGTGGCCATGTTCGTCAAACCTTGAACGACTTTCGCGAACAACCACGCATCGAAAAACAGTTTCACCAGAGTGGTCGCACCCGGCACGTTCTCAATGAACCACCGGATCGACCCCGTCACAGCATTCAGCGCATCCAAGAATGACGGGCCAAACCCCGGTGACGCCGCCAGATCAGCGATGATCGCCACAACATCCTTGAATGACTGCCAAAGCTGCTTCACGGCGTCGATTCCCGTTTGGATCCACTGCCGCAGCTGCCCAGTGTCCTTCGCCTTGGACACGAAATCAGCAGCGCGCTGCGCCGCGTCCGCGAAACCTCTAGCCAACCCGGGCAACAGTTGCGAGCCAACCTCAGTCACATCCGTGATAATTTGCAAAACAGGTTTCACAGCGCTGGCAAGGTTGCCAGCAGCGGTGCTCAAGTTCTGGAATATGTTTTGCCACGACTGAATAGACGACTGCTGGCCAATGAACTCCAGGACACGACTGATCACGATGTTGATAGCGCTGGCCATGCTCGATAAACCATTGCGGATCGTGGGCAACGCACTGTTACCAAGCTGGAGCAGCTGATCCCCGATACCCTTGAACAGTTGCTGCTGCACATCCAGCCGCAGCTGCTCAAACGCGGGCTTCAGCTGTACCACCGCGGACACGAACTCCCGCGCGGACGGCGCCAAATTCTGCAACGACGCCGCATACGCATCAGCGGCTGTCTTCGCCTTATCAGTAGCGCCCTTGGCGTCATTCAGCGCGGACACGTTAGCTTTTTGCGCGGTCTCAGCGGCCTGCAACTGCGCGGTGACGTTCTGCCCCGCAGCTTGTTGCGCTTTCAACGACGCGATATGCGCAGCACCCGCCGTGACCTGCTGCTGTAACGCAGCAACGTTCTTGCCGCCAGCCGCCGTTGCGGCCTCCTCCGCGGCGGCTTGCGCTTTGAATGCCTCGCCGAGCCCTTGCGAGCCAACCACCACAGCGCCGATCGCCGTGCCCACGCCTGCGAGAGCGCCAGGAAGCAGGCCGAGCGCGCCGGACAGTTGCCCGATCGATGTGAGCAGCGGTGGGATTGCCGCGCCCAGGGCGGCAAACATGGTCGATCCAAGATTCGCGTTGCTGAACTTCGCGATCAGACTGTCGCCATCAGCCATCAACGCCCGCAGGTTCGCCCGCGCCGCGTCCACATCCACCTTGACCTGGATGTTCGGGGACCGCGCCCCCAACGCCGCGAGCTCAGCCTCCAGTGCCGCGATCTTCGCCTGGGCATCCCCCGCGTCGATGTCGACACCGATGCGCTGATCCCGCAGAGTGGCCAGCTGCGCGCGGATAGCGGCGATCTTCCGCTCCACCTCAGTGGAATCCGCAGTCATATGAATGTCGCCGAGCGCCTTAGTGGCGGCCTCGAGCTTCGCCCGCAACTCAGTCGCGAATGCACCTACCTGCGCGTTCGCCCGCGTGGTGTCAACATTCGGGGAGACCGGCACATCCATGCTGCCGATCCCCGTGACCGCGGCCCGGACCTTCTCCCGGAACCCCGTCGTGTCTGGTTTGACGTTTACATCGACGTCTTGGAGCCCCGCTAGCCCAGCGGCGACTTTCTCCCGGAACCCTTCCATGTTCGGGGTGACGTCGATCTCGATGTCGCGGATCTTCGCGACCTCAGCCGCGATCTTCTCGTGGATACCCTGAACCGAGGCGACGACCTGGAGGAAAGCTTCACCTACGTTGAAAGCGGGCCACGCCCAACCACCCCCTCCCGAGATCAGAGACGGAGTGGCGTTGGGGACTTAGAGGGTTTCGGCGGCGCGGCGGAGCACGTGGTGACCGCGGCCATGCAGGCTGCGGCGGCCGAGTTCAACGACGGTGCCATAGGGCACATCCGCGGTCACATCCGCGGCGAGCCGCCCATCCCAGCCGCGGGAATCCCGCACCTGGATACTCGCCTTGTACCGGCCCGTGCGCACCGGCGCTAGCTGCCGGGCCCGGTTAGCAATCGTGTTGGCCTGCCCACGCACCGCGGAACGAAGGTCCGAGTCGGAGTCGAGCCAGCGGCGGACAGCGGCCCGGTTCGGGCTGTAGTCAGCCATCCACCGTCACCGGAACCTCAGCCGGTAACTCCACAGCCTCCGCCGGCGGCGCATCATCCACCGAGGACAACCCAGCGGTGAGCTCCAACAGGGAGATGGCCTCCACATCAGCCCACGTGACCTTCTCCCCAGAATGGGACATCAACAGATACGTCAACACCGCATACAGATCGATGTCGTTATCGGCGCCGTCCCCCAGGGGCTGCAACACCAGCCGCTCATGCAACTGCTCCAGCGTCATCCCGGTCTCGCGTTTGATCGTGCGCAGCTCCCCGATCGTCACGTTAGTCAAGCTCGCAGCCTCGGCCACGTACTCCTTACCGCCCACCGCGAGCTTGAGCTTCACGACACCTCCTGATTACGAACAAGCACGACCCGCATCCCACGGAACGCTTGAAGCTCATTCTCTGCGTCCGCTTCACCACGCTGTTTCACCACGCAGCCCTCACACTCAGCGAGATCCGCCACATACGCCGCCCGGTGCCCACCAACAGCCGGATCCCACTCCTCCGGGCGGGTACCGCAATGCGGGCACGTGGACCGGTCCCGCAAAAACTGCCAAATAGCCTTATCCCGATCATCCTGCGACAGCGCGAGGAACTCGGAGTGAAACCGCCGGTACCGGGCGCATACCGCCAACTCGAGCGCTAGCTGCGGGTCGGCGTCTATCCTTTTGGGACTGACGGATCCGGGACCCGGTAGTTCAGCTCCCACACAGCGTTGAACAGGTCCGTGACCTCACCGAACGTCATCGCCCCAGTGGTGACGTACTCCGACCAGTCCGCCTCGGTGACATCGGAGTCGATACAGGCCGCGAGGAACGCGGGGATGAACGTGGTCGGGTTGTAGATGCTTTTCCCTTTGAGCGTCTCTGGTGGGGGATGCTCGGCGAGTAATACTTCCATGTCCGCCGGGGCCAGCGCGGTGATCGTCACCTGCTCATAACAAGCCTCAATCGCCTCCTGCGCGGCCACGATCCGGGCCTCGTCACCAGCAGCGCGGGCCGCCCCCAGCTCAGCCCGGGCCGTGGTGTCGTCATCGATCCGCAGGCTGTACGTCGCCGTAGGTCGCCGACGTGGCGCGAGACGATCCTTGAGGCCCATACGACTACGCTGGAACGGTCAAGTTCTGACCAGGCGTCTTCGTGATCGCGAACCCAACCTTGATTTTCGACGCGTCCTTCGACTGCAACGACCGCATCACCGCATTGGACGTGACCGTAATCGGATAGACCTCCATCTTGTTACCCGACACGTCACCACCATCAAGGAACGCGATATAACCGGACGTGCCGCGGGGCAACAACGCGCGGATGTCCACACCATTTTTCGACGTGAAGAACGTCAACGACGAATCCGGGGAACTCAACGTTCCGGGGATCTTCGTCTGGAACGCGTCGTTCAACGCCTGCGTATCGATCTGGTCGGCTTCCACCGTCCACCCGTCGAGATCGGCCAAGTCGACACCGATGTTCGTTCCGGCGTTCATCTCCGACCGCGTCGGGGTCAAGTTCGTGGCCGCAATGGTGGGGATGTAGTAGACGACGGTGGTGGCGTTGTCACCGAACCGGACGGCAGCAGTAGCGAGCGGGGTGGGCATGGGTTATTTCTCCTTGCCGTGGTCGGCGGGTTGGTGTTCTGGCCGCGACTCGACGGCGGCTGCGTACTTAGCCCCAGGCTCGACGACATCGGTTGACTCGGTTTGGGTCTGGGCTTCTTCGATGAGTTCGTCAGCAGTTTTCGGTCGAGGTGGTGGTTCAGTGATGCGCCACCCGGACAGCATGTGCCCCGGCACTGCCGCGTCGGGCACCTCGATGAGGTCCTCAAGGTTGGGGTGTTTCATCCATACGGTCATTTCTGATTCCCCCTAAGCCGAGCTGCCGATGAGGATGACGTCGTAGGTGATTGAGGTGCCCGCGCCTGAGTTCGCGATGCGCAGGAGGTCACCCGTACCTGCGGTGACTGCGTATGCGGTGGCATCGGTGGCGGCGATCGTGAAGAATCCGCCGGGGCGAACGTTCACGGTATGGGTGGCGGCCCCAGCCCAGGTGGCGAATTGGTTAGACGCAGCGGCGCCGATGACCACGTTGTTCGTGTTCCCGGCCGCCGCAGCGATGGTGATCGCTTTGATGCGGGCGAACGTGACCGTGGCCCCGAACACGTCGAGTAGCACTCCGGCGAGGTCGAGGTCATCGGTGCCGGACGGTGCGACGGTGCGCTGGTCGTGGAAAATCCGATCAGCCTGACCGGCGCCTGTCCCGGTGCTGTACAGAAGTTGGTAGGTACGCGCCAGCGGCGCGATACCGGTGGTGAAATCGATCGCATTCGATTGCGAACCGGTGACAGATAGGACGACACTGCTGGTGTCTAATGCCATGACACGTTTCCTCCGCTAGGCATGCGAATAGCCCGCCCAACGGGGCGGTAATAAGGTTTGTTTGCTGGTTAGTTCAGAACAGTTGGCACTGCACGGCGAAGTCGATGGACACCGAACACCCGCCAGTCGAGTTCTGCGCCGAGGTCAAGTGCTGCGCGGCGGCCTGCGCATTGTCGACGGCGCCTCGTAGAGTCACATCCGCCCGCACCGCAGCCCGAAGAGCCTCGAAAATCTCGTCAGCGCGGTCTCGGGCGGCTTTCAACACCGCATCTCGGCGCCACACCCGGATCATGTTGTGCACGTCGAACGTCTCCGACTGCGGCCCGGACAGGCTGGTGATGTCCTCGACCCACGCCACCGTCGGCCCCTCGATCGGAACCCACCCGATGACGACCAACTCCTGCTCGGGTGGTGGGGACATCCACGGCCCGTCATCCACCCGAACACCAGCCCCACCAATCGCGGGTGAGGCGCGGGCTATCGCGATCAGCGCATCAATCGCGGCCGGGGCAGCAGTCACGACGGGGTAACCACCCGGGTCAAGCTGACGTGGTCCCCGGGGGTCCAACCGGTCAACGGGGAACGCCACGCATCAGCATCCACCGCGACCTCCCACACCGACCCGTCCTGGAACTGGATCCGTTCCCCCGCTCGCAAACCCGAGCCTGGTGGGGTGAACAGGGTCCGGCGGGACTCCACCCGCTCCCGCGAAGGGTCGTTGGTTTCCTGACCCACTGGCGCCCACGCCACCGATTCGAGGGTGCGGGACGCCACCAGCGCGCTAATACCACTGGTGGCGTCCCGCTGCTCCCGTAGCACCGTCACCGACTCGCCGGCGAGGAACCTCACCACGACCCCCACGAACCCCACGACGAGCCACCCCACGCGCCCCAACGGTCCCGCCGAGGCAACGCCGGCCGCACCAACACATGCGACAACGCCGGATCATCTAACGTCACCGTGCCCCGCGACCGCACCTTCAACCCCAACAGCTGCCGATCCTCACGGGTGATCACCAACTGGGCTGACGACGACGACTGATCCAACGACACCGAAAACGGGCCCACCGTCTGGGTACGAACACCCTCCGGGTTCCGAAGAAGCCTGATCACCATGTTGCACAAGACCAGCTTCACAGCCTCAAACGACGTCGCACCCGAACCAATCCGGGCACCAATATCACCAGCGACAGCCTTGACCACAAGCTCCGCACTAGTCAGCTTCCGCTCGACGTACTCAATCTGATCATCAGCGATCGTGCCGTCATACTCCGCGACCACATCATCAACCGTCGCGTACGTGGCCACAGTCACCTCCCCGTCACACTGTCCGCATGCACAAGAGAGACACCGCCTTGACCCGGACTGAGCAACTACGTCGGCTACGACTGTGGTGGATGCGTCGCTACGAGCTGCCCCGGATGAGAGCCACGATCGAACAGCTCAAGAAGGATTACCCCGGGAACGGCAACCCAACTAGGACCGGCTGAGGACGACCTCGACGCGGCCGCCCGGGTTCGCTAAACCCGTACCTGCCACGGTCTCCACCGCCACAAGAACATCCTCGGCAGCGACCGTGGTGGCATTAGCCACAACCGACATGACGAACTGCTTCTCATCGAACGCCGCAGCGTTATTACCGGTCGTGAACGCCAACGTCGCGATCACCGTCGAACCCGAACCCGACTGGCCCTTATTAACCAACGTCATCGTGCGGGTATTGGTGTTATCACCAGTGATCGCAGCCTCAGGGGTATACGACACCGACGTCACAGTCCCCGCGAACGGGGCCTCCCCAACAACCTGATCCCCAGCAACCGCCGCACCCAAAGCCGGCAACGTCGCCTGAAGAGTCCTCTCCAAAGGTGCAGTCATCACTTGCCGCCCTTCAACGCGTCAGTGTTGCGCTCAGCGCGCTCCTTAGCGGCGCCTGACGGCTTATCGCCGGACTGTGCGGTACCGCCAGTCACCCCAGCCACCGTGTAAACGTGATTGGGTTCCTGATCAGGCACTTGACCCCAGTAACCGTGCTCATGCGCCTCTTCACGCGAAACCACCTTCGCGTCTTCGGGCATCTCCGCCCGCGGATTAGACATAACCATCACACAGTCAACTCCTAAGTGGTAAACTTGTTCACATGCCCGGACCGGTTCCCGTAGATCCAGCGATCCGCTATCACGCCAAGGTTGCCCGACGTGGCCCCGACGAATGCTGGCCATGGCTCGGAGGCTGCTTCAAACCCAGCGGCTACGGCCGGTTCTACGTGGGCAAGACATCCACAACAGCACACCGGTTCGGCTACAAACTACTAGTCGGTCCCGTACCGGACGACATCATGGTGTGTCACACCTGCGACAACCCACCATGCCAGAACCCGGCCCACTGGTTCCCAGGAACCGCCGCGGACAACTCGGCGGACATGGTCAACAAAGACCGTGCGCACCATCCCCGCGGAACAACGAACCGCTTCGCTCAACTCAGCGAGGATGACGTGATCGCGATCCGCGAGATGTACGCCGCTGGAGCAGCCATCACGCAGGTCGCCAAGCAGTTCTCCGTGAAAATCCCGACCGTATCAAACATCATCACTGGACAGCACTGGACAGAGGTCGGCGGACCAATATCAGCGCCCAACCGACACATACGGCTCACCGCAGACGATGTCCGCGAGATCCGCCGCCTCTACAGGTTAGGAGTTCGCCAGTACGAATTGGCGGACATGTTCGAGATAACTAAGACACACGTCTCACATATCCTGCTCCGGAAAGCATGGCCAAACATCCCCGACTAGCTCATCGCCGCAGCACGGCAGCGGGGTAACGGTTCGCCTCGGTCGGCTGATCGTTATTGATGGTATTGGCTACCTGCCACCCTATCCTAAAGGTCAAACGTAGAGCAATTAGATCTTGCTGTGGAAGGTTGTAGACGATGGCCCCGGTATTATCCTGCAATACTGCTTCGGTGAGCATCTTCATTGTGATGTCCTGACGAACACCCACCACGAATTGAGTGGAGAAATCACCGGCGATCAACTCGGTGTTTGTGCCCGCGCCGCCGCCGGTGGGCCACAGACCACGCATGGGGTATGTAATCGGCACACCGTCGAGCTGGTTCAGGTCACCGGATACCCGGCCGACGTCGAGGGCCTGGCCAGTGGTGTCCCGGGCGGAACGCAGGTACTTACGGATGGAACGGCTCGCAACGTAACCGGAGACGTCAAACCCGTCCTCTTCCACTGCGGCGAGGAGATTGTCCAGGTCGCCGAGGTAGCCACCAGCAGCAGCTGTTGCCGTACCAGCGGTCACGGTGTTACCTGCGGCAACGGCAGCTGGAACGACGGCCGTCGGGAATGACGACGGTGCGTTGGTGCCGAAGAACACGGCGGTGTCCAACGTCCGGGCGAAGGCCTCACGGAGGTACGGCTCCGCCGAGTCCCAAATATCAATTTCGATGTCCGCAGCGACGTTCTCCGGGATCGGCATGATCGTCGCGATTTCC
>Ga0105238_10006614_pt1 | contig 11552 bp, 15 predicted proteins | sample KBSC34metaG_FD_81526 | JGI IMG/M metagenome (GOLD analysis project Ga0105238, IMG submission 81526) | Corn rhizosphere microbial communities from Kellogg Biological Station, Michigan, USA - KBS C3-4 metaG | ecosystem: Host-associated > Plants > Roots > Rhizosphere > Soil | place: Michigan, USA... | reverse complement strand
AACGGCGCGGCGTGGCTTCCCTGTTTCGCATTCCAGGTGGTGACGCCTGCGTCCGCCCAATCGCTGTTGAAATACGCGGTGTCCGCGACGTATTCGGCCAGCAGGCCGCCCGTCGGCAGGCCGGTGGTCGCCGGCTTGGGCGACATCAGGTGCAAGGCCGCCGGGTCGCGCATGGAGAATGCGGCGAAAATCGTCACCCCCGATGACAGCAGGGCAAACAGGATGAGTTTCTTTTTCATGGCTGGTAGGTTCCGAGAAAAATGTTGCTGCCATAGGCTTTCACGGCGATCAGCCCGTTCGTCAGCGTGGCCGTGTTGGCCTGGCTGGGCGTCCAGCTTTGCGGCCAGCCGACAACGATGCCGGAGCCGAGGACGGTGATGCCCACATACATTGCGTTGGTCGCTGGCGGATAATTGGTCGCGCCAATGAACGTGATGTTGCTGGTCACGACCTGTTCCGTGTTCGTGAAATCGAGGATCGCGCTCGCGGCGACGGCGGGGTAGGTGCGCAGGTTGAGATTGGTCAGCGCGCCGCCGTTCAGGGTGGCCGTTGCGCTGCCATCCGGGTTCATCGCGAGGAAGCCCGCCGTCGGCGCGTTGCTGTTGACCGCATTGACGAACGGGAGATACATCGGCCGGACCAGGTTCAGGTTGGTATCTTGTACGGCGACGGAGAACGAATTCGTGCGCATGCTCAGCGCGAAGACGGCCGGAGCGGGCAGGCCGGAGCGGTTGGTGAACGTGATGCCATTGGCCACGTAGAGGTTGTTGTTCAACGTGAGCGGGCCGGAATAATTGTTCGTCACCGTGCCGGGCGGCAGGTTTGTGAAGCTCGGCAGGGTGCCGGTCAATTTCGCCGCGGACAGGTTGGTCAGCCCGCCGCCGTTGCCGGTGAACGTGCCGGAGAGATTCACATTCGTGCCGGTCGCGTTATTGACGAGCGTGGTGGAAGTGAACAGCGCGCTGGGGATCGGGCCGCTCGTGAGGCTGATGGCGTTCAGGACATTCGTGCTGTCCGGCACTTGGATGCGCCAGGGAAATTTCCCATCGGGAAAGATCACAAGATACGTGTTCGGCGTGAGCAGCACGATGGGATTGGTGCCGCCGGACGGCGTTACGCTCTTGCTGCTGCCCACCCACGCATTGGTGCCATCGGTCACGAAGGTCTGTTGCGCCTCCAGCAGGAAGGTTTTGACATAACCCGCGCCGCCAAACATCTGGTTGAGCGGAAACAATACGGGTGTGGCCCGGACTTGTGGGCCAAGAACGAGGGCGAGGAGGATTGCCTTGCAGATCGTAAATCGTAAATCGTGAATCATAAATTTCATGGGGTGGTGTATTGTCCGCCCGCAAACGCGTATCGGATCTTGGTGGATTGGTCGGAGTGGGGTTCGGGTGTCAGCTCGGTCAGCGCGCCACCCAGGAGCAGGGTGACTTGCGCGCCCTGGGTGATTTTCAGGTCCACATTGCCGGCGAACTTCAGCGGCTCCGCCTGCACGAACAGCAGCGCCGCATCCGGCGAGGCGTGGACCCGTTCGACCGTGAAGGAAATACGATAGTTCACGTTTCCCAGGTCCAGTGTCACCGGCACGGCCGCGCCATAGCCCGCCTCGATCATCGGCGATTTGTTGACGACGGGCTGAAAGCCGGAGATCGCCGCCGCCAGCGTGGCGGCACTTTCATCCGCCAGGACGCTGTAGCTGCCGCTGCCGGCCGGCGCGCGATATTCGATTTTCATAGAGCCAACGTTTAGGCGGTCGGAGTGGCGGTGGATGCTTTCGTTTCCGCTGACGCGGAAGGGGGATTCGCCGCCAGCCATTGTTCGTGGTGCGCAATCAATTCATTCGCGTGATCGAGCGTGGAGCGGATACCCGCAACGAATTGCGAAGCGCCGTGGTATTCGTCAGCTACAAGTTTTTTGGCAATCGCCGCAGCGTTGGCAGCAGCGGCTTTGAGTTCTTTGAGGTCCATATTTTTGGTGGGTGATGGAATTTTTAATTCTTCATTCTTCATTCTTCATTCTTCATTCTTCATTTCAACTGAGGGCCAGGCGCGCACCCGGCGTGGCAAGCGCGGTGACGAAGGCAAATTCATCGTGCCGCAGCAGTTTGTGATCGAAGTTATATTTGCCGCGGAAGGGCGTGCAGCTCTTGAGCGTACCGCTGATGCCGCTGCCGGTGACGACCAGGTCCGCCGCCGTGGCGCTGAGTCGTGTGCCGATGACGCCGGGGAACTGGCCGATGAGCTGCGCGGTGGTCGGCCCCTCGGGCTTGAACACCATCATGCCGCGATAGCCGGTGATGCGTTTGTCCACGAGGATGTTGCCCTGCTTCACATCGGCCCATTCCATCTCGTGCTGCAACTCAAAGCCTTCCTGGGCGAACATCGAGCCGAAGCCCGTGACCGGCGCGCCCCACGTGGCCTGACATTCCGCCTCCTGGTGGCCGGTCGGGAAATCCGACTGGTCCCAGCTCGCGCCCGTGGTCTGCACGACAAAGGCGTCGGCATCCGTGAGCGCCTTGCCGCTGCCCAGAAAAGCGGTGTGCTGCGCCGGGCCGTAAAGCGATTTGCCCAGGCCGAAGAAAACATTCGGCATCTTCGTGAGCGCGGCGCGGGTGAAGACATGCTGCTCACCGTCCGCGCCCAGGATGGTCACGGCGCGATTGGCCGCGCCGATGATGCGTGCGCCGCCCGTGCTGAAATTGGTGTAGGCCGATGGCAGCAGCGAACTGCGGTAGCCGGCGGACCAGATGCTTTTCGGCGTGTAATCGATTTCATAAGTAAGGCCGATGAGGATCTGGTCATCCTTCGTGGTGAGCGAGGAGGGGATGTCACGGTACACCGGCTTGGGTGTGATGGTGACATTGCCCTCGGTGTAGATGACCTGGCTGACGTCCGTGATCTTGCACGGGCCGCCGACGGTGATTTTGGAGAAGTCTGTGGTTGGCATGTTGGTTGATGGTTTTTAGTTGATGGTTGATAGAGTCAGTAATTGATCATTTGATAGCCGACGTGGGAGCCGGCGAATTCGTCCTGATACGCAGCCCACAGGACGGGCGTGCCGCCGTCCACGGTGAATGGCGCGGAATATTTTACCGCCTCGACGACATTGGGGCCGGGATAGACCGACAGGTCGGTCGAGTACCAGATGTCCGCGCCGCTGGTGACGTTGGTCAGCGTGATGAGACCATTGGCGTCCTGCGTCAGGCGTGGCGTCACACACATCGCGAGCGGACTGACGCCGAAGTTGGATTGCAACAGCACATCCACCGTGGCGAACTTGCGGTCGTCGCTGACGTAAGGGATGAAGCATTCGCCATCTGCGAACAGGCTGCAAAAGCCGGGCATGAGCGTGAAGCCCTGGCCGGCGCGCAACACCTCGTACGCGATGCGCGAGACATTCTTGTTCGTGCCGTTCGCGCCGGCGTTCAGGATGGGATTCACCTCGCAGCGGCAGACGAGATAAAGGCCGGCCTCGCGTCCGTTCGTCTTCTTCATCTGCAAGGTTGGCTGGAACACCCGCACGGCGGCGCCGATCTTGCCGTTGGTGGGCAACAGGCCGGTCAGCGCCTGATCGATGCGGTCGGTGATGCTCTTGGGCGTGTGCAATTTCTCGCCCTCCTTCCAGAGCCGCGGCGCGGCGATGGCGATGTCCGAGAAAAAGTCGAGCGATTGCAGGCGCGCTGCAAAAAACGGCTGGACGATGTCAATGGCGTCGGCAGGAGTCATAAGATTGAGGATGGCGGAATCATTTCGCGCCTCCGCTGGCGTTTCCGATCAAGGATTGAATGGCATCGCTGGCGGTCTGCCGGATTTCGGATTTGTCCGGCAGCACAGTCGAGTCAGGAGCCTGATAAACGGATTGGACCAGCCAGAAATAGACGCCACCGCCGGCGAAATCGCGGCCCGCGCTTTTGTTTTTGGTGGCTGTGGCATCGGCTTCGACGAGGGCGAAGGCCAGGTGGCCATTCGAGATATATGGCACCGGTTTCAGATTGCTGAAATCGCGGGCGGTCTTGCCGTAGGCCTCGGCGCAGGCGGGGATGGTCAGATATTTGCGCCCGTTCTTCGGTTGGATGGGGCCGCCCAGATAACGCTGCCGCACGCCGGTCTGGTTCACGCTGATGGTCACGCCGCCATCGGTCGCCTGCCAGCTTGTCGCGCCGGCCGCGCGCGGCCAGAAGCCGGTCGTGGGCCAGTGCTTCTTGTTTTCGCCGTTGTTGCGAAAATGATTCTGGAACAAAGCCGTTTCCGCCTCGCCGACGCTCGCGGCGATCTGCCCGGGCGTGAGCATGCTGTCCAGCGCGGCCAGCGCCGACGAAGCGGTGTCATGGGTGTTGACGGTGAGAGAGAGGGACATGGCGGTTTGGTTGGGAAACTTCGTTCTCGCTTAGCCATCCTGCGTGGTGTCGGTGAAATGGCGGGTGCGGCAGCCAAAGCTCGGCGGCGCGACGGTCGGCTCCATCGGCGCGGCGATGGCATTGTCCGGCTGGTCCACCACGTCATCGCCGCTGGCGACGCGGTTCAAGTTGGTGTTGGCCGTGGCGACCTCGCGCCGTTCGTCCTCGGACAATTCCTGCTCGATCGCCATCTTCAACCGGGCGGTGATGAGCGTGACCGCGACGGTCTTCAGCCCCTTGGGGATCTTTGTCGTGTCGGCATCGAGCCGGTTGCGCTGGCAGCTCGCGACCTTGCGGCGGATGTCATCCACCACGCCCTGGATGAGGCCGGTGGCGCGGTCCGCCTGCCCGTCCGCGAGCGCAACGGAATCGCACGCATCGATGAGAGCCGCGACCTTGGCGTCGTACAGTGACGATTTGGTGATGGAAAGCCAGTTGGACATAGGAATTAAAAATGCAAAATTTGAAATTGGCGACGGCCCTGGATAGCTGCAGAGCCGCCGCCTGTCGGAGCTACGGCCGGGTGTCGTACTGCAGCCAGACATTGCTGACGATGACGCCGCCGGTGATGAAGCTGGCATTGACATTCACCGTGGCATTGGTGATGCCCACCAGGACCAGCGCATCCGCCGGACCGAGGTTGTAGTTGGGGATCACGGACCAGTCCGTGACGCCCGTGGTGCCATTCGCGGTGCTGGTGATGGTGAACGGCCGGGTGGTAGTCACCGTGCCGTTGGCGCCCTTCGACTTCACGGCGAACTGGAACCCGACGGTCCCGGTGTTCGTGGCCGCCTGGCCGCCGAAGGCGACCCCCACGCCGATGTGCCGGCCCTGCCAGATGAGGTTCGTGTAGTTCTGCGTGGTGGCCAGGTTCGTCGCCGTGTGCTGGCAGTTGATGGCCACGGCGAGCGAGTTGGTGTAGTACGTCGAGGTCGTCTGCGCCGGGGCGGATGAGACAAACGCGGAGATGCAGAGGACGCCGAGGAGTGCGGGGAATGATTTCAGTTTTTTCATATTTATGATTTGGATTTAAGATTGCGGCGGAGCCGTTATGGCCCCGCCGCAAGGCGGTCAGCTCACGTTGATGCGGCGCATGGAGAGCGAGCTGGTCTGCTTGATATCGCGGCTCCAATCCACGAGGTGACCGCGCCAGAGCTGGTTCGGCGCCTCGTACGTACGAACACTGCCGAGGAAACCGGCGGTGCCGACGGTGAAGGACTTGAACGCGCTCGGGTCGTAGATGGTGGCGTTCGGCACGCTGTAGTGGACGAGACACACGCCGGAGAGAGCGCGCGTCTTGCTGCCGGTCTGGTTCAGGCGCGTTGGGTCGTACACCACGTTGGCGGGCATGATGTCCACCGGATACAACAGGGCGGCGTTGAGTTGTTCAATGCTGATGCTGGCGAGCGAGTCCGCCGCGCCGAACAGCGCGCGCGCCTTCACCTTGGGATGGCTGCGGAGCGTGCTCCACACGCTGAGGTCCATGGTGAGCTTCACGTTCTGCGTGCTCCCGCAATCCTGTGCGATGGCGAGGAGCTGGTTGTTGATCTGGTCGATGGGGTCAACGCCCGGATCGCTCCAGTTGCCGACGCCAGGCTGCCCGGTGGTGCCGGTGAGCACGGCGTTCGTCACATCGATCACATGCGAGAGCGCGACCTTGTTCAACAGGGCGCGGATCTTGCCCTGGTCGAGCAGGTTCGTGGCGACATCGCCGCCGATGCTGCCGGCGGCCTGGTCCTCGGCGAGATCCACGCGGACTTCCAGCGCCTGCGGACGGCAGGAGTAGGAGTCATCGTTCGCATTGAACGAGATGAGCACGGGATCCGCGCCGAGGGCGCGCGCGGTCTTTTCCGGCATGAAGGAGTTCTTGTCATCGAACTTCTTGAACTGGCCGGAAGCGCCGGGCACGGGGGTGGTGGGAGCGAGGCGCTCCGCGAGTTTGATGACGTCTGAAATATCATTCCAGAGTCCCTGGGCGTAAGCCGTGAGCTGGTAATTCAGCGTGGCGGCACCTAATACAGTGGGGGTAGACATATATATGTTGGTTATTGGTAGTCAGTTGTTGGTTGATGGTTTTTACGAGCCGATGACCGGCGTGATAAAGGAGACTTCGGCGAAGTCGCCCGCGACGGCGCCGTTGAGGTCGGTGCAGATGGCCACGGTCACGCGGGCATTGCCGGCGCCGAGGTCCCTGGTCAGCGTGCCGTCGGCGGCCTGCTGCAATTTGTCACCGAAGCTGACGGCCGCGCTGGCCGCGCTGATGACGGCGCGCACGGGGCCGGGCAGGGCGCCGAGGATGCCGATGGCATTGTCGTAGGTGGTGACGGAACCCACGGTGCGCTTGCGGGCATCGAGGACGATGCCGGTCGCGGGGACCGTGGCGGAGGCGCTCACGGCGGGAATGCCCGCGGTGAACGTGATGAGTTTGCCGATGGCCGCGGAGAGGTCCGTGGCCGTTTCGGGGTAGATGGCGCTACCCTTCGCCTGGAGTGTTGAGTCTGACATGATTGTTCGTTGGTTGATGGTTATGGTTGCTGTTTATTTACTTTGCTGGTTGTTGTGTGATTTCCCGCTGGGCTTGTTTCCAGGCGGGGTCGAACTTCAGGCCGGAGGCTTGCAGTTCGCCGGCGCGGTTTTGGATTTTTCGCGCAAGGGTTTGTTCGTCGTCCGCTGCCGCAACGGCGGCAATCGCCCGGCTGCCGCCGCGATTCAGCACGCGTGCGGAAATATTTTTCGCCTCCGGCTTGAGGCCGAGTTCCGCAAGGAACTGGACGCGCCCGGCGCGGTCCGCCAGCGGTACGAGCATCGGCTTGAGACGGTTGACAATCTTGGGGTCGGTGAGCTTGTGCTCGGCCAGGATGGCGTCCACTTGCTCGTCGAGGAGCGTCTGGTTTTCTGTTTCCAGCGCGGCGGCGCGGTTCTGGAGACGTGTGATTTCGGCTGAAATGGCATCGCCGGTCGTGTTGGCGGGGAGGCGGAGCAGGGCGATGAGCCCGGAGCGGAGCGCGGCGTCATTTTCTTCCGGAGCATCTTCGCTCCGGTTGGTGATGGGGGTGAGCAATTCACGGCCGTTGGCCTGGTTGGTGAAGCCGACGGTCTCAATTTTCTTTACGCGATAGCGCGGGAGGCCGTCCGGGGAATTGTCGTCCACTTTTTCCAGGTTGCCGCGGTCGGCGACAAAGCTGGTGAATTTGTAGAGGCGGTTCTTCACGGCCTCGCTGCCGATGGGCGTGAGCCCGTCATCCTTGGCCCAGATGCCGTCATCGCGTTTCTGGAATTCCTTGAACCACGCGAGCGCGGCGGAGTCCTGGTCCGGGTGATAGATGAAATGTTCGCGGCCGGCGTAGATGCCCGGCCATTTGTCGCCGAGGCGGTCACGGTCCTGCGTGATGCCGGTCATGATGGAGTCGAGCGACCGGTCATCGAGCACCTGGATGATGCCGGCCTCGCGGTTGGACAACTCGCCCTTGGGGACGATGTGGATCCAGCCATCGGCGGACTGGAGGGCACTGCGGTTGAAGATGACGACGTGTGATTTCATATTTTTATTTTTGTGGGAAGAGCGCGAGGCAGGCGTCAACGCGGCGCGGAGCAGGGGAGTTGTTCCCCGCTTCATTCTCTTCGCCGTCCAGACATCGCGTGTCTTCATGCACGCGATTAAATCACAGGTCCGCGATTTATTAATTCCTACTGAGGGTGAAACCCGCAGATTTATTTTGGGGTAAAAAGCGCTGAAATCTCCTGTAAAAACGGGACGATTGTGAGTTTTGATGGGAGAGGGTAAAAATCTTAGTTAAGAAAAACTGTGTTGAGGCGATCCCCCGCCATCATTTGGACGGGTGATATGATTGCGGAGGAAGTGGACGGGTGCTGGCGGAGCAGGCGCGCTTCGGGACGCCGGTGTACGGAATTATATATGTGAAATGCTGGAGCGGTTTAAATAAAACCGTGGCTGACTCCGGGTTTTAGCCGGCGTTCCCGCTCATTATGATACCCAATGCCACCGCCAGCCAGCACAGCCCGGCGGCGACGAGCAGGATGCTTTTGAGGTATCGCGTCATGGTGCGAACCGGGTCATAGATTGGTGCGCGGAAGCTGGACCGTGTTGGTGCCGGTGGAGAGCTGGGGATCCGGCGTTTCATTCTGGGGCAAAGGCTTGATGCTATCAAACGGAACACAACGTTTACCCATGCATCCAGTCATCGTGAATGGCAGCATCGCGATCAGGGCCGACCAGCAGGCCAGGCGCAAAAATGGAAACCAACGGCGGAGCGCGGCGACGAAGGAAAGGTCCGCGATCTTCCCATCTGCGTGCTGGCAGTAGAAAATGCACTCGCCCATTTTGGCGGGGCTGGCGAAGGACTCGCGTTCGGTCAGGGTCATCGCAGAAATATTGTAAACGTATTTCTGGCAATGTTCGCAGAAGCGCCGGCGGTCATCACCGCGCATCCGGTTCCAGTCAGCCTGGCAGGGCCGCTCTATCTTCCAGGGTGATGAACCGGGTTTCATTGGCATGGTTGCGTCCAACGTCCGAGTCTTTCCCGATGGCCGCCGGATGTCAATCTTGATGGGGGGTCGACCCAGCTGTCTGTTCAATACTCAACCTCGTAGCTTTTGATCTCCATCTCAAGAAATGTTTTCTGCGATTGGATGTAGGCTTCGAGGCTGGGCACGGGCTCGGACGGGGTGGTCGGATGCGCGATGAGCCGGCGGAACTCCGCGATGAGCGCGGCGCGGCTCGTGAAACATTCCGGACGGGTGAAGGTGGCGACGGCATCCACTTCCGCGAGGCATAGCACGTAAAAGCCCGAGGGCGACTTGCCGGAATTTGACCGGAGCTGATCCATGGCGCGGCGGCTATTGACGAGTGAGTTGCGCCAGCGCTGTTCCTGAAAGGTGGCGTCCCACGGTTTGCTTCCAGAAAGCGGCGAGCCAGGCAGGTAGGCGGACTCCCGTTGTCTTCCCGCGCGGATCAAAAAGAGCACGGGCGGCCCGCAGACGATGCCGAGCAGGACCACGATGAGCGTGCCGCCGATCCAGTGCCACGGCGGATGTATCTCCGGGAAATGTTCGCGGATGATGATCTGGATGACACCGGCCGCCAGCAGCATGGAATAGACGATGAGCTTCGCGCGATAAAGATGCTGCTTCAGGTAAGCGATGAACTCCGGCGAATTGATGCCGTGAGCTTCAGCTTTGCCTGGCGGGCTGGTTGCCATGGGTTGCGTCGCAGTGCTGTTAATATTTTTTACCGATGATCGCGCTGAACGGGATCGGGCCGAACGTCCGGCTGTCGATGGCGTCCATGCGGTTGTCACCCATCACAAAGAACTGGCCGGCCGGAACATTGGTCGTCATGTCCGGCACCGGGTTGCTGTTGGCGGTCGGGAGGATGGCCACTTCGTAGGACGCCGTGCCGTTCTGTTCGCGATAGATGGTCTTGCCATCGGCTTCGCGGACGCGCTGGCGCGGGAGAAGTTGGCCGTTGATGGTGAGGGATTCGCCGGCGGCCACCACGGCATCGCCCGGCAACCCGACCACGCGCCAGATGTACACGTAAGGTTGTCCGTCCTCGTCGCGTTTGAAGATCACGATGTCGCCGCGCTTGACGCTGGCAGGACCGGCGTAGGGATGGCGCGAGGCGTAAAGGCGGCTGCCCGCCGGCAGGCCCGGGTACATGCCGTTTTGCGGGATGACGTAGATGCCGATGAAAAAGACCTTGGCGATCAGCAGCACCACGGCGACGCTGATGAGCACGATGCGGACAATGGTCTTGAGGTTGTTTTTGCCCGGGGTTGCGCTCATCGCGGAAATCTGGACTCACGGATTTGATAACTCAATGGAAAACTGCCCGGGGTGGGGAATGTTGATCGAATACCATTGACAAAAAATCGTATTGGTGAAATAAACATATGGTCTTCGGAGGCGGATTAGTTATTTATCGGGTAAGCAAGATGGGTGCGAAACGGATAAGCCAGCTTTGCGCGGGCAGGGAAATCAAGGCGCGTTCCACTGTTAAGGAATGGTATTATCCAATGTCGGCGATCTCATCGGCAGCCATCATCAACAGCCGGAGAAACTGTTCATCTTCCACCTCCACACCATGACCTCAATCCTTTGACCAAACCAATTCATAAACTTATGACTCGAAAAAAATCCACCACCAAATCCGCGCCAGCCGCGCTGCCGGCGAATCCCTTCAGCACGTTTGTACCCAACACCACGCTCTGGAACATTGCCAATGCCCGTGCCCTTGCTTACGCCTCCAACCTGGCCTATGGCCTGCCTGCGGATATCCCGAACGGTGCCGCGGCCTGGGGATTCGACCCGGCGCGCGTCACGGTCATCGCCCCTGCCAGCAGCATCCTGCAGGCGGTTATCATCGGCGGGCCGACGGCGGTCATCGTCGCCTTTCGCGGCACGCGGCCCGACGAGTTGAAGGACTGGATGGCGGACTTCGAGATCGAGCAGGTCGCCTTCAGCGATTATTTTCCGGCGCACGATGTCGGCATGGTGCACGAAGGTTTCTGCCGGCTGCTCGCGGGGAGCTGGCGGGAGATCCACTCGGCGGTCACGCGTTACCAGGACAACGGCCAGCCGGTGTGGATCACCGGGCACAGCCTCGGCGGCGCGCTCGCCGCGATGGCCACGGCCGCCTTCACCTTCGCCGCGCGCGAACCCGTCAACGGCCTCTACACCTTCGGCCAGCCGCGCATCGGCGGCATCGATTTCTGCAACCAGTGCGACAGCAACTTCGGCGATGTCATGTTCCGCTTCGTGAACAACGAGGACATCGTCACGCGCGTGCCGCCGCGCATCGTGCCCGGCATACCGCTGCCGTCCTTCTACGGTCACAGCGGACAGGTCCGTTTCTTTGATGGCGATGGCAACCTGCACGCGGACGATCATTGGTGGAATTCCTTCCTCATCAATGTCGAGGTGGGCTTTGCCAACATGAAGACGCTGTTGTCCGCCCCGGTCGCGGACCATTGCCTCGATTGCCGGCCAGGCGGATACATCGCGCGCATCGAAAAAAATATCTAGACGGCCAGACACCTGCCTAGAAGCGGAATATTCAAAAAGGATTTCCATAACACTATGAAGACGAGAACCCGTCAACTTTCCATCACCTGGGCACTGGCGTTTCTTTTTT
>Ga0105238_10006613_pt1 | contig 11553 bp, 11 predicted proteins | sample KBSC34metaG_FD_81526 | JGI IMG/M metagenome (GOLD analysis project Ga0105238, IMG submission 81526) | Corn rhizosphere microbial communities from Kellogg Biological Station, Michigan, USA - KBS C3-4 metaG | ecosystem: Host-associated > Plants > Roots > Rhizosphere > Soil | place: Michigan, USA... | reverse complement strand
TCGCGGCCGGTGCCTTCGGTGTCGGCGAGTTGTGGAACTGGACGCTCAACCATCGATCGCCACGCGTTTGCAACACGACGGTGCTGCGCGACGGGCCTGCGGTAGTCATCGTGCCGCCTTGCGTCCGTTCCGACTGCCATTTGCCAGCGATCGCAACAACGGTGTCTGACAAGGCAAGAACGGTCCTATCGAACTGAGTGGCTTTAGTGGTGCCCCGCGTACCGTTGAGTGCGCGCATGAAGTACGCACGGATGCCTTCGCGGTTGGTAACGACTTCCGGCGAGTTTGTCCCGTAGAACTGCGCGTCAGGCGCAAAGAACGTTGTGATTTGCTCGTAGTTGTCGGTCGTAAAGGCGGCAAAGAATTTGTCGTATGCGACAAGGGCGTCGTCCGCCGGAGCAGCGTTCGCGTGAGCTGCCCACATCAACAGACAAGCGAATACCGAGACTGTTCTCATCGTCTTCTCCTTATGTGCTGCGCGTGCGCTGCCGCGAGTACGCTTGATGACGGCCTCGGGGCAGTGTATAGAGACAACGGATTGGTCACCACTGCGGTCTTCGGTCCTCGCGAGATGTGCGCTCGCCTGGGCACGGAACCAGGCGGTCGTCGGGTGATGAGACTGACAATGAACGCATTCGCGGGAATGCTTCGTCGCGCATGGGCAGCGAGGCCCCCCGTCCTCTGCACTTCATCGGGACTGCACCGAAGCTGACGCTGACGAAGGACTGCTCATGGCCGGAAGTGTCATGAGCGACCGTCAGCCTCGGGCTAGTGCGATCCCGATTGGCAGCTTCCGGGTGACGAAGCGGAGACGTTCGGCATCGCCGTCCGACCCGGAGCTGACACTGTTCGCGCCGGAATGGGCGCCCGAAAGCCGGCATTCGCCCTGTCGACTTGGCCCGTGCGGGCAGCCCCGCGTGCCTACGTAGCCGGTCGCACCACGCCGCTGGAAGAGGCGCCTCAACGGAACTGTCGTGCGGCTTCGAAAACGCCGCCTACAACGTCGCCGCCTCTCCATGAAATCTCCAGGATTTCTCAAGCCAAGCGCCAAGCGGTCTTGGCCGGGCGCGCCGATCCTTCACCCGCCTGTCTTGAGGCGAGCGAAAGGACCCATCGATGACCACGAGCGCATGCGCGGAGCGCCCGGCGAGCGAAGACACCCCGTTTGTCCAGTTCTGGAACGACGTCTTGGCGCCGAAATTCATCCGCTTCAAACACGTCCTCGTCGACGGGTTGGCCCGACACAGCGAGGCGGTCTTTCCGACTCTGCCGGTCGGCTTCGGCGATCGGGTCCTCGACGTTGGCTGCGGCTTCGGAGACACGGCGATCAAGCTTGCCCTGCGAGTTGCGCCCAAGGGCCACGTGGTGGGGGTCGACTGCTGCGATGCTTTCCTCACACACGCGCGTAGGGACGCCGAAGTGTGCGGCGTGGCGAACATCCGCTTCGTCCGAGCCGACGCGGAGGTCGCGCTGCCGACGAACGAATTCGACTTCGTCTTCGCCCGGTTCGGCACGATGTTCTTTGCCAATCCGGTGGCAGGTCTGCGCAACATGCGTAAGGCGCTTCGGCCGGGCGGACGCATGGTGCACATCGTCTGGCGCAACCGTGCCGACAACCCGTGGCTCTCGATGGCGAAGGACGTCGTGCTGCGGTTTCTTCCCGAGCCGGGTGCCGACGCGCTGACCTGCGGTCCCGGTCCCTTTTCCATGGCCGATGAGGAGACGGTCAGAGGGATGATGGCCTCGGCCGGCTACGAGCGCATCGAATTTCGCAGAGTCGACGCGCCCGTCGTCGTTGGGTCCGATGTGGCCGATGCGATCGCCTTCCAGCTGTCGATCGGGCCCGCGGGTGAGGTCTTCCGCGAGGCGGGGGCCGAAGCCGAGCGGAAACGGGAGCAGATCGAAGCCGCGCTCGCCGAGGCGATACGCCGTCAAACGACCACGGCCGGGGGAATCGTCATGCCCAGCTCGTCGTGGGTGATCAGCGCCATCAATCCGCAACCGACAGGAGGAAAGTCATGAAGAGCCATCAAGCCGCACGCGTGGTTCGCGACAAGCCGGGCCGCGGCCGGGTGTACGGGAGCATCCTGGAGACGATCGGCAACACGCCGATGGTGCGAATCGAACGATTGGCACAGGAGACCGGGTGCCAGGCCGAGGTGCTGGCCAAGCTCGAGTCCTTCAATCCTCTGGGCAGCGTCAAGGATCGGATCGCGATTGCGATGCTCGAGGCGATGGAGGATGCCGGGGTCGTCGGCCCCGGAAGCGTCATCGTCGAACCGACCTCCGGAAATACCGGCATCGCCCTCGCGTTCGCATGTGCCGCGAAGGGCTACCGATGCATTCTGACGATGCCCGATAGCTTCTCCGTGGAGAGGCGCCGGCTCATGCGGTTCCTGGGCGCCGAACTCGAGCTCACGCCCCGCGCAAAGGGCATCGGTGGAGCGATCGAGAAGGCCAAGGAAATCATCGCGCGGACCGAGAAGGCGGTGATGCCTTGGCAATTCGGTCATCCCGCCAACCCGGAGATTCATCGCAGCACGACGGCCGAGGAAATCTGGCGCGATACGAACGGCGTGGTGGATGCATTCGTCGTCGGGGTCGGCACTGGCGGCACGCTCACCGGCGTGGGGCGAGTCCTGAAGGCCCGCAACCCCGAGATCAGGATCATCGCGGTCGAACCTGAGAACAGCCCCGTGCTTTCGGGAGGCACGCACTCCCCGCACATGATCCAGGGCATCGGTGCGGGGTTCGTGCCCGAGGTGCTGGATCGCACGCTGATCGACGAGGTGCTCCTGGTCGGCAACGAAGAGGCACTCGGAACGGCGCGCCGCCTCGCCCGCGCCGAGGGGATTTGCGCGGGCATTTCTTCCGGTGCGTCGCTGGCAGCCGCCCTGCGTGTCGCTCAGCGGACGGAGATGAAGGGGCGCACGGTCGTGACCGTCCTCGCCGACAGCGCCGAGCGCTACATCTCCACGGCCCTGTTCGAGGGCTTGGCCGACGATTGAGGAGCGCGTAGAGTCGCCCAGCGCCGGCATGGCCATCGCGAGGGACGACTTTGCAATGACGTCGCTTGACAGCAGCGCACGGCACCGGTTGCTCGCCATTCTCGCGGCAGACGTCGCCGGCTACTCGCGCCTCATGTCCCTCGATGAGGCCCGCACCGTGACTGCGCTCGACCAGGCGCGCAGCCTCTTTCGTCGATGCATCGACGAGCACGACGGCCGGGTCGTGGACACGGCCGGCGACTCGGTGCTCGCTGTCTTCGACACCGCCATCGGGGCAGTGACGGCGGCGGTGCAAATCCAGTCATTGCTCGAACGGCAGCAGCTGGGTGTACGCGACGAGCGTTGCATGCGCTTTCGCGTCGGCATCCATCTGGGCGACGTCATCGAGAAGAGCGACGGGACTGTCTATGGGGACGGCGTGAACATCGCCGCGCGCCTCGAAGGCCTTGCCGAGCCGGGCGGGATTGCCGTCTCGGAGATGGTCCACGGCGCGGTGCGCGATCGCATGTCGCTGTCCTTCGAAGACGCGGGCGATCAGAACGTAAAGAACATCGCTCGTCCGGTGAGGTCCTTCGTGATCGCTCGCTCTGTCCTGAAAGGGACTCCGACATCTGTCGAGGACGTGCGCCACGAACACAAGGTGGCGACGCCCGTGATCTGCTTCGAGGATTTCGAGCTCGATACGGCGCGCTTCGAGCTTCGCCGCGCAGGCCAGCGGATCCCGATCGAGCCCCAGGCGTTCGATCTGCTGGTGCTCCTCGCCCGAAATCACGATCGCACGGTGACCAAGGAGGAAGTCTTCTCAACCATCTGGGCCGGCCGCGTTGTTTCCGACGCAGCGCTCAGCAGTCAGGTGAAGGCTGCCCGGCGAGCGCTGGGCGACGACGGCGCCTCGCAGCGCATCATCTCGACAGTACACGGTCGGGGCTTTCGCTTCCTGATGCCGGCCGAACACCGCGAGGCGCGTGCGGGCGAGACCGGCCTTGGGACCGAGCCTCCTGCAGAGGCAGCGACGCCCGTCCAGGCCCGACCCTCGGTGGCGGTTCTGCCGTTGGCCAATCTGAATCGCGATCCCGACGAAGACTACCTCGCTGACGGCATCTCCGAAGACATCACCACTGCGCTGTCCAAGCACCGTTGGTTGACCGTCGTCGCGCGCAACCCTGCGTTCGCGTTCCGCCATTCGACCGACGGGATGCGCACGATCGGGCAAAAGCTGCATGCCGACTACCTGGTGACGGGCAGCGTGCGCAAGGCGGGGACGCGGTTTCGCATCACCGTGCAGGTGGTCGATGCCGCCACTGAGAGCAGCGTCTGGTCGGAGCGATTCGACCGCAACGTCACCGACATCTTCGAGCTGCAGGACGACATCTCCGAGCGGGTTGCCGCGCGCATCGAGGCTGAGCTCGGGCTCTCGGAGCAACGCAAGGCCGAACGCCGGCCGCGCAAGAACCTGGGAGCATGGGACCTCTACCAGCTCGGAGCGGCTGAGTTCTACAAGTTCACGGCCGAGAGCAACCAGAGCTGCCAGGAGCTGCTTAGGCGCTCGATCGCCATCGATCCCGACTTCGCGGGAGCACATTCCAGGCTCGCGTACGCCATCGTGCTCAGCATGGTGTACTTCGATGCGCCGAACGATCCGGCGCTCATGGACAGCGCTCTCGCCGCAGCCGAGCGTGCGACGGAGCTGGACGACGAGGACGCGAATGCCTATTTCACCCTCGGTCGTGTACGCCTGGCTCGACGGGAATACGACCTGGCCATTGATGCGCTGACCCATGCCGTCGAGCTCAACCCTTGCCTGGCCGTGACGTACTGCGGACTCGGCGACTCCCTCGCGTATGAAGGTCGGCTGGATGAGGCGATCCAGCAGTTCGAGACGGCGATCCAGCTGAGTCCTCACGACCCGTTCCGCTGGGCGTTCTATTCCTATCGCTCCCTAGCACACCTGTTCCAAGGCGAATTTCAAGCTGCCGCTTCGTGGGCGCGCAAGGCGGTGCAGATTCCGAACGCGCAGTACTGGGCGAGGGCGCATCTGGTGGCGGCACTGGGCCACCTTGGCGACCACGGACAGGCGCAAAGCGCGCTACAGGACCTGCTGCGCGTCAAGCCAGGCTTCTCACTCGCATTCGCGAAGGAGCGTCTGTTCTATCTGAAGCGGGAAGAACAGCTCGAAAGTTATCTCAGCGGTCTGCGCAAGGCCGGAGTGACATAGCGCCGCCGTATCGGACACGTCCCGCAGCGCAAATCGGCGAACGTGTATTGGCTCGCGCAGGTCAGCTCTGCCCCGCTTGACGAGACCCGCGATTGCGCCGACGGTGTCGCTTGGACCCCCATAGCGGTCGCTCATGACCGCCCACTCTTGGCCGCTCCGAGTCGTTAGGCCGTCCCAAAGGCATCGGTCGGCGCGACGAGGAGAACGACACAGACCCACGGTGGCTCCAATCATTTGCTACGCATCGCAGGTGCGCAGCGAACACGCGGAGGAACTGATCTACCGCCTGTTTACGCCGCCACCATACGCGTCGATGCCGTGGATCGTCGTCGTCGTGTTGCCGCTCATCGGCGTGGACGTCCGCATCGGCGACTGCATGGGACCGATGGTCGACGAGCCGCCGCCCCATGACGCCGGGCTACCGCCACTGGGAACCGACATGCTGCTGCCGCCCCCGCCGCCACTGCTCGATCCACTGCTGCCGCCGCTGAATGCGGCGTACAGCAGCAGGCCAACCAAGGCGGCGCCGAGCAGCGCGTCGCCGTCGCTCTTGCTCGCGCTGGACCCTCCGGACGCCTGACCGAGCCGCTCGCGCGCCGCTCGGGCGTAGTAGGGGTCCGAGTTGTTCGATGCCTGCACGAGCAGCGAGCGGGCGCGCTGCGGATCGCGCGAAACGCCCCAGCCGTTCGCATAGAGCGTGCTGAGGTTGACCTGCGCCGAGCCCTCGCCCTTGCTCGCCGCGCGCTCATACCAGTAGGCCGCGGCGCGGTAATCGACGCGACCGTCGAGGCCGCTCATGTAGCCCTGGCCGAGGGCGGCCTCGCTTCTCGCGTCTCCCTTCTGCGCCGCCTTGGTGAACCACTGCACCGCCTCGGCTTCGCTGCGCGGTACGCCGTCGCCGGTGCGCAGTTGCCAGCCGAGCCGCCACATCGCGAACACGTCGCCGTTGCCGGCGGCGTGGCCGAACCAGTTCGCGGCCGTGGCGTGGTCGCGCGCGGTGCCGTCGCCGTCGAAGTACATCGCGCCCACCATCGTCTGCGCCGGCACGATGTCGGCGCGCGCCGCCATCAGCATCGACCAGAAGGCTGTCTTCGGGTCGCGCGACGTGCCCCAGCCCTCGTGCAGCATGCGCCCCTGTTCGTACAGCGCGCGGGGCTCGTCCCTCTCGGCCGCCTCGTGCATCCACCGGAACGCTGTCGGCACGTCCTTGCCGACACCGCGCCCCGTCCAGTAGTGCAAGGCCAATTGGTACATCGCCTCGCGGTGTCCTTGGCGCGCGGCCTTCTCGAACCACCGTGCCGCCGCGGCGTCGTCCTTGGCCAGGACAGTACCCTCGAGATGTTCGATGCCGAGCGCGTACGCTCCTTCCGGCGAGCCTGCATCTGCCGCCTTGCGCGCCCACGAGGCACCGTCCACGTTGTTGGACGCGTTGTAGGCGAGCCGCATCAGGCCGGCATAGCCGGCGGGGTCTGAGACTTCGGCACCCCGCCGGTACCAACGCGCTGCTTCGCTGGCGTCGGCTGTCACGCCGACGCCCAGCTCGTAGAACCAGCCGATGCCGGCCCATGCCGCTCTCACGCCGGCGGCGTCGGCCTCGCGGTAGAGGCGCAAGGCTTGCGCGGCGTCCTGGTCGACGCCTTGGCCCATCGCGTACGCGTAGCCGAGGCCGATCGCCGCCCAGGGGTTGCCCGCGTCGCGGGCCGCGGTGAACTGCTGGACGCCCTCGGCGTAACGATTGAAGGCGTTGAACAACACGCGGCCGTAGAGGTAGGTGTAGCGCGCACTCGAGAGCTGTGTGCTCGCGGCCTGCCGGCAGACCTGCAACGCCTCGTCACGGTTGGCGGCGGTGATCGGCTCGCGCGGGCCGGAGTAGGCCGCGTCTAGGATCGGCGCTGCGAAGCGGTCGCAGCGCTGCGCGACCGGGTTGCTCGACGTGCTGTCAGCGGCGTGGGCAACCTGTGGCGCTTGGAAGGCGAGTGCGAGCGACGTGAGACTCGCCACGGTGGATCGGGACCCGCGCATCTGCTCCTCCTTTCATCGAAGGATGGCCCGGCGTCGATCCGCCGAGCCGCGAGGCAGTCGCACTAGTATGGGTTATGCGACGGGACGGCTGGGCGGATTTCCACGCAAGCGACTGTCCTTTGGCGCGCCGCGGTTGTTTCGTCTCGTTGGAGCAATGGTTCGATGGGTTCGGGTTCTTGGAGCCGACACTGGCGTAGTTCAGCTCTTGGGCCGCCCTGAGTCGCTCGGGTGACAGAAGCGGCGGCGCAACCGCGCGACGGCCTTTTGTGACGTCTCCTCGAGGACGGCTCAGATCACGCGCGCGTCTCGGTCCAGGTAGTGGACATAGCGCCGCCCACGGCGCGACAACTGCCAGCCCACTGCGACCGTCAGAACGACGAGGCGCTTGCAACCGACCCTGTTCCATTGACGCGCCTTGGGCTCAGCCGGAGAATGCAGAGCCCGCTATGGGAAGGAGGCCGTCGATGTCTTGGAGCCTCAAGGGAAGCTACACGGAAACCTGCTCGTGCGAGCTGATGTGCCCGTGCAACCTATCCTTCGACCACGGCGCCACGTACGACTTCTGCCGCGTGACGCTCGTGTTCAACATCCGTGAGGGCCAAATCGAGGGCACCGACATCGCCGGCCGCAAGGTCGCCGCAATCGCGGACACGCCCAAGGTCATGACCGAGGGCAACTGGCGGATCGGAATGTTCGTCGACGACAAGGCGAGCGACGAACAGTTCGACAAGTTGCTCAAGGTGTTCTCCGGGCAGCTGGGCGGTCCGATGGCCGGGCTTGCACCGCTCATCGGCGAGATGCTGGGCGCAAAGCGTGCCGCCATCGAGATCGCGGACGACGGGCTGCGCCATTCGGTGCGCGTCGGCGACTCGATCGACTTCGAGATCCAGGACATCGTGCCATTCGGCGTCACGAACGGCCGGCCCATCCGCTTCGACGGCATGTTCCATCCGGTCGGGACGAACCTGACGATGGCCGAGGCCAAGCGATCGCGCATCAGCGCGTTCGGGATCGAGTACCAAGGCAAAACGGGACTCTCGACTGCCGAGTTTTCCTGGGCCGCCTGAGCTCGTGATCGACCGGATCTCGGAAGGGGGGCCGAGCGGCGGTGGTTTGGCCCCGGCGTTCGCGGCGGCGCGGACACGACTCGGACTGGTCGCCCTGCTGTTCGTCTTGGCTGGCCTCTGCTGGTGGTGGACGATCGACCAGATGCGCGGCATGGACGACGGGCCTTGGACTGGCCTCGGGACCTTCGGCTGGTTCGTCGGCGTATGGGTCGTGATGATGGCCGCGATGATGTTGCCGTCCGTGGCGCCGACGGTCGCGCTCTACTCGCGAATGACGCGCGAGAGGTCACCACTCTCGCCGCTCCTCTTTGCCGCGGGATACCTCGTCACGTGGGCCGGCGTCGGGGTGCTCGCGTTCGCCGCGGCACTGGCCGGGAAGCGCATCGCGGGCGACGTGCTCGCCTGGGACCACGCGGGCCGCTGGGTCGCCGGCGCGACGCTCACCGTCGCGACGATCTATCAGGTGACGCCGCTGAAGAACGTCTGCCTGAGCAAGTGCCGTAGCCCGCTGGGCTTTCTGCTGGGTGCATGGCGCGACGGTCCGGTGGGTGCGCTGCGGATGGGCGCGAAGCACGGCGCGTGGTGCGTCGGCTGCTGCTGGGCGTTGATGGCCTCGTTGTTCGCGCTGGGCGTGATGAGCTTCACCTGGATGGCGGTGGTCGCCGGTTTGATCGCAATCGAAAAGACCGTGCCTTCGCGCCCGGTCGCAACCTACGGAGTGGCCGCAGCCCTGCTCGGGCTCGGCGTACTGCTGCTCGCTGCTCCCGAGGCCGTCCCGTTGCTCACGATCCCGGGGACGCACTCGCCCATGCAGCACATGGAGGATATGGATCACATGCAAATGAGCCGTTGAGCGGGCTCGATGTGGGAAGCGGACCGGCGCTTCGAGTCGCGCCCAACCGCCAAGCGTTGTATCGACTCGCACATGAGACCATCGGAGGCGATCGCTCCAAAGCGGAAACTCGTTGACGGCCGGTATCGGCCGAGAACGCCCGACGCCGCGACCGCCGTACCCTTCAGACCTCCGTCTGCTCCGCCATCTCAAGCGCGTCGTCCACCTCGATGCCCAAGTAGCGGACCGTGCTCTCCAGCTTCGTGTGACCGAGCAACAGCTGCACGGCCCGCAGGTTCTTCGTCCGGCGATAGATCAGCGTCGCCTTGGTGCGGCGTATTGAGTGCGTTCCATAAGCTGCGCGATCCAGCCCCAACTCGCCGATCCAGCCCTCCAGGATACGCGCGTACTGGCGGGTTCCGAGGTGGGGCGAGTCGTGGATGCGGCTCGGAAACAGGAAGTCATCTGACCGCAGGCCAGCTTGCTTGATCCACGCCCCGAGGGTCTCCCGGGTCGGCGGGGTGATCTCGAACTAGACCGGGCGCTGCGTCTTCTGCTGCATCACGATCGCCCGGTTGGCGATCCGGTCGCCGTGGCAGACGTCGCGAACCTTCAACTTGACGAGGTCGCACCCACGCAGCTTACTGTCGATGCCGAGGTTGAACAGCGCGAGCTCTCGAACGCGGTTCTCCATCCGGAGGCGAACTCGCAGCGCCCAGATGTCCTTGAGCTTGAGTGGCGCCTTCTGGCCGACGATCTTGCCCTTGTTCCACGGCTCCCGCCGCAGCTTGCATCGCGTCGTGTCGGAGGTGTCTCCCATGATGAGCTCCCCAACTGGAGGACTCGTCAAGTGGCCCTCGGTTCGAACGTCCGTTCAGTGGCGCCTCATTCCATCGGAGGAGCCGCGGAGAGCGACCCCGAGCGGGCCTACCTACGGCGTGATTGGACGCCCCAAACCCGCCCTTCGAACAGGCAAGGCGGCGGTCTTACCGAAGAACGGAACGGCACGATCACATCCGGCTACCAGACCGGGACGCGCTCAACCCGCGCCTGTGCGCCCCGTCTCACGCAACTTCTGCATAGGCCGCCATGAACACGCGCACCGCTTCGCGTAGGAGGGCTCTGTTCTCGCGGGCATCGGGCATGTCGAGCGAGAGCAGCCCGCGAATGTGGCCGTCGCCGAGGAACATCGACAGAAACAAGTCCGCGGCCTGGCGCGGACGCCGTGCTTTCAGCGTGCCGGCGCGGTTTGCGCGGCGCACGTAGGCAGCTAGCTCCTCGATCAGCCGGTCAGGCCCCTCCCGGTAGAACGCCCGGCAGACCTCGGGCTGAGCCCCGGCGGCGCCGTAGACCGAGCGGATCTTGCCCAGGGCCTCGGCCTCGCGTGCCATCGTGAGGAACTGCGCGCCGATGGCCAGCAGCGCCTTGCGGGGATGCTTCGGGTCCAGCGCTTCGACACCGGGGAGGCCGCCCAGGATGCGCACCGCGCGGTCGCGGACCACCGCCGCGAACAATCCTTCCTTGGACGCGAAGTGGCTGTAGATCGTCATCTTCGACACGCCGGCTTCTGCGGCGATGGCGTCCACGCTGGCCCGCTCCAGGCCGTGCGCAGAGAAGTGCCTGCTCGCCGCCTCCAGGATGCGTTGGAAGCGCGCCGGGTCGCGGGGCCTGCCGCGCAGCGGCTTGGGCGCCGCATCGTTCTCGGCTTTGGGCATCTGACTTTGTGGACTTGACAGTCCAGTATATACGCCTACACTTACTGGACTCAATAGTCCAGGATATGGACGTGGCGATGCCCATGAATTCACTTGAGCTGAAAATACCGCCTCCTGTCGTGGCGCTGTTCTTCGGGCTTTGCATGTGGCTCGCGTCGTCGCTTGTCGCAGCGCTCGAGTTGCCCTTCGTCTTGCGTCTGGGCGCCGCTCTGACGCTTGTCGCGGTCGGGCTTGTGGTCAGCACGGCCGGGGTCGTCGCGTTTAGGCGCGCAAGAACCACGATCGATCCAACCAAGCCAATGGCCACGTCCGCATTGGTCAGCGATGGGATCTATCGCATGACACGAAACCCGATGTACCTCGGGCTACTGCTGGCACTGCTTGGTTGGGCCGCGTTCCTGGCGAACCCGCTCGCTCTGCTTCTCGTGCCCGCCTTTGTGCTCTACATCAGCCGCTTTCAAATCAAGCCCGAAGAGCGGACGCTTACGGCCTTGTTCGGCGGTGAGTACGGTGCGTACCAGGAGAGGGTTCGCCGGTGGCTGTGAGGCACAACCAACACGGAGCCCATCACCATGGATGAGGTCATCATCATCGGCGGCAGCTTTGCCGGCCTCGCCGCCGCCCTGCAGCTCGGCCGTGCCCGCCGCAAGGTCACCGTTCTCGATACCGGCCTGCCGCGCAATCGCTTCGCCGG
>Ga0105238_10006611_pt1 | contig 11555 bp, 7 predicted proteins | sample KBSC34metaG_FD_81526 | JGI IMG/M metagenome (GOLD analysis project Ga0105238, IMG submission 81526) | Corn rhizosphere microbial communities from Kellogg Biological Station, Michigan, USA - KBS C3-4 metaG | ecosystem: Host-associated > Plants > Roots > Rhizosphere > Soil | place: Michigan, USA... | reverse complement strand
CGGGTCCGAACCGGTCGTCGGAATCGCCTGGCCGAAGCGGAGGTTCGAGATCTGTCCGCAGAAGTCGGGGCCGCCGGCCTTCCAGACTGCGGCCGTGGGACCCTGCCCGAGCGGGTTGACCAGGTCGCAGTCCGGCACGTAGTTGCCGTTGGCGTCGGTCCAGGTGCGCGTCACGCTGTTGGACATGGCGTTCACGGGGTTGCCAAGGTTCGTGTAGGTGCTGCTCAGGCGCTGCGCCAGCACGTAGCGGCCCACGTTGAACTTCACCGCCGTCTTTCCGGTGCCGAACAGATCGTATACCGCGCCGACGCGCGGCGAGATGTCCTTCCATCCCAGGTAGTCGTTCTGCGCGAACGTCACGTTGCGGTTTGGAACGAGCGGCCCGGGACCCATGCTCTGCTCTGGAAAGTTGATGTTCAGATAATCGAAGCGGGCCCCGATGTTCATCGTCAGCCGCGACAGCGTCCACTTGTCCTGCGCGTAGACCCCCAGCTCGCCACCCAGGTTGCTGCGGAAGCCGTACGGCGTCGCGATCTCGGTGATCTGGTTCGGCTGGCCGTTGTTGAAGCGGTAGCGGGTGTTGGAGTCGATGTTCGTGTAGTCCTCACGCCGGGTGCCCCACGTGTCGAGGAAGCCGAACTTCATCGCGTGCGCACCGGTGACGTAGGACGCCGACGCCTGGGCCGAGGCGATATAGCCCTTCACGCGGAGGAACGGACCAAGACCGGTCTGCCCGGCGCCGCGATACAGCAGGCCGGGGATAAGCCCGCCCTGCTCCGTCACGGCAATCAGCGACTTGAACACGTCCGGAAGCGGCTGGGTGAATTCCAGGCTGGTGCCGCCATCGGGGTACCGATCCTTCCACCCCTGGATGATGTCCGACACCTTCGCGTCGATCAGCCAGCGGTTCGTGATCGGCGACGAGTAGCTGCCGGTGATGAACTCGTTTTCCGGGAAGTCGTATTTCGTGGCCGACTCCGGCGCAATCGTCGCCGAGATCTGCTCCCACACCCGGTACTGGTGTTCGTAGAACGCCGACACTTTGTTCCTGGGCGTCAGCTGCCACGTGAGACGGGTGTTGGCGCTCTTCTGAACGAGCGGCTGCACCGCGGGCTTGCTGTAGTCGGGGTCGTAGTCCCAGCGATCCGGGTTGCCGGCGTTCTTGTTCTCCCAGAGGCCGGCCTGATAGCTCTCGTTCGACTGCCAGCGGGCCGCCGAGTAGAACCACAGCTTGTCCTTCACGAGCGGACCACCCACACCGGGGTTCACGTCGTACACCTGCTTGAGCCCGCCGGGCGTCTTGAGCCCCTGCGCCGCCAGGTCGCTCGTGTAGTTGTTGCTCTGGAAGTTCGAATTCACCGCGGTGGCAAAGAACGATCCCTTGAGGACGTTGCCGCCCTCGCGCGGAATCATGTTGAGCTGCACGCCGCCGAACGCCTGCTCGGCCGCACCCGCCGAGTAGCTGACGGCCACTTCCTGTGTGGACGTCATGTCGGGGATGAAGTTACTGAGCTGACCGTCACCGGACGTCGCGCTGATCGACATCCCGTCCACCATCACGCGCTGGTCGTTCGCGCGGCTGCCGTGGACCGTCAGCGTGTTCAGGTTGAGATTGGTGGTGCCGCCGTAGTCGAGCGGTCCGGTCATCCCGGGAATCATGTTGGCGTAGCTATGCTGGCTGCGCCCGACGGGAATCGCATCCAGCACTTCCTTCTCCAGGACCCGCTGCTGCGTGACGTTCTGGACGTCGACGACCGGCGCCGTTCCGGAGACGGTAATCGTCTCCTCCAGCGACCCGACGCGCAGGTCGGCGTTGACCGTTGCGGCGAAGGAACCGGCGAGTTCGACGCCGTCGCGTCTGAAGGTGTTGAAGCCGGGGAGCGTGAAGGTCACGCTGTAGGTACCGGGCCGCAGGTCGACGATCTTGAACTGGCCGGACCCGTCGGTCACTACCGACCGGACCTTTTCAATCAGCGCGGGGCTCGCGGCCTCCACGGTCACGCCGGGCAGAATCGCTCCCGACGTGTCTTTCACGAGACCTGCGATCGACGCCTGTGCGAACGCCGCCACAGGGGCGAGCACGAGGCACACGATCGTCAACAACACTCTGACGACAGACATTCTCTTTATCTCTCCTTCGCCGGGCGTGCGTGGCGTAGCCGCGCGAGCTTTGGCGGGCGGATTCTAGGGGCCCCGAACCAGGGGGGCAATACACGCGATCAGGTGTGTTCTCGATTGCGGCTGAGCGGGGCTAGACTTCGCGCCCATGACACCATCACCGCTGAAGGGCGCCGTCGCGATGGGCGCAGGGATCATCGTGCTTGGCGCCGTCCTCGGCTTCGGGTTCCGTCAGGACGTCGCCGCGCAGACGAAAGGGGCGCAGGCGCCGAAGTTCGAAGTCGATCCGTTCTGGCCGAAGCCGTTACCGAATCACTGGGTCCTGGGCGCCGCGGTCGGCGTGTGGGCCGATGCGCAGGATCACATCTGGATGGTACATCGCGGCGACAACCCGAACACGCTCAAAGGGCAGGAGATGAAGCCGCCCTTCAGCGAGTTGTGCTGCTCCACCGCGCCGCTGGTGCTGGAGTTCGATCAGAAAGGCAATCTGCTGCGCCACTGGAATCCCGGTGCGAACGATCCGTGGATGGACCAGGAGCACGGCATCCACATCGACTCCAAGAACAACGTCTGGCTCGGCGGCGGTGGCGGCGGCGACTCGCAGATCCTGAAGTACACGATGGACGGCAAGTTCATCATGCAGGTCGGCAAGAAGGGCGCGCGCGTGCGCGGCGGCACGCCGCGGCCGATCAACGATCCCAACAGCCTCGACATGGAGAGCTTCGGCCAGCCCACGAAGATCGTGGTAGACGCGAAGACCAACGAAGCCTACGTGTCAGACGGCTACGTGAATCACCGCGTGGTGGTGCTGGATGCCGACACCGGCAAGTTCAAGCGGATCTGGGGCGCCTACGGCAACAAGCCGGACGACACCCCGGTCATCGGGCCGCTCAATCCGCACCGCGGTAATCCGAACGCGGCGCAGCCTGCCGATCGCGGTGCCGCGCACGACCCGAATGCGGCGCCGCAGCAGCAGTTCCGCAACCCGGTGCACTGCGTGATGATCTCGAAAGACGATCTCGTCTACGTGTGCGACCGGCAGGGCGACCGCCTCCAGGTGTTCACGAAGGACGGCAAGTTCGTCAAAGAGAAACTGATCGAACCAAAGACGATGAACGCCGGCTCCGTGTGGGATGTGGCGTTCTCGAGCGATCCGCAGCAGACGTTCCTCTACGTCGCCGACGGCGAGAACGCGAAGATCCACATCCTGAAGCGCGACACGCTGGAAGTGCTCACGTCGTTCGGCGAGGGCGGCCGCCAGGTGGGCCAATGGCACGGGGTCCACAACATCGCGACCGACTCGCACGGCAACATCTACACGACCGAGACCTATGACGGGAAGCGCATCCAGAAATTCACGTACAAGGGACTGGCACCCGTGACGCAGGAATACCAGGGGACGCCCTGGCCTGCGTCGACGAGGTAGTAGACCGCGACTCGCGGCCGGTCTAGGCTGGTAGGCCGCTTCATGATTCCGGCGCTCGTTCGATCGTTCTGCCCGCTCGCGATCGCGCTGGCCGTATGGGCCGCACCCGCGCTGGCCTTTGCCGGCGCGGACGGTCCGTCGCAGGTGCGCTACGCGCTGGCGGCGTGGTCCACCGAGCAGTCGGGCGACGTGCTCGCGGTGACGCAGGATCTCGACGGCTATCTGTGGCTGGCGACGAACGACGGCCCCGTCCGCTTCGACGGCGCGCGATTTCTGCAGTGGGCGAAGACCACGGGCAACTCCATGCTGGCGCGGCCAGCGGTGGCGCTCGCGTCGTCCGCGCAGGGCGGCATCTGGGTCGGCTTCGGCGGCGCCGGCGGTGTGGCGCGAATCAACCGGACCGGGATCACGCATTACTCCCCTGCCGACGGCGCGCCGCTCGAGGTGAACGCGCTGCTCGAGGATCGCCGCGGCACGCTGTGGGCCGCAACGTATCACGGGCTCTTCCGCTACGCCGCCAACCGGTGGTCCACCGTGACCGAGGCCGATGGTTACGACGGCGATCAGGCGTTGAGCGTCTACGAAGATCGCGCTGGCCGGGTGTGGGTGGGAGCCGCGCGCGGCCTGTATCGCCACGACGGCACCATGCTTCGCCTGATCGACGGCAAAGCCACCTTCATCGACAGCCTCAGTGAGGACGACGCCGGGAACATCTGGGCCACCGACCGATCCGCCATCGTCAGGAAGATCGGCTCGACCAGCAGCGTGCGTCTCGATCCGCGCATCAAGCTGCCGCTTCCAGGGTGGCGCATCATGCCGGACGGGCGCGGCGGCCTGCTCGTCGCCTCGTTCAGCGGCGGTCTGTTCCGCCTGGCCGATCCGGCGAGCGCGCATCCGCTGCTCGAACCGATCGAGTACGAGCACCGCTTGAGCGGTTCGCCGCGCGCGCTCTACCGCGATCGCGACGACGACATCTGGATGGGGATGCGCGGCGGCCTGCTGCGCCTGTCCGAGAACACGTTCCAATATACCGGGCCGCTTGAAGGGCTCAATCGCGACGGCGTGCGGACCGCGGCCGTCGCCGCGGATGGCAGTCTGTGGATCGCCACCACGCAGGCGCTGAACCGTCTCGCCGGCAGCAGCCATCAGTCGTTCGCGGTCGCGCAGACGCGCGTGCTCTACAGCGATCGCTCCGGAGCCATGTGGGTGGCCACCGACGACACGGTCGGCCGCTACGTCGGAGGGCACTTCATCAGGGAAAAGATCCCCGAGGTGCAGGCCAGCCGTGTCAACGGCATGACGATGACCGGCGACACCCTGTGGCTGTGCACGGCGTTTCGCGGCGTGCTCGGATGGAAGGACGGCGCGCTGACGTCCCATAGCCAGCCGGGCGACGCCGGCCGCCAGTGCTCGAGCATTCTCGCAGATCGACAAGGGCGCGTGTGGGCCGGGTTCGGCGGTGGCGGTGTCACGCTGATCGAGGAGGGGCGCGCACGTTCGTTCACCGAACGCGACGGCCTGGCCGCGGGCTCGGTCTGGCAGGTCGTCCAAGGCGTGGACGACGACGTGTGGTTCGAAAGCGCGCGCGGCATCAGCCGCTACCATGACGGCCGGTTCACCGCCGTCACCGCGGCGCAGGCCCCCATCACCGCCGTCGTGCCCGTACTGGTCCTCGACCATCAGGGCTATGTCTGGGTGGGCATCCAATCGGGCGCCGTCCTGATGCGTTTCCACAGCGGCGAGATGGACAAGATTGCGCAGGACGCCCATCACCGCCTCGCCTACACGCTGTACGACGAAAGCGACGGGCTGCAGCCGGGCACGCAGGTATGGCAGAACGGTGCCGCCGGCGTGCTCGATCTGACCGGCCGCGTCTGGGTGGTCGATGGCGGCGGCATGACGATCATCGATCCGCGGCAGCTGCGCGAAGCGCGCCAGGCGTCCCCGCCGAGCCTCGAGACCGTGACCGTCAACGGCGAGCGCATCAACCCGGCGGCCGCCAGGCGCTTTGGCAACGGCAGCACCGTCCAGATCGATTACGCCGCGTTGAGCCTGTCGGGCACGTCAAAGCTGCGATTCCGGCACATGCTGGAGGGCGTCGACGCCGATTGGATCTACGACGCCGATGACCGGCACGCCGCCTATTCCAACCTGCCAGCCGGCGACTATCGATTCCGCGTGAGCACGAGCGAGGGCGGACAATGGACCGAACCGTCGCTCTGGCCGTTCACCGTCGATCCTCCGTTCTACTTGAGCCGATGGTTCCTGCTCGGTGCGGGGCTCGTGCTCGTCGTCCTGGTCACCTCCGCCGCGAGACTGCGCGTACGCGCCGTGAAGATGCGCTATGCGCTGGTGATCGCCGAGCGTGCGCGCCTGAGCCGCGAGATCCACGACACGCTGCTTCAGAGCCTGGCGGCACTCGGCCCCGAGCTCGAAGCGCTGGCCACGAAAGTGCCGCCGCGCGAAGACGGTGTAACCTCCGAGCTGCGCCGCCTGCGCCGGCAGGTCGATCGCTCCGTGCGCGACGCGCGCGAGTCGATCCTCGAGCTGCGGCGTCAGTTGATGGGCACGCCGAGGCTTGCGGAGTCGCTCGCGCAGCTGGCCGACGACACCGAAACCCGCCACGGCGTGCGGCCGACCGTGGCTGTGTCGGGAAGACGGCCCGATGGAGCGTCGCCGGACGTGGACCTGCAGCTGTTCCGCATCGCGCAGGAGGCGGTGACGAACGCCATCCGCCACGGCCGTCCATCGCGCATCGATATCAACGCCGCCTACGACAACCGCCAGGTGGCGCTCACGATCGCCGACGACGGCTGCGGCTTTGACGTTGATGCTTCGCCGAAGTCGGCGCCCGATAGCGAGCATTTCGGACTGATGACCATGCGCGAACGTGCCGAGCGCGTGGGCGGTGCGCTGCGCATCGAGAGCGCGCCGGGGTCCGGCACCACGGTGCACGCCTTCGCGAGGTTGACGCACGAATGGCAGTAGTAGCCACCAGAACGATCCGCGTGCTGTGTGTCGACGATCACCGCCTGATGCGCGAGGGCGTGGCGCGGATCGTCGACGTGCAGCCCGACATGAAGGTCATCGCCGAGGCCAGTAACGGCGAGCACGCCGTGAGCCAATTCCTGGCCAGCCGGCCTGACGTGACACTGATGGATCTGCAGCTGCCGGTGACGAGCGGCGCCGAAGCCACGCGCCGCATCCGGCAGCTGGATGGCGAGGCGCGGATCATCGTGCTCACGATGTATCGCGGCGACGAGGACATCCACCGCGCGTTCGAAGCGGGCGCGATGGGCTACGTGATGAAGGACACGATCTCCGACGACCTGATTCACGTGATTCGCGAGGTGCACGCCGGGCGTCGCGTGGTCACGCCCGAGATCCAGCAGGCGCTCGACGAGCACGCGCGGCTACCCTCGCTGAGCCTGCGCGAAGGGCAGGTGCTGGAGCTCATGGCCGAGGGCATGCGCAACAAGGAGATCGCGGCGGCGCTCGGCATCAGCGGCGACACCGTCGGCATGCACGTGAAGAACGTGTACACGAAGTTGAACGTGCACGACCGCACCGCCGCGGTCACCACGGCCATCCGCCGCGGCATCATCCGCATCCAATGACAGCGACGTGTATCAGGCGGCGGACCTTTTTGCGCGGCCTCGGTGTGGCGGGGCTCGTTCCGTGGATTGACACCGCGGCGGAGGCGAAGCCGCTCGTCGCGAATCTGATTTGCGGGGCGCCGCTCTACAACCACGACTTCGACTTCGCGCGCCAGCGGCTGCTCGGGGCGCTCTACGAAGCCGGCGGCATCCGCGCCAACGTCGCGCCCAACTACGACGACAGCACGGCGATCGAGTCGGGCGACCTGCTCGTGAGCTACACGTCGCAGGTGCCCGTCGAGCCCGTCCGGTGCGACGCGATCCGCCGCTATCTGGAAAACGGCGGCCGCTGGTTCGCGCTGCACGCGAGCAATTCCGTTCGCGACAACAAGATTCTGCCCGGCATCCTGGGGAGCCGCTTCCTGGCGCATCCTCCCTACCGCCACTTCCCCGTCTCGATCGCCAAGCCCAACGACCCGCTGCTCGCCGGGATCGAGCCGTTCGAAGTGGACGACGAGCTCTATGTCATCGAGCCGAACGGCGACATCGACGTGCTGCTCCACACGCGCTGGGGCGGTACCGCCATGGGGCAGACGTTCGCCGAGACGATGCAGCCGCTGATGTATCGCCACCGCGTCGGTAAAGGCGGTGTGCTGTATCTGGCGCTCGGCCACAGCGCCCGCGAGTTCGACGCGCCGTCACAGCCCGGCGCTGATCAGGCGAGCCTGCGCGGGCCCTGGGATCTGCCCGTCTACAAGGAGCTCGTGCGACGCGGGATCCAGTGGGCCGCGAAGAGGTCGCAGTAGACTGGGGCCATCATGCCCCTGTTCATCGTGCGTCATCAGCATGCGGCCGACGGCTGTCCGGCGCAGGATCCGTTGCTCGGTGCCAGCCTGCTGAATCACTTGAGCCGCCCGAACGTTCGGAAGTTCGGGCTGCAGATCCAGGGCGAAGCCGTCGTGCAGGGCGCGCACACCATGTATCTGATCGTGGAGGCGGCCGAAGAGGCCCGCCTCCGCGAGTTCCTGCAGCCGTTTCAGATGGCGGGCAGCCTCGACATCTACCCCGCCTCGACGTGCGTGCGCACGGTGGCGAGCGGCGGCTGCGCGATGCCGTTTCCGGCGCCCGCCGACGGGCCCTCGCTGGATCCCGAGGAAGTGTGCCAGGAGGCGATCGACGCCGGCATGGTGGTGCACCGCGCACATCCGCTCAACGCCGAGACGTCGCTCGCGGCGCTCGTGGGCGGCGTCGTGATGCCCAACGCGCGGTTCTACATGCGCAACAACTTCCGGATGCCCGATCTGGAGGGCGCCAGCTTCCGCATCTCGATCGGAGGACTTGTCGAGCGAGCCCAGAGCTTCAGCGTCCGCGATCTGCAGAACATGCGATCGAAGACACAGGTCGTCACGCTCGAGTGCGCGGGCAACGGGCGGGCGATGTTCGACCGGCCGACCGACGGCGAGAAGTGGGGCCACGGCGCGGTGAGCACGGCGGAGTGGACGGGGGTGCCGCTCGTGGAGCTCCTGGACCGTGCGGGCGTGCGGAGCGGCGCGACAGAAGTGCTGTTTCGTGGATCAGACGGCGGCACGGTGGATGGGCACGCGGAGCCGATGCGCTTCGAGCGCAGCCTGAGCCTCGACGACGCACGCGACGGCGACGTCCTCCTGGCCTACGCCATGAACGGCGAGCCGCTGCCGGTCGAGCACGGCTATCCGCTGCGGCTCATCGTGCCGCGCTGGTACGCGGTGGCGTCGGTGAAATGGTTGACCGAGATCGAATTGATCGACCGGCCGTTCGTCGGGCATTACCAGGGCGACAAGTATCGCTACCAGTGGGAGCGCGACGGACAGATGGTCAGCGAGCCGGTCACGTTGCAACGCGTGCGCGCGCTGATTACCGAGCCGTCGCCAGAGGCGAACATCGCCGCGGGCGAGCTCGCCATCCGCGGCGTCGCGTGGTCGGGTGCCGCGCCGATCTCGCGCGTCGAAGTGAGCGTGAACGGCGGCGACTGGCGCGAGGCTCGCCTCGTGAGCGAGCGCCATCGCAACAGCTGGCAGTGGTGGGAGCTGATTACGCGGGTCGAGCCGTCGGAGCGTCTGAGCCTGCGCGCCCGCGCCACCGATCTGGCCGGCCGCACGCAGCCCGATCGGGCCGAGTGGAACCGGCTCGGATACGGCAACAACGCGATTCAGGAAGTCCCGATTCGCGTCGCCTGACCGGGAAATCCTAGAGCATCCGAGCCAGCTCTGCCGCAGGACGCGTTTGTGGCGAAGATTGACCAAAAGTCGGCGCGGAGTGTGCAGAAGGTGCGTACCAGCAGACAACGACCGATAGATGGATCTGCGTGGCGAAAAAACAACTCAACATCGTCGTCCGTCGCGGCGCGCTCCGCCGCTACGATTCGCTGACCCAAAAAACTGCCGAACTTCCAGTGGAAATCAGCTGGGATCGGCGGATGGAGGATCGACGCGCGTCGGCTGAGTCGCCGGGCGTCGAGCGCCGCGCGAACGATCGCCGGCGGGAGCCGCCCTTCACCTGGCAGGCGGCCGACTTCGTCGTGACCGACGGCGAGAAGTAGAACCACCTCCGCCTCAACCGCAGTCCGCGCGCCGGACTACCATACGCGCCACTGAACACCCATTCAGGAGGTCGCAGCATGGCGGCACGAAGACGCGCACGCACGGGAGTCGATCGGGTGTCGCGGCGCGACGCCTTGAAAGCCGCGGCCGGGATCGCGGCAATCCCGCTGCTCTTCCGTGAGACGCTCGCCGCCCAACGCGGTCCCGTCGCCGACGATGCCGGGACGCTGGAGCGGCTGTGGCGCGACGCACCCGCTACGCGGCGGCCGATCGTCCTCAGGGGCGGCACGATTGTCAGCCTGGATCCGGCCGTCGGCGACTTCGTCAAAGGCGACGTGCTCATCGACGGCAAGAAGATCGCCGCCGTCGGGAAGCAGGTCAACGCCCCGCCGCAGGCCGACGTCATCGACGCAAGCAACACCATCGTGATCCCGGGCTTCGTCGACGCCCACCGCCACTCGTGGGAAGGCCAGCTTCGCCGCATCATTCCCGACGGCGACATCGCCAAGTACATGGCGACCACGCACAACGGATTCGCCCGATATTACCGGCCGCACGACATCTACGTGGGCAACCTGATCACCGCACTCGGCTGCATCGACGCCGGCATCACCTGCATCATCGACAACTCGCACAACTCGCGGTCGGCGGCGCACTCGGACGCGGCGGTGCAGGCGCTCATCGACTCGGGCATCCGCGGCGTGCACGCGTCGGGCGCGCCAGCCGCCGGCGAGTGGGACCGGCAATGGCCGCAGGACCTCGAGCGGCTGCAAAAGAAGTTCTTCACGTCCACCGACCAGCTCACGACGCTGCGGATGTTCTCGGGCATGGACCGCGAGAACTGGGCGCTGGCGCGCCGCCTCGGGATCCGGATCACCACCGAGTCGAACGCCGCCGGACCGGAGTTCGACGAGTTCTGGAACGCGAAGCTGATTCGGCCGGACAACACGTTCAACCACTGCCAGGGCTGGTCCGACCAGGTGTGGCAGCGCGTGAAGGACGCGGGCGCCACCGCCAACGTCTGCCCGCGATCGGACGCGCAGTACGGTCTGGGCGAAGGCGTGTTCGCGTTTCAGAAGGCGCTCGACCACGGGATGCGTCCGGGATTTTCGATCGACAACGAAATCTCGTACGGCACGGACATGTTCAGCGAGATGCGCGTCGCCTTCAACGTGCAGCGCGCCATGGCCACCTACAAGCGGGTCAACGGCGATGCGAAGCCCGCTTCGCTCGTCGACGTTCGCACCGTGCTCGAATGCGCCACGGTCGGCGGCGCCGCCTGTGCCGGGCTGCTCGACAAGTGCGGCACGCTCACGCCCGGCAAAGAGGCCGACATCGTGATGATCCGCACCGACGACATCAACCTGTATCCCTCGAACCACGCCGTCGGCACCGTGGTGCTCGCCGCCGACACGCGCAACGTGGACACCGTGATTATTGGCGGCCGGATCCGCAAGCTCCGAGGCCGCATGCCGGGCGTGAACATGGAAAAATTCCGGCAGCTGGCCGACGAGTCGCGGAACTATCTGTTCGGCAAGGCCGGCTACTCGCTGGACATCTTTTCGAAGAGCTGACGCGGCGGGCCGATGGACTTCAAACACTTCGCTCAGCTCGTAGCGATCGGGCTGCAGGCACGCATCCCGATGCACATCACCGGGTTCCCCGGCGTGGGGAAGACCGAGTTCACCAAGAGTCTCGAAGGCGGATTCGCAAACGCCGGTGTCAAATGCACCGTGATCACGCTGGTGGGATCGATCCGCGAGCCGCAGGACTTCGGCGGATTTCCAGTCTCGACGCCCGAGGGCGTGCGGCTGCTGCCGATGGCGTGGGCGCGCG
>Ga0105238_10006610_pt1 | contig 11557 bp, 9 predicted proteins | sample KBSC34metaG_FD_81526 | JGI IMG/M metagenome (GOLD analysis project Ga0105238, IMG submission 81526) | Corn rhizosphere microbial communities from Kellogg Biological Station, Michigan, USA - KBS C3-4 metaG | ecosystem: Host-associated > Plants > Roots > Rhizosphere > Soil | place: Michigan, USA... | reverse complement strand
TGGCTGCAGTTCAGAGTATGCCGGTTTCCGAATCGCGTTACGAAGCCAGTAGCGCGCGCATGTGCGCCTAGCATCGCCGACAAACCTAAAATAGCTACAGTTGCTATTAAACCTTGAGTTCTCGATCTGTGATGTTTCATTGTTGCCTCATTCATCCTTGAGTTTAGTGTGCGCTGCCGGCGGCCACAACATTCGAATAGTGGGACGTCCCGGCTGAATTGGTCGCGCGAACGCGATAGTAGTATTTCTTGCCGTCGATGGCCGTGCCGTCGACGAATTCCGGAATTGGATACTCGCGGTCATCAGCGACGTTGTTCGCAAGGGTATTCCAAGGTCCGGAAGCCTTGTCTGCTCTCTGAATGGTGTATCCCTGTGCTCCAGTGGTTCCCTGCCAGTAAATGGCGCGCGGTGTTGCAATCGGCAACAGCGTCGGAGCAGGCGGTCGCGGCAATGCCACAGGAGCGATACCGAGGATCTTGAACGCCCGGTCTTTTGTCAGTCGTAACAGTTCAGCCTCGCCGCGATTGGCAGACTTCGGGAATCCCGGCCAGTGATAGCTTCCATAGCCGCCGGACTCGTTGTGGAAACGGAACCCGCCGTTGCGGTTGTGCCCCAATGCCTTCCACAAGATACAGCCCGCAGTACCGTCGCGAATAATCTCGTCGTAAAGAGCGACAACGTTTACTGCATCACCCATACCGCACTCGCCCACGATTAACGCTTTTTTATCGCCTATCTTCTGCCTATCGGCGCGGCACATCCCGGCAAGGTCGCTCTGTTTCGACCAGTACTGGTAAAGATGGGCATCCAGAATGTCGACATTGGGATCGTTCAGCATCTTCAGGCTGTTGTGCTCTCCCGCCATTACCAGATGGTTGCGATCGATACTCTTGATATAGGCCGCCGCCGAAGCTTCCCATTCCGCCGTGGACCATAGCTCGTTGCCAAGCTGCCAGGCAAGTATCGTCTTATCGTCCTTGTATTTGACCCCGGTATATGTGTTTCGCCGGTTCAGCACATAGCTCACGATATGTTTATAGCTTTCAAGGCACGCCGCGTTGCGATAGAACTCTTTGTCGGTCGTGCCACACCATGAAGATAGCTGTGGCACCCCGCCCCAGTACTTGTACTGATCGATGAACGGGAAGATCACGCGGATGTCATTTTCACCTGCGATTTGCAGCACTTTATCGAGTGTTCTGAAGGCCGCCTCATTGTACTTATCCGGCCCGAGCACATGATTGGAACGTGGATCGGGTCCGAGCGCAAGCGTATAGATGCGAGTTGCCGTTCCCCCGGCTTGCACGACCGTCTGAATCTGATCCCGTATTTCGTATTCGTCAGGCCATCGATCACTTTCATCCGGGCGGACATCATCTTCGTTGCGATGGACGGCGCCGATCTCAAGCGAGATGAATCTGAAATCCCGGCCGCCGTCGCGCAGGTGAGAACCGCTTCGCGTGATGAAGTTGCGAAACGATCCGGATTGAGATGTTATGCGCCGCGGCTTTGGAGTGTCGTGAATATTCCGCGCTTGAATGGCTGTCGAAGCGCCGAACAGATAGGCAAGCCCCATGACGGAAGCAAGTCCAACTCGATACTGATTCCGTTGCATAGAGGCCTTTCGAAAATCTGCCAGGCGGCATGCGCCGCCTGGTATCCGCCTTAGCGAGCGCTTCGCAATATTATCCTACATTACGCTGAAAGTCGCGCTGAACGACGTTCCGGTCGCAGCAGAAGTCCCGCCGAAATCGGCTCCGGCAGCCTGGCATGATGCCGTTCCCCATGCAGCCTGCGTGCATCCCGTACCCTGGTCGTTCGTTCCAACCGTCGCGTTCAAGCCCGATGAAACGGCTGGACCGCGAAGCCACTTTGCGTGACCGTCGGCAAGGACGAAGTTGGAACCTTCGTTGTGGATACCTGTCGGACTCTGGAAGCAGTTCAGTCCCCAGTTCGTGCCGTTATCGGTGCACCCATTACTCTCATAACCCACATTATTGGCATCGCGTCCACCCATATAGCCGGTCTTGTAGATGCCGCCGGTCGCTCCATGCGTCACGCCGTTGCCGGCCGTTGTCTGCCCTTCCGCGGCATTCGTTAGATCCGCAGGCCACGGATACCCGAAGTTTTCGCAGATCAGAACAGTTTTCGAAGTGCTGGTAAAATCAGCATCTGTCAGCGCATTGACATCGTGATTCGTGTACGTCTGGTCAGGGCGTCCCTCTCCGATGTTCAGATTGTACATATAAGACGTGGGGGGAGCGCTCGTCTGAGACACCGACGAGTCATCCGGGCATTTGAAGACGCCGACGCTTTTGACATAAGAGTAAATCTGGCCACCCCAGCCTGATCCAAAGTGCCCACCGTTAAACTTTCCGCAGGGATACTTTTCGTCGTAGTCCTGATAGTATTGCATGAACCCCAGACCAAGCTGTTTCTCATTCGACAGACAGCTCGTCTGACGCGCCTTCTCGCGGACCTTAGCGAATACAGGGAAGAGAATAGCCGCAAGAATCGCTATTATAGCTATAACAACTAGTAATTCAATTAAAGTAAATCCAAACCGTTTATTAACCACACTCATGACAATACCTCTCGGGTTTCAGTAACTTACCAAATGCATTTGGTAATTACATAATAACACAGCCTGTTTTGCATGTCAAGTGCCTGCAACGTCATGTAACGTTATTTCTCCCTGCTGCCTGCTTCGTTGACGGCTCACGGGCGTGGCAGGTAGAATGACGGGGTTTCCAGGAGCGTCTTTTCCATGCGATTTGTGCAGGAGGACGCCCTTGCAAGAGGTATCCGATCTTGAAGTTTGTATGTTATAAGGAATATGATGATCCGGAAGAGCCGACATTTCCGGGCATTCTCTATAAGGGTAAGACGCTGCCGTTTGCCCGAGTCGCAGCCGTAGCCGATGCGATTCATCCGCGGGCGCTGCTCGTTCCCGAAGACCTGAACCAGCTAATTGCCTCCCTTCACCTGTTCACACCGCTGATCAAGGAGCTTGAGCGGGCTAAGATCATGGACCAGATCTGGCAGGAAGTGGGTGTGACGGTAGTCGCGCCGCTTCCCCGCCCCAACCGGATCTTCGGCATTGGGCGCAACTACAGCGAGCATGCCACAGAGCTCGGCAACGATATTCCCTCCGAGCCGATCGTTTTCAACAAGACAGAAAACACCGTTATCGGGCCGGACAAAGCAATCGTCATCCCGCCGAATGCTGGCCGGATCGACTTCGAAGGTGAGCTGGCGGTTGTCATAGGACGTCCAGGCAAGCACATTACGGAAGCCGACGCGATGTCTCATGTGGCCGGTTACACGCTCTTCAATGACGTAACCGCGCGCGATGAACAGAAGCGCCTCCAGGCGCGAAGCCTGCCCTGGTACATGGCGAAGAACTACGACACCTTTGGACCGCTTGGACCATGCCTGGTAACAGCGGATGAGATCAAGGACCCCAGCACGCTTGAGATTACGACGCGCGTCAACGATCAGGTAAAGCAGCAGGGCAAGCTTTCCGATCTGCTGTTCTCCATCCCGAAGCTGATCGCGTTCATCTCCAGCCGCATCGCGCTTGAGCCGGGCGATGTCATCGCTACAGGCACGCCGCCTGGAGTGGGACCGATCGTCCCGGGTGACGTTGTTGAGATCGAGATCCCTGAGATCGGTATCCTCTCAAATCCCGTTGCCGCGGAAGAGGATTTCTAGCGCTCATGCCCGACATACTCTCCACCGAGGATAGGGCGCTCATCGCGCCCTATGTCACTAATCTCGATGACGGTGTCTTTGCGCTCCGTAACCTTCCTGAAGAGGTCATCGCCGTGTTGTTCGCGTACTACTCGCGCAGCCGGGACGACCTTCGTACAAACCTGCTCAAGCTTCTTCGCGAAGGCGATCTCGAACTGGCCGGCGGCACAGCGGGCGACATTCCCGAAGATCATCTGAGCGCAGCCCGGGCGAAAGCGCGGCAGTTCCATGAGAAGTGGGTTGTCGGATACGGCCACGGAAGCGTCGCAGAACATGCCTGTGTTCACCTGGCGCTTGAGGGCGTCAGCATTATCGCGTCCAAACTGATCGAAGACGCCCGCCTGGCTTCCTACACGGAGAAAAGCACCCGGTACGTGGCGTTCGATCCCAACCGCGTCTACACGCCGCCGGAGATTGCAACAGATTCAAATCTGTCAGGTCTCTACAGCGCCACGATTACCGATTTGCTTGGAGCATATACCGGCTGGACCGAGGATATCGTCGCCAAGGTCAAGTCGCGTGTGACGAAAACTGAGAAGCAGACGGATCGCGGTTACGATACAGCGTGCCGGGCAACGACGTTCGATATCCTTCGATACCTGCTCCCCGCTGCGGTGCGAACCAATATCGGCCTCACTGTGAATGCGCGCAGTCTGCAGACGCTGATCACGAAGCTCCTCTCACAGCCTCTCACGGAAGGCCGTGACCTGGGGCAGAGGATCAAAGTAGAGGCGCAGCACATTGTGCCGACGCTGCTTAAGTACGCTGATCATAACCCGTATCGCGATGAAACACTGGCGGCGATGGAGAATCTCGTCAATGAGATTCCGGAGCTATCCGGCAAAGGTAGTAGTGGAGCACAATCTGGCGTTCATTTGACGTCGAGCGAGCCGGACATCGAAGATCGCCTCGTGACTGCACTGCTTTACGGGCAGACGACGCGCGCTTTCGAGGACATTCTTTGCGCCGTTCGAAAGATGGAGCCGACTCGCAAGGAACAGATCGTCGACGAGTATCTCCGCCGCCGCGGTAAACATGACGGCACAGGCCGGGAACTTGAACGTATCTTCTGTACCGTAGAGATGGTGATGGACTACGGCGCATACCGGGATGTTCAGCGCCACAGGATGGCAACGCAGACGCTGCAGCCCCTTACTCCATCTCTTGGATACGAGATTCCCGCGGACCTTATTGCGTTCGGTTACGAGGACCAGTTTACGAAACTCATGGATCGGGCCGTCGCGGCTTACGACGGAATCGCAGCTGCCGGCCTGGAAAAAGAGGCGGCTTATGCGCTGCCACTTGCAACGCGAGTTCGTGTTCTGTTCACCTGGAACCTGCGCGAAGTATTCCATTTTGTGGAGCTCCGTTCAGCCCGGCAGGGGCACCCGTCGTATCGGCGGATCGCGCAGCAGACATATCACGCCGTGGCGGAAGCGTATCCATTGCTTGCCAGATATATGCGGCCGAACCTCAACAGCTACGAATTGACACGCGAGTGACACAAGAAGCAGATACCCAGCCGCAGGCAAAGCCGCGGCGGCCCTGGGGCAAGATACTCTGGGCCCTTCTGGCGGTCTCGATCGCTGTTCCGGTTGTTGCCACGATCGTCGGCGGCGTCACGTCGCCGCCCAACCACGGCGTGCCGGAAGGCCACCTGGTCTACATGGAGGCCAACCACCCTTCCGAGCACACATCCACGCTGCGCGAGATGTTCAGCAAGGGACCGGACGGGCAGTGGCACATGCTGGTCTCCGAAACGGAGCCGCAGGATGTGGACGTCGGCAGCCGCGACTGGATCTCCATGCCCACCGTCTCCCCCGATGCCACAAAAGTCGCCTACTATCAGCAAAACATCACGCTGCAGGAAGAGGTCCAGAAACTTGAATGGCAGCTATACGTCCTACAGATCGATCCGGCCACGCAGAAGGTAAGCAAACCGAAGCTCGTGGCCAATCTGTCTCAAGACAAGAAGGCCCAGTACTTCGGCGCCACGTGGACGCCAGACAGCAAGTCTCTGGTGGTGCTCAGTGACGGCAAGGCAACGTCCTATGACTCTCTGTCCGGCCAGACAAAAACACTAGCCGTAAACCTTCCCGCCGATGCCCGCTGGCCTTCAATAACAAAGGATGGTTCGCTGTATTTCCAGTGCTCCGGCAATGGCAAAGAGCGCATAGCGCGGTTTATTGCGCCCACAGTCCCGAATACTCCCCTGCAAACCATGATTACAGGCGCCGCGGCAAAAGTTGAGGAGCAGCCTGCAAATCCATCGCCAGCGGCAAGCTCTGCTCCAGACAAATCGCCGGAAGGCGTTAAGAAGGCAATGGAAGATTATGTTCGGGAGCCGGGCCAAGGATTGGCAGAAGTTCGCTCCACGGCCATAGAGTACACGGATCAGTGGGCGCCAATCACATCATTTGCAGTCAGCCGCGATGGCAGCCGGTTTGCCGCGGTGCCGGCCAATACAACAGATGAGATAAAGATTGGATCCTGGGATGGCCACGACATTAAAACACTCAAAGTAGCGTATGGGAAATCGATATTCGGAGGGCGACGTGTTACAGCAGTAAAGTGGTCGCCGTCGGGACACTATGTCGGATACAGCGTCAGCAAGCCGCCTGTCGGAGAGGATGAAGTTTTCTACATCGACACGGTAACGGGCAGCGTGAAGAAGCTGCCGTTCCGCACCGGCCGCGCGTCATGGGACTGGGCGCCATGAAAGGCAAACGACGCAGCCGTGGAAATCCACTGGCCGACTATCGCCGTATCCAACGCGAAATCCGTGTGATTTTCGATCCGTTCACGGCGAAACACTGCCCGACGTGCTCCACGCCGTGCTGCATTAAGCCAACACGCGTTACGCCGGTGGATGTGGCGCTTGCCATCTCGACAAACCATACGTTCCCGCATCTGGGCGACACAGATCCGTATGATCCGGCGTTCAGCTACGCGGGGCACCGCCTCGGCAAAGGTATCGAGTTGCCAATGGCGGAAGACCCGAATACTCTGGAGCCATGCGAGTATCTCCACGAGTATAGGTGCACCTTCCCAAATGACTTGCGTCCTTTCGGATGCACCACCTACCTCTGCAAGCCCATGTACCGGCATCTGCCCGACGACACCATCAATAAGCTGCGCCGGCTGATCAAACAGCTCGATGAGGCGCATCAGGGGGTTCTGAGCGCCTTACGGGGTTCAGGACGGATGCCGGAAGAGGATTGAATCCCAACGTACTATTCGTGATCCTAATTCGGCCTGTTTGGCGCAACGGGGGCATGCTGAACTTCAGCGCCGGTGCCCGTCATGTCGCCATTTGGGGTCCGGTTCGAGGCCGATTTGTTGGAAGACTTGTAGTCGGTAACGAAGTCACCCACGTCCGCAGTGATCGTCGACTTGAAGTCGCCAATTGAGGCTGCAGGCACATAAGCCAGTTCCATACGGCGCCAGGTTATGGCGTCGGCGAGAATCGATGAATTACGCATCAGCTTTGAACCCTGGTGGAACGCCAGCAGAAGGCTGATCGCGTAGGCATCCTGCCCGGATGGCTTAATAGCGCTCACTGATACTTCAAGTCCACCGGATTTGCCGTCCGCAGAAGCCGGTGTCACCACTTTAATGCCGCCGGCGCTAAGCTGGTCCGTTACCAGCTTCGTCAAATCCGCGGCGGACATCCCCTGCCCGTCCAGCTCTGAAGTTCCCTGCTGCACAGAGACCATGACAGATGAAACTCCGGCAAGTGTCCCCGCGGGAGTTGCGGGCGAGTCTGCGAATGCCGCCCGGCCGCCAGCCACAAAGGAAAGCGCGCTCATGGCGGCGATTGAGAGTAGGATCTTTTTCACGACGACCTCCAACTGAGATTGCAGATCACCTTCTCCGCCACTGCAGAAGACTCCTGCCATATTGAGCAATAACGCATCATACGACGAAAATGTGTCATATGCGGTGTTCACGCTTATCCTTAATACCCAATGCGCACGAGAGAGTCACTCAGAAACGCCGGCATTGTCCTTCAATGGGAATTCGACCTCTATCGACCGGCCGGGCGGCAGGTCTGCCCAGCGACAGCAGAGATCGTGAAAAAGTGCGTGGATCAGAGAAAGCTGACCGGCCGTTATGGCCGGCGGAGGGGGAAGATCGAATTGGGCGCATGCTTGAGCAAGCATGTCATCCAGCGCCGCCGGTGTGGGCCATTGATCTTCGCTTCGGTGCAGCCAGAGTATGGCAACTGTGTTTTCGGCATGATGGGCATCAAGAGGCAGCACAGGAGTGCGTCCCGTTGCCGGATCGCGCTCGCCGAATGATTGGATCGTGTATCCGGCTGCCAATAAACCGTAAAACGCCTGTTTATACCCAAGGGTCGTCTCCACGGCATAGTGCATGAGATCGTGGCTCATAAAACCCTCCTGCACTGTCGACCAGGTAGTCGTGCCGTCATCCCGCACGGCAGCAAGCGTATCGCGTTTCCCCTGCCCCTTCGTAAACCGGATCTTCATAACCCTATTATCGCGCGGTTAGCGCCGTGCGGTAAATAATTCGACATCTGCATATCCTAACCATTTGTTAGATCGGCTGAAGCATTTCTTGCGAAGCCTTATCAAAATAGACCTAGAAGCAAGCGTGAAGGAGTATCGGCATGCGCCGTTTAGCAATGATTTTTACCGTGTTCTTTGGGATATGCTTAAATGCGATGGCAGCCACACAACCGGCAGTTTCACCGGAAGATGCGGCGGCGTCCTTTGTCACTGAGCACGACAAAGCAATCTCCGCAAATCCCGCCGGACTTACGTTCACGCTAAGAACAAAGGATGGGCGTACCACCTTCCATGCAGGTGAGCGTATCCCGATCGAGTTGGTCTTCGAAAACCATGCGACTACAAAGTATAGTGTGCTCGGTTTCAATGCTTCCCGTGGTGTTGTCGGTAGGGTAGATCAATTTGTGTCGGATAGACCAGGTGACGCTGTTGACCCGCAAGAATTCACGGAAGATGAACATAGAACAGGTTTTGCCGGATTTTTAGCAGTGGGTCCAATCAGCACATCGCCGGTTGTAGCCAGTACGGATCTCAATGCGTGGATCGCGCTCGATCAGCCTGGCGTCTATAAGCTCTATGATCGAACCTGCCGCGTAACAACGAGTAAAGATCGAATTGAAGCTGCATTCCATCTGCCAACAAGCCCCGATACAAAACCGCTTGCCTCAAATATCGTTACGATTACAATCCTGCCACACGATACCACCGCTGAGCAAAACACGATTCAGGGGTCACTGAGAAATCTTAATGGGAATAGGCCCTGGCAAGCTTTTTACACGATTGAATATATGCGGACTCTAGCCTCAGGAAAGGCTTTGCTGCAACTAGCGGAGGAGCACGTACCTTATCCTCAACAAGCGGGACTTCAACAAGAAATCATTGCTACATTGGCTGAATCTCCTCATAAATCAGAGCTTCTACAAATATTGAGAGATGACTTTAGTGCACCGGGTATCGGCATCACGGACATGGCAGTCGAAGCCTATGTAAGTATTGCCTCTCATATCGATGACACGAGAACCATGAAGGCGCATCAAAATGATTCACCTCGCATGCGACAAGCCGTAAAACGCCAGCAGGTCATACAGCTTCTGAAAACCATATTGGAAACGAAACGCGGTAGTGCTCGTGCTATTACCTTAGCTACACTCGCATACATCCACAGTTATACGGATAAGGAACCCTACACTCGCGAATTGATGAGCTGCTTCGACCTTCTGCCATCCGATCAACAATACGATCTGTTGAAATCTAATACACCATTTGCACATGACAGGGCCATGGAACCTGTTTTGATAAATTTATTGGAGACGCAGCCGGTCAAAAATACGCCGCTGCAAAAAGATACCCGTGAGATCGCCCTCCAGAGCCTGCTGTACTACGATCCCCCCAAAGCTCATAAAATCATATCAGACGAGATTCAGAAGAAGTGGCCGACAGTTAATCCAGGGCCGCTTATGCATCTCCCCGCATTACCGGCAGGTCTCGACGGCACGCTCCTGCGGAACTTCCAAGCCGCAAGCGTGGGTCAGGGCGACATCTTCGCACAAGCATTTCTTGTAGGACATTTTGCCACTGCGGCGATCCGTAAGCCGATTGAGGATATTTTTCTACAAAGAAAACGGGTCTGGCAGGTAATTCAGAGTCAAGAAACGGATGTGGACAAAGAGATATTGCCTCCTCTTTTCGCCTATTTCTATCGCGTAGATCCCACCTTTGCCGAAGCGCAGCTATCCACTGTTCCTGATGACCTGCTCGATATGAGAACCTCGGCTCTGGTCGCTTTTTCCCCGGGGCTTGAGAAGGCGATTATAGCGCGCCTCGATAGTGCAGATTCCAACGTCGTATATGATGCTGCCATGGCTCTCGCCGCTTCCGGGGCTCCACGCCACAAGACCATTCTTGTGTCAGCAATGCGCAGTGCCGACACCTCAAATTACAGGACGTTGAAAATTAACGAGGCTCTGCTTGCAGCCCTGACGAGCGCCCGATCGTGGATACTCAACGACAACGAATATGCTGCTCTTCATACATCCGTGTTGTCATTCAATGGTCAGCACATTCCACTGAAAGCCATTCATGTGATCGATATGGACGCCGCAGACTGGTCAACGCAGTACGACTTATCTACGTGGATTGGAGGTCCCTGGTCGGTTGACAACTGCAAACTCGTCAGCAAAGAGGAATTGAAAGAGAAGCTGCTTCAATTTCCTGCAGGAACGACGTTCCAGATGGCTGTCGATGACAAACCATGGCGAGTTCAAGTTTTCGATGAGTTGAAAACGTTCCTGCAGACGCACTCGATGTCGATCATATCTTCCGGTAACCAGTAGAACGTATAGCAAAGCGAAAGTGGAAACGTGTTGCCGCGTCCAGACTGTATAATACGGATACATCGACGTCCTGATTTTGAACATGGAAGCGAACCTATGATTGACGGCAACGACGACGTTCCGATAACCGAATCTGCTATTCCCCGCGCCATCTCTGCAGCGCAGCCGCCTCGGGAGGCGAAGCCTGCGCACGTCACAGAGCGGAAGCATGTGGCGGGTGGGATCGATGCGATCCTGGTATCGATGCAGCATGGCCTGGGCGAAATGGGCGCAGGCCGGACGTTCAAAACGCTTGCGACCATCAACCAGAAGAACGGCTTCGATTGCCCCGGATGCGCCTGGCCGGACCCGGATGGGCATCGCAGCCATACGGAGTTCTGCGAGAACGGCGCGAAAGCTGTGGCCGAAGAAGCAACGCTAAAGCGCGTGACCGCCGATTTCTTTGCCGAGTGGAGCGTACAGAAGCTTGCGGAACAATCCGACTTCTGGCTTGGCAAGCGAGGACGCCTCACGGAGCCGATGGTTCTTCGAAAGGGCAGTTCGTACTACGCGCCGATCTCCTGGGATGATGCCTTTAAGCTGATCGCTCAAGAGTTGAATTCACTTGGCAATCCAGACGAGGCATTGTTTTACACATCGGGCCGCACCAGCAACGAGGCAGCTTTCCTCTATCAACTCTTCGTGCGCCAGTTCGGCACCAACAACCTCCCTGACTGCTCCAATATGTGCCACGAGTCCAGCGGCGCGGCGTTGAACGAATCGATCGGTGTCGGCAAAGGCACTGTGTCTCTCGAAGATTTCGACAAGGCCGATGCCATATTCGTGATCGGTCAAAACCCGGGCACCAACCACCCGCGCATGCTTACCGCACTGCAATCCGCGGCACGACGCGGCTGCAAGATCGTCAGCATCAATCCTCTGCCGGAGACGGGGCTGATG
>Ga0105238_10006609_pt1 | contig 11558 bp, 7 predicted proteins | sample KBSC34metaG_FD_81526 | JGI IMG/M metagenome (GOLD analysis project Ga0105238, IMG submission 81526) | Corn rhizosphere microbial communities from Kellogg Biological Station, Michigan, USA - KBS C3-4 metaG | ecosystem: Host-associated > Plants > Roots > Rhizosphere > Soil | place: Michigan, USA... | reverse complement strand
ACGTTCCTGTGCAGCCGGGCAGCCGTTCCCTTCATGGAGCGCGCCCGTTATGGCAGGATCGTGAACATCTCGTCCGTCCTCGGGCTCATGGGCGTCCCATTCCGCATCGGGTATGCCGCGGCCAAGACGGCCATCAACGGGATCACCCGCTCGCTGGCCGTCGAAGTGGCTCGCAAAGGCGTGACCGTCAATGCGATCGCACCGGGCTACATCCTGTCCGAAGCCCTGCGCAAGCGATTGCAGGAAGGCAAGCTCGACTACGATACGTACGCGGAGCGTGCGCCCGTTGGACGGTGGGGGCTGCCGGCTGAAGTCGCCCATGCGATCGCGTTTCTCGCGTTGCCCGCTTCGGGTTTCATCACCGGGGCCGTGATTCCGGTCGATGGCGGCATAACGATGCGCGGCGACGCGGGGGAAGACATCGGCCCCAGGCCTGCGTCGACGGACGACGTTGAAGCACTCTTCAGGCGTGATGCATGAGATCGGTCCGCACGTCGATCCACCCGGCAGCCTGGATTCCCCGCTGGACGAACCAGAACGCGCCGCACGCGCTGGAGCGCGCGGCAGCGCTCGGATTCGACCACGTCGTCGTGACGCTGCGCCGCTTCGACGACATCGATCCGCCGGCCATCGCGCGCGCGTTCGAAACGGCTGGCCTCACGCCGGTCAACGCCGCCGGCGGGTCGACCGACGCTGACGTTTCCAGTCCAGATGCCGCGACGAGGCGCCGCGGGCTCGAGCGCCTTCGCATGGCCCTTCGACTGGCGCGCGACATGGGCTCGCAGTACGTCGGCGGTGTGCTCTACTCTGCTTTGCGCAAGTTCGAGCAGGCGCCACCCGAAGGCGCGTGGGAGGCGTCAGCGGACGCCATCGCGATCGTCGGGGAGGAGGCCCGTGGCTGCGGTATCCGGCTCGCGTTGGAAATCGTCAATCGCTATGAGTCCAACCTGATCAACACGGTCAGCGAGGCAATGCGATTCCTCGAGCGCGTGGCCTGCGACAACGTGTACCTTCATCTCGATACGTTCCACATGAACATCGAGGAGGCATCCCTGCTGGAGGCCGTGCGCATGAGCCTGCCGCGCCTCGCCTACTTCGAGCTCGATCAAAACCATCGTGGTTCGCTCGACGGCGGTCTGGTCGACTTCCGGCCCCTGCTCGCCGAGCTCGCCCGCCGCGAGTTCGACGGCATCATCGGAATCGAAGCGTTCTCGCGTGCGACGCTGGCGGAGGATCACGCCAACGCGCTCGCCGTCTGGCGCACGACGTTCCGCGATGGTGACGCCGTTGCGACGGAGGGCATGCGGCTCATCGATGCGGCCTTTCCCGTTCAATGAGTCGCACGCGTCCACCGACGATGCGCGATATCGGCGCCAGGGCGGGTGTGGCGCCGATCACCGTCTCGCGGGCCCTGCGCGGCGACCCGGGTGTCAACGCCCAGACACGCGCCGCGGTCGTTCGCGCAGCGAATCGCCTTGGTTACGTGCGCAACAACGCGGCACCCGCGCTGTCGGCCCGCGGCAGCAAGCTGGTCGCGTTGATCGTTCCGAACATCTCCAACTCCGTCTTCGCCGACACCATCGATGGTTTGACCGATGTCCTGTCGCGAGACGGCTATTCGCTGGTGATCGGCTACAGCGGCTACTCGCGAGGCGACGAGGAAAGACTGGTCCGGTCGCTGCTTGGGCATCGGCCCGATGCCATGATCCTGACGGGCTTCGTGCATACGTCGGCAAGCCGCACGCTGCTCCGGCGGGCACGCATTCCCGTCGCGGAGATATGGAACGTCGGCCACAAGCCGATCGACATGGCCGTCGGGTTCTCCAATTTGAAAGCGGCGCTGGAAATGACGCGGTATCTCATCGCGCGCGGTCATACGCGCCTGGCCTATGCGGGCGGTACCCAGACCGACAACGATCGCACCCGAGAGCGCGAAGTCGGCTTTCGCCGCGCGCTCGCCGAAGCCGGCCTCGAGGTCAACAACGACTGGATCGTATCGTTGCCGATGGAGTTCGGCAGCGGTTGCGAGCTGGCGCGTAGCCTCATGAACGGCAAGAAGCGGCCGACGGCAATCTTCGCCGCGAGCGACATCATCGCCACGGGATTCGTGCTGGAGTGCCACCGGCTCGGCTGGCGCGTGCCGAAGGACATCGCGGTGGCCGGTTTCGACGACACGCCTCTGAGCTCGGTGATCGAGCCGCAGCTCACCACCGTACAGGTACCGCAACGCGAGATCGGCGTCGTGGCGGGCCAAATGATGCTGGATCGCTTGCGCAATGGTCGCGTCCGCGACCGCCAGCGGGACCTCGGGTTCAGGATCGTGCAGCGCGCCAGCGCATAACGCCGCCATTTTCGTTGCTCGCTGCCGTCGACCTCTTTGCCAGGCCATCTGCCCACATGACGCCCGCGCATCGTCTCGTTCTCCACGTCGGCGCCGACGAGATCACAGTCGATCTCGACGCCGCAAATGCGCCCGGCCTCACCGGCGCCGTCGTCAGCGCGCTACCGCACGCAACATTGGCAGTGCACTGCCAAGTGGCCGGTGCGGAGTTCTGCGTACCCGTGCCGTTCTTCCACTGGCACGAAAATCGCCGCGTTCCAGTGCTCGGTGACGTCGGCTACGCATCCTTCGGCAACTACCTCTGCTTCTACTACGGCGAGATGGCGGCAGACGACGGTCCCACGAACATCGTCGGCCGGGTCGCGTCGCACCACGCACTGCTGGAATCCGTCGGCCGACGCCTTCTCGAGAAAGGCGCAGCGCGAGCACGTCTCTTCGCCGCGTCAGGGCCAGCATCCGGGGAGGCGGGATTGGCGTCACCCGCGGACAGCCACCTCGCGAGCTTGTCGCGCGCATTGCTCAAGACCATGCTGACCGAGCCGCCCGCGGATATCGTGCATCTGAGGTCGGCTCCGCTGCCCGCGATGGGCAATATCGCCGGACGCATGCAGGCGAGCGTTCTGCTTCTGTCTCTCGCCGAAGTGATCATGAACGCACGTACGCTTGCCTTGAATGCACCCGCATCGATCGATTCGATCGCGCTCGGGCTCTCCTATCAGCTCGGTCGCTACGCGCGTTGGCTGGCGATGGCAGGTATGCCGGGCATCGCGCATTGGCTGATGACTGCGCACGATACGCTGCGTGCGGGTACGCCGCAGCTCGAGTCACTCGGGCGCGACCTCGAGGAAGCGCTCGTCGCGATCGCACGTCTTCGCTTCTGGGTCGAAGCGATCAGTCCGTGGCACAAGTTGGACGCCGACTATCGTGTTTCAGAGCCCGCGTGGTCGAGCGTCTCGCAACACATCAGCGAAAGCACCGAATGAACAAGCCGCTCGATCCCGCGCATCATCCCAGCCCGCTGTCACCCCAACAGTTGCTCGACGACACGTTGCGGCTGCCCGACACACTCGGCGCATCGTTTGATGCGGTCGCCCAGAGCGTGCAGGAGGCCCTAGAGGGATGCGACGTCGGGGACGTCGACGCGATCGTCCTTGGAGGGTCAGGCGATTTGCATCATTCCGCATTGGCGACCGAGATCGCCTTCGCGCGCCTGACCGGAATACCGACGCGGGCGCTCAGCTCGATGTCTCTCGGCCTCTACCATGCACGCAGCCTGACGCCGCGCTCCCTCGTCATCCAGATGACATTTTCCGGCAAGACGGCCCGGGCAGTCGAGGCCGCGACATTGGCGCGCCTGGCAGGTGCGCGCGTCTGGGGACTGACCAGCGTTCCGGGCAGCCCGTTGACGCAGCTCAGCGAGCGCTGTCTCTTCAAGCCCGATACTGGGCGCAACGAGGCCGCTGGCTACCCGGTCACGATGCTGCTGCTTTATCTCGTTGCCATCGAGTTGGCTGAAATACGGCGGCAGCTCAATGCGGAGGATGCCGATCGGCTGCGCGCGATGCTCAAGCGCGCCATCGGCGACATGCGCGCGACGCTGGATCACTGTTTGCCCATTGCACGGACATTGGTTGACGAGTTCCTCGACATGGATCACGCACTGTTTCTGGCGAGTGGTCCGACCTTCGCATCGGCGGCCAATGGGTCCGCCCGCATTCTCGAGGCCGTGGGTCTCAACGCTTCGGCGCAAGACATTGAGGAATGGGTTCACCTGAATCGCTGGGTCGAGGAAACACGCTCGCCCTCCTTTGTGATCGTTCCGCGCGGTGCGGGATGCGGTCGAGCGCGCGAAGTGCTGGACGCGATGTCGTTGCTTGGAAAGCCGAGCATTGCGATCGCGGACCACACGGATCGCGATCTTGGCCTTGCCGCGAAGGCATGGCTTCCGGTTCATTGTTCGCTGCCGGAAGAGCTCGCCCCGTTCCTCTACCACCTTCCCGGCGAGCTGTTCGCACATTTACTCGGCGTACGCCGACAAGCGCATCCTTATCGCAGCGACCGGGATAGCTACTTGCGCCTTGGTGAGATTCGCTGGGGTGGCGTGGCCTGCACAACGCTCCCCATATCTGAGCTCATGTAGGCGGCGCACTGCGCCTCTCGTCCCGAGCAGCGAGCCATGCATGTCTCGAGATAGAACCGACGAACGACGAGCGCGAACGGACCGAGGCGAGACAGGTCGTTGCGATGCGGCCACATATTGCGCTCTGCAACGTGCGGGTACGACTAGCGCTCCTCATAGTGACTGACCTGGATGCCATCGGAGGCGCCTTCCGGTCGTCCACGTCGAACCAGTAGTTGTATTCGACGTCCTGTCCACGGGACCGTCTTACACCGATCGAGGTTCAGGAAAGATTGTGCGGATATAGCTACCTATCGGTCGGGCAGAGAGGCGAACGAAATGGGCGGAATCATGGGACGCTTGCATGGTTTCAAGCGCCTCTTATACTTGTTGGCCAAACGTTTCGACAATCCATGATTCATCGGCCGATTCCCTTGACTGTCATCGGGGGCTTCCTCGGTAGCGGCAAGACGACGTTGGTCAATCACCTGTTGCACGACAGCGGCGGCCTGCGGATTGCAGTGCTCGTCAACGATTTCGGCTCGGTCGACATCGACGCACAGTTGATCGCCTCGACGGGCGCGAACACGATCGCCCTGACGAACGGCTGCGTTTGCTGCTCAATCGGCGATGATCTCACCGATGGGCTTATCCGGGTGATCGCGAGCACACCTGCGCCCGACTGGATCATCATCGAGGCGAGCGGCGTCTCCGATCCCTGGCGAATCGCCGAAGTGGCGTTGGCGGATCGCGCTCTGATGCTCGAGGGCGTCATTGTGCTCATCGACGGACAGGCGGTGATGGGCTACAGCGCAGATGCTCGCCTGGCCGACACGATCCAGCGGCAGCTCTCCGCCGCGGATCTGATGGTGCTGAACAAGATCGATCTGATGTCATCGGAACAGGTGGCCGCGGTGCACGCTTGGCTCGCGGATCAAGCGCCTCGAGCGTGGATCCACCAGACCCGCGAGGCGCGCGTCCCGCACGATATGCTGCGTGGACCGCGAAGCGCCGGTACCGTGGGCTCCCCCAGCGTCGATCCGGCGCTTCACCGGCACGGCGACCCGTTCTGTACCTGGACGTTCCAAACCGAGGAGCTGCTCAGCGCCGAGAAGCTGCGTCGGCTCCTGCAGGCAATGCCCGATGGCATCGTGCGCGCCAAAGGCATCGTGCGCACGGATGCGGCGCCGTCGCGAGGCACCGTCTTCCAGTTTGCCGGCCGATCGCGGTATTTGAAACCGGCGGACTCCTGGGACGGGGGCGCTTCTCGTATCGTGTTCATCGGCATCAAACCAGCGCCGGCGTTCGGCGCGCTGCGTCGCCTTTTGCGGGAAGCCTCAGTCGGCGCGGCTGAAGATGCCGGCCATGGCGGCTGATACGACGCGCCTCGTCGATCCCCGCCGCGGTCGGTCCGCTTCAGCGCGTTGCGCACCTCTGGCCTTCCCCGGTGGATGCAACTGGCACTAACCTATCCTGCCGACGCTCCGTTAAGCTGGCTGGAGCCGTACGACGCACGGCGCCGATCCTGAGCAGCCGTCTCGGTGTAACAGGGCCGGCATCCTGACGGTAGATTCCATAGATCCACCGCAGCGTCCGTACGTCGCGCCTGCCAAACCGCCGTGTCACGATCCTTCCGTCCACTTTCGGCGTCTGCGTCGGCGGCACCTGCGCTATCTGGGTCACACTATACGGTCCGCACGCCGGACCGCAGGGTCACGTCGCCTCGATCGGCATGCGGGCTGCGACACCGGAACCCGGTCATCCCGTGCCGCATATCGCAAGAACGCATCGCAAGGAGGAATGACGATGAGATCCACGCGCAGAACGTTTCTCGCTCAGTCGGCTGGCCTGACCGCGATCCCGTTGCTGGCCCGGCGAGCGTTCGCTCAAGCCGCCAGTGATCGCAAGACACTGGTGATTGGCGAATCCACGCCCAGGCACTTGAATCCTGCGATCCAGTCGGGCAACGCGACCGCACTCCCAGGGGCGCAACTATTTGCGGGACTCGTTCGCTTCGACGACAAGTTCCAGCCGCTGCCGGACCTGGCCCAGAAGTGGGAGCTGTCAGCCGACAAGCTGACCTACACCTTCCACTTGGCGGAAAACGCGGTCTTTCATGACGGCAAGCCGATCACCGCGCGCGATGCGGCCTTTTCGATCGAAACCGTGAAGGCCAGTCATCCCTTGCTCGCCGTCACCTACGGCGAAGTGGTCGACTCGGCCAGCGCGCCCGACACTCACACGCTGCAGATCCGCATGAAAAAGCCCTATCAGGGGCTGCTCTACACCCTGGTATCGGCGCTGGCGCCGATCCTGCCGGAGCACGTTTACGGAGGCGGGTCGATCCAGACGAATCCGGCGAATTCCAAGCCTGTCGGCTCGGGACCCTTCAAGTTCGTCGAGTGGAAGACGGGCGACTACATCATCCTCGAGAAGCATGACAAGTTCTTCCGCCCCAACCGGCCGATGATGGACCGCTTGATCTTCAAGATCATGGAGGATCCGCTGACGCGGGTACTCGCGCTGGAGAAAGGGACCATCGACTACTACCCCTTCCCGTTCATTCACTTTACTGACGTGCTGCGCCTGCAGAAGAACAGCAAGCTGCGTGTCACCAAGAACGGCTACGAGGCGATGGGCCCGACGAACTACATCAACATCAATGTGCGCAATCCACCGCTCAATGACGTGCGTGTCCGGCAAGCGCTTGCGCATGCCTTCGACAAAGACTTCATCGTCAAGAGCCTCCATCATGGACTATCGCGCCGTGAGGACAGTCCCCTCTATCACGCGAGCCCCTTCTACGACCAAGCGGCGCTGAAGATCTACAAGTACGACGTGGCAGAGGCGAACCGGCTGCTGGATGCGGCAGGACTTGCGCGCAAGGGCGACGGGATGCGCATGCAGCTGACGCTGGACGTTCCGCCGTTCCACCCGGACAGCATGCAGCTCGTGGCGCAGTATCTGAAGAGCCAGCTCCGGCGGGTCGGCATCGACATCGTGCTTCGGCCCAGCACCGATCTTGCGGACTGGGCCAATCGCATCGGGCAGTGGAACTATCAGCTTTCGATGGACGCCACATGGAACTATCCCGACCCGCCGATCGGGGTGAATCGGGTGTACGTGTGCGGCAACATCAAGAAGCAAATCTGGACCAACACCGAGGGCTATTGCAACGAACAGCTCGACAAGTGGCTAGCCGAGGCGACGAGCGAGCCCGATATGGAGAAGCGCAAAAAGCTCTACGCGCAGTTCCAGAAGCAGGTTACCGAGGACCTCCCGCTGATCTGGACCAACGAGGAGCCCTACACGACCATCTACAAGGCCGAGCTGAAGAACATTCCCAGCGGCGTATGGGGCGCAGTCGCTCCGCTCGATGAAGTGACCCGAGGCTAGCCAACCGTCGGATCGGGACAGGGAATGTTGAGTCTTTCGGCGGACGTGGGTGGGACGTTCACGGACTTCGTGCTCGTCGATTCGACGACAGGCGAGCTGTTCGCGGACAAGGTGCCGTCCACGCCGTCCTCGACGGAAGCGATCACCCAAGGAATCGAGCATATCCTCGCGCAGGCCGGCTTCAAGGCTCGGCAGGTCGACCGCTTCGTTCACGGGTTCACGATCGCCACCAATGCCTTCCTCACACACCGCGGCGCCAGGGTTGCCCTGGTGGTGACGGAGGGCTTCCGCGACATATTGGAAATCGGGGGTCAAAGCCGGCCCGAGCTTTATTCCCTCACGCAGAACACACTATCCCCGCTCGTACCGCGCTCGCGCGTGATCGAGGTAAAGGAGCGCGTCGACGCTTTCGGCAATGTCGTGAAGGCGCTATCGGGTGACGAGGCGACGTCCGTCGCGAAGCGAGTGGCGGCGCTCGACCCGCAGGCCATCGCTATCTCGCTGCTTTTCGCGCAAGTCAATGCAGCGCACGAGAAGCAACTGGCCGCAGCGCTGAAGACGGTCCTTCCCCACGTGCCGGTCTACCTCAGCTCTCACATCAACCCACAGGCGCAGGAGTTCCCGCGAACCTATACGACCGTGACAGCGGCGTACGTCGGGCCGGTCGTGGACGCGTATCTCGCGGAGCTCGAGCGGACCTTGCCCCGCCTCGGCGTTGTCGGTCCGCTGCTTCTGATGCGAAGCGATGGTGGAATCGCCACGGCGCGCGCTGCGCGCGCAAACCCGGGCAACATGCTCCTGTCAGGACCCGCAGGAGGTGTGATTGCGTCCGTCGACCTCAGCAAGCGTCTCGGCGTGCCGAATATCATCACGTTCGACATGGGCGGAACCTCGGCCGACTTCTCGCTCATACATGGCAGCACGGCACGCAAGGCCTCGGGGAGGAGCGTAGGCGGCGACTCGCTGCGTCTGCCTTCGCTCGACATCGAAACCATCTCCGCAGGCGGAGGTTCGATCGGGCGGGTGGATATCGGGGGCGCCATTCGGATCGGCCCGGACTCCGCCGGTTCGGTGCCCGGACCGGCGTGCTACGGCCGCGGCGGCACGGCGCCGACGCTGACGGATGCTGCGCTGATCCTGGGCATCCTCGACGCGCGGGACTACCTCGGCGGCGACATGCCGCTCGACGTCGACAAGGCGCGCGCCGCCATCGAGATCCACGTGGCGCGCCCGTTGAGCGTGTCGGTGGAGGACGCGGCGCTCGGCATGGTCGCGGTGGCGAATGCCCAAATGGCGGAAGCCATTCGTGGTTTGTCCCTCGAGCGCGGCCACGATTTGCGCGAATTCGCGTTGCTTGCCTTCGGCGGCGCCGGACCGATGTTCGCGCCGTTCCTGGCGCGTGACCTCGGCATGGCCGAGACCATCCTCCCGCGCCGTCCCGGTGTTTTTTGCGCCTTTGGTCTGCAACTGTGCGACATTCGCCACATCGCACAGACGCCCTTCCAGATGCCCCTCGCCGAGGTTGATGTGAACGATCTCGAGGCTGCATTCCGGAAGATGACCGACGAGCTCGCCGGAGCGCTCGACGACGACAGCGTATCCGAGGCCGATCGCGTGTTCCAGTGTGCCGCCGACGTCCGCTACATCGGCCAGTTTCACGAGCTGACGCTTCCGCTCGATGTTGGCGACCCCGCGCAACCCTGGGACGCCGCGCGGCGTGCGGCCCGATTTCACGAAGCCCACGCGCGGGCGTATGGATTCTCCGATTCGACGTCGCCGTGCGAGTTCGTGAATCTCAGGGCGGAGGCGATCGGCATCGTGCCGAAGCCCGAGCTGGTGCCTCGCGTCCCGACCGGCGAGGTCGATCCGCCCTCGCAGCCTGTCGGCCGCCGCAAGATCTATCTGGAAAACGGCTACTGCGATTGCGCCGTATACCGGCGCGACGATCTGCGGAGCACCGACCGCATCCGCGGCCCCGCTATCATCACCCAGCGCGACTCGACCGTACTGGTTCTACCCGACCAGGAGGCGCGCGTGGACCAAGGCGACGTTCTGCGCATTTCGCAGCCACGGCAGGCAACGAGATGAGCAACCGCTCGCAGATCGATCGCGATGTGTTCCAACACCAGCTGGCCGGAATCGCCGAGGAAATGTCGGCCGCTCTGCGCCGTGCGGCGTTCTCCCCCATTATCTGGGACATGTACGACTACTCGTGCGCCCTGTTCTCCAAGCAGGGCGAGATGATCGCGCAGGCGGAGACGATTCCCGCCCAGATCGGCGTGATGTCGACCGCGCTGCGGCACATCTTCGCGGAGATACCGCTGCCATCCTGGGAGCCCGGTGACGTTGTCATCTGCAACGACCCGTACCGCGGCTGCACGCATACGCCCGATATGGTTCTATTCAGCCCGGTTTTCCGCGACGACACGATAATCGGATTCACCTCGACGATTGCCCATCACGTCGACATCGGCGGCAGGTTGCCCAGCACCACGGCGCCCGACAACATCGAGGTCTTTGCGGAAGGCTTGATCTTTCCGCCGCTCAAGCTCGTCGATTGCGGCAAGATCAACGATACGGTGCTGCGCATGATCGGCGCCAACGTGCGCAACCCACGCGCCTGCATCGGCGACTTGCACGCGCAGATCGCGGGATGCCTAACGGGCGAGCAGAGGCTGGGCGCTCTGGTGGACAAGTACGGGACTACGCGATTCGCGGAGTTGACCGCGGAGTGCCTCGACTATGGAGAGCGCTACGTGCGCCGCTCGCTTGCGCTCCTGCCGTCAGGACAGCACCGGGCCGAGGTCTTCATCGAAGACGGTATCGCTTCAGCCGATCCGATGCGCATCGCGGTGACGGTGACCATCGCAGACGATGAATTAACGATCGATTTCACGGGCACGAGCCCCCAGCGCCACAACGCGCTCAACTGCCCGTTTGCCTCGACGATCTCCATGTCGCTGTATGCGGTGCGCTGCATCGTCGCGCGCGACATCGCTCAGAACGACGGGTGCGCGCGTCCGGTGAAGGTGATCGCGCCGTCGGGCTCGTTGCTGAATCCGGTTCGCCCCGCGGCAGTTGGCATTCGACATTACACGCAACAGGCCGTCGCCGACGCCGTGCTGAAAGCGCTCGTGGAAGTGGCGCCCGATTACTCGGCCGCCGGCTGTCACATCTCCTTCCCGTCGTTCCGCGCCGGCGGTGTCGACGACCGCGCAGAGGCACAGCGTCGCCATTCGCGACCCTACTTCATCATTCACGACATCATCGGCGGGGGAATGGGCGCGCACCGCCGGGGAGACGGTCGCAATGCGGTCGACACGCATGGCGGGAATTGTGCGCTGCTCTCCGCCGAGATCACCGAGATGGTGAGCCCGGTCCGCGTGTTGCGCTCGGAACTCATTTCGGGGTCCGGCGGAGCCGGCATGCACCGGGGCGGTCTTGCCATGCGGCGCGAGTACGAAATCCTTTCCGAGCGCGCGGTCGTCAGCGTGTATCACCAGCAATGCGACGAGACGACCGCACCCTGGTCCGTGGAGGGCGGCGGCCTCGGCAGGGCGGCGCGCGCAGTGCTCAACCCGGGCAGGCAAGGCGAGTATGCGCTCGGATCCAAAGCGATCGGCCTCGCCTTGACACGCGGTGATGTCGTGCGGCTCGAAAGTGCCGGCGGCGGCGGTTGGGGCGATCCTGCCAAGCGTACTT
>Ga0105238_10006608_pt1 | contig 11558 bp, 11 predicted proteins | sample KBSC34metaG_FD_81526 | JGI IMG/M metagenome (GOLD analysis project Ga0105238, IMG submission 81526) | Corn rhizosphere microbial communities from Kellogg Biological Station, Michigan, USA - KBS C3-4 metaG | ecosystem: Host-associated > Plants > Roots > Rhizosphere > Soil | place: Michigan, USA... | reverse complement strand
CGGCCTGGGGCTACGCGCTCAAGGCCAAGGGCTCCGAGCAGGCTGCCAAGGATTTCGTGAAGGCGCTGTTCACCAACGTGCCCGTGCTCGACGGTGGCGGCCGCGGCGCGACCACGACGTTCGCGCAGCGCGACATCGGCGATGTGCTGGTGACATTCGAGAACGAGTACTCCTCGCTGGTGAAGGAGTTCGGCGACAAGTTCGAGGTCGTCTATCCCTCGCTCTCGATCGAGGCCACCGCGCCGGTCGCGATCGTCGACACCGTCACGGCGAAACGGAATTCTCGCCCACTGGCGAAAGCCTACCTCGACTTCCTGTTCTCGCCGGAGGGGCAGGACATCATCGCCGCGAACTCGTTCCGTCCGCGCGATCCCGCCGTGCTCGCAAAATACAAGGAGCGCTTTCCACCGATCCAGGTCTTCCACGTCGAGGACCTGCTCGGCGGCTGGGACAAGGTGCAGAAGGACCACTTCGCCGACGGAGCGAACTACGATCAGATCATGGCGGGGCGCTGAATGGCCGCCGCGGCATCGCGACGAGTCCTGCCCGGGTTCGGACTGACGCTCGGATACACGCTGACGTATCTGGCGCTGATCGTCCTGATCCCGTTGTGCGCGGTATTCCTGCGCGCCGGCGGTCTCTCGCTGGATCAGTTCTGGCAGGCCGTGGCCTCGCCGCGGGTGCTGGCGTCGTATCGCCTGACGTTCGGCGCCTCGGCCATCGCCGCGCTGATCAATGCCGTGTTCGGCCTCATCCTCGCGTGGTCGCTGGTGCGCTATTCGTTTCCGGGCCGGAAGCTGATCGACTCGCTGGTCGACCTGCCCTTTGCGTTGCCCACCGCGGTCGCCGGCATCTCGCTGACCGCGATCTACGCGCGCAACGGCTGGCTCGGTCAGTACCTCGAACCCGCCGGCATCAAGGTCGCCTTCACACCGCTCGGTGTGCTGGTCGCGCTTATCTTCATCGGGCTGCCGTTCGTGGTACGCACCATCCAGCCCGTGCTCGAGGATCTCGAACTCGAATATGAGGAGGCCGCCGCCAGCCTTGGCGCCAGCCGCGCGCAGATCATCCTGCGCATCATCCTGCCCGCGCTACTTCCCGCCCTGCTGACCGGCTTCACCCTCGCCTTCGCCCGCGCCATCGGCGAATACGGTTCGGTCATCTTCATCGCCGGCAACATGCCGCTGGTCTCGGAGATCACGCCGCTCATCATCATCACCAAGCTCGAGCAGTACGACTACGCCGGCGCGACCGCGGTCGCCGCTGTGATGCTGCTGGCCTCGTTCGCGCTGCTGCTCGCGATCAATGCCCTGCAGGCCTGGATGGTCAGGCGCAACGGTGTCGCACGATGAGAGAGACGGCCAACGCGCAGCGCGGCCGTACGCGCCATGAACGCAACGATGCGACGCGCGACGCGCCCGTCGTCAAATGGATCGTCCTTGGCCTGGGCCTCGCGTTCTTTCTCGTCTTCCTGCTGCTGCCGCTGCTGGCGGTGTTCGTCGAGGCATTCCGGCGCGGCTTTTCGGTCTACATCGCAGCGCTGGCCGAGCCGGACGCGCAGTCGGCGATACGCCTGACGCTGACGGCGGCCGCCTTTGCCGTGCCGCTCAACGTCGTGTTCGGCATCGCGGCCGCCTGGCTGATCTCGAAATTCGAATTCACCGGCAAGACGGTGCTCGTTACCCTGATCGACCTGCCGTTCTCCGTTTCGCCTGTCGTTGCCGGGCTGATTTACGTTCTCGTGTTCGGCGCGCAGGGCTGGTTCGGCGGCTGGCTGAAGGACCACGACATCAAGATCATCTTCGCCGTTCCCGGCATCGTGCTCGCGACCGTGTTCGTGACGTTTCCATTCGTCGCACGCGAACTGATCCCGCTGATGCAGGCCCAGGGCCGCGATGAGGAAGAAGCAGCCCTCGTGCTCGGCGCGTCGGGCTTGCAGACCTTCCTTCGCGTGACGCTGCCCAACATCTTCTGGGGTCTGCTCTACGGCGTCATCCTCTGCAACGCGCGGGCGATGGGCGAATTCGGCGCGGTGTCGGTGGTCTCGGGCCATATCCGCGGCCAGACCAACACCATGCCGCTGCACATCGAAATTCTCTACAACGAATACCAGTTCGCCGCGGCGTTCGCTGTCGCCTCGCTGCTCGCCCTGCTGGCGCTGGTCACGCTGCTGATCAAGACCGTCGCCGAACGCCGGCAAGACGCGCGCGATCGCGAGCCGCAATTCAATCACGTTGAACCTGCAGTGACGTCATCATCATGAGCATCCGTGTCGAAACGATCACGAAGACGTTCGGACAATTCCGCGCGCTGGACAATGTGACGGTCGATTTTCCCGAAGGCGAGCTCGTCGCCCTGCTCGGACCTTCGGGATGCGGCAAGACCACGCTGCTGCGGACCATCGCCGGCCTCGAGTCGCCCGACAGCGGCCGCGTCATGTTCAAGGGTGAAGACGCGTCGACAAAACATGCGCGCGAGCGCAATGTCGGCTTCGTGTTCCAGCACTATGCGTTGTTCCGCCACATGAGCGTGTTCGAGAATGTCGCATTCGGTCTTCGGATCCGACCGCGGCGCACGCGGCCTGGCGAAGCCGAGATCCGCAAGAAGGTCGGCGACTTGCTGGATCTCGTCCAGCTCGGCTGGCTGGCTGACCGGGCGCCCTCACAGCTCTCGGGCGGACAACGGCAGCGCATCGCGCTGGCGCGCGCGCTTGCCGTCGAGCCGCAGGTGCTGCTGCTCGACGAGCCGTTCGGCGCGCTCGACGCCAAGGTCCGCAAGGAGCTCCGCGCCTGGCTGCGCCAGCTGCACGACAAGCTGCCGATCTCGACGATTTTCGTCACCCACGACCAGGAGGAGGCGCTCGATCTCGCCGACCGCATCATCGTGATGAACAAGGGCCACGTCGAGCAGGTCGGATCGCCCGAAGACGTCCACCGCGATCCGGCGACGTCCTTTGTCTACGACTTTCTCGGCTCCTCGAACGAGTTCGCCGGTCTCGTCAACAATGCAGCGCTGCAGGCGGAGGGCATCGCGCTCAGCGTGCCGGAGCTTGCGAATTACGAAGGCAAGTGCGTCCGCGTCTGCGTACGTCCGCATCATTTCGGCATCCACTGCGTGGAGGCCGCGGGGCGCATCGCCGCGCGCGTCGAGCGGGTTGTGGAGTTCGGCGCCGTCACGCGCGCCGAGCTGTCGGCCGTCGCCAACGGCAAACGCCTCGAACTCGAATTTCCGACGGCGCTGGAAGGCAAGGTCAAGCCTTCAGCGGGAACCGTGCTCTACCTCGAGCCGGGGCAGTACAAGATTTTTGCGAACCAGCCGTAGATGGCGGCCAGACTCTGCGATCGCAAATGTCGCGCCTTCAGGCTGCGAACCCAAACATAGCGGCCGGATTATCGACCAGTATCTTCTGGCGCTCCGCCTCGTCTGCAATGCGCGGCAGCAATTCGAACAAGTCGGTGTCGTCGGGTGGCACCTGCTCGTGAAACGTATGCGGCCAGTCGATCGCCCACAGCATGCGGTCGGGTGCTGCTTCGATAAAGGTCCGGGCAACAGGGACCACATCGTCCCACGGGAAGCCTCGTTTCGAAATCTTGTATCCGTTCGACATCAACAGCCAGAAATTGCCGCGGCCCAGAAGCTCGACCACCTTGATCACTGTTGGATCGTTCGCTCCCTTGATCACATCGGCTCGTGCGAGGTGATCGATGATAACGGGTGACCTGACATTCAGAAACGGTTCGAGGCTTTCCATCGGCTCGTAGTAATCCGGCTGAACCTTGCAGTACCAGCCAAGCTCGCGGATGCGATCAATAGAACGCCGCAGGTCGCGCGGCGATGGCGCGCGATTCAGCATCTTCAACAGGTTGAAGCGCGCGCCACGAACGCCCGCATCGTGCAGCTTCTGGACATAGGCGTCGGATTTTTCCAGCAGCACGGTATTGAGCGCACAGGCTCGATAGTTGGGGCCTGCCTTGCGCAGGGCGTCGAGCACGACGGCATGGTCGGAGCCGTTCACCGTCGTTGCGACGATGACGCCCCTGCTGAAACCAAGCTTCGCATGCATCGCCAGCGCTGCTTCGATCGTTGCTTCAGGCATGTCGTGCTCGATGCCGGGCAACACCGGATAGGTCTCGCGGTCTCCAAACACGTGAAAGTGTGTGTCACAAGCATTGGCGGGCACCGCAAATGACGGCGCTCGCCTCACGGGCTGAAACGAATGATAGCGGCGTCCGTTCGGCGGCTCATTTCCGGATGACACGATTGAAACCTATTGCAACGGAGAAAAGTCGGCAGGACGGCAGATCGCGACTTCCTGCTTGAGAAACGAGAGAGCCAATGCCGGCTCGCGATCGAGTTGCTGCAGGGCCGCAGGACGTTCGTCGATCGCCGGGTATCCCCAGATGTGGATCCACTGGCTCATCGGCCCGAGGTCGGTGCTCCACGCGCCGACGAATGACGACGGCGGCGCGCCGGCAAACACGCGTTGCCACTGCGCAACGATGTCGTTGAGCTTGCCGGAATGAAACGTATCCGTACGGATTTCATAGATCGGTCCGATCCGGCGTGGCGTCAGCGGCGGTGAGAATGGCGCAGGATGCATGATCTTGGTTTCCGCCGACTCGGTCCATTCGCCGGTTCGAGCGGGCCAGTTGCGCAGCTCGGCGAACCGCCCGCGAATGGCCTCCCGCTCGCCGAGCCCGGCATAAGGCCAGATGTGAACGATCTGGTGCAGGCGCCCGTACTCCGTTTGCCACAAGCCGCCCAGAGGCGACAATCGTGACCGCTCCGGCAGACCGAGCGCGATACGATCGAGCGCCAGCGCAACCGTGCCCGGGCGATAATTGTAGGTGCGCATCTCAACGATCACGGCGATCTCCGCAGCTTCCAGAGCGCTTCATAGTTGCGGCGGCCGCGCTTCGATCGCTTTGTGATCGAAATCGTTGATCTTCGGCACCAGCGCGGGATCGAAATAGCGCTCCGGCGGCAGGGCCGTATCGAGTTCCCCGAACTGCTTGAGTACATCGCGAATGGCGATGACAGACTCCGGCTTTTCGTATCCGAACTTGTTCTGATCGATCCAGGCGTGGTTCTTCAGCGCGCTCTTCATGATCACGACGTCGTTCGCAAGCGCTTGTTCGTCGCTCATGCCTTGCGGCTTGGCGAGCGGATAGATTTTCCAGTGCATCTTCACGGCATCTTCGGGATGCGCCTTGGCATAGACGATCCCCTTGGCGATGCCGCGCAAGACACGTACCAGCAGGTCGGGATCGGTTTTGAAGGTGTCGAGTCGCACCATCATTCCGAAGGTGAAGGCCAATGAATTGAAATCGGGATCCTGATCGAACCGCCGCAGCTTCGTGCCGCTCAGTTCGATCTGATCATAAGAGGCCTCGAACAATTGCAGCACGTCGATACGCCCGGACGTGAGCGCCTGCAGTGCGGCTGGGCCGGAGCCGACGCTGACCAACGTAATATCCTTGTCCGGATTGAGGCCGTGCTTCTGCAGCATCGACTTGATCCAGTACACGTTGGACGAAGACGCCGACACGATGCCGACCTTTGCGCCCTTCATATCGGCGATGGTCTTGATAGCCGATGCTTCGAGGGCCACGGGATAATAGATATTGCGCGAGTTGATACTCGCCGCCGTGATGATTTCCGCGCCCTTGTTGATGAGCGTCATCGCCGGCGGCACACCGCCGATCGAGCCCACGACCTGGCCAGCAATCAGCTGTTGCAAGGCCGTGCCTGATCCGTTGGCCAGTTGAACCTCGACCTCGAGCCCCTCTTCTTTCCAGAAACCCATCGCCTGCGGAACCGAGAAAACCGGCCCGTTGCCCACCGGCACGTAAGTCAGCCCGAAGTTGATCGCGACCTTGCGGAGATCGGCGGCGCTCGCAGGCAAAATGAGCAAACTCATTGCCATCGCGCACGCGGCGAAGATTCTTTTCATTGTTTCACTCCCTCAGATTGTTGACAATCTGGGCTGATGTCGCTTCTTTTGTCAACATTCGCCAGCGAGGGGCCGATGACAGCGAGCAACGATAAGCCGGAGACCCTGGCCGATCGCGCCTACAACTTGATCGCCGACGCCATTGTGCGCGGCGACCTCAAGGCGGGAGAACGGTTGAGTGAAGTTGCGCTCGCGGAGCGCTTCGCGATCAAGCGCGGCCCGCTGCGCGAGGCGCTGCGGCGCCTCGAGGGGCGCAAGCTTGTCGTCGTACGGCCCAACGCCGGCGCCCGCGTTGCGTCGCTGTCGATGCGCGATGTCATCGAGCTCTACGAGATCCGCGAAAACCTGGAGGCTCTCGCTTGCCAGCTCGCCACTGAACGAATGCCCGACGGCGATCTGGAGCGCTTGATTGCGCTGCTCGACATACACGACGACGATCCGGTCTCAGGGAGGGCCTATTCGCGCACCGCGGCCGCTCCCGATTTCCATACTGCTGTGATCGAGGGCAGTCGAAACAATCAGCTCATCGGCCTGTTGTGCGGCGAACTGTTCGACCTGCTACGTATTTATCGCGTGAAGTCGAGCGGCCAGCAGGGCCGCACCGAGGTGGCGTTCGGTGAACACCGCGAAATCGCGCTGTCGATGAAGGCTCGCGACGGCGAGCGCGCCGCCTACCTGATGCGGCGCCACATCCGCAAATCGCGCAACAACCTGCTCCGGATCGAAGGCGTCACGTCGCTCATCGTCAGCGACGCCGAGACCGGAGAAACAACGCGGCAACTGCCGGCACGGGCGAACGGCAACACCGTTCACGGCACTTGAGGCAGCATTATGCAGCTCGCAAGGAACTCGACCCGGAGTACGGACAGCTCGGCCAGATCCAGGCTCGCTTCGATTCGCCATCTGCAGAAAGGCTACGCGAGCCGTGATGGCCACGAGATCATCGCGCTGTCCGATATCTCGCTTGATATCTTCGAAGGCGAATTGCTGTGCATCGTCGGCCCCAGCGGATGCGGGAAGAGCACGTTGCTTCACATCATGGCGGGCGTGCTGGATCGGAGCTCTGGCGATGTCGACTTGCGCGGCAAGCCGATCGATGGGCCGCGCAGGGAAATCGGCACCGTATTCCAGGAGCCGCTGCTGCTGCCGTGGCGCACGGTGCTCGACAATGTGCTGTTGCCGATCGAGGTCCACCGCTTGCCGGTCGAGCGCTTCCGGTCGCGTGCTCTCGAACTGCTGGATTCGACTGGCCTGACCTCGTTCGCGAACAAATATCCGCAGGAATTGTCGGGCGGGATGCAGCAGCGTGTCGCCATCGCTCGCGCGCTTGTCCATGACCCGGCAATATTGCTGATGGACGAACCGTTCGGCGCGCTTGACGCGATGACGCGCGAGCAGATGAACCTCGACTTGATGAAGCTGTGGTCGAGCTCGGGCAAGACTATCATGCTGATCACGCATTCGATCTCGGAAGCGGTTTTGCTCGGAGACCGCGTCGTCGTGATGACACCGCGTCCGGGACGTATCGCCGAAGTCATCGATGTCGAGTTGCCGCGCCCGCGCACCCTCGACATAACGGCCACGCCTGCGTTCGGCGGCTATGCCAAGCGGGTTCGGGACCATCTTTTCGGCCACACCAGTGGAGGAAATCCATGAGCAGCGACTCACTTGCAACCGCGCAAACCGGCCGATCTGCGCGATGGGACGAAGCACGACGTGCGCTCAATTGGGCTCTCCTGCCGATATCCTTCGTTCTATTCCTGGCGCTCTGGGAATTTCTGGTCAGGGCTTTCGCAATCCCGATCTTCATCATCCCGGCACCGAGCCGCGTGTTCCAGTCGCTCCTGACGATGACGACGAGCGGTCTATTGTTCAGCCAGTTTCTGGTCACATTCACCGAAGCAGTCGCCGGCTTCGTGATCGCGTTCATGCTGTCCGCCGCCTTCGCAGTTCTGATGACGGAGTGGAGGTTCGCCGAACGGCTGCTTTACCCGTACTTCACCGCGTTGCAGTCGATGCCGAAGGTCGCGATCGCGCCCTTGATCGTCATCTGGTTCGGCTACGGGCTGCCATCGAAGATCGTGGTCGCCGCACTGCTTTCGTTTTTCCCGATGCTCGTCAGCTTTGTCGAAGGGCTGAAAGCCACGGACGAAGGCCGCTTGAAACTGATGCGGGCCATGAGCGCGGACCGCTGGCAGACCTTGCGATACGTGCGCCTGCCCTACGCCATGCCGTTCGTCTTCGCCGGAATCGAACTCGGCGGGCTCTATGCGATGCTCGGCGCCATCGTCGCCGAATTCGTCGGGGCATCTGCCGGGATGGGCAACTGGCTGATCGCCATGAACGTCAATCTCGACACCGCGAGCACGTTCGCGCTGCTCGTTGTGCTGTCCATCTATGGCGTCGCGTTCCAGAAGCTGATCGCCTTTGCGCGGGCGCGGGTGCTGTTCTGGGCCCGCAAGGAAACCTCGGAGAGCGCTCGCCGCCCCTGAGCGAGACCGACTCAGCCCGCAAACACATCCCACAGCAGCTTCAGATTCAGCGCTACGATCACCGCTGACACCAGCCAGGCCAAAGCCGCCACCGGCCGCGAGATCGCGTGTACGCCCATCTTCTCTCGAGATGAAACGAACTGCACCAGCGGGATCACTGCGAACGGCAACTGCATCGACAGCACCACCTGGCTCAGGATCAAGAGCTTCGAGGTGCCGCTGTCGCCGAACAGCGCCGCGACCACGACGACCGGGGTGATCGCGACGGCGCGCGTCAGCAGCCGCCGCGCCCAGCGCGGTATGCGGATGCGCAAAAAGCCTTCCATCACGATCTGGCCGGCGAGCGTCGCGGTCACCGTCGAGTTCAAACCCGAAGCGAGCAGCGCGACAGCGAACAGGATCGAGGCGATGCCAACGCCGAGCAGCGGCGACAGCAGGGCGTAGGCCTGCTCGATCTCCTGCACCTCGGTGCGGCCCGACGCGTTGAACACCGCGGCGGCAACGATCAGGATCGCGGCATTGACGAACAGCGCCAGCGTCAGCGCGATGGTGGAATCCGTCGTCGCCCAGCGGATCGCGCTGCGGCGGTCCGCCTCGGTCAGGCCAAAGGCGCGGGTCTGCACGATCGCCGAATGCAGGTAGAGATTATGCGGCATCACGGTGGCGCCGATGATGCCGATCGCGATGTAGAGCATCTCGGGATTGGTGACGATCTCGCTGGAGGGCACAAAGCCGCCGAGCACGCTCTGAATCGGCGGCGCGGCCAGCGCGATCTGGATCGCGAAGCAGACAGCGATCACGACCAGCAGCGTGACGATCGCGGCTTCGATGAAACGGAAACCGCGTCCCATCAGCAGCAGCAACAGGAACACATCGAGGGCGGCAATCAGCGCGCCGGCGACGAGAGGCAGGCCAAACAGCAGTTTCAGCGCGATCGCGGTGCCGATCACTTCTGCGAGATCGCAGGCGATGATGGCCAGTTCGCAAGCCACCCACAAAACGATGCCGACGCTGCGCGGATAGGCGTCGCGGCAGGCCTGCGCGAGGTCGCGCCCGGTGGCGATGCCAAGGCGGGCGGCAAGCGCCTGCAGGAAGATCGCCATCAGGTTGGAGACCATGATGACGGAGAGCAGCGTGTAGCCGAACCGCGAACCGCCGGCGATGTCGGTCGCCCAGTTGCCCGGGTCCATGTAGCCGACCGAGACGAGATAGCCGGGGCCGGAAAACGCGATGAGGCGCCTCAGCCAGTTGGCCTGGTGTGGCGGCACCGCGATCGAGGCATGGACTTCGGACAGGCTGGCGTCGCCCTGGTCGACGGGCGTGCGCCAGCCGCGGTCGGCGGCCGACGGGGCGGCGCGATCGCGCAGGTCGCGAGACCGCGCAGCGTCGCGCGGGACATTGGTCACACCGGGGTCGAGCACCACTCCTCCAGCAACTGCGAATTAGTCGCATGAAAACGGAGATGGCGTCAACTTAGTTGCAAGTCACTTGCAACAAAGATCGCGCGTCCAGCGGTATCTCGATACGTCAAATGGCGCCGAAAAGCGACTAAGCCTCTCAATTGCAAGACTTAATCGACGACCACCCCAGGCTCTTCTTTCCGCAAGCTTTAGCGCCTATATTGGGACCGCCGGCTTGCCGGCTATGGCGATAAATGGCCGTCGTAATAAACCTTTCGGACCCGGGGGCAGTACCCGGCGCCTCCACCAAAGCCCGCGAATGACCCGCGAAACAGGGTTTGCGAAAACGGGTTTTGGCGGGGGCGAAACAGGATCGACGAGGGCGTAAAGGGCGTGTTTTTGCTCGGTATTGTTCCGCCGTTATCGGGCTACTTTATAGTTGCTAACGACAACTATGCTCCGGTTGCTCAGGCCGCGTAAGCGGTTTGAAATATACCGAACAAAAGCCCTGATGGGTTAAGCTCCGTCAGGCGGGGTTCGGAGGCACCTGGCAACAGAAGCCTCCACTTTAATCCTCCGCTCACTTCCCCACTCAAAACTGCGCGTGCGACCGAAGTTGTGCTGACCTTGGCACGACGGCGCGATAGCATAGATGCTTGATTTACGAGTCGGACGCGCAGGTCTACGAGTTGGAGACGCGTCGACAGGTGCAGGTCGCTACTCAGGTCAGTGCAATGAAGGATCACATTCGCTACGACGTTCTGGCGCGGGATGCGATGCGCGGCGTGCTGCGCCGTGTGCTCGAGGATGCCGCCAAACAGGGCCTCCCGGGCGACCATCATTTCTACATCGAATTCCGGACCAAGGCCGACGGCGTGAAGATTTCGCCGCGCCTGCTCCAGCAGTATCCGAACCAGATGACGATCATCCTGCAGCACCAGTTCTGGGATCTGGTCGTGACCGACGATCACTTCGAGGTCGGCCTGTCGTTCGGCAACATCCCGGAAAAACTCGTGGTGCCGTTCACCGCGATCAAGTCGTTCCTCGATCCATCCGTGCAATTCGGCCTGCAATTCGAGACTGCCGAGGCTCAAGCGGTGGCTGACGCGCCGTCGCCGGCTGCGGCCCTTGACCTGACATCAAAGTCCAGGGCGAAGGTAGAGGACAAGGCCGCCGAGAAGCCAGCCGAAGCCGCGGACGACAAGGCCCATGACGGCGAGCACAAGCCGAGCGAAGGCGCCGAAGTGGTGCGGCTCGACCGCTTCCGCAAGAAATAGCTCTTTTGCCAGCAACGGCTTCAAAGCCAATGGCACGACAATTTCGGGTACGCAAAACCCGGTCACGAACACCCGCTCGCCGGAACGATGCGGTCCGCATCGAAACCGACAGTTTCGGGCCCATCGAGGTCGCCGCCGATAAATACTGGGGCGCGCAGACCGAACGCTCGCGGCAGAATTTCCGCATCGGCACCGAGCGGATGCCGCTCGCGATCATCCACGCACTGGCCATCGTCAAGCTGGCCGCAGCGGAAACCAACCGCGGCTTAAAGCTGCTCGACAAGCGGCGCGCCGGCGCCATCGGCCGTGCCGCGCGTGAGGTGATCGAGGGCAAGTTCGACGACCAGTTTCCTCTCGTGGTCTGGCAGACCGGCTCCGGCACCCAGACCAACATGAACCTCAACGAGGTGATCGCCAACCGCGCCAACGAGCTGCT